>Ga0207098_10311_pt1 | contig 15563 bp, 11 predicted proteins | sample Alteio_BWMinHeat_84_FD_153548 | JGI IMG/M metagenome (GOLD analysis project Ga0207098, IMG submission 153548) | Enriched cells from forest soil in Barre Woods Harvard Forest LTER site, Petersham, Massachusetts, United States -... | ecosystem: Environmental > Terrestrial > Soil > Temperate forest >...
GCCGCGAACCCGCGCAACTAAAGGCACAAACCTATCAAGCTATCGCGACCTATCTGGCATGCGGAATTAACCCGGATGAAGCGATTTTGTTTGCTCAGTCCCATGTTTCGGAACATACCGAACTCGCTTGGGTACTGACTTGTTTTTCCTGGATGGGTGAGCTGAACCGGATGACTCAGTTCAAAGATAAGAGCGCAAAGCAGGGCGCCAACGTCTCAGCCGGGCTATTCGTTTACCCGACTCTGATGGCCGCTGATATTTTGCTCTATCAAACCGATTTGGTACCGGTCGGAGAAGACCAAAAGCAACACCTAGAGATTACCCGTGATCTCGCTATTCGCATGAACAATCTCTTTGGAAAGGACCTGTTTAGACTCCCTGAGATTTACACACCGAAGGCCGGGGCCCGAATTATGAGTCTCCAAGATCCGAACGCTAAGATGTCTAAATCGGATACAGACACGAGTGGGACAATTTTTTTGGATGATTCCGATGACGATATTCGTAAGAAAATCAAAAGAGCTGTAACGGATGCTGGGACGGAAGTTACCTATGAGGAGCAAAAGCCCGGGGTTCGTAATTTGATCAACATTCAAAGTGCGATTTTAGGTCAATCGACTGACATGATCGTCAGCCGATACGCTGGCAAGCAATATGGGCATCTCAAAATGGAAACAGCAGAGATAGTCGCCTCAGCGGTTGCCCCCATCCGTACACGCTGTGCAGAACTTCTGGCGGATCAAGCCTATTTAGAAAGCCTGCTCCACAAGGGGGCCCAAGCTGCACGCGAACGCGCCCAAGAGACTTTATCTAAGGTCTATGAAAGAATGGGACTGATAGCAGGAAGGTTTTAACAGAAGGATTGCACGAATTAGCTGTTCATCTTAGAATAAATAATAAAGAGAAACTATAAGTATGAGCCAAAGAGTGTCTATCACAGTTCGTCTGGAGAGTTTCGAAGGGCCGTTAGATCTCTTACTGTACTTGATTCAAAGTCACGAACTCGATATTTCGAAAATTTCCATTACTAAAATCACGGATCAGTATCTTGCTTATATTCGACTTATGCAGGAACTCAATTTCGATATGGCCAGTGAGTTCTTGGTCATGGCTGCGACGCTCTTGCAATGGAAGAGCCGAGCATTACTGCCGCAAGAAACCAGTGCAAATGGCGGAATGGGTGGTGCCGAAGAAGAGACGCTGACACAGGAACAACTCATCCGGCAGCTTCTCGAACACCAGCGTTTTTTGGAGGCCGGACAACGCCTCGCCGAACTTCCCCGTTTGGGTGAAGATGTGTTTACGCGAGCGAATAGCAAACCTCCCGTCGAGCGCGTCTGGAAAACGATGGAAATGACGGCACTCGCTCTTTGCTATCAGGATCTCTTGGTACGTGCACGCAAGCGCACCTCTATACTGAAAAAAGAGACCGTTTCACTGACCGACAAAATCATGGAATTTGCGGATCGCATACCGCTCAACAAATTAATTGAATTGCACCATCTTTTATCGGAATTACCCACCCGTTCTGAAATTGTCGTGACCTTTCTGGCGGCCCTTGAATTGTCTCGACTCAAGAAGATGCGGGTCCACCAAGAGAAGGCTTACGCGGAAATCTATCTAGAGTTGCTAGAATCGTTAAAGGGTTTCGATATCCACCTGGCTTCAGGATTCGATAATATTGAACAGACAGTCTCTGCGCCGCAGGCAGCACCCGCGTCAGCATTTGTGTCAGAAGCGCTTAGTCCTCAGTGAGAAAGAGAATGGATTATGGCAAGAAAAAAAGATAAAAAGATGTCCGATGAAAAAAGTAAGATCGTCACGCTAGTGGATGATCTTTACAAAATTAACACTCATGAGATATCTGACGCTCAAGAAATCGAGAACGAACTGAATATTGATCAAGATCTCGATGGATTCGAGATCGAGGAAGAAAAAGTGGACGAAGGACTTGACGCTGATGCAGTTGAGCAAAGCGCGGAACCCACTACTGAAGAAAATACCGAAGCCGAAGGCGCAGTTAGTGACGTTGCAGCGGACGATACAGCAGGCAAAGACGAAGATTCCAGTGGGTCCGATTACACTGAATCTAGGAGCGCCGAATCTGACGGCAACAGCGAGTCTATCGAAGATCAATTTAATAAACTTGCCAAAGCGATAGAAGACCAAGCAAAAATTGAAGTCACGGAAATTATTGAATACCAGCATGATCCCGAGGTTGAACTTGCCGCGCAAATTGCTGAAGACAAAGCATTAGAAGAAGAAATTCGACGAGATCAGCTGAAAGCCGAAGCTGCAGCCGAACCTGTGATTTTGGGTCAGCAGCTAGATCTCGAAGAAATCCAGTCTTGCATTGAATCTCTGCTTTTTATTTCAGATCGTCCGATGCCGCTCAACCGCCTCCATGAGCTGCTCGGGCCACACTTTGAACGGTCTTTATTTGAACAAGCACTTGCGGCGATGGCAGAAAGATACCAGTCCGTTCATCACGGTATCGAATTGACTGAAGTCTCGGGTGGTTATCAACTGCGCACAAAAATTGGCCGGTCATCCTTAGCGCAAAAACTAGTGAAAGTACAGACCCAGCGACTCTCTGGCGGAATGATGGAATCGCTTGCCATCATTGCTTATAAACAACCAGTAATGAAAGAAGAAATCGACAAAATCAGAGGTGTCGACTCGTCTTATTTTATTCGCGGTCTGATGGACAAGAAACTCATTAATATCTCGGGCCGCTCCGAACTTCCTGGCCGTCCCATGCTTTACTCAACGACACAAGAATTTCTCGAAATTTTCGGACTAAAGGATCTTACTTCGCTCCCTTCGCTCAGGGAACTCGGCCAAATGATCCCCGCGTCTGAAACGAAGAACCCAGAAGACGAAGATCCCAGAGTCAAGGAAATGCGCCGCCTAGTCAACGAAATGAAGTCAGATCATAGTTCATTGATTAACTATGATCCAAAAGAGGATGAGAAAATCCTAAAAGACATTCGCGAACGCGTTCATTCGATTCCATCGTCAACGCCTTATCTCGAAGAACTCCGCGCCCAAGAATTGCTCGCGAAACAGCAGCAACAACAACTTGCTGCAGGCGGTACTCCGGATGGTTCACTGGGCGCCGCAAGCACTCCGAATGCCGCAGGCGCGCAGGGTGAACAAGTCGTACAGCTACAATCACCTCCTAGCGAGAATGGTCAATAGGTAAATAAATTTTATTTTGACAACCGTACCAATCAAAGAAGCCAAGGGCTCTATGAATTAGCGTTTGAAGAAGTGTCGACTTCATAGGTTTGCTCACCTCCCCTTGAAAGGGGAGGTGAGCAAACCATCCTGTTCAATTTATTAAATCTCTTTTATTATATTATTAAAGAGGTTTAATTAATGAAAAGAGAATGGTTTCTTGGAATTGCGGCCACTCTAACACTAAGCGCCACAGCTGCTGCCATCTTTATGAGTTGCGCCAAAAGTACGGATTCGACAACTACTTCGACGTCATCGACACGAGCTATCAATGCCAACATCAGTAGTCTGTTAAGTGTCACCACTCCGTATGGCGGCACATGCGAGCAGCTCACTCGTGATACCTCCTCTTGCAAAAGTGCTCGTGAGGCATTGGGTCTGAGTGGAAATTGGCTCAACTTTTCTTGCAATGTTGTACTGGGTTTAGCAACTTCCAGCGGTAGCTCGACCACGACTTTTTCCAACGCCACCTATGTAACAGTAACTATTGTCGACCTACCCGACTATACAAGCAATTATTATGAAACGTCCGGGTCCTATAGCTTTACTGCCAATGGCTACACAGTCGCTGGAACCTTTGCCTCCGTTTACTCGGCCTATACTACGACGTATCCTGATCCAAGCACGATCTCATCCCAGAGTATATCTATGAATATCCCAATTTCACCGACATCATCTGGAACAAAAACAATGTCTGCAGGAATCGTCGGAGTTTCTATAAATGGCATCGGAATTTACAATAACTTGGCAGATGCCACTGATAATATCTTTGCCGAAGCGGGATCGTTCGATCAGTGCCAAGGGCATCCTGCAAACGGTCAGTACCACTACCACAGTGAACCTTATTCTATCTCTTATAATGACAGTAGCCTCATTGGAGTTATGAGAGATGGTTTTTTCATCTACGGTCGTAAGGATTATAACGGCTCAATACCGGGAAGCACATCAATGCTTCAGACCGCCGGAACCAGTAGTACCTTGTATAAATATGGCGGACACACGGGTGTCGATCCCATTTCAAACTCAGGAAATACCTTTCATTACCATTTGACCGAATGGGAAGGTTGCTATGATCGTACAGGAGCAACTAAGTCTCCCGACGATGGCGAAACAAATGATACACTGAACACCGGGGTCACAGCCAGTTGTGCTGGGACCTGGGTCGACACTTGGTTTATGACTGGGCATGGCAACGGTGGGGCATTCATGACGGTTCCGACCGGTTTAAATAGTCAAAGCCCATCCCAAACCACAGCAGGCATTCGTTATTACTATGGAACACCGGGGACGTGCACGGGATGTACGGGATCTTAAATAATTATCGCTTTTGGACTTTTGTTCTTATTCTTTCCATAGTCGGATATGAGCTCCACCCTCGTTCTAATGTAGTCGTAGAACGATACGAAAACGGACTCTTATATAGAGAAACTGAAACCAAAGATGGGCTAAAAAATGGATTCGCTAAAGAATATGCTTTAAACGGGCGCTTAATCATTTTAGGGCATTTTAGTAAAGGGAAACGCGACGGTGTCCAACTCGGTTGGTATTCAGAAGGACCAAAGCGCTTCGAATACCATTTTAAGGATGGATTTTTGGATGGTACCCAAATTCAGTGGCACCTGAGCGGCAAGGTATTTCGCCGAGACGAGTTTGCTAACGGCGTACAAACCGACAAACAAATATTTTTTTCGGACGGAAAAACGTTCACTAATTATTCTAAAAGAGAAGGCCGGATTTACGGACTAGATGGTGGTTCGCTCTGTATGGAGACAAAAAGACCAGGAGAAAAATAATGCACAAAAAAAATAGAATCCATTTTGACGCTATCTTGGTCATTCTTCTCACTTTTCTGTCATTTTCGATTCCCAAAACAGGATGGTCTGACCGACCTCTCCCCTATTTTGATTTGCAGACTTTGACCCCTTATTGGGAGTTTGAAAGCAAAAAAGACAATCAAACCTACGTTCCTGCTACTGTGAATTCCCTCAACGTGGTTGACCAAAATGGAACCCGTGTCACCGAACAGAGTCTGAACGGAAAAATCTCGCTTGTAAATTTTTTCTTCTGCAAGTGCGGCAGTATCTGTCCTGTAATGATGCTCACCATTCAAAAGTTACAAAAACAACTCAAACAAAGTAAGTCAGTCTGGATTTATTCCTTTTCTGTAATGCCGGAAAACGATACTCCAAAAGTATTGGGGAAATATGCGAAAATGCGAAAGATCGATCTTTCACAGTGGTCATTATTAACGGGTGATCGAACGGAAATCTATCGAGTTGGCAGAGAGATATTTAAAGCTGACGGTGCTTTTGGAAAGACGGATGCATCCTCATTTATACACACTACTAATATTTACGTACTAGATGATCAGAGACGAATTCGGGGAATTTACGACACCAAAAACCGTGAACAAATGGAACTCCTCACCAAAGACGTACTGAAATTAGCTACATCCACTAAAACAAGTCTGTAATTCGACAGAAATCTCCGTCGCACGCATTGTTATTTTTATATTAAATTTGAAAAAGATAAATATAATAGTAGCTAGCGCATTTAATGTAACCAAGGAGTGGATACATGTCTTTGAAAATTTCAAAAAATAATATTGATAGTAGTAAACTAATTCCCACCGGAATAATTTGCAGCCTTCTCGCAATTTCCTGCGGTCAACAACAGCCGTCTCAAGAAAGTCTAGGTTTAGATACGGACGGTGCCATCATCAAATCAAAAATTACCATTACGGTAGGCTCCGACACCACCAACAGTCCGAATGCTGCCTTAGCACCACTTGCTGCCACTACCGTAACAACAGGTGTAACGATTACGAATTCAGCATCTTCTTATATTTCTACGGATCTTTCTGGTTTCAAAGGCAATCCTTTGACGATCACTAAAAACGCAATTACCAATCTCGGAACTATCTCGATTATTGATCTCTTTGATAACAACTTAAAAATCTGTGGATCGGACGGCGATCAAAAATGTACCAAAGCTTTTATCCGATCCTACACCACCGGAACACCCATTCCAGGAATCTACAATAGCGATATTAATTACGGAGCTCCTCTCTACGGCGGACTTCCAAACTCAAGTCCCGGCGTCGCAACAGGTCTCCCACTCATCGGCCTAAACACTGCCAATGCCGCTGTCTTTCAAATCATCACCATACCCACAACTCAGTATGTCCTTGGAATGACTGACTTCGGCGGATCTAGCGCTATCCCACTCATCTATAATTTTGTAGCAGACTTTACTCAAGCCGGTGCGGGAGTTTATAAGACAACGTTAGTAATCGAATACGGAATAAGTAATTAGCAAAATGTCTTTTTGGCCTAAGATTCCGCCGATCCGTCCTTCTGCAAAAGCGCCTTCAAATGAATCGCTTTGATCGGACGAATCTGACCTGGCGTTAGGCCTTTAATACTCAACGAACCGATCGCCGTACGCACAACACGTTCTACTAAAAAACCAGCCGTCATAAACAATTCTTTGACGTCAAATGCGCCGCCACCTTCGACGGTTACTTCAATCCAGGACTTATGATCCAACTCTTCTTTAAGTTTTACAGATGCAGGCCTAAGAAGCTTCTTACGGAACTCACCCACCGCAACGCCTTTGGCTAGCTTTGCTAGATCTCGCTGCTCGGGGTGGCCTTTTACTTTGACTTCGTACACTCTTACCAAATCTTCGTCTTTTTGAATTTTTTCGGCCGCATCCCCATCATTCGTCAAAAGAAGCAGACCTTCGCTATTGAAATCCAACCGCCCAACCGGAAAAACCCGTGTCCTGATCCCTTTAATCAAATCCTTTATCGTCGGCCGCCCTTGCGGATCGACCAAAGCCGAGATCATCCCTTTTGGTTTATAAAGCGCAAAATAGAGCGGCTCGTGAGTAGCTGTCCCGTATTGCAGGAGCTTACCTTTCACTTTAACCGCGTCTTTTCCCCAAATGGCCTTATCCCCTAGTTGGGCCACCTTCCCATTAATTGTGACGAGTCCTTCTGAGATAAGGTCTTCGGCCCCTCTTCGTGAGGCGATTCCTGCTTTTGCCAAGATTTTCTGAAGTCTTTCAGCTGCCATAGGTGCCCTGATGTAGCACGAATAGCGCCGCCATGCAAATAGTGGCCCTCACCGCTCGCTATTTACAATGACCCATGTCGCTTAAAACACAGTTTCAATCAACACAGTTTCAATCGTAGCAAAATATCATTAGTATATATTTCTAGATGAATATTGAAAGGACACAAGGGTTGTTATTATGAAAACACGCACGACAGGTGAGAGATCGAGGATGCCAAAATCACTACTTCTTCTGGTCATTGCCGCAATCGCGCCTCCGCTAAATGCTCATGCGGGGGGTAGCAATTCCAAAAGTTTGCCGGATAGTGTTCAAAGTATTGATTTGGCAAATCCAGGTAGTAGAGAGCTCAGTCACCTCTCAGCACGACGTGAAGCATGCGAAAAATCACATAAAGGCGGCAACACTTGTAGCGACATTCCTTCGCAAAGTGTCGTACTTCAATGTAACGCCTACATGAATCACAATACAAAAGAACTAAAACTAAAGGGTTCTGTCGAAGAGCTAGCGGATATAACAAAACAACTGAGACATTGTCTCAACACCAGCGGAAGTTGCCATTGGACGAAGGTGGACTTATCTGGAATCAAGCAACGCCGCTTTGTCAGCTACCGAGAAAAATCTGGACTAGCCGAATTTCTCACTTTGCTCCAAGAGAAGTGTTCAGAAAGTTTAACTCACATTAGCCTCGAAGGCCTCACACTGAAACAGGAAGACCTTAAAGCTATCGACGGAATGTCCGGATTAGAATACCTCAATCTCAGAAGGACGAATTTAACCGGCGCTGAATTTAAAGCAGCTGTTGGCGGACGTAATACTAAATTAGCAAAATTACAAACTCTTCTTGTCAACCCAACCAAAAGTGGAAAAGTGCTACCAGATCTCCAGTATCCACGTGATTTTGGCTTTTTGCCCAGTATCACTTTTTTCGATGGACGTATTACGGGTCCAATGGGAAGTAAGCAACAACTCGCGGCTCAAGGAGCTCAACTCCTCGCTGGAAAAGACCCCTTTTCAGAAGACCCTACTTATTTTGATGACACGTGGGAATGGAGCCCACAATTCGAGAACTATAAAAGAGCTTTAGAGGACATCGGTAGAAGAATGTTAGTGCAATCGCGAACCGCGAAAGTTGCTGAAGCTGCCAAAATCTTGAAAGACCATCCAGAAGAAGAGCGAGAAGCTCGCGAAGAACCAACAGCGGATGACTATTTCAAAATGGGGAACCATTTTAAGGGCCACCCCGAAGTAGCACAGTACTTTTTCGAAGAAGCAAAGAATCAAGCAAGGAGTGAAGCCAATAAAGCTAAGGACTTCTGGAACCCGAGCACCAAGAGGGTCCTAGAAGAAAAACGCAAAGATAAAGAAGCCGAATATTACGAATCTCTGTTCCGCTATGGCCGCAATTTATACAAATACCGCGAAGAATTTGCAGATAAACAGGACCAAGAGAAGCAGGCAGAAATCGCAAAAAATAAGATTACCGACGCCAGCAACGGTAATGTCGAAGATGCCAAAACTTGGCTTTATCAATTAAAATTTCAGAATTGGAAGGCTACTGGTGACCACTCTATGCTACCTAACGAATATATAAGGGACAGAGGCACAGACTCTATAGTCGCCTTTATCAAACAACGTTATATTACAGACAAATACGGCTGTACCTTAAAGGAAGCAGACCTCACTGGTTTCGTCAATCCCCGATTCCAATACGGCCGAAAGCTGAAACTTGCGGACCTACTCTCTCTATTACGAAAAGAATGTAAAGGACTTCAAAGACTCGTTCTGAATGAGACTCATCTTACCGATCAAGACGTGAAAGAAATAAGCCAGATGGACCAACTGAAAACCCTCAGTCTGAATGATATCTCTCTCTCGTCTAGTCAGTTGAAAGTGCTCGGCCAGATGGATCGGTTACAAGGACTCGATTTAACTTATAGCACTGGGGGTAACCATCTCAGTCAGTCTCATCTCGAAAGATATATTCTTCCCATGCGAGGCTTGAACAATTTAGACGTCCGTGGAGCTTATCTCAATGGAAGAGGGTCTCCCGCTCTGTTTAAACGATTCGAGTTCGAAGGAGACGCTCCTTTGCATCCGAACGATGCACAGATTTTCACGCGGGAACCGAAACATGAATTGAAGCGTGAATAATGCGAACATTCATTAAGCTTCTAAAATATCCACTTCTTCTAGCCACAATTGCAATAGCGATTGGTTTGAATCCATCGACCCTCTATGCACGCGGTGGGAGTAAGGCAAATATTCCGGACACCCAAGGCCTACACGACGCAAATCGGCTGCACGGGCAACTCACCGGACATAAGTCTGGTCATTGCCCGGACTCACACAAACCAGCCAAAGAATGTAAAACACCAACTATCGACGACATTTCTATAGGAGAAATGGAACGTTACAACCACGGGGTATTGGAAGCAAAGAAAGGCTCTAGCTTAGAAACTTTTACGACAGCTCTTAGAGAGCAAATCACAGAAGATAGGAACTGCGGACTGGAAGAAGTTAACTTATCAGGACTCAAGCAGCGCGTCTTTGTAAGATTTAGAGAAAACTCTGGACTACACGAACTCCTAACTTTGCTTCAAGAAAAGTGTCCCAGTTTAACTTACCTGAGCCTCGAGGGCATGACCCTGAAGCAGGAGGACTTTAAAATCCTCTCCAAAATGACTTCTTTAAAACAGCTAAACCTCCAGAGAACCAATTTAACCGCTGATGATTTTCGAACTTATATTACAAAATTGACCAAATTAGAGACTCTACTGATTAGCCCGTCTCCGGCCAATAAGCGGAAGTACGTTGGCTCGGGAGACAACCTGAGAGTTGAGGCTTCGGAACTTCAGTACCCTCATGACTTTGACCTCTTACCAAAACTCACCTATTTCGATGGATTAATCCGGGGTGGTTTTGGAACAATAGTACGTCGCGCCGCTATGGGAGCCGCCCTTTTTGATGGCCATGCTCCTTTTCCGGTAAAAATTCCAAGTAATAAAAAGACTTATCAAATGGCATTACGGACTGTCGGCAGAGAAATCCTAGACGAACTGGCGAACGATAAGAAAAGGCCCGTCAACGAGGCCCTAGCAATACTGCACCGGCCTTCAGATAAACACCGAACAAAAAATGAGAAAACAGTTGAACCAACTGCCAAAGACTATTCCGATATAGGCGAACTCTTCAGTGAATACCCAGATGTAGCTCACTATTTCTTCGGAAAAGCAGCGACGGTAGAAAATACTGATAACAATGACGAAGAACGAAAAGGTGGAAACGCTAGCTATCAACAACGCTACCAGCGTTCCGCATTTGAATATAACCGAGATTTATACAAATATAGCGACTTGAAAGAAAATCGTGAATGGGCAGAACGACAAATGCAATCGATTGCTCAAATGGGAGAATATAAACGCACTAATCCGGCTCAGCAATGGCTCGATGGATTAGCTAAGCACGAAAAACAGGCGAAGCGTCGAGATTCCGTCGTTGAGTTTACTTATCACCCTCGTGTTCAAGACCAAATCGGTATTAAGGCGATAATAAGAGGTAAGAAACAGGAGTATTTCAGCGACTATGGCTGCACCCTCCAACAGCTAGATTTAGGTAATGTCAAAATTCCTCCAGGTGAAAGATCTGATTTCACCAGCTTTCTCGCTCAAGTACGACGAGAATGCAAAGATCTAAGGACAATTAAACTCGATAACGTTCCCCTCACCGATAGAGATTGGGAAGAGCTCAGTCAAATGGACCAAGTGACCCAACTCCACCTGCAAAATATTCCGCTCTCATCCAAGCGTTTGAAAGCAATCCATCGGTTGAATCGCTTAACGACACTGCACTTACAGTATAGCCAAGAAGGTAATCACATCAGTAAATCGGATCTCGAAAGTTATGTTTTCAATATGAGGAATTTAACAAGCTTAGGACTCAGGAATGCTTTTCTTCCCGGAACACTAACAAAACAAGATTTTCAGTACTTCAATTTTTACTATAAGCAGGATGCGGATATTTATTTAAAGCAAGCCTACTTAAGACAAGGTGGAATCAAATGAAACTAACGATAAAACTCCAGAAGTCTCTTCTTCTCCGGACTTTTTTTGGATTCGCCGCAATCGCGATGGCGATTGCATTCAATCCGTCGAATCTCTTCGCAGGTAACTCAAGTAGAAATAAAAACTTAGAACCTCCGAATCAGAAAGCGCTCGAGCCCGCTAACCGCTGTGCAGACTCAAAGAAATCTCCCAAATGCAAAAAGAATGACCAACTACTCTTCGATTATCACTACAATAATGGAAAAATAGAAACTACATATGACATCGATCTAAAGACTTTTACGGAACTACTTCGGCAACGTATTGAAAATGATGGCAAGTGCACTCTGACTCAAGTTAATCTTTCACGACTAAAACAACGTTGGTTTGTTGGAAGCAGAAATGAATCCGGGCTAAATGATATCCTGGATTTGCTCGGACAGTGCCAAAATCTCACGCACTTAAACCTCGAAGGCCTAACTCTGAAAAGGCAAGACTTTGTGATTATTGCGGAGATGTCTTCGTTGAAATACCTAAATCTCAGAAATACAAACTTAACCCCCGAACTTTTTAAAGACACCATCGGCGGGACTGAAACAAAATTGACCAAATTAAAGACGCTCTTGATCAAACCGTCTAAAGATAGACGCCTAGTGCGAGATCTTCTCTATCCTCGCGATTTCTATCACTTACCAAAAATTGATTTCTTTGATGGATCTCTCAAAGATGCAATTGGAACATTAGTTCAACTTGATAACCTCGGTAGTACTTTGTCCCAAACGTATAGAGGATTCAGACAACTGCCACCAGATCTTGCGTCTGTATTTAAAAATGAGTCAAAAAATCCGACTATGCGGAAAGCCCTGACAACACTCGGCAGAGAAATTTTGCAAGCTACCAGCGAAGAAGACTCCGAAGATGCGGCACGTCTGCTCCAAGAACCGATAGATTGGGGAAGCACGCCTGATCCGGACGCACGAACTTATGAACGCATAGGCCAACTTCTGATAAACAGCTATCCCGATGTTGCGCACTTTGCTTTCGAAAAAGCGATGAACCTATCGAAGGCACAAGACATAGGAGCCCGGTATTCCAACGTCGAACAAGGCTCCTATAAGGAACGGTATAACTATTCTATATTCCGTCATGGTCTGGCTTTATACAAAACCTCTGTATTACGAGCAAAATCGCCAGCCGAACTTGAGAAAAAAAGAGCGGAAGCCATCGAACGTATCGAACAGGCCAAAAAGCATAACAACCTTGATGCTGAGCACTGGCTCACGCATTTCAACGAGAGAGAAAAGGAATTGAAACAAGATAGAAAAGCTGGCTTGGATAAAGCGAAATTTACCTTCAATACTATGAAAGCCTCTGAAAGCGCAAAAGACCTCGACTCTGTATTTACCTACATCAAACGTGCATACATCGACCCCGACTTTGGTTGTGACCTCCAATCGGTAGACCTGACCGATATTAATTCTCGTAGCGGCCGAAAGGTTAAATTCGTCGATCTTCTCTCTCTATTACGGCACGAATGTAAAGGGCTACAAGAACTCACCCTCGGCAATACCCGTCTTTCAGATCAAGACGTAAGGGAGATCCGCCAGATGGATCAACTCCGGACTCTCAGATTTAATGGCATTTCTGTCTCCTCCGGCCAGTTGAAAGAAATCGGTCAGATGGACCGTTTGGAAAAGCTAGTCTTAGCTTTTCCGAATAATAAGCGCAACCAGACCAACGAGACCGCCTTTAAAAAGCACATTCTTACGATGAGAGGCTTAAAGGATTTAGAAGTTGTTAATGTCCTTCGTCCGGGAACCATTGCTCCGACTGACTTAGGACAAATAAGGCTTCGGGAAAGCTCCGTGTCCCGCTAAACGCAGTCTGTAATAACACATTCTAAATCCTTTCGTATCGTACTAAAATGATATTTAGTTACTATAGAAAGGCTATTTGATTATGACGACATTCTCTAAATTCCAGCGACCATCCCTCCCCCTTGCCATTATGGCAATGGCGCTTTTATTAAGCACCCCGACTCTTCTCGCGGGTGGTAAGACCGATAAACACAAATCCAGTAAAGACGCACCTAGCACCACTGAGGAAGAGCCAGAATCAAATTCAGATCCAGACCCAGATTCAGATACAAGTGAGCGAAAAGAATCCCACAGGGACCTAGACTTCACAGTAAAAACAGTGCACGCCCCGCTCGCAGCACATAAAAGTGATTGTTCGGAGCAAAAAAGGCCAGGCAAAGACTGTGAAAACACGAGTTCTCCTGCTACCTTTCAGCAACGGTTTGATTGGATGTACGGTCAAGGTTTTTTATCCCCAGTTGACATAGATCCAGCGGAACTTACAGAAGCCCTTAAGCAACGATTCCAAACAGACAAGAAATGCACTCTGAAAGAAGTTGACTTAGCGGGCCTCAAGCAACGCTTCTTTGTAAAGCACCGAAAACAATCCGGACTCAAAGATCTGCTCACCACTTTGCAGGGCTGTGAGACGCTGACTTACTTAAACCTAGAAGGTCTGACTTTGAAAGACGAAGATTATGAAGCCATCGCTGGTATCACGTCGCTAGACTATCTAAATCTCAAGGGAACCAATCTAACCGTTGCCCATTTCAAAAAACATATTACAAAACTACGCAAACTGAGAACTCTTCTCGTTGCTGAAACTCCCGCCAGAAACGGATCCGAGGGCCTTCAATACCCTCATGACTTTGACCTTTTACCGAAGCTCAACTTTTTCGACGGGCAATTCAAGGGCGGTTTCGGAACCAAGGCACGTCTCGCAGCGATGGGAACTGCGTTCTTGTCCGGACATGCACCTTTCAAAACTAAATCGCCAGCACAAATGAGTAAGAAAACATTCCAAAAGGTCCTACGAAACGTAGGTAAACAAATATTAGAGGCTCTAGACCAACACAAAGGCGTGGAAGAGGCGGGAACGGTATTGAGTGAATTTGAGAAACAACACGATTCCAAAACAAGCCAATCAAAAGACGAACCGAAAGCTGAAGACTATTATAAAGTGGGCAAACTTTTTAACGAATACCCGGACGCATCGCGGTACTTTTTCCGGAAAGCAAAGAGTTTAGCCGAACAGGAATATTACGAAGCAAAAGGCAAGAGCAGTGCAACCGCAGACAACACCAAGTATCGTACATACCAGGGACAGTACTACCATTCCCAATTCCTCTATGGCCGAGACTTATATCGGTATAGTGAAACTTTTAGAGATCCAGAAGAGACTCGAAAAAAAGCGATAAACTTGTTTGTCAAAGAAGCTAAAGAGAAAGGCGACCTTGAAGCTGCAGCTTGGCTTGAAAATAGGCCCGAAAAGAAGCGACACGAAGATCAACCATCCGTTGACTTAGTGTTTCACAAAGTACAAGAGACGACCCCAGAACTAAAAGACGTCGGATCTTTTATAAAATACATTAAGGAAAAGTACATCACAGACTATGGTTGCACCCTACAGTCCCTAGACTTAATGGGTCTCAAAGTTACCCGATTCAGCCTTCGAGAGAAAGCTAAACTTACGGATCTTCTCTCTCTAGTAAGACGAGAATGTAAGGGCCTGCAAGCACTAAAAATAGCTGACCTTCATCTGACAGATGAGGCTTTTGCTCAGATTAGCGGGATGGATCAACTTAGAAATCTTACTATTTCCAATAGCCCCCTCTCGTCTAAAAAACTAAAAATGATCAGTCAAATGAATCGCCTGAAATCCCTTAGGTTAGATTATGTGGACCAAGGTAACCACATCAGCAAATCCGATCTTCAAAGATACATCTTCCCGATGAGGGACCTAGTAGAGTTATCCCTTAACGGTGCCTTTAAGCCGGAAAGGATAAAATACGACGTTTTCACTAAGGGCGGATTTGCTCACGTTTCTAACATCCCAGCTCAGCATGCACATACTAGCATGTATAAGCGGAATGCTCCTGCAGAAAACAATAGCAAATAGAACGAAGCTTCCCCGCTGGGGCTATTTGCCCCCGCTAATTTAATTCGGAATAATATTGCAAAGATACGAATAAATCGTAAATATTTTATACACTTGTTAAATTGATTACACTATAAATATATACACTTAAATGCTATATATAACATCCTATGATCCAACCCTATCGCTCTCTATCCGTACTCCTTTTATCCAGTACCTTACTCAGTATTAACGGCGCCGACGCCCTCG
>Ga0207098_10312_pt1 | contig 15561 bp, 17 predicted proteins | sample Alteio_BWMinHeat_84_FD_153548 | JGI IMG/M metagenome (GOLD analysis project Ga0207098, IMG submission 153548) | Enriched cells from forest soil in Barre Woods Harvard Forest LTER site, Petersham, Massachusetts, United States -... | ecosystem: Environmental > Terrestrial > Soil > Temperate forest >...
CGGGGTGATTGAGCTTCGAAAAACCGCAGATCAGGATGCCGACTCCCTGGTGAGTAGGAGGAAGGCAACACGGCAGCTGCGCTAGACGCGAGTGGCTGTCCGGTCCTGCGTAGTCGTTAGAGCCCGCGCACGCTGAGGAAACAACATGCACGAGAACCGGGAGATCTCCACCATGCCTTCTGCAATACTCGAAGGCCGGTCCGTGAAGGCACTAAGCCGTACGACGGACATGCACGTGCTGGAGAAGTCGGACTACGCCGTAGTACCTGTGAACCGGCCGAACAAGGGAAGGCAACTTCCCGCGGAGGTCGGGGAGGGAAGGGGGTAGCTGGAGGAGAACATCGTTCAGGCGCACATGCTCCTGACCTGAGCAGGAATAAGCATGTCCCAGCGCTCGGATGATGTGCGTGAAGCAACCCGCAGTCTGGGTTCGCTCTCACGTTATTCATCCTTTAGAAGAGCCGTATGCGTAGACGCGCACGTACGGATCTGTGCGGGTTGCGCCTTGAAACTCATGAAGTTCAGTCTCCTGAAATGGAGGCCGCGGTAAAGCCTAGCTCGCAGCCGCGTACCAAGTCTTGCGTGATGTCCGGAGACGGCCATTGCGAAGCGTAGACAGGGAGGTTTGCAGGCCGAAACAGCAGTAAACGGCAATCTAGCCCCGAAATCGATCGTGGTGGAAGTAGCCGACCCTATCCCGTAACGGGGAAGGCAGAAGCCCAGTATGCGTCATGGCGAGTGTGCTGGGGTGCTTCCGGGGTTCGTACCGTCAGCATGCAACCAAAGGATTTCATGGGAACAAGGGAGAGCCGTCAGGCTCAAGCCTGGCTTGTAGGGTCCGACAAGCTGAACAGCGAGGAAGATCCGAAGGCCTGACGGAAGTCAGACTGCCTGGTAGTACTTCGAGGTCGGGAGAGCCGGCTACATGGGGAAGCGGGCAGCGGAAGTTGAATTGTTCGTGGGAAACATGAGCTCCATCCAAAGGGAGGATTCGGCCTTCTATGCAAAGAGAAGATCAGCCAGTCATGACAACAGGACTCGAACAAATAGCAGTCAAAGCTCGATGTGAACCGAAGCTTCGGTTTACGTCGCTGGCCCATCACATCACAAAGGAGCGGGTTTGGGAGAATCTCAATCAGATACCTGCCAAGTCTGCGGCCGGAGTGGATGGACAGACCGTAACTGAAGCGAAAGAGGGTTATGAGGAATGGGTTGCAGCCATGCTGCAATCTGTGCACCGTGAAGGATACCGCGCGCCAGATATACGGCGTGTCTATATCCCGAAGCCCGGAAAGCAGGAGATGCGCCCTCTCGGGGTGCCGACTGTTGCGGACCGGGCACTCCAACGAAGCGTCTCTCAGGTACTATCTGCCATCTATGAGCAGGATTTTCTACCCTGCTCGTTCGGTGGACGTGCCGGAAGAGGTGCCCACCAAGCGCTTGCAACGCTCCACGAGAGAATTGCGGGCGGGAAAATCGAGTGGGTGTTGGAGGCGGATCTCAAGAACTTTTTCGGGAGCCTAAGTCACGAGTGGATGCTCCGCTTCGTGGAACATCGAGTGGGAGATCAGCGCCTGATTAGTTTAATCCGGCGCTGGCTGAAGGCAGGCGTTTTCGAGAATGGAGAGGTTCATCCAAGCGAAGAGGGGACCCCGCAGGGAGGTTCGGTCAGCGTACTGCTGAGTAATGTATATCTCCACTATGTGCTCGATCTGTGGTTCGAGCGAGTGGTCAAGCCACGTCTTCGTGGTGAGGCCTGCATGGTGCGATATATCGATGACTTCGTGCTGTGTTTCCAATTTCGTTCGGATGCTCTCCGCGCTCAGGAGGCGCTCGCCAAGAGGCTGAGTAAATTCAGTCTGACCTTGGAGCCGAAGAAGACCAAGCTCGTTGAATTTGGTCGGTACGCGCATCGACACGCGAGCAAGCGTGGTCGTAAACGCCCGGAAACGATTTACTTCCTGGGCTTTACTCTGTACTGCACTCGCAATCAGAAAGGGAACTTTCGAATTGGAATGCTTACGGAAAAGTCACGACTGCGACGCGCGCTCATGCGCTTGCAGGACCAGATGCGGCGGATGCGGCACTTGTCGCTGCGAGAACAGGTGAAATATCTCAATCAGATGCTCCGTGGTCACTATGCATACTACGGCGTTGCCGGAAATCTTCGGGCACTGCTGCGGGTCCATAGGGCTGTGGAGCATTACTGGCGCAAAATGTTGAGCAGTCGGAGCTGGCACGGCACGGTCCGGTGGGAGCAATTTCAGCGGATCAAGCAACAGTTCCCGCTGCTTCGGCCAAAGCTGCATTACTCCTATAAAGAGCTGCAGGCTATCGCCATACTGTGAATCAACGTCTGAAGAGCCCAGTGCGGGAAATCTGCACGCTGGGTTCTGTGGGAGCCGGGGGTGGGTGACTGCCTCCGGCCACCCAGTGGGCGGCCTGTGAAGGCCGTTCCTACCGCGACCGGAACCCCGCTCCGGTCGCTCGGGTGTTTTCGCTGCGGTCATCACACTGCCGCAACACGAGGATCAAGGACTCGTCGGCGGATCGAAAGCACACCGGCGGCTATTTTATGTGCAATACTGTTTGCGTGAATCGGAGCATTCGTCGAATGGACATGCATTGGTTGGAACTGACCGGAGTGCCAATTAATTACTGCTTGTGGGTTGTCGTTCTTGCCCTTCCAGCAATCGCCCTTGTAGTGTGTACCGTTGCGCTGGAGAACGAATTCATCAATCCTGTGCGAAATCGGAATCGCCAAAAAAGCAAGGCTCGGGCTGACAAGCCTTGAGGTTCTGTTCATCTGCTCTCCTCATCCCAGCCATCTTAGGCTGCGGGCGAACAGAGCCTCCACTTAACCCCCTGTCTGAATTTGCGGAACCAGCTCTCGGCAAACCGCGCAAGAAATGCCCTGTTTTCAAGGGCTGTCAATTTCTGGGATGAGAAAATTCCCGAAGGTGACAGTCGCTGGAGCAGTCGGAGTTGTTCCCATCGCAGCCCTTCTCTTGTGCCAAGTAGTGCATAATGTTTCCCGGAAGGCGAAGGAGTTGAACTCCAATCCTGCCAGGGACATTCGCGGACATAAAGCCGCTTGGGAGCACCGGCTCAGGTCTCCCCAGTCCTGAACATACGTTTTCTCGTATGTTTCGTCAAGGTGACGACTAAAGTGGTATACGAAAAATATGATACCGTGGTATTGTGGCGCTTGAAGCAATACGTTTCTCCAATAGGAAATCCTTCGATTTCGGATTGGCGCAATGGATTTCCAACAGCTCGACGTAAGGCTGACTTTGACATTTTCCTGAAGCTTCAAGTGACGTTGAAGAATTGGGTCTACCCCCAGTTTCAAGCATTGTCGGGGAAGCATCTGAAGGGACTTTACGAATTGCGTTGGAAGAGTGACGGGATTCCCCACCGGATCGGAGGATACCTGGGTGCTCCTAATGAATTCGTTATGCTGATTGGATTCACGCATAACGCCAAAAAATATGATCCGCCCACTGCCCTCGAAATCATCCTAAAAAGGAAGAAACAAGTAGCAAACGGAGAGGCACATCTGAATGAATTCCAAGTCGTCGTTGGTCAAAGAACTTCAGGACAAGGACTACCGCCACGCATTTGTTAGATCTCAAGTGAGTATCGGTTTGCCCCTCCAATGCCGTGCGCTAAGGGAGAGCCGCGAGTGGACTCAACCGCAACTTGCAGAGGCCGCAGGAATGTCTCAACCGCGCATCTCAGAAATCGAGAGACCTGGAGAAAGAAAGCTGAACCTTGAAACACTTTTCCGTTTGGCGGAGGCATTTGATGTGGCCCTCCAAGTCAGGTTTGTCACATTTCGCGATTTTGTGGATTCCACTGATGGCGTACGGCTAGAGCACTTCTCTATCAAGCCATTTGAGGAAGACCTGAAGGACCTAGAGAATGAGGAGATTTGGGGAAGAGCGAAAGCGGCGCTTTCCGCTACGCCCAATCAAAGCGGTGGAATTCTATCTGCCGAAGACCCTGTCAGATTCATTAAGGGCACACCGATTGAAATGGCTAAAGGTATCGGTGTTCAAGGTGCTCTTATGGGGGGCGGGAGTCAAGAATCGAGGGTGGCGGGACTATGAGATTGACGGCTATTACAAAAGCTAGGGCCCTCGCCATAGTCGAAATGGATGAGCTTAACGTAGGTGGTAAGGTGCGCTTTATTGACTGCGTTAAACCCATCGTTGAGCGATACAATTTTGCCGTGTTTCCTCAAAAGAGCGAAGACTTTGACTTAGCCGATAAAGGAATTAGATTTGAGTCCGGCAAAGCAGGGGAACTGACAATAGACACCCTACTTATTTACAGCGGCGCAATTGTCTTAGATACCTTTTCTTCGACGGCCGATTCCAAAAAAATTCTCACGGAGATGTTGGAGTGGGGGAGCGATGCCTTGGGTCTTACCTATTCACCGGGGATCATTCGAAAGTGGGGCTACATAAGTCAAGTTGTCTTCCACACTGACTTTCCGCTCTTAGCCTCGATGAGTTCTCCCGTTCAGAAGCTTGCCCAAAAGACTTCCCGTGTTACGGAAGAATTGTGGGACGGTCTCAAATACCAGCCTACAAACCTCAGCATAGGCCACGACCCTACTGTCAGAAAGAACGCAATTGCGAGCCTGTTCATCCAACATAGGGTTAACACATCAGTTTCGGAGAACAAGTATTTTTCAGAGGCACCTCTTCCGACCGATCTTCACATCAAGTTTCTTGAAGAGTTCGAAACCGACATTTTAGAATCGCTCAAATGAAGGTTGACAAAGACAACATCGATACGCTCCTCGGTCGTCAAATTGATGTGCCCATTGGGGCACTTGAATTCCAAGAGCGGTATCTTGATCCTTTCAGCTTGCTTTCTGATCGAGGGTCGCAAACCCCCGAATCAGTTCCCGGTCCGTCCGCGCAGCTTCCGTTGCGCTGGTGATTGCTCAGATCGGAGTAGAGGCATGTCCTTCTCTCTAAGAGATCTTAACCATCTGTTCCGCGTTTTTGCCAAAAGTCCGGGATTTACCTTTTCGGCCATCGCAGCCTTGGCATTGGGAATTGGATCGACCACAGCGATTTTCTCGGTAGTTGATGCCGTTCTGCTTAAGCCGCTTCAGGTATCCGATCCAGAGCGCTTGGTCATGCTAATGACCACTGGCGTGTCGGACTCAGGAGAGCGTGTTTGGGACTCCGATGCTTCGCCGGTTAAGTTTGGACTTTGGCGGACACAGACAAGTGTAATTCAAGATGTTTCTGCCTTCATTCCCGGTGTGATGAATTACACAGGCACCAACATTCTGGAACAAATACGGTCGATGCGTGTGTCGTCCGATTTCTTTCGTTGTTTGGGGATAAACATCACGCGAGGACGGGCATTCGTGGCAGGGGAAGACATTCCAAACGGACCGCGGGTGGTGATAATTGGCGAAGGGCTCTGGAGAGGGAAATTTGGGGCCGAGACGGGAATTCTTGGTAAAACCATCGTATTAAGCGGCGAGCCATACGATGTAATTGGAGTCGCCGCAGGGAATCCTGGGTTGCGTGAGTTCGGCTCAGTTCCTGACGTATATGTACCATTCCAAATCGATGCCAACTCGCGCGATGAAGGTAACTACTTTAAGGTAGTGGCACGCCTGACGCCAGGCGTTACGATTGAACAGGCCAAAGATCGGCTGCAAGCCCTTGCCAACGAAAATCGGTCTAAATACCCAAATTCGATTGGAAACGACGGTGGTTTTACCGTCACGCCTCTCCGCAATGCGCTGATAGGTGATGTTCGTCCATTGCTCAGGATATTGGTCTGCGCAGTAGGTCTTGTCTTGCTTATAGCATGTGCCAACGTCGCGAACCTATTGCTGGTGCAAGCAACTAAGCGACGAGGCGAGATCGCCATTCGAGTCGCGCTCGGCGCGAGCCGAGGAAGATTGATTCGTCAGTTCCTCGCGGAGAGTGTACTGCTTTCCGTTCTTGGAGGCGGATTGGGGTCGATGCTTGGTTATGTTGGCATCCGAGCATTGCTCGCGGGGAGCACAGCAGATTTGCCGTTGGTTGGGCAGAACGGATCGGCGGTTACGATCGACTGGCGCTTGTTGGGTTTTGCGCTCGCAATGTCAATAGTCACGGGAATTGCTTTCGGCATCTTTCCAGCTTTGCAGGCTTCACGGTTAGACGTGAATTCGACTCTGAAGGGCACCGCTCGTTCGGGCACCGGATTCCGGCAGAACAAAACTCGCTCTATCTTTGTGATCAGCCAATCATGTCTGGCAGTCATCTTGTTGATCGGTGCAGCACTGTTAATTCGTTCCTTCGTCGCGATCTATAGCGTGGATCGGGGATTCGCAACAAATGGGGTCATAACTATGCGCACGTTGTTGACTGGCCCCAAGTATGCAAAAACGGGGACTGTAGCAAGCACTATTCGCCTTGGCCTCGACCAAATTCGGTCGCTCCCGGGCGTGGAAGCAGCTGGTGCCGGCTGCTCCTTGCCCCTGCATGACTTTTACGGCCTGCCGTTCAAAATCCTGGGGCCGTTGCACAGTGAAAATGGTGCTCCGGATGGGGTATGGTCCGCTGTGTCCCCAGGCTTCTTAGAGGTATTCAGCATCCCAGTGAAACGAGGACGAACCTTCACCAATCAGGACGAGGCCAACTCACCTCCTGTAGTTGTGATCAGCGAGCGGCTTGCGAAAACCTATTGGGGAGACCGCGATCCGCTACTAGACCGAATCGTTATTGGAGACGGTTCCATGGAGGAGTTCAAGAACGAGCCCCCGCGCCAGGTGATCGGGATTGTAGGTGATGTCCGAAATGCAGGGCTGCACACGGATCCTACGGTCGATCGCGTGATGTACGTTCCCCAGTCGCAACTTCCTAATTCCGAAAACGAATGGTTGGTGCGAAATGGGACCATGGCTTGGGCAGTACGCACGCGCGCTGAGCCGTTGGGAATGGTCGCCGCAATTCGGGAGAGATTAGAACGCTCGACGGGCCTGCCCGTTTCGAACATTTTATCGATGAATGAGGTAATGTCTCTTTCAATGGCGAGGCAGCGCTTCAACATGCTCTTAATGACGGTATTCGGATGTACGGCGCTATTGCTCGCGGCGATTGGAATCTATGGACTGATGGCGTTTACCGTCGAGCAACGGATGCGCGAAATCGGAATCCGGCTAGCACTGGGGGCTGACCATACTCAAGTAAGGAACATGGTCATATTCCAGGGCATGCGGCTGGCGGCGATTGGTGTCGCGATCGGGATAGGAATTGCATGGGGCCTGTCGCACTTTATCGAGAGCCTTCTGTTCGGAGTCAAAGCGAGGGATATCACTGTTTTCCTTACAGTTCCACTGCTCCTAGGTCTGGTGGCTCTAGTGTCAGTTTGGCTCCCAGCTAGCCGGGCGAGGGCTGCAAATCCGATTGATTGTCTGCGAAGTGAGTAAATGAAAAATGCCAGATCGTAACTTCTCTAGTCGGTAGAGAAGTTACGATCTGGCTACGCATTTTATGCGATGCACCAGTGCGGTTCACGTATCGCTCACGATGGTTCACGGAATCCCCCTTCAAAACAGCGCAATCTGATCGAGCGCCGGCACCACGCGCGGCGCATCAAACAAAGGCTCAACATCATCGGGCAATTCCCGGGCGCTCAATTCTTCGAGCCGTGCCCAGGCTTCATCGTTGTCATAGTCGCCAGCCGCATCGATAGCTGCGAGCAAGGCGGTGCGCGAGGCCTCCGCATCCACGCCCAACTGGGCGCAACATTCAGGGAAACTCAGATACCGGCGCACCCGCCCATCGGCCGGGCTTTCGGAGCGCGCGATCCAATCGCGGGCCAGGAGCGCATCATCGGTGGGCCGCATGGCCGGATCAGCGCCAGGCAGAGGCAGCGCCACTAATGCCCCATGAGCCACCGGGGCGATGGCCAGGGCGCACTTGCAATCGATCAGCGCCACATTGATCACCCGCGCGAAGAACTGCATTGCGGCACAGTAATTCCATTGCCGCATGCCATCCGGTGTGTTGCCGTTCATGTTTCCCCGTTCCATCTTTCATCCCCTCGCTTTCGTGCCCTTATAGGTTGGAAACCGCCGGAGCAATTCCGCCTCATCGTTGCCGGTTTCCTTCATCCACTCCGCGGCCCAGGCCCAGAATTCATTGGTGCGCTCTTCGCGTTCGCGGGCGGCGCGCCGCTCTTAGTTGCGCCGATTCCGCATGCACTTCAGTGGCTCGATCAGTTCACCCAGTTCCGGCCAGGCTTTCTGCCCTTCACCGCGGCGGCGGCGGGCCACTTGATCCACCACCGCGCGCACGTCCTGAGAACAGAGGTGCAACGAGCGGCATCATCATCATGGGGGGTTCTGGTGGTAGAGGGTTGACTGGTTTGGCTGGATAAAAGGTTGTGGTTCCCTTTCTTGAAGGTCGCTGACTGCTCGAAGCTTGCTGGCCCAGAAGTGACGACGCGAGGAGAGCGAGCGAGAGGAGGGGAATGCACTGCACGTTCATGTCTGTTCCTTCCAACGGGCTAATTTCTCGGTCCGTTATGCTGTGTTGGAGAGATTTGCACACTTTTCCGCCTGTCATAACGAATTGCTTCGCTATCGATCTCTTTGTTCGAGGTAGCTCTGGACTTTGAGCCAGACCTTCTTGGCGATCAATCTGCCTAGAGCACGGCCGTCATGATCGGCGTCTTTGAAATGAGTCCCGCCGATGCGCCGCGACAGACCGGCTTAGGAAATGCGATGCTCGACTCGAGCGTCGCGTGTTCGGATAATAAGCGCGCATTCGATTCAGAGCGACCGATAACCGCAATTCACTTTCTATATTCCGGGGTTCAAATTCGAGGTTGGGCTGGCCCCTACCTTGGTACACAACTGATCGATGCGCTGATTGGTTGCCTTATCAAGAATCCACTGTAGTAACGCCGGCTTTTCCCGAATTTCTCTCGGGCCACAGCACATTCAGCGCGGCGTGCAGAAGGTCTAAGACTCTGGACCGGTCGGCGGCTTCGCGAAAGGTGCGCCACCGAAGGATCACGTCGTGGCGCGGAGTTTGCCCGGGTTCAATGACGGAACTGCAAGCAGGCGCCGTATAGGAGTTTCCAAAGTCGTCTCTACAGTGGGGGTTAGTCACACCCTTTGCTCTGGAGTCTGGTTCGGGGCTGCGCTCCGCAGCTGGCCCGCTCGTTACGAAGAGGACCACGAGCAATATATAGAGCAGGCCGACCAGATCATCGCATCAGGCGCAGGCTTGACAGACAAGCAAAAGATGATCGCGGAGTATTGGGCACTAGGGCCAGGTTCGGTCACCCCTCCCGGACGTTGGTTCGAATTCGCACAATATATATCGGAACGCGACCATCACACGCTCGACGATGACGTCAAACTGTTCTTCATCCTGTGTAGCCGAAAGTATCCCAAAGGTCGAGTTTGCTACTCCCGCGAAGGTTGTCGATCTCCCCCGCGCGGATCCACTGGTCTCAGCCGGCAACGCCAGTCACCCTACTGCTTTGCAAATGCCCGGTATGGGTCGCAACAAACCCGTATTCTGCACAGATCGGCGCGGCGGTTGTGAAGCAGGATATGGAATCGGTTCGCGCGCCGGGTTGATGTACGGCTTAGGTAAGACGGAGATTCAAGCGTTTCTGACTTGCCGGCACGGCCAGAGTGACCATGCGCGTTTTTACGCGCACGGATTGGTGGACTCAATTCGAGGGCAGATAAGAGTGAGCTTGCAGTGCAGCGCGGGCCTCAACGGGGTCGGTAGAGCTGCCGATTCCCTGTCCTCGAAGTAAATCGCAGATTCCGAAGATCTTTTCTTTACCCAACCCCGGCTTTGCGCAAAAACTAGATTGTTGACTGACTTGCTGGGCAAGAAGCGGAGTTTTTGGCAGGAAGTCGACGTTTCGACTTTTTGGGCAAGAGGCGGAATTTCGCTAGGCGGGATCCCTGGCTGTTGCCTAAATACACCGATTTCGCGGGGCCAGTCAGGCTCGTTCTTCGGCGAAGAAAAGCGGACCCGATCTCAATCCGATCCCTTCTTTATTCTGCTCGCAAAGCTTCCATTGGATCGACCCCAGCCGCCCGACGGGCCGGCACAAGCGCCGCGACCAGGCCACCCAGAAGCATCAGCAGTGCAGCGGCACTCATCGACCACGGGTCACTCGCTTTAACGCCATAGAGCAACGCCCGCAATGCCGCCGTCGCGAGATACGCTATAGCGAGTCCGATGCCCAGTCCGGCAACCAGCATCCATGCCGCCTGCCTCAGGATCAAGCTCATCACATTCCATCGCTGCGCGCCAAGAGCGATCCGCAACCCCATCTCACGCCGTCGCTGCGCCACCATGTATACCAGTAGGCCATAGATGCCTGTCAGACAGAGAAGGAGCCCCGAGCAGCCAAAGATTTCAAGCAGTTCCGCGGCCAGATTCTGGCCACCAAACGAATCTTCGACGATTCGATCCATGGTGCTGAAACCACTGGAGCCCAGATCCGGGCTGGCTGCCCGCAATATGTCACGCAACTCCGGAATCATGGTCGCAGGGCTCCGGTCGGTTCGTACCGCGACATCCATGGCCCTGCCTTCCGCAAAGTTGTAAAACATGCTCACCGGCGTAACCTGCGGAAGACATACTTCCATTTCCGGCTGCGATGGTTCAGCCACATTGACCTGCCGTTCATCGGCAAGAACCCCAATCACGACTGCCGGGCGGCCCTTTTCAAGGCTAAAGAGGCTCTGGCCGAGGATCTTCCCGGGGTCTCTGTCGTCGCCGTAATACTCCTTGATGAAGGCGCGATTCACCACGACGACTGCCTGCGAGCTGGCCGTATCGCCCTCATTGAAGAACCTTCCGTGGAGCATCCGGAATCCAAACACCTTCTGCATCTCCGGACCGACGGCACGAAACTGCGCCCGCATCGCACCCCTCCGGATGGCGCTCGAGCTGTCGCCGGAGACGTCAAACGAGAAAATCATCTGAAATGTTTTCCCCAATGGGACCTCGGTCAGCAGCGTCGCGCTTTCAACCCCGGGCAAGTGCTTTACGCGGTCCACCAGGGGTTGATACAGCGTCGTGGTCATATCGCGCCCAGCGTATTTATAGGACGGGATCGTCATGTTTGCCACCAGGATATGCTCCGTACGAAAACCGAGCTGCACATGCCTCAGTGCGTAGATGGTTCGCAGCAGCAGACCACACCCAACGAGTAGCGTGAACGACAGCGCAATTTGAGTGACAACCAGCACGGTACGCACTCGATGCTGGGCACTTCCCATTCCCTGCTGAGGAGCGCCCTGCCGCAACGCCGGTTCGATCGAGGCGCGCGTGCCTCCCCACGCGGGCCACAGTGACGTGATAAGGGTGCTGGCCACGGTTAACAACAGCAATGCGCCCACCACCGCCAGATTGGGCGTGAAGCTTTCATGCAGGTTGAACTGCGTCTCGAGTCCATGCTGAAAGAGCCTGAGCAGCCCGATCACCAGGCCGAGGCCCACGAGTGACGCGCATCCGCTCAGCAGCACGCCTTCCATCAGCAACTGTTTCACGATCTCCCATCGGCCGGCCCCCAATGCTCTCCGTACCGCAATCTCCCGCTGTCGCGCCGTGGCCCGCGCCAGCATCAGGCTGGTCACATTGAGGCATGCAATCAGCCAAAGCAACCCCGACGCAGCCAACAGCGCCACAAGCGTGATGCGGACATTCCCCCGGAGTGGCGTGTCCGCGTAGCGTCGCAGGTTGACCAAAGCTGCATTTTCGCGGTCACGCGGATCTGCGTAGGTCTCCGCTATCGTGGGCTGGATCGCGTTCAGTTCGGCCTCTGCCGAAGCCAGCGTCGCGCTCTCTTGCAATCGTGCCAGACACTGATACGTGGGAGCTTGATGATGGCCGCGCAAAGCGTCTGCCGGTGTCAGGACGATGGGCTGCCAGACGATCGGCAGCCCCGTCGAATTCATCCCTTCATAGGGAAACGTGAACCCCCTGGGCATGACTCCGATCACCGTGTCACGCTCTCCATTCAGTTCGACTGTTTTTCCCACGATCGCCTCATCGGCACCATAACGCGTCCGCCACGCCGCATCGCTCAGCAGAATCGAGTGCACATCGGTTGGCGCGACCGATCCCCCGCTGTCACCCACAACAAAGCCCCGTCCCAGCACAGGATGTACTCCGAGCATCGGAAGCAGGTTGGCGCTCACCGAAGCGCTGCTCACGTGCATCGCATCGCCGTTTCCACCCAGAAACCAGACCCTGCTGTTGTTTGAGCCGAAGAAGGCGATCTCACGCAGCGTTCGGTTGCGGTCCTGCCATCGATGAATGTCAAGAAAGGGGCTGGGATAGAATGCGCTTTCCCCTTTGGGGGTCTCACCAATCTCGACAAGCCGGTCCGCTTCACCAAACGGCACCGGCCGCAGCAGCACGCGATCCACCACCGTGAACATCGCGCAAGCTGCTGACACTCCCACCGCAAGCGTGGCTATCACAGTGATTGAAAATCCGGGCGAGCGGCGAAGCCCCCGAAGCGCATATCTGAAGTTCGCGGTGTGATTCATCTCGGCGTCTCCCGCACGTCATCATTTTGCCATGACGATTCTTCGTCTGGCCTGTCGCGAGACTCGCAAACAGGATTCAATTCGAGATTTGCGGCTTATTTGCGGTTCAGGTCGGATTGTGGGCATTTTCGGGCTACTTCCCGGTGGACGGTTATACGCCCAGAATCCGCTCTTGGCGAACACTGATGGACCCAGGTGCTTTCCCGCTTAGTCAATGTGTACAATTCCCACGTTATGCGAAAGGTCATTCTGATCGGAGCGTGTTGGCTATTTCTCCCGATGCCTGCTTTCGCGCAGGGAACTTCTGCTGGCGCACAGCCTAAAGGCACGCAAGGCGCAAGCGAAAAGGTTCATTCCTACGAGATCGTCTCGATCAAACAAAACAAAACTGTGAATGACCCGGCCGGAATGCGGAGCCTGCCGGACGGCTTTGAGTGGACCAATATACCGTTAGAGTCGCTGGTTCGCGGCACTTACGGAATCATCATGGACAGTCAGGTTTCGGGATTGCCGGACTGGGCAAGACGGGAAAACTACGACATTGTGGCGAAGGTGGATGCGGACACGGCGGAAAGGTGGAAGAAGCTTTCAGCTAAAGAAAGAGGGGAAGAGGAACTGCCAATGATGCGATCGATTTTGGCGGATCGATGTCAGTTCAAAGCCCATCAGGAGACCAAGGAACTGCCTGTGTATGACCTCGTGATTGCCGGAGGCGGGTTGAAGATGAAAGAGGCGCCAGCCAATGAGGTACCAACGGAGACGATGAACGGCGATCAGATGACCGTTCACGCGATGACCATCGATACGATTGTGCTTGCGTTTCCATACACGGTGGGCCGCGTGATCGTGGACAAGACTGGACTCGGAGACAAGAAGTTCGACTTTGAGCTGAAGTGGGCGCCGGATGATCGTCCCTCATCGGATGATGCGGCACCACCGCTTTTGACCGCTTTGGAAGAGCAGCTTGGATTGAAACTCGTGCCCGCGAGAGGCCCGGTGGAGATGCTAATAATCGGACATTTGGAGCGGCCTTCGCCGAATTGATCGAGTCAGTCGAATCTGCCTCCGGCTTCAGCGCAATGGTACTACCGGTCTCCGAATCTCGCCGCTCAACGATGGGGTTCGATTCCGATCTGATCATTCACCGCCGATCGGATCCGCTGGGCTCGAATCAGCGGATCCGGTTTGCAGTCAACGATCGCATCGGCATTGAGCCCAAAACGCTCGATTCGACGGCCTTCAGCTAGAATCGATGGCAATGAAACACCTTACCAGGTTGGCGGAGCCATCGGGTGCTACGAATCTACCTACCCTTCTCCGCGCGAGGCGACGGATCAAAATGGCATCTCACTCGGGTCGTTCCCCATCGCAAGTACTCGATCCATAACATTCGCGAGCTTTTGCCAGTGCTGTGCGGCTTTTGCGAGTTGTTGGCGACCAGCTCCAGTAATCGAATAAAACTTGGCCTTGCGATTGTTGTCAGAGGTACCCCAGCTCGACTTGATCCAACCTCGCCGGTCCAATCGCACGAGGGACGCATGCATCGTGCCTTGGTTCAGACGCACTTCGTTCCTGCTTAGACGCTCGATGCGACGGGCACAGCCGTAGCCGTGCATCGGTCCCATGGCGGCGAGGGTTTTCAACACCATCACATCCAAAGTGCCTTGTAGCAAATCGACCTTGCAAGGTTCCATTTGTCCCCCTGCGTGATCACCAGTTGTCTTTAGCCGATTCTTCCTAGATCGCCACAAGGTCAAATCATTTACAGCTCCCTATTATGACGAAAGATTTCGTTGACAGTGACGAAAACATTCGTCAATGATGCACCGTGAGACTGAGTCAGCGCAAGCCAACAGTAGGAGAGCTGGAAATACTCCAGGTCCTATGGGAATTTGGGCCCCGTTCAGTACGTGAGATCCAGCGCATCCTCAACGACGCCAAACCGACTGGGTATACGACAGTCCTGAAACTTCTTCAGATCATGACCGAGAAAGGCTTGGTCAATCGCGATGAGAAGAAGCGACCCCAGATCTACCGTGCGCATTATGCGCGCGAGCACACTCAACGCCAGCTATTACACGATCTTGTGCAGCGTGCTTTCGGCGGTTCGGTGAAGGGCCTTGTCCTTCAGGCCTTGGCTGGCCGGAAGTCATCCGAGCAGGAACTGGAAGAAATGGAAAGACTTTTGGACCGGATGGAGGAAGGAGGAATCAAATGACCGTCCTCACTCATGCGATCACCTCGGCTCTCCTCCAACTCGTATGGCAGGGGCTACTGGTCGCGATTCTTTTGCGCATCACACTCGAGACTTTGCGAGCGGTTTCTGCCCAAATCCGGTACTTAGTTAGTTGCGTGGCTTTGGCCATCATGGTCGCACTGCCGGTGATCACGGTATGGCTCGTGTACCGGTCGGCAACGCCTATAAACGTCTTAGCTACCCATAGTGTTGATATCCCCAATTTCGTTGGAAAGGCGACATTGCCCGTACCCTCAACGCTGCGACTCGAGACACGGGCACTCCAGCTCTGGTTTGTCGGCGTCCTCGTATTTGCCGTACGCCTTATGTTAATTTCCAGACACGTTGTCAGACTTAAGCGCGAGGGCGATCCGGCGGAAGCCTCCCTCATGAGGGCCGTGTCAGGTATGGCGCTCCGAATGAACATCAACCGCCCAATACGCGTCCTTATTTCGAGACTCACTGATACCCCCAGTGTGGCCGGTTGGCTGCGGCCGGTTGTTCTGCTGCCGGCCGCCACACTGCTGAGTCTCAGTTCGGAGCAGTTAGAGGCCGTGCTAGTTCACGAACTTGCACATATCCGACGTCACGATTATCTGTTCAACGTACTGCAGATTCTCGCTGAAACACTCTTCTTTTATCAGCCCGCAGTCTGGTGGGTTTCGTCACGCATTCGCAGCGAACGCGAAATATGCTGCGATGATTTGGTTGTCAGAATATGCGGTGACCCTGTTGACTATGCGCGTGCACTCGCGAAGCTTGA
>Ga0207098_10313_pt1 | contig 15556 bp, 14 predicted proteins | sample Alteio_BWMinHeat_84_FD_153548 | JGI IMG/M metagenome (GOLD analysis project Ga0207098, IMG submission 153548) | Enriched cells from forest soil in Barre Woods Harvard Forest LTER site, Petersham, Massachusetts, United States -... | ecosystem: Environmental > Terrestrial > Soil > Temperate forest >...
TCCAAGCCATCATAATTTTGCCATTTATCCGGGTAACCGATTTTAACGGTAAAGGCCGCTAATTTTTTAAGCGCACGTGCTTTGGTTTCGGCGCTCATCCAGTCAACACGTTTAATACGATCGCCCAGGGTGCTTTTTAAGTTATTTACCAGGTTAACCATATATTGTTTGGCGGCAGGAGTAAAGTACTTTTCAACATAAAGCTGACCAAGTAATTCGCCTAAACTGCCATCAACCAGGCCCGACATACGCTCGATGCGCGGAGTTTGTACTTTTTGACCGGATAATACGCTGTTGAAAGCAAAGGTTGCCTTTACAAAATCAGAGCTTAACGAACCGGCAGAGCCTTTCAGGATTTGCCACTTCAAATAAACTTTCCAGTCTTCAACAGGTGTTGAGGTTAATAAGGCGTCAGCAGATACGAAAAACGCAGGTTGAGCCACGATAACGGTATCCTGACCAGGCATTTTTAATTTCGGCAACAATACCACCCAGTTAAGATGCGGTGTTGTTTTACTGAAATCGGCTAAAGCATATTTGTTATAGCTTGCATTCGGGTCGCGCATTTGGATACGGCTTTTTTGTACCGTAGCAATGGCTTTCTCCAGGTTATAAATAATTTCGGCATTTTTAGCAGCTTCATCAGCCGTGGTACCGGTTAAGGTAAATAAGGTGGTGATATATTTTTTGTAGGCTGCCTGTATCCTTGCAGTACGAGGATCATCTTTTAAATAATAATCACGGTCGGGCAGGGTAGTGCCGCCTTGCCTGAACTCGACAATATTTTTAGTAGGGTGTTTTGAATCCTGACCAACGCCAACGCCAAACAGAGCACCGCCGTTACCAGTTAAGCGCTCCTCTATCATTTCGTTAACTACGCCTTCTTTGGTAGTTACTTTATTGATGCGGGCCAACTCGGGTTTAATTGGGTTGTAACCTGCTTTTTCAATAGCAATGGTATCCATGCCGCTGGCAAACAAATCGCCTACACGCTGCTTCAGGCTGCCTTTTGGTTGTGCGCCTGCCGAGCCAACCTCTTTTAAAAGGCTAATGAGGTTTTTGTTATTCTCATCGCGCAGCATAATGAAACTTCCCCAGCTGGTTTTATCGGCGGGGATTGCATTTTTTTTGATCCATGCGCCATTGGCATATTCAAAAAAGTCGTCGCCCGGTTTTACCGACATATCCATGTTGGCCGGATCGATATACTTTTTAGGGGTTTCGGGTGGTGGAGGTGGGGTTTTTGCTTTGCCACCGCCATCATGAGCAAAAGCAACTCCCGACAGGCACACAGCGCCCGTCAACATTAAACTTACAAACTTTATTTTCATATATTTTTAATTAGACATGTTTAAAATACCCGGGTATCATCCATTTATAAATGTTAGAATAACAGAATGGTTATTTATTAAACCATCGGAGTACCGACGACGGTTTGATGTGACGAAAATTGATGTTAGATAATTTAAGAAATTTCAGCATTCTCATTCCGCCAAATGTTATTCCAGTTTTAATTATATAAGCCTTGTATAAATATGGTGATAACTGCAATTATAATAATTTTAGATTGAAAGATTACTATAGTTAAAAGTGAATTGTGCCCATTAATTTGTGATAAACTATAAATAAAAGTTATGATTCAAAAATAATGATACCAATAACTAATGATTATTAGCCATTAACTTTTCGCTGCAAAACGCTATTTTTGCGAACTTATGAGTATTTCTAAAACATATCAGCCTAAACAAGCAGAAGATAAGTGGTACAGTTACTGGTTACAGCAAGGTTTTTTCAGGTCGGTGCCCGATGACCGGGAACCGTACACGATAGTTATTCCGCCGCCCAATGTAACCGGAGTGTTACACATGGGGCATATGCTGAACAACACTATCCAGGATGTGCTGGTACGCCGTGCCCGTATGAAAGGCAAAAACGCCTGCTGGGTACCCGGTACCGATCATGCTTCGATAGCTACCGAGGCTAAGGTTGTTGCCATGCTTAAAGAAAAGGGTATTGATAAGAAAAGCTTAAGTCGCGAAGAATTTTTGAGCTATGCCTGGGAATGGAAAGAAAAATACGGCGGCATTATATTAGAACAGTTAAAAAAACTTGGCGCATCATGCGATTGGGACCGTACCCGTTTTACCATGGATGCCGACCTGAGCGAAGCCGTAATAGATACCTTTATCCATCTTTATAAAAAAGGACAGATATACCGCGGGGTACGCATGGTTAACTGGGACCCACAGGGCAAAACTGCGGTATCCGATGAAGAAGTTATCCGTAAAGAAGTAAATCAGAAGCTTTATTATATACGATATACTATAGTGAATGGTGAGTTGTCAGTAGCGAATAAAGAAAAAACTCACAACTCACAACTCACAACTGACTACCTCGTTGTAGCTACCACCCGCCCCGAAACCATTATGGCGGATGCGGCAATATGTATCAATCCTAATGATGAACGGTATACGCATTTACACGGTAAAAAAGTATTCATTCCGTTAATCAACCGTGAAATACCGGTTATACTGGATGAATATGTAACCATGGATTTTGGTACCGGCTGTTTAAAAGTAACTCCCGCACACGATCTGAACGACTATGAACTGGGTATCAAACACAATTTACCGGTTATCGATATATTGAACGACGACGGTACACTGAATGAAAAAGCGCAGATTTTAGTTGGCGAAGACCGTTTCGCTGCGCGTAAAAAGATAGCCGTTTTATTAGAAGAAGCCGGTTCGCTTGACAAGGTAGAAGACTATAAATCGCAGGTTGGTTTTTCCGAACGTACCAATGCCGCTATCGAGCCAAAGCTATCTATGCAATGGTTCTGCAAAATGGACGAGATGGCTAAGCCTGCTTTAGACTATGTATTAAAAGGAGACATTAAACTGATCCCCGAAAAATTCACCAATACCTACCGCCATTGGATGGAGAACGTAAAGGATTGGTGTATTAGTCGTCAGCTTTGGTGGGGGCAGCAGATACCGGCCTGGTACTTACCAAAGGGCCAATATGTAGTTGCCAAAACTGCGGCCGAAGCATTGGAAGAAGCAAAAAAACTCACAACTCACAACTCACAACTCACAATTGCCGACTTAACTCAGGACGAAGACGTTTTAGATACCTGGTTTTCCTCATGGTTGTGGCCGATCTCGGTTTTTGATGGATTTAAAGATCCGAATAACGATGATATCAACTACTATTATCCAACTAACGACCTGGTAACCGCGCCCGAAATTTTGTTCTTCTGGGTAGCGAGGATGATTATGGCCGGGCACGAATTCAGAGGAGAAATACCGTTTAAAAATGTTTACCTCACCGGTATCGTTCGCGATAAGCTGGGGCGTAAAATGTCGAAATCGTTAGGTAATTCGCCCGATCCGCTCGATCTAATTGAGCAATACGGCGCCGACGGGGTAAGGGTAGGCATGCTACTCTCGTCGCCGGCAGGCAACGACCTGATGTTTGATGAAAGCGATTGTAAACAAGGCAGCGCCTTCGCCAATAAAATATGGAACGCTTTTAATTTGTTGAAAGGCTGGGAAGTTGATGAGAGCTTATCCAATACAAATAGCGTAGCTATACAATGGTTTAAAAGCAGGTTCAACCAATCGCTGGTGCAAATAGAAGATAATTTTGTTCAATACCGTTTATCGGAAGCTTTAATGACCACCTATAAATTAGTGTGGGACGATTTCTGCGCCTGGTATCTCGAAATGGTAAAACCGGCCTATATACAAGGTGTCGAAAAGCAACCAATCGACAAAGAGACCTATATTGCTACAGTTGAATTTTTTGAGAATATATTAAAGGTGTTGCACCCATTTATGCCGTTTATTACCGAAGAGCTTTGGCATGATGAGATTTTTGGCGACAGAAGTGCTATGGATTGTTGCATTGTTGCGCAATTACCCAGCATTGGGGAAATGAATACCCATTTGTTAACCGAGATAGAGGTTGTTAAACAAGCAATAACCGAAGTACGTAACGTACGCAACGCCAAACAAATATCGCCAAAAGAGAAATTGCCTTTAAGCATTAAAGGAAATTCGGGTATTGATTATAATAGTTACGTTCCCGTTTTATCGAAGCTTGGTAATTTAGAATCGATAGGCTTTGCCGATAGCAAAATTGCAGGTGCAACGGGCTTTATTGTAGGTACTGATGAGTTTTACATCGCTTTAGAGCAGAATATTGATATTGAAGCAGAAACAAAACGCCTAAACGAAGAGTTGATTTATTTACACGGCTTTTTAAAATCGATAGATGCCAAACTGGCTAACGAACGTTTTATGCAAAATGCTAAACCCGAAATTGTGGCCAACGAATTGAAGAAGAAAGCCGACGCCGACACAAAAATTCAGATCATCACCGAGAGTATTGCAGCTTTGGCAAAGTAATTGCTAAAAAGGTTATATAATTACGGGTTTAAAAATTATTAGGCCTTGAGCTTTAATTGTTTATACCGAAATTATATCTTTATAAACTGTAATTATTCTATTGATTTAAATGAGCAAACGGGGTATAAGTTTTTTTAACTTATCAATTAAAAACATTCTTTCTGCAAGTGATCCCATTTTGGATCAGGCCCGTATCCGTTTAATATATTATGGTTTAATCCTGTCTTTTATAGGTGTGTTGGCTATACTTCCTAATGTATTTAGCCTGCACCAATCGATGCAGTTTTCGTTAAGTGTTATACTGCTGGTTATTTTCGCTATCCTGTTTAAGTATTTTACGTTCATTCCCGACTGGGTAACCGTATCGCATGCCTTGCTGGTTACAGGTACGGCGTTTGTGGTTTTCAGCGTTTATTTTCTGTTTCAAAACGTTAATATCATTGTCATTCAGTTAATACTGCTCATTATATTATTTGGGTACTATATGCTGGGGGTAAGGTGGGGCACCGTTTATTCGCTATGTAATTTATTCCCGATACTGGGTTTTTTGGTGTATGATGATGCCAACCAGATGCTTACAAAGCTAAAGCCCGAAACTGTTGATGGTTACACCATGATTGTATGCGTATTCTTTAATTTTATTCTCATTATGTTTATCCAAGGGCATTTTTATGGTGCCTTTCTAAAAAATATAGCCCAGCTTAAAGAGTTTGCCGACTCGGAAAAACAATTGAACGAGAAGCTTGAAAAAGCAGTGCACCGTGCCGAAAGATCGTCGGAAACACAATCCGATTTCCTCTCAACCATGTCGCACGAGATACGAACCCCGCTTAATGCGGTAATTGGGATGAGTAATTTGCTGATGATGGAAAGTCCACGTCCGGATCAGAAAGAAAACCTTGAAATTTTACGTTTTTCGGCTGGCAACCTGCTTAATTTAATTAATGATGTACTCGATTTTAATAAGATCGAATCGGGTAAGATTGCTTTCGAAAACATCAAGTTTAATTTAAACGATCTGTTGCAAAACATTAGCGGCGGCCAGATGCTGAAAGCCCATGAGAAGGGTCTGTCGTTTCAATTGCATGTGGATGAGTTTTTGAAGGACCGGTATATGATTGGCGATCCCACCCGCCTGTCGCAAATTATTTTTAACCTCATCAGCAACGCTATTAAATTTACAAACAGGGGCGGCGTTCAAATTGATGTGACTTGCGTACAAGACAGGCATAACGAGGCTACCATAAAATTTTCGATTAAAGATACCGGCATAGGCATTGCCGATGATAAAGCGGCTGTTATTTTCGATCCGTTTACACAGGAATCAATTACTACAACCCGTCAGTTTGGCGGCACGGGCCTGGGCCTGGCTATTGTGAAACGTTTGCTTGAGCTACAGGGTGTAAATATTTATTTAGAAAGCGAAATAAACGTAGGCTCGGAGTTTTACTTTGTAATAGATTTCCCGGTTTCGGCCGATAAAATGTCCGCGGAAGAACCTGTACGCCATACCCCCGCATCAGAACGAGGTGATTTTCCTATTGATAGCATACAGGTATTAATTGCCGAAGATAACCCCGTGAATGTAATGCTGATGAAAAAACTGTTTTCTAAATGGAGCATTACACCTGTAATTGCCGAAAATGGCGAACGCGCTATCGAATTATTACAGTACGGCAATTTCGATATTATTTTAATGGATTTGCAAATGCCGGTTTTAGATGGCTTTGAAGCTTCAAAACTCATCCGTAAAATGCCCGATCCTAAAAAGGCACATATCCCTATTATCGCCCTTACAGCTTCGGCCCTGTTTGATATTAAAGACAAGGTTTACAGCGCCGGTATGAACGATTACGTATCAAAACCATTTAAACCTGCCGAACTGATGGAGAAAATGCTGAGCCTGATAATACCGGTTAGCTAAACATAACTATCAAGTCCCGCTATAAAATCAAAGCGGTGGTTATCAAAATCAATTTTACAGTAGTAGTGATTCAGGCCATTGGTAACTGCCAGTAAGGGTACATGGTGCGTAATATTATAACGTGCAATCTGGTCAAACACTTTCTGGGTTATTTTAACCGAAGGTGCCTTGCACTCCACCATCAGTATTTTTTCACCACGGTTGTTAAATACTACGATGTCTGATCGTTTGGCTTGTCCGTTTAGCCTTAAGCCGCCTTCGAGCTTAATCAGGCTGCGCGGGTATTTTTTCTCTTTAATCAAATATTGAACAAAATGCTGGCGCACCCATTCTTCGGGAGTTAGCACCACTTCTTTTTTCCTGATCTCATCAAACAAAAAAAGCTGCCCGTCCTGGTCGGTTATTTTAAAGGGATAGGGTGGTAGGTTTAATGGCGTCAGCATTTTTTAAAATCAAAAATCAAAATTAAAAAGTCAAAAATAGGAATATAAAGCGTCCATATCAGGAGTTTTAAAAGTAAAGTATCAACACAGCATGGCTTTTGAATTTTGAATTTTTACTTTTGACTTAACATGACAGCGCCTGAAATTTTAAAAGACCTCCGCAATCGTAAGTATAAGCCACTATACCTTTTGCATGGTGAAGAGCCTTACTTTATTGATATGCTGGGTAATTACATCGAGCATAATTTGTTAAGCGAGGCCGAACGCGGGTTTAACCAGACAGTTGTTTATGGTAAGGATACCGATATTGTTACGGTATTAAATTCCGCCAAGCGTTACCCCATGATGGCTGATTACCAGGTTGTTTTGGTAAAAGAAGCGCAGGATATGAAATGGGGTAAGGAAGACGACGATAAAAAAGGCATGGATCCTTTTTTGAGTTACCTGGAAAAGCCTTTGCCCAGCACTGTACTGGTTTTCTGTTATAAATACGGCAAGTTTGATAAGCGCAAAAAGACCTATAAAGCCATCGAGAAGAATGGCGTGGTGTTTGAATCGGCTGCGCTGTACGATAATAAGATACCCGGTTGGATTGAAGGTATTGTTGATGATAAAGGGTATAAGATCAGTCCGCAGGCATCGGCTTTGTTAGGCGAATATTTAGGCAACGACCTGTCGAAAATCGCTAACGAGCTCGAAAAGCTAATGCTCAACGTAAGCAAAGGGCAGGAAATCACTTCGAAAGAAATTCAGGATAATATAGGCATCAGCAAAGAGTATAATGTTTTTGAACTGCAAACCGCGCTCAGCAAACGCGATGTGGTAAAGGTGAACCGTATTGTTAATTACTTTGAGGCTAATCCTAAATCAAATCCCATTGTGCTGGTATTGGGTAATTTAAATAACTATTTCACCAAAGTACTGCGTTACCATTACGCTGCCGATAAATCGCCGCAGGGCCTGGCGCGCGACCTGGGTATCAGTCCATATTTTGTTAAAGATTACGAATTGGCCGGTCGTACCTTCAATTATGGCAAAACCATGCAGATCATCGGCCTGCTGCGCGAGTACGATTTGAAAAGCAAGGGCGTGGAATCAAACATCAGTCATGGCGGTTTGATGAAGGAACTGATGTTTAAGATACTGCATTAAAAAGCTTTTGAGCTGAATGCATAAGGCTGAAAGCTTTTCGCCTCAGGCTAAAATCTGTCTACTTATCTATTCAATTATTTAACCGGCTAAATTGTATTATGTGGTTTAAATGGCTGTAAATATGATTTTTATTTATGGCATCAGGTTTGGATATATCCTCAACAAATTAAACAAGTATGAAAAAGATATTATTTTTATTAGCCATGGCTTTTATAACTGTAGGAGCCTATGCACAACAACATGTGGTTAAGGACGAAGTTAAAACCAAAAAAACTACTACAGTAGGTCAAAAATTCCACAATGCTTTTAGTAAGCACAAACATTACAGCGGTACTAAAACCAAACACATTGTGAAGAAAGAGAAACATGTAGCTGTTAGAAGCTAATTGGATAGAAAAAAGCCTCCCGATTTTATCGGGAGGCTTTTTTTATGGCCTGTTTTGCGCAATTTTCACCAGCATAATCTGCGCGATGTTACCCGCGCGTTGTTTAGCCTCAGTCGCTTTCTCTCCTGCAAAATATTCGTCAATAGTCACCTGCCATAGCATCAGCCAGCGGTTAAAATGCTGCTCGTTAAGTTCGGTTAGCTTATCAATGTGCTGGTGTATTTTAACCGGGTTGCCATTATAATTGTGCGATCCTAATAACATATCCTCCCAAAAATTCGCGATTACCGGTAAATGTACATTAAGGTCGAGGTGAGTAACCTCGGTGAAAATATAGCCTATGGCATCATCGGCAAAAGCCCGCTCATAAAACTTGGTGAGTAGTAATTCAATATCCTTGCGGGAGGTGATGTCGCTAAGCATGGCGATAAAATTAGAACTATTTCCCTAAATTAGCCGCCACAAATAGTTTACCACATGCAATACTGGCTTGTCAAATCGGAACCTGAAAAATATAGTTGGGAAAAATTTAATAAAGAAGGGCGTACCTTTTGGGACGGTGTGCGCAATTACCAGGCGCGCAACAACCTGCGCGATATGAAAGAAGGCGACCTGGTGCTGTTTTACCACAGTAACGAAGGTAAAGAAGTTGTGGGCATTGCCAAGGTTGTCAAAGAAGCTTACCAGGACCCAACTACCGACGATACAAACTGGGTGGTAGTCGACCTGTCGCCGGTTGAAAGTTTAAAAACACCGGTTACCCTGGAACAGATTAAAGCCGACCCGCAATTGGCAAACATTCACCTTGTGCGCCAGGGCAGGCTGTCGGTAATGTCGCTTAAGCATGAAGAGTTTGACAGGATAGTGGAATTAGGAGCATAAAGCGAAAGCTGAAAGCACAAAGCTTTGTCAAATTTCATTTCCAGGTAAGGCTTTTAGCTTTGGGCTTTCGCCTTTTAGCTCAAAAAAACGTACCTTTGCGGCCAAATGATTGCGATTAATAACCTTACGTTCGAGATTGGTGCAAGGGCCCTTTACGATGACGCCAACTGGCACATTAAACCCGGTGAAAAAATTGGTTTAATCGGCGCTAACGGCACCGGAAAAACTACTCTGTTAAAAATTATTGTAGGCGACTATAAACCTACCTCGGGCACCATATCCAAAGCCAAAGATTTGGCCATGGGTTACCTTAACCAGGATTTGCTTTCATACTCATCAGATAAAAATATATTGCATGTGGCTATGGAAGCTTTTGAGCGCCAGAACCAGCTGCATACCGAAATAGAGAACCTGCTTAAAAAGCTGGAAACGGATTACAGTGAAGACCTGTTGCATAAACTGAGCGACAAACAAACTGAGTTTGAAGCTTTGGATGGTTATAACATCGAATACAAAGCACACGAGATATTAGCTGGTCTGGGTTTTAGCGAGGCCGATACACATCGCAAACTAAGCACCTTTTCGGGTGGATGGCGCATGCGTGTAATGCTGGCTAAAATTCTGTTACAAGCACCGGATATCCTGTTGCTGGATGAGCCTACCAACCACCTTGACTTACCGTCGATCCAATGGCTGGAAGATTATCTGAAAGCTTTTGAAGGCGCTGTGGTTATTGTATCGCACGACAGGTGGTTTTTGGATAAAGTAATTAACCGTACTGTTGAATCCCGTAAAGGAAAATTAACCGTTTATGCGGGCAATTATTCGTTTTATTTAGAAGAAAAAGCTTTACGCGGCGAGATACAAAAAGGTGAGTTTAAAAACCAGCAGGCCAAAATACGCCAGGAAGAACGTTTGATCGAACGTTTCCGTGCCAAGGCGTCGAAAGCAAAGATGGCGCAATCGCGGATTAAGATGCTGGATAAACTGGAGCGTGTTGAAGATGTTGATGATGACAATCCGGAGGTTAACTTCAGGTTCCGTTTCTCCAAACAATCGGGCAGGCACGTAATCACGCTGGAAGATATCAGCAAAAGCTATCCCAACCTTGACATTTTAGATCATACGGAAGCTGTAATTGAAAAAGGCGATAAAATAGCTTTGATCGGCGCAAACGGCAAAGGTAAATCTACGTTGTTACGCATCATTGCTGATGCCGACAAAGAATTTACCGGCAAAATGGTTACCGGCCATAATGTAACCGAAACCTTCTTCGCACAGCACCAGTTGGAATCGCTGCATTTGGATAACGAGATATTGCAGGAATTGCAAGCCTTTGCACCAAAACATACCGATACCGAACTGCGCTCGATATTAGGTTCGTTCCTGTTCACGGGCGACGACGTATTTAAAAAGATCAGAGTGCTTTCAGGTGGCGAGAAATCGCGTGTGGCTTTAGCAAAGGCGCTTACCGCAGATGCTAACTTTTTGATACTGGATGAGCCCACCAACCACCTGGATATACAATCGGTAAATATATTGATCCAGGCTTTACAACAGTTTGAAGGTACTTTTATCGCGGTATCGCACGATAGGTATTTCTTGGATAATGTGGCCAATAAGATCTGGTTTATCGAGGATAAAAAAATTAAACAATACCCGGGTACCTATGCCGAGTTTGATGTTTGGAACGCCAAACGTAAACTGGAACCTAAAACTGCTATCCCGGTAGCTCCACAGCCTAAAAAGGAAGAGAAGAAAGAGGTTAAACAAGAATTATCGGAAGATAAATCGAAACAGCTGAAAAAACTGAACAGCGATTTAAGCCGGATGGAAGAACGCATAGCTGAACTGGAAAAAGAGGTAAAACAGTTGGAAGGCAAACTTGCCGAAGATGGTGTTTACAACAACCAGGTAAAATCGAAAGAAGTAAACGCTTCTTATCAGCAAAAAAAGAACGAACTGGCCAAAGTGCAGGATGAGTGGGAGACTTTAGCAGGGCAGATACTGGAGTTGGAGGCGTAAAGCCCCACCAAATCCCTCCCGATAGGAAGGGCTTTTAATGCAAATCGTTTAAAGTGGCAGTACATTTTTAGTTTATAATGTAAAGTAAACTCAATTCGATATATTAGCCTTAAACTTTTACCAATGAAAAGATTTGGCTTTTGCGTATTGATTGTACTCTTCCATATTTTTCCTCAATTTGTTTCTGCCCAAAACACTAATCTTGATACCTGGGTGGGTAAATATAGCTTTGAGGAAGAGCCCATCAAAGCTAACTCGGGTTATGCCATGGCGATGCAATGGGACCTGACAATCAGCAAAGCAAACAATCAATATCAGGGTGTTTTAGAGGTTAACGGACAGCAAACGTACATCGATGTATCGGTTAACATTATCGGCGATAATAATCAGGTTGCTATTATGTATAATAAGTTGTTAGACGGTACCGATGAGCATTTTAAAAAAGGCGCTGTACTGTTTATGCTTAAAAGAGACGGTAAAAACTTAACCACAAAATGGGAAACCCTGGAGGAGCGGTTACCCGAAAAGTCGCCTAAAGAATGCAACTGCTTTATCGTAAAAAAATAGCATGAAAATTTATTTAAAGTTTTGCCTTTTTAGCCTGGTTTTTTTGTTGGTCGGTTTAATTGTTAAGGCCCAGCAGCCTTACGATAACCACACCTATCTGCCGTCAATCAAAACCATTCAGTTTTACAATAAAAATAAAGAACAATCATTTCCGGCTATTATGCTTGGTTCGAACGAGCAGTTGTTATTGTCGTTTGATGATCTGCGGTCGGGAAGCCATAACTTTACCTATACCATTGAGCACTGCGATGCCGACTGGAACTCATCGCAGCTATCCCCAACCGAATACCTGCAAAGCTTTACCGAGGACCGGATAACCGATTACCGCTATTCAACCAATACCTTTCAGAAATATATCCATTACGAACTATCACTGCCAAACTTTAGCATGGTGCCCAAACTATCGGGTAACTACATCTTAAAGATCTATGAAGATGGCGACCAGTCGAAAATGGTACTGACCCGCCGGTTTTACATCGTTGATAATAAAGTATCGATAGGTGGCGAGATCGTGGCCTCAAACAATGTTTCGTTAAGGCAGTACAATCAAAAACTCAATTTCCAGGTTAATTACGGGAATCTTTATGTGCAAAACCCATTTAGCGATATCCGCACATTAGTGCTGCAAAATGGACGAACCGACAAAGCGCAAATGAACGCGCGCCCGTATAATAACCGGGGCAACCAGTTATTGTATAACGATTTAAATACGAACGATTTTACAGGTGGGAATGAGTTCAGGCACTTCGACCTGCGCTCGCTCAAGTTAAATTCCGACAGGGTAGGGCATATTTATCGCGACACCGCGAATACGGTGGTATTGTTAGGTGATCCGAACCGGAATGTGGCTTCGTACTCGTTTCAGTACGATAATGACGGCAGCTTTTTTGTTTTGAACCAGGATGGACGTGACCCGCGCACCGATGCTGATTATGTACACATTTATTTTAGCCTTTCGGGGAATAAATCAGCAAATGAAGGTTCGGCTTATATTGTAGGGAAGTTTAACGATTATAAGCTTGACGAGCAAAGTAAGATGGAATATGATGCAGGCCGGGGCAGGTTTTTCACCGACCTTTATCTGAAACAAGGTGTTTACGATTACGAATACATTTGGGTTGACAAGCAAAGCAACCTACCCGACGATACCACATTTGAGGGTTCCTATTACGAAACGGAAAACGATTACCAGATACTGGTTTACTACCGCCGCCCCGGCGCACGCTACGAAGAGCTGGTAGGGTTCAGGCACTTGAATTCGGGGAAACGATAGGTTTTTAGGTAAGATGTATGAGGTACGATGGAAGATGTGGTTTGTTTTAATCTTTCTTCGAAGTAGGTAAGATGTATGAGGTACGATGGAAGACGTGATTTGTTTTTAATCTTTCTTCGAGGATAGCTTTATGCTTGCGAATATCTTTTTGAATTCATCTGCTTCCTGAATATAGTTTTCGAAACCCGATTTGAAAATATCCTGCTCATATAGTTCCTTCAAAACTCTTAACAAATTGATTCCCTAGCTTCGCGATAAGATATGTTAACTCTGTTATTAAAATCACGTTTGGATGAGGCACCTTGAGCCTCTTCATAATTAGCTCCAATAGATGTGGCTGATCTTGCTAACTGCATTTTGGGTATTTTATAAATAGATTCATCAGGTAATTGCTTTAAAAATTTGAGCGTGTTAACACCAAACATAAAAGTCCGATCGAGCAGTAATTGTGTTTTTTCGTTCATCAGGATAGGTTTATCTTTAAAAATAAAAAATAGATACCACATCTCACATTGTAAATTATTCTTTTAAATAAATTTACATCTTCCATCGTACCTCATCCATTTTCCATTAAATCAAAATCCTATCTTTGTTTCCATGAGCATTAAGACCCCCAAAGACTCCCACACCATTATGAATGAACTGGTATTGCCCAACGATACCAATACTTTAAATAACCTGATGGGCGGGCGTTTACTGCATTGGATGGATATTGCCGCGGCTATTGCTGCGCAGAAGCATTGCAACCGTTTGGTGGTTACCGCTTCGGTTGATAATGTGTCGTTTCAGCACCCGGTTAAGCTGGGCGATGTGATCAGCATCGAATCGAAAGTTACCCGGGCGTTTAATACTTCAGTTGAGGTGCGGCTGGATGTCTGGGCGGAAAATATACCCTCGGGCGTTCGTAATAAAAGCAATGAGGCTTACTATACCTTTGTAGCGCTTGATAGCGCTGGTTGCGCCGTGTCTGTACCCGAACTTGTGCCTGTAACGGAAGAAGATAAAACGTTTTATGCGGGCGCTCTGCGCCGCAGGCAATTGCGTTTGGTTTTAGCCGGGCGGATGAAAGCTGCTGATGCTACCGAATTGAAAGCCTTATTTTTTGACCCGATGCCAGGGAAGTAGAGTCAGGAATCAAGAGCCGGGAAGCAAGAGAAAACTACTAAAACAGAATTATTCCTGATACGTATTATTGTTTATGGATGAGCGTATCAAGTTAACCCAGGGTGATATTACAAAACAGCATGTGGATGCTATTGTAAACGCGGCTAACAGCAGCTTAATGGGTGGAGGTGGTGTTGATGGCGCTATACATCGTGCAGGAGGGAAAGCTATTCTGGAGGCATGTATTAAGATAGTTGACCGGCAGGGCCGTTGCAAAACGGGTAATGCGGTTATAACTACAGGAGGCAATTTGCTGGCTAAATACGTGATCCACACCGTTGGCCCGGTATGGAACGGCGGAAATAATAACGAACCGCAGCTTTTAGTTAACTGCTATAAAAACAGTTTGCAATTAGCTGTGGATAATAACCTTAAAACAATCGCCTTCCCGAATATCAGTACAGGGGTTTATCGTTTCCCAAAACAGCAGGCGGCTGAGATTGCTGTAAATACCGTAAATAACTTCCTGAAAAATAATCATACTTTACAGGCGGTTACCTTTGTTTGCTTTGATGAGGAGAATTTTGGCATTTATCAAATACTGCTCGAATAAAATCATAAAGAGGTTATGGATTTTTAAAATGTGATGCATCTGGTAAGTAATTGAATTACTTACCAATAAACCATCAATTATGAAAACCCTGATCTTTACACTCCTGATGTGCCTTGGAACGACAATTATTGCTAAAGCACAAAAATCGGATACGCTTAAAACCACAACTGATACTATAAAAGTTAAAACGCCGGCCGATGGCTCCTCGTACGAAAAAGCGATCGTGATTATGGAAAAATCGGAAAGAACGGGTACTGCTGCGGAGTATATATGGCTGCGGCAAAACTATCCGGGTTATTCAACCAAAATGCAGTCGCTGAATTATTATAAGAAAAAGCCGTACGATATTCTGCATGTTGTTTTAGCCGACGGTACGGAAAGAGCTTTTTATTTTGATATTTCTAACTTTTTCGGGAAGTTTTGATGTGATGTTGTTGGTGAAAGGGCAGGGATTTATCAAAGAAGCTTTGCTTTTTTCATCCGAATTTCTTATCTTGTTAAGAATGGGAAAGAGGTAAAGGTGTAAAAATAAAAATAAAAAGCACCGACAAATACCACCCTGTTTTGGAGCCGGAAGCTTGAAGCGCAAAGCAGAAAGCCTTAAAATATTTTTTAGAAACACCGACAAATACCACCCTGTTTTTTGAATGGAGAACAAAGAATCAAGATAAAAGTTCGCCCTGTATAGCATGAGATTGCCGCGTCATTCTCAGCTACGCAGGAGAATTCCTCGCAATGACAATTAAGCAAAAAATAATATTGTAAACACCGACAA
>Ga0207098_10315_pt1 | contig 15551 bp, 14 predicted proteins | sample Alteio_BWMinHeat_84_FD_153548 | JGI IMG/M metagenome (GOLD analysis project Ga0207098, IMG submission 153548) | Enriched cells from forest soil in Barre Woods Harvard Forest LTER site, Petersham, Massachusetts, United States -... | ecosystem: Environmental > Terrestrial > Soil > Temperate forest >...
GTTACTTCTCTCGCGTCGTGATGGTCGTCGGTATCTTAATGTAAGCCAACCACGGTATCGAGATCGAAACCTTCGGATCCTTTGCCCGAGGGTTGAGCCGAACCCTCTTTTGCGTCAACAATGCGAATGTATTGGATCCAATCCAACGGTTCATTTAACGTCGACAAATCAAAGTCATCACCACCGGGGCCTCGGCCCGGAATCCGTCTGCCGGATTCGTCAAGCACTTGTGGCGCAAAGGGATCATTATTTATATTTGCATATACTGGAAATACTCCAGCAAGATTAAAGACATCATATGGGTTAGTAGTATTCGGATGGGCCACGGAGTGTGGAAAGCGAAAAAAGTTGATGCCATCTTGACTCACTTCGACATAGGCCCATTCCATAAAGGCAGAAAATTTATCCCCACCAATATAAAAAGGATTTTCAAAAACACGAATATCAGGACCTGGCTCATTGCGAATGGCTTCAGTCATCCTGAGAGTAATAAATCCGCTATGTCCAAGTGATAATAGTTTGTCCGCTTGCCATTGTGGCGCACTATCGCCTGTTCCATCAGGATAGCCGCTAATATTCTGAGGAAAATATTCAAGTCCATATCCGCCACCGTAGGCGATGTAAATTTTTCCATCGCAAGAAACTTTACCCATCTCGGGGGTGCAACCATGGAAGTAACTAGGATCGACAAAGCTTTTAGCATGAGTCAGAGAACTTAGGAAAAAGACAAATAAAATAAGTTTTGTTTTCATTTTTTTTTACCTGCTCGGGTTTGATGGTTATTTGCTAGGCATTCGGACTTGCTTAAACTATTTAAGATCACCGTTGCGGCACAGTGCTGGATTCTCGCCAGCTTCCCCTAACAACTTTTGTTGCTGAAATACATGGTTCGCAAGACTCTGTCAATTGGATTGAATAGGATGGCTCGCGCAATCCTCCTCGTTTACGGGGAGGTCGAGCCAGCCTTTATAGGTGTACAGCGACACGTGGTCGCTGTTCCCTACCTGAAAAGAATCTCCCGGGCGGGAGTTCTTTAATATGGTGCAACTGTTTTGGGTCGGCTTTACGCAAGGTCTAGCGTTCTTGCTTTACCCTGGCTAACCAGAGTCCAACCCGTCATCTTGTAGAGCAGTCGTGCGCCGACGTTTGCATCCCATTCGTCTGTTTCATCGTTTGGATTTGGTGCGACTTCATTCAAGTCAAAGCCAATAATTTTTTTCCCGGCTTTTACAAGGCGTCCGAGGAGATAGTTTGCTTCGTGAAAATCAATGCCGCCAGGAACGGGTGTGCCGGTATGTGGACAAAATCTTGGATCGAGTCCGTCGATGTCGAATGAAACCCAAACTTTATCAGGGCACTCTGCGATGATTTTCTCGCAGGTGTGCGCCCAGGGAACGCCTTCGAGTCTTCTTTGTGCGAGGTCTCGATCCAAAAACAATTTGACGCGATCCTTCTTTGACTGAATGTAATTTATTTCTTCTTCGCAGACGTCACGGATTCCGACTTGAACGAGTCGAGTCATTTGCGGAAGAGCCTCAAGGACATTGTACATAATAGATGCATGTGACCAGGTGAAACCTTCGTATGCGCAACGTGTGTCGGAATGTGCATCAAAGTGAAGAATTCCGAACGATGCATGTTTCTCAGAAATCGCTTTCATAGCGCCGAAGGGGCAAGAATGATCGCCACCAACCACCGCAAGAATCTTACCTGCATCTAAGATACGCTTTGACTCAGCATAAACAGAGGCATTGACTTGTTCACTGAGCAAATTGACAGCGTCCAGAACTTCTTCAAACTCTGAATAGCTTTCAATATTGTCCTCGTTTATCCCGGCTTGGATAATTCTTTGAGCTAGGATCTTAGCCTGCCTATTCCAGCTGATGACCTCTTTGGATTCAGGAACCATGTACAGTCCTGCTTCGTAGGGTTTCAGAACTTCCGTATCGTAAAGGTCGACCTGTTTACTGGCTTTCAGAATGGCTGAAGGGCCTTTCGACGTTCCGCCGCCATAAGAGGTGGTAGCTTCCCACGGCACAGGTAGATAGACCAGACTTGCGTCGTATTCTTGATGGGGCAATCCAAATATGCCGGAATCTGAAGACGCGGCCTTGTTAGGATCAAACTGGCTAGTGGGCGTAGTCATGAGCAAAGCGTTATCCCAGGGGCTGGTTATTTTCAATGGAAAAGGCATGCGTCATTTTTTGGCAGATTTCATACAGGCCTAATTTAGAACGACCTTGTTGAGAGTGATCGGGACTACCTATGTCATGATTTTATTATGAAATCTTGTTGATTTTTTTATGATGGTCGCCTAATTATTCCGCCTTAGATGATGTGGGGAAAAGGTCTTATAGGTCGTTTTTGTCTCCTAATATGGATTGTTTTGTTTTTCAACTATTCTAGTCGAGCGGACAATCTGAGTCTAAAGGAACGGTGGGATCTTGAAAAAGACTCCCCAATGCAGGGCTTTCAAGGTGTTCCTCCTGACTTGTTAACAAATAAGCAGATCTTGTTTGTAAGTGGGCTTGCAAATGAAGCAAGTCAGATCATAAAATTCTATTATGTAGATAATATGGACGAAGTGAATAACGGCCTTGGAGCTGAATCTACCTATTTCGGTCCCTCCTCATTTCAAGGTATTTCATTTAACGCGAAGAATATTTATCATGCAGTTAAAGAGTTATATGCAAAGAACAATAAGCCTGTCGTCCTGTTTTGCCATAGCAAGGGAGGCGCAGAATGCCTCTACACGCTTTTAGAATATCCTGACTTAGTTCTGCAGGGGATGGTTGATCGGGCCGTTATTATTCAGGGGGCCTTGAGAGGTAGTCCCCTTGTGTCTTCGGGTTATGCGGGCTATGGCTTGCAATTTTGGGCAGCTTCGTTCGTACTTGGAGACGGATATGAAACTCTGGATCCCTCAAAAGTTAGTTTAGAATTCGACAAAGCGTTTCAGCGATTTCATCGCTACATGAATAATTTGTGGGCAGAGTTGAGCCAAGACGTTCTCAAGGCCAAGGTCAAGAATATTTCTGATAGAGTTTTTTACGTTCGCAGCTCTGCTACACCGGAACAATACGGTTTTGCCACTAGAATGATTCTAAGAGTGCTGTGGCCTGTTAGTCCTATCCAAGAAGAAAGCGATGGACTTCTTTTGGTAAAGGATCAAATGTTTAGTACTTTTGGAAAAGACTTGGGTGTTTTAAATGTCGATCATATGGGCTTAACTCTCTCCGGTGTATTTACTAATGTCTCCTCAAGTGATCGGCGCGCATTTACGAGGGCAGTACTTTCTCAGGTCTACCAGCCTGAAGTAGTCCTCCATTAAAGGCGATAATGCTATTTGCTGAAATATCTCAAAGAATATCTATTCGAAGATTTCATGACTCGCGTAAAAACAGCGCAGATCATAAATAAACTGACGATTTCTGCTGCCCCAGGCGGGACTGTGTGCTCTGAGCCTTTCGAGCGATTTTTCTTGCTGATACCACGTCCACTTGCAAGTGAACCGCACCCAAAAGCTTTGCCGCCAGTGGGTTCTTCCCGTGGATAAAGATAGGTAATCCCATCTACGTCATCTTGTGCTAGAGCTGCCACTTTATCTGGTGTCACAGAGTAGTACATGAGGGCGTTGGTGTCTGCGGAATGACCCAAACCGAGAATATGGCCTATTTCATGGGCTAATATTACAGTAGTTAGTGAAGCTGCCAAATTTGTTATGCTTGCAGTTCCGCTGGATTCTATATTTAAGACAAGTAGAGCGCCCAACATTTTTCCACTCGTGGGATCGACATTCAGCGCCCCAGCGAATCCGGGAATACTATCGGGATCAAGACCCGTATCGGCTGAAAAGTTGGCCTCGCAAACAATAATAGGATTACCAACCGGAGCTAACGCCGTTGGAGAGGTTCCCACATAACTTGTGATTGCAAGGGGAAGTTGAACCGTAGTACCTGTTTTGACAGTTAAGTTCGTCGATGGAACTCCATTCCATAGATTAAGAGCCGAGCCCACAGCAGATTGAACCTCTGAGAGGGACGAGCTACAGCTGGAGTCGATATCCAGTGTTACAGTGTCAGCTTGCCAGCCTACTGTTTTTTTCCCAAGAATGGTCCCACCCGATAGGTAGCCGCCAAAGTTGACCGTAAAAGCGCATGCATCTTGAGGGAAAAAAATGTCGGAGAATGCAGCCCAAGAAATTATATATAAAGCGATGAGAAATAAATTTCTCGCCATCCCTGTCTCCATTTGCTTTTTGTTCTTTTTAGAGTAGACCATAGCTCACCGTGGCCAATGCATCTACAGCCCTACGAGAGCTAAAAGTGCCTGTGACGAAAATATCCAGATCGAGGCGCACATTCAGAAACTCAGCACCTACGCCGGCATTCCAAAAGAACATGCGTGCTGTACTTGGAGTAGATGGAATTCCAAAGGTGGCAGTACCTGAGCCATTGTTTAGATCTACTGTGCCACCGTTTGCGCTGATCATATGGAATAGGATGCCCGGTCCTAATCGCAAATCAAGCCAGTCAATTTGCTTAAACAGCCGTGTAGTGATGGCAAGGAGAGTGGTTTTTTCTCCGCCTTCCGGGCTGTTATGCCCGAACGGAGTATAGTTAATCATCGGAGAAAATCCCCAATCAGAATTAAAAAAAAATCGCCCTGTAATCGCAATTTGAACAAAAAGTGCATTGAAATAGGAAGTCTTTCCTATTGGGGAATTAGACAGGCGGCCTATATCAAAAGCTAGGAGTCCGGCGCCTAAGTAGATTTTTCTTTTTTGGTCTGATTCTGCTGATGCTCGTTCGGTAGATAAAACTGAAGTCACTACTCCCAGTAGGACTACCCAGTAAATCCGATGTCTCATTCAGACAAGTCTAGATGGAATTTTGAAATATTAAAATAAAATGAGATCTGAATAGAAAATATTTGTTGTCAGATAAAATCTATTTTGTCGCACCTTCATTAACTCTATTTAACGTCTTTGGGTGCAACGCCCCAGCTCCGCAAAATCTCAAGCTCATCGTCTGCAGACAGTGCTTTTTTGAACTTTGCGCTGGATTTCCCTTTGACTCGATTTTCGCAGCTACTCCAATCAGAGTGTCTCATCGGAATGTGATCGACAAGACTCAGGTAAGAATAGGCTTTTCCTGATTTTTTAGTTTTTGAGCTAGGCCCAGTTGCTCCGGGTTGCGGGGAAAGGCTGAGAAGGTTGACACGATAATTTTTTAGAGGACCATCGTAGAGGTTCGGCGATCGACCTAATGAGAATTGAACTGCAATCTCATCCGCCCGCTCGTTGCCCGGAATCCCGGCGTGACCTCGAACGTGGTGCCAAAGAAGATTTCCTGCAAACGGTCGCTCAGAAACGAGTGCTGCCAGATCTTTCCAATGGTCGAGGTTGGCGACCTCGTTTCCTGACGCCGTCGTCCAATTATTTTTTTTCCACTTGGGTACCCATTCTGTAATGCCACGAATGACATAAGTAGAATCGGTTAGTATGTGGATTGCTATCAGAGCCTTGGAGTTTTTTAGAAATTGCAGCGCTTCAATAATGGCGTTGAGCTCCATTTGATTATTTGTCACTCGATTGGCTTTGCCGCCCAGCTCCACCACTTGGTAGTCGGGTGTTAATAGAATTGCCGCCCATCCGCCAGGACCCGGGTTTCCCGAGCATGCACCGTCCGTAAAAATAATACCGTGTCCACGTTCAACTAAGTCTTGAATATTCATTAAACAGGGATCTTATGACAAAACGGTGACAATTCTAAGTCTGTTTTCGCATATAGTAGGTCTATGCACCTAGGGGCTTTAACTGTTATTCATAGTTCCAAAGAAAATCATGAATCTGGCCCTCCATCTATTGTAACAGCTAATAATTCTTTTCATCTTGAGACCTGCCAAAGATGGCTCTGGATTTATGATTCAGAGGTAGTTCCGGAGACAGGTCAATCAAATCGCTATCAACGTTATCAAGGGGAAGCCGCTTATCATTTCTTGCTACGATTTGCCGTTGGCTTAGAGAGTAAAATCGTTGGCGAAACGGATATTTTTGGCCAGTTTAAAGAGGCTTGGAGAAAAGTATCTGAACAGCATTTGTCAGAATTTCAAGGACTTGAGCCTTGGATGCAAAAGATTTTTGAAGATACGAAAGAGATTCGAACACGGTATTTGCGTAACACCGGTGGAACTTCTTATGGAAGTTTGGTTCGTAAGCTTATTGGAAAAAACGACTCCAAAATAAATCTGGAAAAACCAGCATTGATACTGGGCGCGGGGCAGATTGCTGAGTCTATTGCCCCCTACTTAATGGAGCAAGAACTGTGGCTTTGGAATCGTACTCCTGAAAATCTGGAACGATTGGTTCAGAAACTTCATCAGCGAAATCGGAAGCAAAAGGAACAACCTCGGAAATTGATCCGAAAGTTACACCATGACGAAGAACAAATCGGCTGGTCCGAAGCGCAGGTTATCGTAGCGTGTATTCCCGTGGACGAGCAGCTAGATGCACAGAGAATGGATTGGTTCGCAAAGGGTGGTTGTGAGAACCGGATTTTGCTTCATTTGGGATCGATTCGCGCAAATGCGGGATTGTGGAAGGATCTTCCGAATTCTTATTTTTTAGATGATTTATACAGCTTGCAAGAGGGTGTTAGTGACTCGCGAGCTTTGCAGATCAAATTGGCAGAAAATGCTTGTAAAGAGAGAGCTAAGTTGCGGTCTTTATCGATGTCCCTCTCCATTAGCCATTGTTGGGAAGATTTAGCCTGCTTTGCCTAAGTGGCTAGCAAAGCCCTCAAAAAAAATATGTCAAAACGCTATTGTAATGATATGTCGCATTTGGGAAACGGACGTATATCCATGCATTTTTACCGCGGCAAATTTTGCTCATTACTCCTATCTATTTTCTTAGGACATGCTCTTTTATTCGGGTCAGGATTTTCTAAAGGTTCATTCGCGAGTGATGCTAGATATCAAAAGAGAATTGGCGGTAGTGAGAGTTATAGCGACAGTGACAGTGACGAAGATGGCGATGCCGAAATAAGTCTTTTTGGAGGGAAGTCCGACGACCCTCCCTTTTTAAACAAAGTTAAGACGAGCACCCAACAGGATGCCCTGGATTTTAGACTCTATATGACATTGGATCCATCTCCGAATGACTATAAACCAGTGTCAACAGTTCGTCTTTTGGCCGCTAGCGATCTCATTCGTGACGGTGCAAATGTAGATCGCTTATATAATTGGCCAGGCAGTTTTCTGATTCGAGCGGTCCAAAGGAATGATAGATTACAGCTAGGACTCTTGTTGGAGATGAAGGCTTCTGTGAATATTGTTGATACTCTAGGTATGACACCGTTGGGTACAGCCGTGCAGTGGGACAATTTGAACTTGGCCACCGATTTAGTTGTGGCAAAAGCAGATGTTGAACAATTAGCACAATTGAAAAGTCCGCTGAGCACTGCAATCAGTAATTCGAACCCTCTCATGGTAAGCATGCTTCTAGATATGGGAGCATCTGTTGACGAAAATGACCTGCGCAGAATGGTTAAGGACGAGGCAATTGCTCCGGCAATAAATTTGATAAGGCAGAAAAGAGAAAACCTGCGTAACTGTTTTGTGCAGGCACGGGTAATCAATGTAGACCCGCTTATTCAGATCGTTCTGAGCTATCTCTACCCGCAAAATCTTAATATTTCGTCGGTGCGACCTAAAAATAAAAAAAGGAAGAGGAGTCCTTTACAGAACTCCCCTTCCTGAGAAGAGAAAAGGGATGCTTGTCTAATTACCTATTTACTGTCGTTGTAAGGTGTTTACGTATTGCGCTTCAGATCTTGCATTAGACGGAGAGCTGAATTGGATTGTTTGATTATATTCGAAAGAGTTCAGACTCTGGAAGGTGATGTCCAAAGAGTAACTCGTTGGAATGGTTAATCCTCGTAATCCGTAGAGGTCTAAGCTGGTGAGACCTCCAACAACCGTTGCCAAATGAACTGATAAATCGGAATAGTTCGGAGTTCCAGCAGCGACGACGTTATAACCATCTTGTGAGCTGTACCATTGAACGAGTTGCTGGGAAGTAGCATCCCATTGAAAATACCCATTCTGAACCACCTGGCTCTGGTCTGCCAGTGTGAGAGTTCGTGTGTAAACTAGCTTCTGTACTGTAGGAACTGCAATTTGAGAAGTAGCATAGATGACATTGCTTTGCATATTGCGGATATCAAGTACTTCGCTGAATGCGGTTGTGGCAGAGTCTTTCGTCAATTGTCCGTTGCCTTTCCAGACGCCTACTAACACTGATAGCGAATAAGGAGACTGCTGGTTCTGACTTGGAAGGCTGTTTACTGGCGCAGAAGGTGCTGGACCTGTCATTGATGGGGCTTGACTAAGTAAGGACGGAGCTTGCCCCATCATCGTAGGACCTTGCATTGCTGGAGCTTGCCCTTGCACAGCAGACGGTCCCTGCATGGAAGGACCCTGCATTTGCATGGATGGTGCTTGCGCCTGCATAGACGGGGTCGTTGGCCTTGTAGGTTGAGAAGACGATACACCCGGTAAGGCAATATTAGCGGGGAACGTGGTCAACGGTCCATTCGGAAACACCGGTGCAGAGTTCAAGTTGGTGTTGGGCATAGAGTTGGAAAGGACACTAGCACTTTCAGATGAGGCGTTATCCAAAACCGATGCCATCGTATTTGGGTTATTCGCGTTCAGATTAACTCCTGGGCCGGGCTGCGAGATCGAGTTTGACAATGCCGGAAGTGCGGGGGGGTTTGTGAAATCGGGAAGATTTGGATCCTGTCCTGTCGAGGAACCTCTTAAGCTGTCTACGCTCTGTTGCAGTTCCTGCTGCAGACCTTGTACTTCACTACCAATGCTGTCCAAGCTCGATGGAAGACCGCTTACATATTGCTGAGTTGCTTGCAATGGATTACTTGCGAACTGTCCTGCAGTTTGAATTGGGTCGTTTAGAAATGGATTAGCAAAGTTTGAAATAACCGGGTCAGAAAATAGACCTGATTGTGTCGTAGTCGTCGGTATCTGATCTAAACCAGGACCACCTGGTGTTATGGGGCCAAAGGGAGCGCCGACAACAGGTGGAAGTCCAATGGGAGCACCAATAGGGGGCAGTGGTCCTTGCGCGAAAGCAGAGGTGCTGGCTAGTGAAACTAATACAGCAGAGCAGAGAAGTCCTTTCTGAAAGCGGAACAAAGTTTTGGATGATGAATTCTTGGAGTCTGGAATCAATCTTAGATAATGCATAAAGAATATTCCTCTATTCTGTTAGTTGGTGTCGCGAAATCTCTCTTTGACTCGATACTCTTTTTCGCAAAAACTTCTTCGTCTCAAGTCAAAAATCCAATTTAGCGATACCAACTAGTTAAGTGTCTAAGCAAAATTGCTAAAACAGGGCCGAATTAACATGCTGTAAAATTGTGGTCAACTTATTATAAAAAATATTTTTAAAAAACACGCATTGTGATTAGCGACTATATTTATTTTGATCTAACTAAATTCGTGATTTTCCGAAGTTTTCGCAGCGGTTCTTGAAGTGTTTCTTTAATCAGGAAAAACTAATCTGATCAGGTTATTAAAAAATTAGTAGCAGGGAGTTGATTTAAAATTCAGAAGTGGTAACGGGAAAGTTTATTGTCTAATTTATATTTAAATTGCTCTCATGCCGCAGAGTTTTCGAGCCTAATAGGAAAAAACCCTGAAGACTTCTTTGAGTTTTTTTATGCTATTCTATATAGAATTTAGAAAGAAGTAGTTTACACAGAGTTTTTTTGAAGGATCGATATCAGTGTTTTTTTTTGCGTGTTAATGTTAAATAGTTCTACTAAATAAATTTTCTTTTGGAGACTTCTGATGGAGTCTTGCATCAAAGGCCATGCAAATATTTCGCATAAAAGGGCGGCCTTTTTCTGTAATTTGGCAACTGTAATCGCTTAATTCGACAAGCCCGTCGGAGATTTGATCTCCTAAATATTCCCTAACATTTTTAAGATGGGGGACAGCTTCGACCTGGGCAAGAGTCCATTTAGTTCGTCTCTGGGTCATCAAATTTAGAATATGTCGTCTCAGAATCTGATCTTCATGCGTTAGCAGGTGGCCTCTAAAAATAGGCAATTCGCCTTTTTCAACTCTTGCTTGATAAGTTTCCAGCAACTTTTCATTCTGGGCAAAAGCTGTCCAAGAATCGCTAATCGCAGACACGCCAAGACCAATCAGAGGCGAAACCTGTCGCTGAATATAACCCATGAAATTTCGATGAAGAGTGCCGTTGCTAGAGGCTTTCCAAAGGGAGTCAGTTTCGAGTGTGAAGTGATCCATTCCAACGTCTCGATAGCCCACCTCCGCAAGCAGCTTCCGTCCTAATTCATAAAGAGCGCGCTTTTCATCCCCTGCAGGAACGTCTTTTTCGCTGAAACGCCTTTGACCGGGTCTGATCCAAGGTACGTGTGCGTAACTATAAAATGCAATTCGATTTGGGCGCAAATCTCGAACAGCCTGAATGGTTTGTTCGATACTCTCGAGTTTCTGCAAGGGTAAGCCATAAATCAGATCGTAGTTAACGCTGGTGTATCCGATCTTTCGGGCTAACTCAGTTATATTCCGAACCTGTTCGACGGACTGAATCCGGTGCACAATATCCTGAACAACGGGATCAAAATCCTGTACGCCTAGGCTGATTCTCCTGAATCCTTGTGAATAAAGAGTTTCGAGGTGTTCTTTCGATGTGTTTCGTGGATCTACCTCGACTGAAAATTCGTAATCAGAGGTTAATTCGACGTCTTTACAAAGATCGCCAATCAGGTTCCCTAATTCACTGGGTGAGAGAAATGTGGGTGTTCCACCGCCCAGGTGGATTTCCGAAACTTTCACTTTTCGGCCAAGGAGTGTCCGATACAGATCCCATTCTTTTAAGACTGTTCGAATATAGGGCATACCGACACTATGATTTCTGGTAATTCGCGTATTGCAAGCACAGTAGGTACAAAGACTCTCGCAAAATGGAATATGAATATAAATGGCTGCGCCCACTCCCCGTTTTTCATCTTCTTCGAGTGCGCGCAATACAGTTTCGATCCATTGAGCTTCAGTGGGCGTGGTGCTCCAGTAGGGAACGGTGGGGTAGCTCGTATACCTCGGTCCCGGGACGTCATATTTCTTTAGCAAATCTCTGGAGAGATCCATTTTCTGCACAACCTCAGCACTCACTATGAGTGCGCTTTCCAAAATACTCTTTTTGAAGAGCCATCAACAAACGCACATTCTTCTCTGGAGTTTTCGGCAAAATACCATGACCCAGGCCACAAACCCAACCCTTCAAAAGAGCTGGCGGTAAATTTCCGATCTCACCAAAATAATTTCGCAATTTCAGTTCTAACTGGTTTTCATCCAAGAGTAACCAATTGGGATCAATATTTCCCTGAATCGACCAAGCGTCATTCCAGCTATCTGGCCAGGTTTTGAGAAGCTGACATAGATCCTGTTTCCAATCTACTCCGAGACAATCTATTGGCAAACCGCTAAGATGTTGGAAATAGGCAGGAGTAGTCCCTTTGGAGTAATAGATAAGGGAGTGGTTAGGGCATTTTTCTTTGAAATTTTTGATGACTGCTCCCAAATAGGGAAGAACTCTATCTTTATAGGTGGATGGATCAACTTCACCCGCACAGGTGTCCAGAATCGCGATTGCATCTGCGCCTGCCCGTGCTTGATTGACCATTGCTTGAACCAGGAGATCCATCAAGAGTTCGCAAAATCCGTCGAACCTTCCATCTGTGAGCCCTTTTTTGGCAGAAGCTAGCTCACCTTGATGGCACCCTTCGACTGCATAAAAGAAAAGTGTGAGTGGCCCTCCCACAAATCCTATAATGGCTTTCTCGGGCGATAGCTTTTGGCGCAATAACTCGATAGCGCGCGCCTGGAAAAGCAATCCTTCCGCAAGCTGGCTCCCACTTTTTAACTTTTTGAGATCGGAGAGGTCGCGAAGATACCAATCGAGCTGAGGTTTATCATTGAATGAAAGCCCCATCCCCATCGCCTCTAGCGGAAATAAGATATCGGAAAACAAAATAGCAGCATCGAAGCCAAAGTCTTGAATGGGTCCCAGCGCGACTTCACACGAGAGGTCGGGTTGCTTACAGAGTTCCATAAAAGAATAATGTTTTCTTAAATTCTGGTAGTGAGAATGGTAACGCCCTGCCTGTCGCATCAACCAGACGGGGGGGCGACTCTCATTTCTTCTTAATAGTGCAGCTCTAAAAGGATTTACATTCATATAATACCGTCCATAAGCAGGTACCCAATACCACGAACGCTCCGAATAATTTCTGGGTTTTCGGGGTTGTACTCAACTAACCTTCGCAATCGTAATATAAAATTGTCTATCGTTCTTGGCGTGGGAAATTCGTCATCTGACCAAGCGTGATCCAGGATCTCATCCCGGCTAACGACTCTTCCCCTCCGTTCGATCAAAAGTTTAAGCAATGCTACTTCCTTGTGGGTTAAAGGGAACGTACGACCTTGAACTTCAGCCTCAAATTTCTGAAAGTGAATTTGCGCTTTACCTATTGTCAGCTTAGTCCCTATAGATTCTAAATTGCCTGAGACATATTTAGCACGTTTCAGCCCGTTTTTGACCCGTAGAATGAGTTCCTTGAGATGAAAAGGCTTAACAATATAGTCTTCTGCCCCCAGTTCGAGGCCACGAATCCGATCCTCGGCACTCCCAAAAGCAGTTAAAAAAATCACGGCGGTGCCTGGCGATTTTTCTCTGATTTGGCCGGCAATATCGAAGCCGGACCCATCTGGAAGTCCTACATCAACAATTGCTAAGTCAAAGGCTCGACTCTTCATCTGCAATAAAGAGTCGGCAACTCGTTTACTCCAAACTATCTCGTAGCCCTCGCGTTGGAGGCGCTCCACGAGCGTTGAACCTAAATTCTGCTCGTCTTCCACGACTAAGATTCGGCCGGAAACCATAACTTTACCTCAAATCCTGAACTAGTGCCAAAACTTGCTGTTCCTCCCATCCTTCTCATCAAGACGCTGACTAAATACAAGCCGACCCCCGTTCCTGATGACGAAGGCCCTTTCTGAAAGAGCTTGCCCAAAATCTCGCGCTCGCCCTTGTACCCCTCACCGTTATCATTAAAGGAGAGAGCTACTCCTTTGCCTTCAGCAGTTGAATGCACTCGCATGGCAATGGCCTCTTTGCCGGAATGCCTGAGACTATTTTCGAGAATATTCTTAACCACAACTTGCATTGCCGATGGATCCGCGTCGATCAGAAGATCCTCTACATCAATTTCATAGCTGACCTTTCCTGGATAGTCCGTAGCCCAGGTTTTTAACAAGCGATCTAACCAAGGTTTGATTTGCAGCTGCTGTTTGTAAACCGGCCCGCCGCCTTCTATACGAGCCAGTTCCAGGGTCCGTTCGACTTGTGCCTCCAGACGCAGTGTATCTTCAAGCAAGCGTTGAACAAGATCTCGTTGATTGCCTTTTTCATCGAGGCTCTCTGCAATGGATTCCGCTTGTAGACGAATACTGGTCAGGGGTGTTCGAAGTTCGTGGGTCACTGAAGCGAAGAACGCATGTAGTCCTTTCGCCCTTTTGACATCGCGCCAATACAGCCACAAAAGCAGCAAATAGCAGGCAACTAGTAGACCAAAATAGAAGGCCGACTCCCAAACCAACATCCGCTCTGTGTGAACCCAGTGCTTCTGGGCGATATCCAAAGGGGTGCCAAGCTGAGTTTCTAATTCGACAATACTTTTTGCCTGTCTTAAGAGCAGGCGACCCCACCATGCACCAAGGGTAAAAACGGTGCCTAGCCAAAGCAAATGTATCGCCATAATAAGGCGAAAACGCAGATTTGATTTTCGGACTGCTTTGTCGATGCTACTCATTACCACTCTTCACCTAATCACCCAGGATTTCGTTTATTCCAGACCTAATAGACTCTACCAGGTGATTTAAATGTGCATCTGTGTGCGCTGTCGACAGGAATGAAACCTCAAAAGCACTCGGTGCAAGGTAGACGCCTTTTCCAAGGAGCCGATGAAAAAGTTTAGAATAAATTCCTTTATGAATCATTGGAATTTGATCTGGTCGTCTCACCGCCTTGTCTTCCGTCTTGATTTCGCCAAAAACCGGCCAAAAAATGGAAGAATAGGATTGCACTTGAACCGGAAATGCGTCGTTCCTCGCTGCGTTTGAGAGTTCTGCCGCCAAACGTCGGGTTTTTTGTTCCAGCGCCAGATAAGGTGGATTCTTCTTCAACTTCCGTAATGTTGTTGCACCAGCTACCATGGCAATCGGATTCGCACTAAGAGTGCCGGCCTGGTAGACTGGGCCCACCGGAGCAACCAGATCCATAATATCCGCGCGGCCGCCGAACGCGCCTACCGGAAATCCACCGCCTACTATTTTTCCGTAAGTAACTAAGTCAGGGCGGATGCCTAGAATTTCAGCGAAGCCTTTGAACCCAACTCTGAAGCCGGTGATGACTTCATCTAAAATAAATAAGGCCCCATAACTTTTGGCAAGTTTCGTCAGTCGCTCAAAGAACTCTCGGCGCTGAAAAAGTAAGCCGAAGTTTGCAGGAATGGCCTCAATAATAACAGCAGCAATCTCGGCACCATGAATTTCAAACATTTTTTGTAACTGTTCTTCGTCATCTAACGAAGCAATCACGGTCTCTGATGCAATATTCTTCGAAACTCCTGCGCTGTCTGGCGTCGCCATATCGGCTAAGCCTGATCCAGCCCGAACGAGCAAAGAATCCATATGACCGTGATAACAGCCATCAAACTTGAGAATCTTATCTCGACCAGTTGCTGCTCGGGCGAGGCGAAGGGCAGTCATAACTGCTTCTGTTCCGGAATTCACAAATCTTATTTTTTCTACCCAAGGAATAGAATCTGTTATGAGTGTGGCAAGCTCAACGGAATAGGGCTCTGCCGTTCCGTAAGTCCAACCTCGTCTGAGTGCACTCTGAAGAGCTTCAAGTGTTTCCGGATCTTGATGTCCAAAAATCAGCGGCCCCCACGACATGCAGTAGTCGACGTACCTTCTGTTTTCGACATCTTGTAATTCGGCTCCGATCGCAGACTGAATGAAAGGAGGAACCCCACCGACGCCCTTAAATCCGCGGCCTGGAGAATGCACTCCGCCGGGTACTATGGTCTTAGATTTTTCGAATAGGCTCTGAGAGTCAGGATAGGTTGTCATAGACCACACCTCGCGAAGTATTCTTGAGCGAATCTTGCTCCATAAGTCACAATTGTTGATGCCCCGGCACGGCAGAACGACGTCCAGCATTCGAGATGAGCCGCAGGTCCTTGAATGAGGCCTTGTTGTGCTAGAACTTCAATAGCTGCAAATTCACCGCTCACTTCATAAACCGCCCAAGGCAGTGGAATTTCCGCAGAGAGTTTTGCAAGAATATCCAGATACGGTAGGCCCGGCTTTACCATGAGAATATCAGCGCCTTCTTCAGCGTCACGTAAAGAGCTCAAGTAGGCGGTTCTCGG
>Ga0207098_10318_pt1 | contig 15491 bp, 15 predicted proteins | sample Alteio_BWMinHeat_84_FD_153548 | JGI IMG/M metagenome (GOLD analysis project Ga0207098, IMG submission 153548) | Enriched cells from forest soil in Barre Woods Harvard Forest LTER site, Petersham, Massachusetts, United States -... | ecosystem: Environmental > Terrestrial > Soil > Temperate forest >...
GACCGCGCGCGCCCATGACCGCATCCTGAAGGTCGCCCGTACCATCGCCGATCTCGACGGCGCGGAGAGTCTTTCGGTTGCGCACCTGGCCGAGGCTATCCAATACCGCACATTGGACCGCAGTTACTGGGCGTAGAATAAGAACCGCAATCGGACCTCGCCGCACACTCAGTTCGGACCGAAGAAATTGCGGCGATGACAGGCCGACGGGGCCCTGCTGAATAAAATGGTCGAATAGCTCCTGAAGTTCCTGTTTCGTTCCGTTGCCTGCTTCCCTTGTGAGTGTCCCCAAATCCCCGTATACACGGCATTGGCGCTAGAAAGCGCCGCCGGTCTTGAGGAGGTCACGTGGACACAAACACGCCCAGGTCCGGTTGGGATGTATTTCTCTTCGGCATCCCTCTCATCGCCCTTCTGGTCTTCGGCTTCTTCCGTCTGGATGAGGTGTTCACTGCCCGCAAAGGCGGGAAGCAGGACCGTGACCCTGCTTCGCCCCCGGAGCCAAAACGAAAATCGATGCACAGCGATCCCGACGGGCGCTCCTGGGAGGATCCCCCTCCGCCTCGGAAATAGGACTCGAGGTTACTTCCGATTCTTAAGAGATTTCCAATCCCCGCCGATGAACGGGTTGAGCGACATGAGAAAACCCTCATGGCCAATGCCGTATCGATGGGGAGGATGGAATGGGAAGCGCTGACTTTGTATCCGGTTGGGACACGACGATCCTGATGGTCCCTTTCCTTGGGATCCTTGTGATGTATCTGTTTCGCCTGGACGAGAGGCTTTCCGCTCCCAAGGCAACCCCAAAAAAACGCCGGTTCTTTTGCGGAGTGGATCCGAAAGACCTGCCCTACTTGTCTGACCCGGACGGGCAACCCTGGCGCCGTCATGGTGCCTGCCAAATCGAAGCCGGATTGAAGCCGGCGGCCCATTCCGAGTAGGGCGATTTGATCTGCCAAGGGGCGGCCCGGGACTTCGGATTGGCTTGCCTAGATGGCTCTATCATAAAGATATAACGCGAGTTAATGAACCCTTGCCAAGCCGGATGCCCGGGCGCGCAACCGGGCACAAAATCTTCCAAAAAACTATTGACCCCAAACCCGACTGGGTATACATTAAGCAGTGCCATCCACTAAGGTTGATCGCACAGTCAGGTTGGGTTGCGCCCTTCTGCCATCTCCCGCATCAATCATTGGAACCGCGGTTTAATAGCTGGTCCACCGGTGTGTTTTGTGTTGAATGACCGGAAAAGCGGGAAGGCAGACGGATGAACCATTCACAAACATCAAGTGATGTGCATCACTAAAAAATTGGCGGCGCCAATTCCACAATGTGGTGGAATTGCATCAAAGTTTTTGAACTGGACGGGCTTTCCGCGCGTCTATAACACAGGAATGGAAGAATCGGCAACTGGGGAGTCTTTGGTTGCCAGCTGCACTGGCGGCGCCGGGTAGTTCCGCTCAGGCAGCCATTTTTTAAGGAGATATCTGTAATGCGTTCTGATTTGGTTTTCGGGGCACTGAGCCACGTATCCAATCGTTACCAGCTCTGCCAGCTGGCGAGCAAGGCGACTCGCAAGCTGCACAAGCCCAACACGCGGCTTCAGGACACGACTAACGAGGTCCTGGTCCGCTTTCATAGCACCAATCCCGGTACACTCGCGCCCGTAGCGGCTCCCGCAGTCCAGCCCATCGAACAGCGCCGCGCCGCTTAAGCCGAGTCTTCCCGAGCGTTTGTTGAGCAAGTCACGGTATCAAGCGGTTCTTCTTCGCCGAAGAACCGCTCTTCCGGTTCCCAATCTACACTGCTGAACTCGGGAGATGCTGCGCGCGGTTGCGTGCCTTGCAGCAGCGAACTCCCGCCCCCTTTTTCGGAGCACGCTCCCCCTCCGGCTCTCTCCCACTTCCATCCCGCCCCGTTTTGCAGGTGAACATGACCATCGCTGAACTTAAAGAGAAAAACATCACAGAACTAAGCAGGATCGCCCGCACCCTGGAAATTCCAGGCGCCAGCGGTCTCCGCAAGCAGGATCTTATCTTCAAGATCCTTCAGGCTCAGAGCGAAAAAGAAGGCCACATTTTTGCCGAGGGCGTGCTCGAAATCCTGCCTGACGGTTACGGCTTCCTTCGTTCTCCCGACTACAACTATCTTCCCGGCCCGGACGACATCTACGTCTCGCCCTCGCAGATCCGCAAATTCGACCTCAAGACCGGCGATTCGATCAGCGGCAATGTGCGCCCGCCTCATGAAGGCGAAAAGTACTTTGCACTGGTCAAGATCGAAGCCATCAACTTCGAGTCGCCCGAGGAAACACGGAACAAGATCCTGTTCGATAACCTGACCCCGCTCTATCCGCAGGAACGCATCAAGATGGAGACGGTGCGCGAGGCCACCAGCGGCCGGGTTATGGATCTCCTGACGCCCGTTGGCAAAGGGCAGCGCGGCCTAATCGTCGCCCCGCCCCGTACCGGCAAGACCATGCTGCTGCAGTCGATTGCCAATTCGGTCACGTCGAACCACCCCGAGGTGGTGCTGATCGTTCTGCTCATCGACGAACGCCCCGAAGAAGTCACCGATATGCAGCGTTCGGTCAAGGGCGAGGTCATCAGTTCCACATTCGACGAGCCGGCAGCCCGCCACGTGCAAGTGGCGGAAATGGTGATCGAAAAAGCCAAGCGACTGGTCGAACACAAGCGCGACGTGGTGATTCTTCTCGACTCCATTACCCGTCTGGCGCGCGCCTACAACACGATCGTGCCTCCTTCAGGCAAGGTGCTGTCAGGCGGCGTCGACTCCAACGCATTGCAGCGGCCCAAACGCTTCTTCGGCGCGGCGCGCAATATCGAGGAGGGCGGCTCGCTCACCATCATCGCCACGGCGCTGGTCGATACCGGTTCGCGCATGGACGAAGTCATCTTCGAAGAGTTCAAGGGCACCGGCAACATGGAGATCATCCTGGACCGCAAGCTGGTCGACAAGCGTGTGTTCCCGGCTATCGACATCCAGCGCTCCGGCACCCGCAAGGAAGAGCTGCTGATCCCCAAGGACGATCTGCAGCGCATCTGGGTTCTGCGCAAGGTACTCAACCCGTTGTCGCCTGTAGAAGCCATGGAATTGCTGATCAGCCGACTCGAAAAGGTCCGCAACAATGCCGAGTTCCTGCAGAACATGAACCAGCTTTGAACCATGCAGGCGTGAGTGCGGCTGGGGACGGACGCCCGCGCCTGGCGCTGCAATACGATGGGTCGGCGCTCAAGGATCAAACCGCTTGCCATTTGGCAAATGAATCTTATTCAATAGTTTGAGTGTGACCATAGACTCGGAACGCGTTCGCTTCGGATCATTCGAGTTCGACCACGCAAACGGAGAATTGCGGCGCGACGGGATGCTGATCCGGCTGCAGGCGCAGCCCGCCATGGTCCTCTCCCACCTTCTGGCGTATGCGGGTGAGATTGTTTCTCGCGAAGAACTGCATCACGCGATCTGGGGCGACGACACATTCGTGGACTTCGAGCGCGGGCTCAACGTTTGCATCGCCCAGATCCGCTCTGCCCTGAGCGATGAATCGACTTCGCCGCGCTTTATCCGCACCGTCCCCCGGCGGGGATATCAATTCATTTATCCCGTGGAAGCCATTTCCGTTGCCGCCCCGTCGGAGCCCGACAGCGAAGTGGCGCGGCGGGAATTCCCATGGCGTACTTCCCTTGGGTCGCTGGCCGGCCTTGCCCTGGTCATATTGTTGATTATCGGCTTCATCCAATGGCACCGAAGCTCGCAGGGTGCTTCAGGGCCTGCCGTTGTCGCTGTCGTCCCGTTCGACAATGAGACAGGCGATGCCAGCGTGAACCGATTTTGCGGTGCGCTCACCGACAACATCATCGAGCAACTCACATCTGCGAGCCAGAACCACTACCTGGTGATCGGGAACGCCGCAATTCTCCGGGTTCCCAGGGAGCGACGCGACCTGGTCCAGATCGCTGCCTCCCTGCACGCGCAATTCGTGATTCTTGGCGAGGTGCAGGGCGGTGGCGCCCAGACTCGCATCCTTGCCCATTTGATTCGCATGCCGGAGCAATCGCACGTGTGGGTCGTTCGCCTGGAACAGCCCTTTGACGATCTGTTCACCCTCGAGTCCTCTGCCGCCCGGGACATCGCCACCGAATTCTCCAGCAAACTGGCGGACCCGGCGTTGAGCACCAACTTACATCCTCCGGCAAGTGACTGAGCTTTGCCCAGTTAGCTCTTTACCTCGAATTGGCTGGAAACTTTCCCCATTTGGCTTGAGGCGCAGCATGGGCCGCACTCATCCTCGACATCAGTTCGAATCGAGGAGACTCAAACATGAACCCAGCCTCTCGTCGTCTTCTGTCCTTTCCTGTCTGGCCCGGCCCTGTCTGGCCTCGCCGCAGTTTTCTTCAGGCTGCCGGCCTGGCTCTCTCCGTTCCGGCGTGGGCGTTCGCGTCGCCGACCGAGCGACCGGCTGCGAACTCGGCGGAAGCCACGGCGGACAAACCCGCCATCGAAGCGGGATTCCCCACCCAGCCTGCGGAGTTGGCACGCGAAATGGTCCGGGTGTCTCATTTCGATCTGAAGCGGGTGCAGCAATTGGTGGAGGCTCAGCCGTCGCTGGCGCGTGCGGCGTGGGACTGGGGATTCGGGGACTGGGAAACTGCCCTGGGCGCCGCTTCGCACATGGGGAATCGCCCCATCGCGGAATACTTAATCGCGAAGGGTGCGCGGCCTTCGCTGTTTTCTTCCGCAATGCTCGGGCACCTCGACGTCGTCAAGGCCTTCGTATCGAGCCAGCCCGGAGTGCAACGCATTCGCGGCCCGCATAGCATCAGCCTGCTCGCCCATGCTCATGCCGGCGGAGATGCCGCCCGTCCGGTATTTGATTTTCTTCAATCTCTTGGCGATGCGGGTGCTGAGTCGCAGATTCCGCTTACCCAACCCGACCTGGATCGAATTCTCGGCGTCTATCCCTTTGGGTCTGCCGAGAACGATCGCATCGAGGTGATGGCGGATAAGGAAATCGTAACCTGGACCCGGCACGGCACCATGGGGCGGCCGCTCTTCCACCTCGGCGATCGCGTGTTCTATCCGTGGGGGGCCTCTGCAGTACGTATCCGATTCATCGAGGACGGCGTTGACACTCGCATGACCGTCAATGATCCGGATGTGGTGTTGACTGCGTGGAGAAGAAAGTAGTCGGGAGTTAGTTCTGCAGGAACAAATCGGGGAATTGTTCGGCCAACTCTTCGCGGCTATAACGCGGGGTGATGTGCTGCGAACAGTTCCAGTCAAATCCTACGACCGTGAACACAAAGATGCGCTCGACACGAGGCCCGTTCGCGCCAGGCCGGAGGCGGGCTTCGAGGGCCGGCTCGGCCCTTGGTTCCACGATGCGGGCGCGGCCGATCACCTTGAGCCGGGTCCGGTTGGGATAGTCCATCAGAAACAGGGCAACACGGTCGTTGACGCTGAGATTGCCGGCGCTGATGTACTGTTTGTTGCCTGAATAGTCGGCGAAGGCCAGGGTGTGTTCATCGAGAACCTTGAGAAAGCCGGCAGGGCCACCGCGATGCTGCACGTAGGGCCAGCCGTCCGGTGTCACGGTTGCCATGTAGAAGCTGTCGCGGGCGGTGATGAATTCCGTCTCGGCGAGGCCAAGTTCCTGTTCGGCCGCGCCGGAGCGGGCCATCCGCTCATACTGGGCACGCGAGCCGTTCTGGCGCTGCAGTTCCCGGGCGGGCTCGGAAAACATTGTATTGGCAAAAGTGTGCGGCATGTCGGCTCTCCCTCCGGGTTGGATTGGTACTGGCTGCGCAGACACCTCGGGCTGAATCTTCCGTTTCAGGCATCTGCTACTATAGATAACGAACGATCGGTAAAGATTCATGGTCTCGCGATAACTTGGGCGGCGTCGCGGAGACGAATGGCGGGCTTCCATGGCGTTTTCCAGGCTGAACGATGAAGAACTGGCCGACAAAGCACTCGACGTATTTCGCAATTATGGATATGAGGGTTCAAGCCTCAGCCTCCTGGCCGAATCGGCGGGCCTTGAGAAGGCGAGTTTCTATTATCGATATTCCGGCGGGAAAAAAGATATCGCGCTCGCCGTCGCGGCGCGGGTCAGCGCATGGTTTGCGGAGAACGTAGTCGGTGCGCTCCAAGGTGCTGGTCTACCGCGGCAGCGGGTGCATCGGGTGGCGAAGAGATTAAGGAAGTTTTACGGAGATGGGAGCCGGCCGTGCGTTCTCGATACCCTGTCCCTGCGCGGCGGCCCGCCGGAACTGCAGGCCGCCCTCGCCGGTGCGCTTCATGCCTGGGTTGCCGCTTTTACATCGATCGCGGTGGAAAGCGGATTCAGCCGCCCGCAGGCAGAAGGCAGAGCGCAGCAGGCCATCATCAACATCGAGGGTTCGCTCGTCCTGTCACGGGTCTCGGGCAACCCGGGGTTCTTTCTCCAGACTCTCGCGGAACTGCCTGCCCTTCTCACGAGGCAATGAAATCGCTGTTCCCGGCTAAACCGAGAGCAGCCGACGGAAGAACGAGCGATAACGGCGCATGGCGACTCTCAGGTCTTCGGTAGAGACGTTGTCGCCGCGATCCCACTGCGATTCGAGACGGGCTCTTTCTTCAGCGAAGATCTCTGCCAGTCGTTTCATGGCGCCCGCGACGAGACTGTCGGCCTGCTCAACCGCCCGTCGCGGTTCGTCGATGAAGCTTACCTGCAGAGCATCCCACCGGCCAAAGAAATCCTTCGATTCGCGCTCGGAGAAAAGGGGCGTGGCATCTTCGTCCGTGGTTGCCGTCGTCACGGGAGCCGGGTTCCCGTTTGCTTCAGTCATGCGGGACTCGTTCCCGTCCGGTCTCTGATTCACGCTGCGGATCTTATTGTCGGTCGCGATAAAAGGCCGCACCGTTCCTTCTTCGGCCGGCGGCCGGTCCTCATCACGAAATGGCGCAGAGTTCGCATCGTTTTCGCGGAATGGGTTGCGGTTCGCATCCTTTTGACCAGCCGGGGTAGCGTCGACGTTTGCCAAAGCGGCTGTCGATATGACCTTAGCCCTCGGTTCATCGTTGAGTAATTCCTGTTTCATTCGATCCTCCACGGTCGATTTGGTGTTGAACTCTCACGCCTGTGCCTCACATTATGGCTGCGGCAGGTTCGCAAGCGAGTGTCGGCACCCTCCCTTGAGATCACCAGACCGGGGCAAAGGTTGTTCCTGCACCTGTCGGCACCAGGGGCGCCCCGGGGCCTGAAAAGGTCGCGGCGGGTGGATCGGAAATGATCGGTTTCAGCAGGAATCACCTGCCCGGCAGGGATGCCGAAGGGACGGAAATGCTGGTAAGATATAGAAGTCAATCGGTGTGGGGCTGTAGCTCAGCTGGGAGAGCGCCTCGTTCGCAACGAGGAGGCCAGCGGTTCGATCCCGCTCAGCTCCACCAAAAAATCAACGACTCGCGGCATCCCTTCGTCTCTCTGCATTCGTTTATACGGCAATTTTCGTTCCACCGCCCTGAATTGCACTTCCCCTCCGGTTTGAGCGTTATCGCGTTCAATGGACGCCGCGCCGTGTCGTCGATCGCTTGAACCGGGCCAGCGCATCGATGAGCTGGCCATCTACGCTTAACGAGAACGACCCTTGGAGATCACAATCCAGTTGCTTATGTCTGTTCTTAGTTCACTCTGAACGTCAAAGGCTGGATAAGCCCTGGATGCAAATCGATATAACTTCTGGTGATGCTTGGAGTGTTCGCCCCGACTCCAAAGATAGCTAGAAACTAACGTTATTCCTGCCGCTACTCCGGCTGCGTAAGCAACCGTCCCTGCATTTGACTGTGCAACAGGTTTCAAGGAAAACGTCCCAAGAAATGTGCCGTCCTCAACAATGCATTTACAAGACTCAGTTACTCCCAGACGCGTTGAAACCGCATCCAACATCCGCACACTGAAATCAGCCACGACTAATCCACGGTTCAACTTGTTTGCAAAGAAGGATTCGAATTTCTTTTGGGGAACTGGTTTGGCAGGAAGTTCGATGGAAACGGCGGAGGAGGAATAATTAACGCTTTCGGCACTGCTGACTGCGAACGACCCTAGAACCAAGATAATTGCTACTAATTGCTTCATGACTCTAATGCCTTCTCGACCAAATGCAAAACCCGAGCACATAAGCAGATCAAAAAACAGAGACGCGCCTACGCCTGATTGAAGCGTGGACAAACACCCTTCGTTTGAAATCCTTCCGACCAAACTTCCCCGAAGAGATGTCGGCAATTAGCGGAATATTACGCTTTGGGAAAAGTGACGGATGTGATTTCGCATACCGTGTTGTATCTGGGAAGTGCAACTTTAGCGTCACGGCGCGTTGTTCTTCTGCTCTCGGGTGCACTCCCGGGGCGCATACGGGAAAATTCTCCCTGTTCTAATTCAACGACCGGGCCGCTCTCTCAGGCAGAAAGAAGAGCGTCGTGCGGAATGCGGGTCGACTTCGTAATCCATCCGATTGTCTGCGGTAACATCCCGAGCGCGAGCGGAGCCAGCGTACGCCCGGCGGCCGTGACCATGGCCCGCGAAAGCCACGTTGCCATCAACATGCCTCTCCGCAGCTGGGCGCGCAACACTTGCTGATGCTGATCCGCGCTTCCTCCATTGAGGCACATCTCTGCCGCCAAAGCCCCCGAGTGGAGTGCGATTGCCATGCCGTCGCCGGTGAAGGATGGAATCACCGCGGCCTGATCGCCGACGCACCATGGACCGCTGTCTCGATACGACATGTACCCATACGGAATGGAGGAGATGGCCAGCGGCCGCTCCCACAGCGCGCGAGCGCCGGCAAGGCGCCTGCCAATGTGGGCATTCTCTTCGAGCAGGCCCGCAAGTACTTGGGGCCATCCACCCATCTTGCGAATACGCGAGCGGCGAACCACCAGGCAAAGGTTCGCCGCATCATTCTCGACCAGGGCGAGCCCGCCGTAGCCGCCGGAAAAGAGAAACAGATCCATAACTCCGCGCAAGGCTTGCGTCTCGGCCGCGTTCAACCTCCAATGCAGCTTGAAGCCGACCAGGTCGCATTGCACGCCGGCCGGGCGGCTCCATCCGCGCAGGTCATGCTTGCCTGTGGCAAGAAAGACGGTGCGTGCGTGCTGCACAGTTCCGTCCGCCCATTCAGCCGTCCAGCTGTCACCGTTGGGCGCGAGGCGCGCCGCAGCCACGCCGCAACGCACGATGCATCCTTCTGCCGCGGCGTGCGCCAACAGAGCTGCATCGAGAACGCATCGCGACAATGACAGAGCGCGGAACGGCAATGGCGTCTCCAGGACCCTGCTCCCGACGGAGAGCCGCAAATGGTCAATAGGCACTGCGCCGAGGCGGAGGGGATCGACGCCTGCCTGGCGCAGGTAGTCAACCGCTTCGGGGCTGAGGAACTCGCCGCACACCTTATGGTGCGCAGTCCGTTCCTTTTCCACCAGCAACACGTCTCTTCCGGATGCCGCCAGCCGCAGCGCCGCCATCCCGCCGGCGAGGCCTCCCCCAATGACCAGGTTGTCCACCATCGCGGCGCTCACCGTGGTTTCCTCCGGCTCACGCACAGGCGCGCTGGTTTATAGCTGAGCACTTCGAATTCATCTTGCGTCAACCCTGCCCTGGCACAAAGCTGCCGCCATTCCTCGGGCACGAAGGCGCGCGCAATTGAAACCGGACCGTCGTGCTGCACAAACGGATGCAAACCCGCCAGCCTCGCAAACCAGCGGAAAAGATGATACGGAACCGCCGCCCGAGAGAGGTCGTTGATGAACCATCCCATCTCCGCGTTCTGCTCCATCCAGCGCACAAACCGGACCACGTCGGAATCACCTAGATGATGCGTAAACAGCGAGCTCACGATGAGATGGAGCGGCCGCGGCGCACGATAGGCAAACACATCTCCAGCGACCCACCGGATCCGGCTGTCCGATTCGCCCTGTGCGCCGGCAATGGCAATTGAATCGGGATTCAGGTCGATCCCCGTGAGCTCCACCGGTATCCGGCGCTCGCTGGCCCAGCGTTCGATCCGGCGCAATCCGTCGCCGTAGCCGCAGCCCACGTCCAGGATGCGAAGGGGCTCTGATCCTGCCTGCGGCCGCATTTCCTCGAGCCAGCGAAGCAGCGGGCGATAAGCCCCAAACCAGCGATTCACCCGGGCCAGGTCGTGGAGGCAGGCTTCGATGACCTCCCGGCTGCACGGCTCATCCATCAGTTCGGACAGTTGAGCCCGCTGGCTAAAATCCAGCCCATCATGCGGCATGGAAAAGCATGGTCTCCGCCGTGACACCCGGCCCGAACGACATGGCACACCCGGTTTGTCCCGTCTGCGCCCGCGCCAGCACCTGCTCCAGAACGAACATCACGGTAGCCGAGGACATATTTCCGAATCGGGCCAGGATGTCGCGCGAGGCGGCGAGCGCATGTTCGGGCAGTCCCAGCCCCTGCTCGACAGCATCCAGAATCGTGCGACCACCCGGATGCACGGCCCATAAATCGATCGTCTCGGGGCTTCTTCCCCGCGTGACGAGGTCGCGCGTCTCGCCCAGGTGCCGCTTGATCTCCCCCGGAACCTTGCCCGAGAGCTGCATATCGAAGCCCATTTCCCCGATCCGCCACGTGATCAGGTCGCTGGTCTGGGGGACATTCACGGCCAGGAAGCTGTCGATCGCCAGTCCTTCCGGCTCTCCAGCGACCAGGCAAGCCGCGCAACCATCCGCAAAGAGCAGGAACGACAGCATCTGTTCCAGGTCCTGCGTTTCCTTGAGGTGCAGCGTACAGAGTTCCAGATTCAGAATCAGGACCTTGGCGTCCGCCTCCGATCGCACAATGTGATGGGCGGACTTTAATGCGTTGATGGCCGCGTAACACCCCATGAAGGCGATCATTGTCCGTTCGACCGACGGATTGAGCCCCAGTCGCTTCACGACGTCGAAGTCGAGTCCCGGCGCATAGAGACCTGTGCAGCAGGTCACGATTACGTGGGTGATGCTTTGCCGCTCGGCCTTGCTCAGCAAGAGCTTGTCGAGCGCGCAACCGGCCAGGCATGGAGCAAACTTCTCAAATGCCCGCATGCGGCGCGTCGTCGAAGGAAAGTCCCCGACCACGTAGAGATCTTCCGCGTCGCGCCAGTACGAGTTGCCGTCTCCAATCGGTTCGAGGAATGAGTAACGGTGCTCGATGGCCGACATGCGTACCATGCGCCGGAAGAGGTTGCGCACCGTTCCTTCGGGAAGCATGCTTTCGGCGAATGCCACAAAGGCCCGGTGGACATCGTGTCGCGGGACTGCGGTGGCAATGCGGTGAATATAGGCTGTCGTCATGGGCTGCCCCTCGCAACTCGATCTTTCGCTTCAGGTATAGCAGTTTGAAGCCGGGGATATGTCAGTCGATTGCAAGCATTTGTCGGATTCCATCCCGGCGCTGTCGCTGATGCTTGGATGCCACGCCGGGATGGAACGATCCGGCCGGATTCAAGGCGTTTCGATGCGGTTTAAAAGATCGCGGTCTTCTTTACCATTCCATTGCACGCCCGACATAACCTGCGGCGAATCATGCATCCATAGGATTTGGCATGTCGCGGGATTTGCTCGATGGGATCGATTCCAATCCAAACCGCCGACCGCGGCCTGGATCCGGTCCCTCGGGTTTCTCGCGCACGGATTATGGGAGAGCATACAGGATGAGACTGTCTGGGCCCACAAATGTCCCCCCTCCAGAGTCGGGAGGCTACCAATCGGCGGAGGAGAGGATTGTGGGAAAAGGCGAGATGGCGGGGCTGGTTCGAGCCTTTGACTGGTCCTCGACATCGCTCGGGCCGATTGAAAACTGGTCACGCGAACTGGTCGCCATTGTCAATTTGACTTTGTGCTCGCACAACCCGGCGCGGATCCTGTGGGGGCCCGACCTGGTCCTGATCTTCAACGACGCATACCGCTTCATTCCCGGGAAAAGACATCCCGATGCCCTGGGCAAGCCCGCCCGGGAAGTGTACAAGGAGGCCTGGCCGATCGTGGGCCCCTTGCTCGAGAACGCCTACACCACCGGCGAGACCTTCTATTTCGACAAGCTGCTTGTGCCCATCGACACCGGCAGCGGGGCACGCGACTTCTATCTCGATTACACGTACAGTCCGGTCTTCGAGAACGGCAAGATTGCGGGCCTGTTTGGCTTGTTGCAGGATGTTACAACGGAGGTGCTGGCCACCCGCGATCTTCGGAATAGCGAAGCCCGGGCCACTCGCGTCCTGGAAAGCATCGGCGATGCGGTACTCGTGACCGATGTCAATGCTCGCGTGTTGAGCATGAATCCGGTAGCTGAACGGCTCACCGGCTGGTCGCTCACCGACGCCCGGGGGCTCGGGCTCGATGAAGTGTTTCGCATTCTCGACGAGACTACACGTCAGCCCATCGAAAGTCCCGCAGAGAAGGTGCGGCGCCTGCGAACCGTAGTAGGGCTCGCCAATCATACAATCCTCGTTCGCAGGGACGGCGCTGAAATCTCGATCGACGACAGCGGCGCACCGGTTTTCGACGAGAACGGAAAGCTGACCGGTGTCGTGCTGGTCTTCCGCGATATCAACGAACGCCGCTCCGCGGAGCGCGAGCGGAGCGCCATCGCCAACCAATTATCTCTGGTGATGGACGCCATCACCGACGGGGTCCTCTGCCTCGATCGCAGCTGGAAGGTAATCTATCGCAATCCGCGCGCTCTGGAGATTCTGCAGACTACCGGAGAGCTGACCGGCCGCCAGTTCTGGGAAGCGTTCCCCGAAGCCAGGTTCGAGGGTTCGCCGTATGTGGAGCATTATTACCGCGCCATGGATAAAGGCATTCCGGGCCAGTTCGAGGCTTTTTATCCCGGGCCGCGGCAAGCCTGGTTTTCGGTGGTCGTACAGCCGGCGGACTATGGCATCGTGGTCTTCTTCCGGGATGTTACCCATCAGCGCAGGGAGGCCGAGGCCCTGCGCGACCGGGAAGCACGTCTCAATGCGATCTACAGCACCAGCCTCGACTACATCGGGCTGCTCTCGCCGGACGGCACGTTGATCGATTGCAACAGCGCCTCTCTGGACTTCGCAGGTAGTACGCGGGCCGATGTGGTCGGCAAACATTTCGCCAGTACGCCATGGTTCGCTGCGACGCCTGGAGCGCCGGAACTGGTTCATCGCGCCATCGCTCGCGCCAACTCCGGTGAGATGTTTCGCTCCGAGCTTCCTTTGATCCGGCCCAACGGCGAGACACTCCTCTTCGATTTCTCGTTGACTCCGGTTCGAGACGCAAATGGCGCGGTTGTGTTTCTGGTTCCGGAAGGCCGCGATATCACCGAGGTCAAGCGCACTGAAGCCGCTCTGCTCCAGAGCGAAAAGCTGGCGGCGGTGGGCAGGCTGGCCTCGTCCATTGCGCACGAGATCAACAATCCGCTCGAATCGGTGATGAACCTCATCTATCTGGCGCGCCACGCCCCACCGGCCGATGCCGAGCGCTATCTGGAGATCGCCGATCAGGAGATTCGCCGCGTTTCCATCATCGCCAACCAGACGCTGCGCTTCCACAAGCAGGCTTCGAAGCCGCAGGCGGCTACGAGCGCCGACCTCTTCTCGACGGTGATGAGTATTTATGAGGGACGGCTCCGCAACGCCCGCGTCCGCGTGGAGAAGCGATTTCGCACGGACGAGCCGGTGATCTGTTTTCAGGGTGACGTGCGCCAGGTGCTGAACAACCTGGTCGGCAACGCGCTCGAAGCCATGCCCTTTGGGGGACGACTTTTGATTCGGAGCCGCAAGGGCCGGGATTGGAAGACGAGCCGGCCCGGACTCGTGCTCACCATCGCCGACAACGGGGCGGGCATCCCGGTCGCCGTGCAGAAACGTATCTTCGATGCCTTTTTCACTACCAAGGGCACGGCGGGCAACGGATTGGGCCTATGGGTGTGCCAGGAAATCGTGGACCGCCATCACGGCAGACTCCGCGTCCGCAGCACCCAGCGTCCGGGCAGGAATGGCACGACCTTCACATTCTTCCTGCCCTTTGACCCGGCGTGTGACTAGCGCCGGGCCAGGTCAAAGCCAACCGCATGGGATCGCGGAATTCGTTGAACCGCTCTTAGTCAAATCGATCATTCGACGGTCACCGTCGGGACGGCCTGCGTACCGTGGCGAGGCCCCCGGGCCACCAGTTCCAATCGCCGGCAATGCGCAGAAGCGCCGGACCGATCACGATTCGCACCAGTGTCGCGTCAATAAACACGGCGACCGCCAGTGTAAACCCGATCATCTTGACCACGAGGAAGTTTCCAAACGTGAATGCCGCGAATACCACGATCATGATTGCGGCGGCGCTCGTAATCAGGCCTGCGGTTCTGGCCAGCGCCTCGGGGATTGCGTCGGCTTCATTCAGCCCGCTCTTCCTGGCTTCGAGAACCCGCGCTACCAAAAACACTTCGTAGTCCATGCTTAGTCCAAAAACGATGGCAAAGGCGACGATCGGAACGAGGGGGAACACGCTGCCCGTTCCCGCCTGAAGTCCCAGGAACCTGCTCCCGTGTCCGTCCTGGAAAACCAAAACCAAGGCTCCGAAGGAGGCCGCAACCGAGAGCATGTTCAATGCGATCGCCTTCACGGGGGCGAAGAGCGATCGGAACCCGCCCAGAAGCGCCACGAGCGTCCCTACCACTACCAGCGCCGTTACCGGTGCAAAATGCTTCGTCACAATCGTCTGGTAATCGGCGTTCAGGGCCGGGATGCCCCCCAATCAGCATCGTTGCGCCCGGCACTCCGGTGAGCGCCGCCGCGCCAGTCTTGCGGAGTTCCCGCACCCAGTCAACTTGACCGCGCAGGGAAACCGAGCCGGCAGGTAGCACTTCAAGCAGCGCCGCCCGTCCGTCACTACTCAGGAACGTTCGACGCGTCTCCCGCGAAAGGTCAGTGAGGGAGGACCGGTTGCCCTCCGCGATCGTCGCGATGGAAATGACGCGGGCGCTGCGGGGGTCGCTTGCGAGTAGCTTGGAGAAACGATCGAGGGCATTCCATCCCGCGTCTGTTTGCGCAATGGAATCGTTTGGCAGTTCGACAATGATGCGCATGGAATAAACGACACCGGCCCGGTCGATTCGTTCGAGGGTGTGAAGCGCATGAACCGATTCTGCCGACTCCGGAAGCCAATCCCCTGTAGGGACACTCGTGTCGAGCCGTGTGCCCTGCCAGGCGAGCAGAACCAAGGGGGTGCCGGCCAGAACGATGGATAGCCACGGGCGGGCGATCACTACCTTTCCCCATCGTCTCCACCGATTTCCCGTGCGCGCGGCCCGATCGCCATCCAACGCTGGAGTAAAGGGCAGGCGCCCAGCATTTATCCGCGGCCCGAGCAGAGCCAGCACTGCCGGAACGAGAGTATTTGTCAGCAGCACACTGATTCCCGCCACCAGGAATCCAGCGACGCCAATGGAACGGATTTCGCTG
>Ga0207098_10319_pt1 | contig 15455 bp, 12 predicted proteins | sample Alteio_BWMinHeat_84_FD_153548 | JGI IMG/M metagenome (GOLD analysis project Ga0207098, IMG submission 153548) | Enriched cells from forest soil in Barre Woods Harvard Forest LTER site, Petersham, Massachusetts, United States -... | ecosystem: Environmental > Terrestrial > Soil > Temperate forest >...
ACAAGCAGCTTGAATACGGCAAAGACATCTGGATGAAGTACACACTTCCGACGACACACGTTCTCTATTTTGGGATTCAAGCCAAGAAGGGCAAGCTTGATGCCGCCGGAATCAGCAAGGGATCTTCAGAGAACATGGCAGAGATTCATAATCAGGCTCTCATGATGTTGGGGCATGAGGTGTTCGACCCTGAGATCGGGAAGAAGGTGCTTGTAGATCACGCTTTCATTGTCGCTGGAGGAGAGATTACAAAGGCTGCGAAAAACTGGATTGGCAACAAACTAGATGCCTCGAAGAGGAGTCAGATAATGTTCATGGACCGAGAAGACATCTTGAATCTTTTCACCGTGACGAATCTTCCGCTCCCGGGAGGGGCTGTGCAGGAATTGCAAAGCGCCGAAATCAGCGACGATGACATTCCCTTCTGAGCTTTATGGTCCCACAAGAACCCTGTAGCCCTTGGCCGCACCAGCCGGAGCGAGACTCGGCCACCCCGCTGGGTCTCCCACCCCCGCCCCCTCTCGCCGTTTAGGTACTACCGCAGCCAAGGACCCATCGAAGCAAGCGCACGTAGACCCAATTGAAACATCCCACCTTGGACGGTTGCTGTGCTACAGGGCTTGTCACGAAATAGATGATCCGCCCCGAGGGTAACCGGTAGGGCGTTAGGGCGAATGGCGATAAATCTGGGTAGCCAAACCCCGAAAAAGCACCCACTACAGCTTTCTTTACATTCGCAGGGCGGGTTGACAGCGTTTCGATTGACTGTTACGTTGTGAACAACCGACATAGTGTATAACGTAACGGAGGTTGAAAGCGGGGAAGCATGGCACTCGGCAAGTTCATTTCGTATCTGAGGGTGAGTACACAACGCCAAGGCAAGAGCGGCCTTGGATTGGAAGCGCAGAGGGAAGCGGTTACGAATTACTTGAACGGAGGTAGATGGAAACTGGTACAGGAATTGATCGAGGTGGAATCCGGTAAGAGCAAGGACCGTCCCAAACTGATTGAGGCTCTGCGCCTGTGCCGTATTTACAATGCAACCCTACTGGTCGCGAAGCTGGACAGGCTTGCAAGAAACGTTGCATTCGTCAGCACTCTCATGGAGTCTGGGGTAAAATTCGTTGCGGTGGACCTCCCGCAAGCAAACGAACTCACTGTACACATCATGGCTGCAATGGCTGAGTACGAAGCAAAGGCCATCTCTGCGCGTACAAAGGCCGCTCTTGAGGCTGCAAAGGCCAGAGGGACACGTTTGGGAGGTCTCCGGTGGGATTTGGCCTCTGTGTCAAAACAAGGCCGCAAGCTGGCTCTCAAGGTCCGCAAGGAACGTGCGGCGAATCGGGCATCTGACCTGATGCCGGTAATCGAAGCAATCAAGGCAGAGGGTGCAACGTCACTGAGACAGATTGCGTCTGTGTTGAATGAGCGGGGCATCATCACTGCTCGGGGCGGGGAGTGGAGTGCTGTGCAAGTGCAGAGGGTCATAGACAGGGCGTAGAAGGCCACACAAGGCACACAGCCACGCAGTGACACAGTGAGGACGGCGGGGCCATTGGCGGCTACACCGTCCACGTTGTTTATGCAATCGGCCTATAATCGGCCCGTCCCTCTAAAGAGGAAATACCTTGGGTTCAATCCAGAAGAAACGGCGCGGCTTTAGGAAATTGAAACAATACCTGAGACTCGTAGGAAATTCCGGTGCAGACCTAAAATCCAATGAAGCTGTCCTATCGGACTTGGAGTTCTTCCACGCATTCGATGAGCTTGCACTTGAATTTGGCTATGAGATTCTCAAGCCAAAAGACATAAGACCTCCAGAATGAGCGCGTACCAGTCAGGTTGTCACAGAGGACAGGGGCAGGGAATGCGTGCAGAGTGTGCATATCTGCCGTGGTAATGTAATTTGCCGTTAGTAATGCGAAACAGGCATAAGGGCTTTATTTAGGCATATCCGCCCTGACTGTGGGAACAATTCTGACTGAGCGTAAGATGTTGGATTGGCTTGTTTTACATTTGTTTTCAATAATTTAGCTTGTTTTTTGGTGCCGAAGAAGGGACTCGAACCCCCACACCCTTGCGAGTACGTGGACCTGAACCACGCGCGTCTGCCAATTCCGCCACTTCGGCACGGGACACGGGCCAGGCACGATTGGCCCGACCGGCAGCATCTCTGAGTCTCGCAAAAGCGGCTTGCGGTGTCAAATATTCGCGGGCTTGTTGCGCACCTGCGGTGATCGCCCCGCGCCGTCAGGCGTTTTCACCCCATTGCGCAGCATTTCCACAGCCTTCACGAGTCGGTTTGCGCGCGTCTGTTCCCGCTTGGCCTCGGTGATCCAGCGGCAATATTCCCGCTTGTGCGAGTAGCTCAATTTCTCAAACACGGCCAGCAGTTTTTCCTTCTTCAACACTTTATGGAACTCCCCCGGGACGTCGACAGTGCGCTCCGTCTCGTCCTTTTCAATCGTGACTTCGACGGTGTCCCCGGGTCCTTTGCCGATCTGCTCGCGGATACTCTTCGATATACCCATCATGTGCTGAGGAGCGCCATACTTGACTATCGAACCCAAGTAGGGCACCCCGTCGAACGTAGCTTTCACTGGCACGCGTCCCCTGGTTCCGAATTCCTCTTCCACGTTGTAGGGAAAATACACGCACGCTCCGCCGAGCGATGCGCCTTCAATCCTTGCTTTGAATTTGTAGGTCTTCATGGGATGTTGCGAAGCTCCTCAGACCCCTAGTGACAGCATCCTCACTTTCCCACAGGAGAAGAGCGAGCGCAAGCATTTCCCGCGCCGCACATGAAACCCGAAAACAAGTGATGCTTCCCGTCCGGATGGGGAGCGGGAAGCATCAGCAGAAAACGCTCTCTTACACCAGCTTGGCGTCGAGCGTTATGTCGGTGTTGTTGGCGAAGAGCTTCGAAATCGGGCATCCGGCCTTGGCGTCCGCGGCCGCCTTGTCGAATGCCTCCTTGCTGGCGCCCGGAACGCTGGCCGTGGTGGTCAGCGCGATCTTGGTGATCGCAAACCCGCCGTCCGTCTTGGCCAGGGTCACGGCCGCGTGGGTCTCGATCTTTTCCGGGGTCAGGCCGGCGCCGCCCAACTGTGCGCCCAGAGCCATGGAGAAGCAACTCGCGTGCGCCGCCGCAATCAGTTCCTCTGGTGTGGTGCCCGAGGTCGCGCCTTCAAACCGCGTGGCAAACGAATAATTGGCGTTGTTCAAAACGCCTGTTGCCGTAGAAATCGTGCCCTTGCCTTCCTTCAGTGAACCAGTCCAAACCGCACTTGCCTTGCTTGCCATTCAATTCCTCCTTCGGGGGTTCGTAAATCATGGTTGGTCCAGCGGCGTGTCGCACCATCTCCTCGGGGAAGTGGATCGGGCGGCGCAAAGATTCAAGCCACCGGGTTAATGCTTCTGGAACCTGCCGGGCTGCCGTCAACCAGGCGAGCCCTCTCTTCCATGCTAATCTCTCACCCATGCTGCCCGAGCGTCCCCGCGCCCTTGACCCCGACTTCACCCCCGACTTTGAGCTCGACCCGCGAGCAGGCGTCCCGCAAGGTGGTCCGCAGCCCTCTCCGAAGAATGCCGCTCCGGTCGATCACCATTGCCAGATCTGCCCCACCTGCGGCCATCGTCTCACCGGCCACCACTGCAAGCTGGTTTGCACCCAATGCGGCTATTACCTGAGTTGCGCAGACTACTACTAGCGGGGTCCTGTGCGGCTAGATATTGCTCATCCCGCCATCGATCAGTAGTTCGCTGCCGACCGTAAACGCCGATTCATCGGAGGCGAAGAACACCACCGCGTTGGCAATCTCGTTCGGGGTGCCGAACCGCCTCACCGGTACCTGGCCCTGGATCGCCGTCGCCACCTGTTTCAATTCGGCGTCGGAAAAGCCCAGCTTGCCGTAGAGCGGCGTAGAGATGGGGCCCGGGCTGACTGCGTTCACGCGAATGCCGCGGCCAATCAATTCGCCGGAGAGCGTTCGAACCAGCGATACAAGCGCTGCTTTCGTAGCCGCATACACGCTGGTGTTGGGCATCCCGATATGCGCGTTCACTGAGCCGTTCAGCACGATCGAAGCCGGATTCGCGAACACCGGGAGCAGAGCGCGGATCAGGAAATACGGTCCCCTCAGGTTGACCGCTATCGAGCGGTCGAACCCCGCCTCGTCCATCTGCTCCATGGGCCGCATATCCACGATTCCGGCGTTGACAAAGAGCACATCCAGTGCGCCGAACGCCTGCCGTACTTTCTCCGCCAGTTCCTTCTGCGCGCCGGCATCGGCGGCATCTGAAGCCACAGCGAAGACATTGGGACCAAGCTCAGAGCGCGCAGCTTCCAGGTTCGCCGGATTATTGCCGGTAATCATCACCCGGGCCCCTTCGCCCATGAACTGGCGCGCGGTTTCGAAGCCAATGCCGGTAGTGCCGCCGGTGATGAGCGCACGCTTGCCTGCCAGTCGATTCATCGATTTCTCCATCTGCCTATCGGTTCTGAAGTGCCGGCATCACGACGATCGTTTTGCCGTAGCCGCGCCGCGATTCGACCTTGCGGGAGTAGGCCGCCGCTGCTTCGCATAGCGGCACTTCTGCGTCGACAAAAACGCGCAGCTTCCCCTGATCCAGCAGTTCTCCAATCTTCGCAAGTTGTTGGTGGTTGGGCTCGACGATGAAGAATGCATCCTTGATGCGCGGATCCTCGGCGGCCTCACTGTTGGAGGCGATTGTCACCATGCGGCCGCCGGGCTTAAGCACACGCCACGAGCGCCGCAGGGTATCGCCTCCCACGCAGTCGAACACTGCATCGAGGTCCTGGACCTGCTCCTCGAATCTTTCGGCGGAATAGTCGATGGCATGTTCCGCTCCAAGGCCGAGAACGAACTCCTTGTTCTGCGCCGAAGCGGTAGTGATGACATGCGCCCCGCGGAGCCGCGCCAACTGAATGACAAACACGCCCACCGCGCCGGCGCCGCCGTGCACCAGGATTCGCTGGCCCGCCTGAAGCCGTGCACGCTCGAGACCCTGCCACGCGGTGAGCGCGCCAATCGGAACCGCCGCCGCTTCGGCATCGGGTGAGACTCGCCGGCTTGGGCGAGATGCTCGACGCATCAGCGACGCAGTACTCCGCCGTCGCTCCGTCCGCGAACCAGTCGTTCAGTCCGAAGACTTCGTCGCCAATCGAATATTCGTTGACCGCGGCCCCCAAAGCTGTGATCACGCCGGAAAATTCGTGTCCGGGAATCGCTCCCGTGCGTCCGCTGCCGTCCTTGTTGTGCGACGTGGGATACCACCGGAGTTCTGTGGGCGTGACTCCGGCGGCATAAACCTGAACCAGCACTTCAGTCGCGCCGGGAATCGGTTCGGGCGCATCTGTTTCCAAAAGTACCGGCGCGGGTTGCGATGCGGTCAGTTGAACTGCTCTCATGAGTTCGCCGAAACCAACAGATACACAGATGTGCCCGCATCGCGAAAAGTCGCAGGGAACGCACGATTGAAACTGCTCTACTTTGCTTCGTTCTTCTTTCGCGCCGCTTCGAATTCGTCGCCTGGGTTCCACTCCACCAGTTTCGGCTGCTCGCTGGCCAGCCATCCAAGCACAAACCCGAACTGTGCCAGCTTGGCGTTGCCGCGAAAATCCCAGTCGGCGCGGTACTCGTCGGAGGGCTGGTGATAGTGGTGCGCTACGTAGTCCTCGTACTGCGCGTGGCCCCAGGCTACGTCGTGACCCTCGAAGAGATTGCCCTGGTCCACCGAGAACGCCGGAATGCCCACCCGCGCCAGCGAAAAATGATCGCTGCGATAGTAGTGGCCCGCGCCCGGGGTGGGATCGGGTAGCAGTTTAAGGTCAAAGTCGTGGGCAACAGTCCGCACCGTGGGCCAGAAGTCGATCCGCTCTGCGCCGCCCAGGTTCGCCGATTGTGGTATCCCCACCGGCAGCACCATGTCGTAGTTCAGATCGAGCGAGATCTGCCCCGCGGGCACTGGCGGATGCATCCCCAGGTATTGCGAGCCCAGCAATCCCTGCTCCTCCGCGGTCACGGATGCGAAATAGACATCGTGAGGCGGCTTCTCGCTCGATTGCGCAAAGGCCCGCGCCATCTCCAGCAGAATGCCGCAGCCGGTCCCATTGTCGGCCGCGCCGTTATAAATGTTGTCTCCCTTGGCGTCGGGATCGATGCCCAGGTGATCGTAGTGCGCGGTGTACAGCACCGCATTGCTGCCGGTCGCGACTCCAGCCACTTTGCCCACCACGTTGGTTGAGTCGTAGCGCCGCACGCGGCTCTCGACACGGCCTTTCAATCGCACGGAAAGCTCGACCGCTTGGAATCCCGGCTTGCCCGCCTTCTCGATGGCCGCATCGACATCCCCAAGTCCCGCGACCGTCAACAGCTTCTGCGCCACGTCGTGCTGAATCCACGCGGCCGCACGCAGCGTCGCATCGGGATCGCCCTGCAGATAGCTCTTTTCGATGGCCTGCGAGTTCCGCACCACCTCCCAGCCATAACTGGCGAGGTCGGTGCGATGAATAATCAGCACGCCCACCGCGCCGCGCCGCGCCGCTTCTTCATACTTGTAGGTCCAGCGGCCATAGTAGGTCAGCGCCTTGCCCTTGAAAAAATTCACGTCCTCCGACGGCGGCTCGTTTACGATCACCAGTGCCACTTTGCCCTTCACGTCCACGCCCGCATAGTCATCCCAGTGGTACTCGGGCGCATGAATGCCATACCCCACAAAAACAATGGGCGCGTCGATATCGGCCGTCGCTTGGCCGGTCTGGTCCTTGGCGACAATTTCTGTCCCATATGTCAGCTCCACCGGCGACCCGCTTGCCGGCACAAATGCGAACTTTGTCTTGTCCTCGATAGTGTGCACAGCGTAGAGCGGCACCCGCTGAAAGTATGTATTGTCGTCCCCTGCAGGCTGCACGCCATCGAGCGCAAACTGGGTGGCAATATACTCGGCTGCCAGCTTGTCGCCGCGCGTCCCCGGTCCGCGCCCTTCCAGCAGATCCAGCGACAGAAATCGCACATGAGCGCGAATCTTTTCTGGATCAATCGACATAGCTGCCCGATGGGCCGCCGGCGGTACTCCCGGAATGTCAGGAATAGTCTTTTCGGGACCCGGCTGGGTGAAGGCGCTGCATGCGCTGAGAATCATGCCGGCTACGATCAACGATGTGTACTTACGGCTCATTCAATCTCCATCAAACGACACAAACACTTCACTAAGGGCCAATCGGGAGTTTGTCGCGAATACGATGATTCTATCCGCAGACTCAGCTCACGGGCTCGCGAGAACGCCCGCTTCGGAAGCCTCGGAATCGGGATTGCTCGCGGGCAGGAGATGTGCGCGACGCAGCACTTTCCTCGCCAGCCCCGTCAATGCCATCGTCCCGGCCTCCGGCAGCGAAACCCACCGCCGCTCTCCGCCCGCCACCGTTTGCGCCGTCAAGTCCTCTTCCCGCACATCGTGAATGCGCACAATGTAGTTCACCTGCATGATGGCGTGGCGAACCGTCATCCGGAAGTCGTCCGCTTCGCCGGCACCATCGCGCAGGGCCGGCAACTCCCAGAGACCGGGCATGACGCTCGCCACGTCCGGCCGCTGCTCGAGCAAGACCTCGGGATCGCCGCCGTTCATAGCTCGGGGCGTCCGCACGCACAGGGCATGCGCCACCTCGCGCGTCGCAATACGCGGGCGCGGCGCCGTCTTGTGCTCCCCGCGCGTCTTGCAGCTCGCCGACACGGGGCACACCAGGCACTGCGGATTGCGCGGAAGGCACACCGTCGCGCCCAATTCCATCACCGCCTGGTTGAAATCTCCCGGCCGCTCGGGATCCAGCAGGCGCGCGGCCGTCGCCTCGATCCGGTTTCGGAGGTCCGTGCCGCCTTTGCCGCCGCTTGCGTCCCATCCCGCCAACCGGCATAATACTCGCTCTACATTGCCGTCCACTACTGCTACCGGTTCGCCGTGGGCGATGCTCGCAATCGCCGCCGACGTGTAGCCGCCAATACCGGGAAGCCTACGCAACTCCGCCGCCGTCTCGGGCATGACGCCTCCGCGGTCCGCGACGATTACCTGCGCTGCCTTGTGCAACATGCGGGCCCGCCGGTAATAGCCCAATCCGCTCCACAGCGCCAGAACGTCCTGCTCCGAAGCGTGGGCCAGGGCGGCAACGGTGGGAAAGCGCGCCATGAAAGCCTGATATCGCTCCACCACCACGGCTACCCGCGTCTGCTGCAGCATGATCTCCGAGACCCAGATCGCGTATGGATCGCGGCTCCGGCGCCAGGGCAAATCGCGCCGGCTGCTCTCGTACCACTCCAGTAACGCTTTCTGCATCCTGGTAACCGTGCCCGCATTGGCCCGAATCTCCGCCATGCGCCCAGATTACGGCATCGGCCGCAGTCTGGAAGCTGGGGAAGCCGGTCGCCGACGTGCGGGGCCATTCCAGGGCTGACAAGGCACGGGCTTGGGTACAACTTTTGAGGGAAAGAAAGGTAACTTCTGGTTCATTCCTAAAGTTTAGAACGATGGTAACCTTCAGGAAATATCCGATTTTGGACTGAATTCAAAGCTGCAACGCGTTCACCGGCTATTCGGTTATTCGCGTGAGGCGGGAGTCCTATTTTCACGAGTTAAAGGCCAGCTGAGGCCGGGTCGATTATTTAACTAAGGGGTCCTGATCGTGAACATTAAAGAGCCCTTGATTGCCATTGCTTTGCTTGTTTCCTCTTCAACCCTGTTCGCACAATCTTCAACCTCGCTGGTGAGCTTCCTTGATCCCGAAGCCATACCAGGCGCGGGTCACGCGGCTGTAACTCCCGAGCAAGCCCCCGCGCCGCCCATCACTTCCTGGTCTCCGCGGCCATTTTCGAGGGTGGCCTTCGGAGTGGGATTCTCGCCCCTGGGGGTGCAGATGGCTTTAACTACCAACCTCAACCAGCATTTCAATTTACGCAGTACAGGCAATCTTTTCGGGTACTCCAGTGGTTTCACGACCAATGGAATCCCGGCCAGCGCCAAGCTCAACCTGAAATCCGCCGGAACGGCTGTGGACATCTATCCCTTCCACAAGGGGTTCCGCATCAGTCCCGGATTGCTGTTCTACAACGCTAACCAAGTCACCGCCGGCGCCAGCATTCCCGGCGGAACGAGTTTCACCCTCAACAACCAGACGTATTACTCCGCCAACGCGAACCCGGCCACCGGAGCCAGGCCTGTCGATGGCACCGGGCAGATGAGTCTCAACACCACCAACCCCGCTTTCACCATTACCACCGGCTGGGGCAACACCCTGCCGCGAAACAGCCACTGGTCCTTTCCGTTTGAAGTCGGTGTTGCCTTCACCGGCGCACCCTCCGTGAAGGCAAATCTAAACGGCTGGGCCTGCTACGACAACGCGCAAACCCTTTGCACCGACATCAACAGCAAAACCGATCCCATAGCACTTGAAATCCAGAGCAACCTCCAAATCCAGGTCGCCAAGTGGACGCATGATGTAGAACCGCTCAAAACCTATCCCATCGCCTCATTCGGTGTGGCTTACAGCTTTGGGCTGGGTCGCGCGGCTAAACGATGGACTTTGGAAACCATAGAAATCGGGCCCATATATACTAAAGCTGGCGCATTCGCATGAAGGCCGCTTCTCAATTCGAGAGGTGGCCTTTGTGCTTGCGTGTTTGGCATTCAGCAGGTGAACGCTCGCTCGCCGCAGGCGAATTTCCCTGGACCTAAATTTATTTCAACGTAAGTACAACAGACACTAGATCACGGCGCTGAGAGGGCCTCGTCGCAAGGTCCACTCATATTCTCGCTGCCGGCCCCCTGCCCACGCATAGGAATCCGACACGAACCCTCAATCGGGCACGGGCGCCTTCCAGGAGACCGCTCTTATGAAAAGTCTTCTCTCTCTGGTCCTGCTCTTGTCTCTGGTCCGCGGGGTCGAATCCCAGGGCCAGGCAATCGGTTCCGGCCCATTCCTCCGAACCACCGCGGCATTTGAAGCGTCCGAACCCATGGGCGGTGCTGGGGGAGGCGGCGGACAGTCTGAACCGTCGGCCTACAGCGGAGGGCCCTTCTCCCGCCTCACTTTCGGGGGCACGGTTTCCTCGCTCGGAGTCGGCATCCAGGCCGGCACGAGTCTGGGCCCGCTTTTCGATGTCCGGGGCTTTGGAAATTATCTGAACCTGAATCACAGCTGGATCGATAACGGATTCAACCTCAAGCTGAACATCGAATACCCCAATGCCGGGGTAAAGCTCGACCTCTACCCGCTGCGCCGGTTTCCGCTTCGCATCACTCCGGGCTACCTCTTCTTTAATCAGGACCGGATACGGGTCGATTACCGCGCCCAGCCGGGAACCACCTTCACTCTCAATCACATCGATTGGAGATCTGACGACGCCGACCCTGTCCACGGCACCGGTTTCGTGCCGTTGAGTGGAACCGGTTTCATGATCATGGCCGGTCCCGGTCGGATCGTCGCACGTTCCGGGAGGCACTTGACGTTTCCCTTGGAGGGGGGCGTCGTCTTCCTTCACACGCCGCTGATCACGTTCGACATGTTGGGCCAGATATGCGCCTCAAACCAGACCCGCTGCCAGCCGGCCACCACGTTCCCAACGTTCGCGTCCAACCTTGTTGCACAGGTCGCGTCCTGGAACCGGAGAGCGGCCGTGTATCACACCTATCCCATTTTCGAAGCGGGAGTCGCCTACACGTTTAGTTGGCGGCGGAGGGAAGTCAAATAGGCGCGAAGCCTACCCCAGCAAATCCGCCACAATTCCCGGAGCCGCCTGCAGCGCCGCATCGATCTGGGCCTGGTCTTTGCCGCCGGCTTCAGCGATCTCCGGCTTGCCGCCGCCCGATCCGCCCACCAGTTTCGCCACCGCACCCACCAGCTTCCCGGCCTGAATGCGCTTCGTCAGTCCGGACGTCACTCCGGCGATGATCGCAACCTTTCCTTCCGGTTGCGCCGACGCCAGCACTACCACGCCTTCGCCCACCTTCTGCTTCAGGTTGTCGACCAGCGTGCGCAACTGGCCGCGCTCCAGGTTGTCGGCGCGGTGCACCAGGACCTTGACTCCCTTGACCTCAGTGGCGCGCGCGACTGCCTCGTCCAGCCCGCCCGCGGCCGACTTCATGCGCATCTCTTCCAACTCGCGCCGCAGCCGTTTGAGTTCCTCTTCCTGCGCGGTCAGGCGGGTCCGAAGTCCTTCCGAAAGGCTGGCCCCCGCCGGAGGAGGCGCAACCTGCGAAGCGAACTGCGCCAGTTCGAAGTCGCGTCTGAAAGTATCCAAAGACCCCAGCCCGCTGATGGCCTCCACTCTTCGCACGCCTGACGACACGGAACTCTCGCCGGTCAATTTCAGCAGCCCGATCTCGCCGGTTGCTGCCGTATGCGTGCCCCCGCATAATTCGGTCGAGAAGCCGTCTGACAGCTTGACTACCCGCACCTTGTCGCCGTACTTTTCGCCGAACAGCGCCATGGCGTGATACTCATTCACCGCTACATCAATAGGCACGTCCTCGAGCGTCTCCACCCTGGCGTTGGCCAGCACTTCGCGGTTCACGATGCTCTCGATTTCCTGAAGTTCCTCATCGGCAACCTGCGCAAAATGCGAGAAGTCAAAGCGCAGCCGCGTCGGATCCACCAGCGAGCCCGCCTGCTTGACATGCGTCCCCAGGACCTGCCGCAGGGCCGCGTGCAGCAGGTGCGTACCCGTGTGGTTGCGCCGGGTGGCGTCACGCCGTTCGCCGTCGACCACCGTCCTGACCAGATCGCCAACGGTGAGGTCCTGCTTGAGCAGCGCCTTGTGCGCGCGCACCCCCTGCACCGGCAGCACGCAGCCGGTAATTTCGGCGATCGTTTCATTGCCATCAGTCGAGGTGAACCAGCCCGTGTCGCCGACCTGTCCACCGGAGTCGCCATAAAAGCTGGTGTGATCGAGAACAACATCGACCTGCTCGCCTGCCTTTGCCGCGGGTATGCCGACGCCGTCCTTCACCAGCGCCAGCACCTCAGAGTTATTGGCAGTCAGGCTCTTGTATCCTTCGAAGATCGTCTTAGGCAGATCGCGAAACGCAGGGCTGGCCGACTTCTGGCTCCCACCCTTCCACGAAGCGCGGGCGCGGGCCTGCTCTTCCGCGCGGGCGTGCTCGAAGCCTTCGAGGTCGAACGCCACGTGCGCATCGCGCGCCGCATCCATCATGAAATCCAGCGGCAGCCCAAAAGTCTCGTAAAGATGAAAGGCCTTGGCCCCAGTGAAATCGCTCTTCAACTCCTCATCGAGCCGGGTGAGCCCGATCTTCAGCACGCGATCGAACTGGCGCTCCTCGGCTTCGATCACCTTGGCCACGCGGTCGGCCGAATCGTTCAACTCGGGATATGCGCCATGCATCAGATCACGGACCGCGTAGACCATCTCGAACAGGAACGGCTTTTCCTGCCCTAGCAGCCGCCCATGCCGAATCCCGCGCCGCAAGATTTTCCGCAGCACATACCCGCGTCCCTCATTCGAAGGCAGCACGCCATCGTTGATCAGAAACGTCGCTGCGCGCGCGTGATCGGCAATGATTCGGAAGCTTGCGTTTCCTGTGAGGTAGTCCAGAGAGTCAGACGCACCGAAGGTGCCCGCCAACTCCGCAGCCCTCTGAATCAACGGCGTAAACAAATCCGTCTCGAAATTCGAGAGCTTTCCCTGCATCACTGCCGCCACGCGCTCCAACCCCATCCCCGTATCGATCGACGGCTTGGGCAGCGGCGTCAGCTTGTAGCCGGTGGTCTTCCCCAGCGCATCCGCGATCGCCGAGCGGTCAAACTGCATGAACACCAGGTTCCAGATCTCCACGTAGCGGGCGTCGTCCTCACCAAACGGCTTATCGACCCCCGGAATCTCCGCCGCCTCCAGCCCCATGTCGTAGAAGATCTCCGAACACGGTCCGCACGGCCCCGTCTCGCCCATCTGCCAGAAGTTGTCCTTCACGCCATAGGCACGGATCCGATCCTTCGGAACTCCCACTTCAAGCCAGTAACCCTCAGCCTCGTCGTCGCGCGGCACCCCGTCTGCGCCCTCGAAAATCGTCACGTACAGCCGGTCCTTGGGAATCCCCATCCACTCTTCGCTCGTCACCAGCTCCCACGCAAACCGAACCGCGTCGCGCTTGAAGTAGTCGCCGAAGCTGAAGTTGCCCAGCATCTCGAAAAACGTATGGTGCCGCCGCGTAAACCCGACGTTTTCGAGGTCGTTGTGCTTGCCGCCCGCGCGCACGCATTTCTGCGATGTAGTAGCTCGTGAGTATTCACGCCGCTCCGCTCCCAGAAAAACATCCTTGAACTGGTTCATGCCCGCGTTGGTAAACAGCAGGGTCGGGTCGTTGGCAGGCACCAGCGATGACGAGTGCACGCGGCGGTGCCCCTTCGTCTCAAAAAAGTGCAGAAACAGCTCGCGTATTTCGTTCCCCGTGCGATATTGCATGTCAATTTCAGTGTAATTGGCCTCGTACGGTGCAGCGCCTCGCGGCCGCATCTCCGGATCTTGGGCAGCCGTCAATGTTGCGGAGACTTCATTTCGGGGTGCCCCGGGTCTCGCTTTTGAGACCTGGGAGGGGTCGCCCGCCGTCAAATGAATCCATGGCTCTGCGCTGCTGCTTCCCCCTTCTGCTCGTGCTCGTCCCCGTTTGCCCAGCGCTCGCGCAGGATGGTCCGCCCGGTCCCTCACACGTCGAAATCGCGTCTACCCACGAACTTCGGTTCGGTACCAACGTTCTCCAGGTTGATTTCGCCGCCGGCGATCTCGATCTTCACACCGACACAATCATGGCGCACGTCCAGGCCGCCGCCTCGGCGGTTGCCACCTACTATGGCCGGCTTCCTGTTGCCCGAGCCCGGCTGTTACTGGTTCCCGTCGCTGGCCGGAGCGGCATCATGCAGGGAACGACCTGGCCAGGCATGAACGGCTATCAGGGATTCACGCGCATCCGCATCGGCCAGCACACCACAACATCGGAGCTGGCCGAAGACTGGACGACAACCCACGAACTGGTGCACATGGCTTTTCCCACCCTGCCGGACGACCAGCACTGGATGGAAGAGGGCCTGGCCACCTACGTCGAACCCATAGCGCGCGTGCAGACCGGAGAACTGGAGGCGCGCCAGGTGTGGCGGGACATGGTGTACGGCATGCGCAAGGGCGAGCCGGCAGATGGCGATTCAGGCCTGGATCGGACGCATACCTGGGGTCGCACCTACTGGGGTGGCGCGCTGTTCTGCCTGGTGGCTGACGTCACCATCCGCCGCGAAACCCAGAATCACAAGGGCCTTCAGGACGCTCTCCGCGCCATCGTCGCTCAGGGCGGCACTATCGATCACGAATGGCCTCTCGATCAGGCGTTGGCCATCGGCGACCGCGCCACCGGCACCCATGTCCTCACCCGGCTGTATGCGGAATGGAAAGACAAAGCGGTGTCGGTGGATCTGCCCAAGCTGTGGGACGATCTGGGGATCCATTGGACAGCCGGCGGCCCAATCGAGTTCGTGGCGTCCGCGCCCCTCGCGAGCATCCGCGAAGCGATTGCAAGTCCCGTGCCCCGGCCTCTGAAACCCGACCCAATCCGCTAACTGCCTTTCGTTACCCTGTCCGAGCCAAAACCGCTGGGTGCCCCATTCTTGGCGCGTATTTATTTTTGCGCCAAGGGTGTGACAGCACGAGCCTCGACCTCTATCCGGTTCTGCAAATCTAGCCGAATCCTAATCTTCGTGGATATCCTCGCCCAGATTCTCCAGCGCGCTTAGCGCCTCATCCGGAACATGCCACTGTCGAAGAATCCTATAGATCACGCCCGTCGAGAACCCCGCCGCCACCAGCCGCCGCATCACTCGGGCAGTCTCCTTCTCATTCTCGGGCTTGCGAATCCGTTTCTGCTCCAGGTGCTTGCGCGCCAGTGCCTCCTCGTCGGTGCCGCTGTAGCGCGCTTCGACGGCTTCGTTGACGACCTGAGCTGCGACACCCTTCTGCGTCAACTTTTGCCGCACGCTGCGCTGGCCCAGCTTTTCGTTTTCCTGTCGCAGCCGGGCATAAGTCTCGGCAAAGGCCGCGTCGTCGAGGTAGCCGTACTCCTTGAGCCGTGACACAACCTCGTTGATAACAGCCTCCCCGCGTTCCCCGGGCTCGACGCGCGTCCGCATCAGCCGTCGCAACTCGGCCTCGGTGCGCATGGCGCGCCCCAGCGCCTTCACGGCGTAGTCATGTAGACCACCCTCATTGAGGAATGCTTTCGGCTTGCCGGCTTTGGATCGGAAAGACAGCTTCTAGCTCCTAGCTTCTAGCCGATTCGTGCCAGGCAGAAGGAAGTGAAATCTGGGTGCCCCAGGTCTCTTCTGTGAGACCTGGGATCGATGACCTGTTCGTTCAAATTCGCCGGTAAATCAGTCCAGTCCCGAGTGG
>Ga0207098_10320_pt1 | contig 15453 bp, 13 predicted proteins | sample Alteio_BWMinHeat_84_FD_153548 | JGI IMG/M metagenome (GOLD analysis project Ga0207098, IMG submission 153548) | Enriched cells from forest soil in Barre Woods Harvard Forest LTER site, Petersham, Massachusetts, United States -... | ecosystem: Environmental > Terrestrial > Soil > Temperate forest >...
CGGCAACCTCCGGCTTACGACGGATCGCAATACCGAGCAGGACTGGCTCAAGACAAACCTGGCTCGCTTCACAGGCATGTTGCAAGGACAACGTGATCTCGCCACCGTCGGACGCATGCTGCTGTCCGAGTTGGTTCCGCTAGTGAACGCCCAGCAAGGTGTGATTTACCGGATGGAGACGGAGGAATCCGCGGGATTGGTATTGCTTTCGGCGTACGCCGATGACGCACCTGACGGGCATCCTCAGCGGTTGCGAACGGGGGAAGGTCTTGTTGGGCAATGCGCGGTCGAAAAGCGAAGCATGCTGATGAGCGATCTGCCGGAGAAGGTTGTCCCAATCCGGTCTGCCCTGTTTCAGACTGCGCCACGGGACATAATTGTGCTCCCTGTATTGTTCGAGGACCGCGTCAAGGCGGTCATCGAGTTGGCGTCCCTAAAGAGTTTCACAGTCTCACATCTCGCATTCCTGGAGCAGTTAACGGCCAGTATCGGTATCGTGCTGAACAGTATCGAGGCCACGATGCAGACCGAAGGCTTGCTAAAGCAATCGCAGCAACTGGCGACGGAGCTTCAGACGCAGCAAAAGGAATTGCAGCAGAAAAATGAGCAGCTCGCGCAAAAAGCGCAACAGCTCGCCGAGCAGAACGTCGAAGTCGAGCGTAAGAATCAGGAAATTGAGCAGGCGCGCCGGGCGGTTGAGGAAAAGGCCAAGGAACTTGCGTTGACGTCCAAGTACAAATCCGAATTCCTGGCAAACATGTCCCATGAACTGCGAACGCCATTGAACAGTATTCTCGTTCTGGGCCAGCAACTTGGCGACAACCCGGACAAGAACCTTACCGCCAAGCAGGTCGAATTCGCCCGAACGATTCATGGGGCCGGGACGGACTTGCTGAACTTAATCAGCGACATTCTGGACCTTTCCAAGATCGAATCGGGCACAGTTTCGGTGCAAGCCGAGGAAGTTTTCTTCGGCAGCGTGCTTGAAATGGTCGCGCGGCCGTTCCGCCACGAGGCGGAGAATCGACGGTTGAATTTCGACGTGCTGACGGATCCAAGTCTTTCGCGCAGCCTGGTCACCGACTCAAAACGTTTGCAGCAAGTGCTGAAGAACTTGTTGTCCAATGCCTTCAAGTTTACTGATCAGGGTGGAGTGCGCTTGTCTGTATCCGCGGCCACAGGCGGGTGGAGTGAGGGTCACCCGGTCCTGAGCGGCGCGGCATCCGTGGTTGCGTTTGAGGTTGCCGATACGGGTATCGGCATTCCCCTCGAAAAGCAACGAATCATATTTGAGGCCTTCCAGCAGGCGGATGCGAGCACGAGCCGCAAATATGGAGGCACAGGCCTGGGATTGGCGATTAGCAGAGAATTGGCGAGTTTGTTGGGAGGCGAGATTCAATTGCGCAGTACGCCCGGCAAAGGCAGCCGTTTCACGCTTTATTTGCCTCAGACCTATCTCGGCCCATCTGTCTCAAACACTCCCATGCGCGAGGTACGCCTTACGCCGGAGGTTTCGCCCATCCAGATGGCTAGCGCCGGACTAACGGCGGCCGTGGTGGAGCGCGTATCCGACGACCGTAACAACTTGTCACCTGGGGATACCACTCTATTAATTGTGGAAGACGACCCTCTTTACGGAAGAGTCCTGGCCGATCTTGCCCACGACAGAGGATTCAAGGTTTTGGTGGCAATCAACGGTACCGAGGCCTTATCCCTAGCTCGCGAATTTCGTCCGACGGCCGTGTCACTCGATGTCTTCTTGCCGGACATGCTTGGCTGGACGGTTCTCAACCACTTGAAGCAGGATCCCGCCACGCGGCATATTCCCGTGCAAATGCTGACACTCGATGAAGACAGGCAGCACGGGTTGGCCCGCGGGGCCTTCTCATTCATTACGAAGCCGACGACCCCTGAAGGTCTCGAGGCGGCGCTCGGTCGGATCAAAGAATATGCGACGCCACGCCGCAAGCGGCTTTTGGTTGTCGAGGACAATCCCGCTGAACAGCTCAGCGTCAGGGAATTGCTCGGTGACGACGATATTGACGTTGTGGTTGCTACGACCGGAAGAGATGCACTAGATGCGGCTGGTGCGGGATCATTCGATTGCATGGTTCTTGATCTCCGGCTTCCGGATATGACCGGTTTTGAAGTGTTGGAGCGGCTCCGGGATACCCCGTCGTTGGCCGACCTACCCGTTGTGGTTTTTACCGGCAAGGAGTTGTCACCAGAGGAAGACGCCCGCCTCCGCGTTTTGGCCCGCAGTGTCGTCGTGAAAGGTGTTGAGTCGCCGGAGCGGCTCCTCGACGAGACAGCTTTGTTCCTCCATCGGATCGTGGCCGACCTCCCACCCGAAAAGCAGAACATGCTCGAACGCCTCCACAGTTCCGACGATGCTTTGCTGGAGAAGAAAGTTCTCGTCGTGGACGACGACGTACGAAACATTTTCGCGCTCAGCAGCGTTCTCGAACGTCGCGGCATGACAGTGCTGACCGCTGGGACGGGCCGCGAAGCGATTGCGACAATTGAAGCGACGCCGGATGTTGCGATCGTATTGATGGACATCATGATGCCGGAAATGGACGGATACGAAACGATGCAGGTCATCCGGCAGAACGCCCTATTCCGGCGGCTGCCGATCATCGCTCTCACGGCCAAGGCAATGAAGGGGGATCGTGAGAAATGCCTCGAAGCCGGGGCGTCGGAATACCTCGCCAAACCCGTAAATACCGAGCAATTGCTTTCGGCATTGCGCATGTGGCTTCACAGGTAGCATCATCGTGTGGCGTCAGCCGATCGGTTTGCGCAGGCATGATAATGAGAGGGGCAATGACTGAAAAAGAAAAGGTCAACATCTTGATGGTGGATGATCAACCAGCCAAGTTGATGAGCTATGAAGTCATTCTTGGTGAACTTGGCGAGAATTTGGTCAAGGCCTCGTCTGGAAGGGAGGCTCTGGACCTGCTGCTGAAAAACGATTTTGCCGTGGTCTTGATGGACGTGAGCATGCCGGAAATCGACGGATTCGAAATGGCGGACATCATCCACCAGCATCCGCGTTTTCAGAAAACGGCCATCATCTTCATATCCGCCGTCCACTTGACAGACCTGGATCGAATCAAAGGGTATCAGCGGGGCGCCGTGGACTACATTTCTGTTCCAATTGTCCCTGAACTATTGCGGGCCAAGGTCAGCGTATTCGCCGAGCTGCACCGAAAGTCCCATCAATTGGAAATGTTGAACGGCGAGCTACGTCGTCTCTCGGGCAGCTTGATCTCCACGCAAGATGAGGAGCGCCGGCGCATCGCGCGTGAGCTGCATGATGGTTTGGGGCAGGATCTCACCGTTGTCAAGATCATGCTGCAGGGGATCTTCCGGGATGAGCATTCCGCTGAATCCAAGGAACAATCGATCGCCGATGTTAACAAACTGATTGACGGCGCGCTCCAGCAGGTTCGAAGCGTGTCGTACCTCCTGCATCCTCCATTGTTGGACGAGGTTGGCCTACGTTCGGCGCTGGGGTGGTACGTGGACGGACTCTCCAAGCGAGGCGGTATCGAGATTACAATGGAGACGCAGCCATCTGATTTTCCTCGACTCGTGCCAGAGATCGAGACCACTCTATTCCGCGTGATTCAGGAAGCCTTGACCAACGTTTTCCGGCATTCGCGGGCGAGCAAAGCATGCGTCATCCTCGTCAGAACAGACAATGAGATTGCCATTTCAGTTCGCGACGATGGTGTGGGGGTCACGGACGAAATTGCGGGGTTTCGCCCAGACGCCATCGGGGTTGGCATCGGAAGCATGCGGCAGCGCATTAAGGAATTGGGCGGAGAATTGATGCTCCAAAAGGCAAATCCCGGCACCAACGTTGAGGTCGTGATTCCGATTGCTTCGATTCAATCGGATATTCACGTTGTCCCTGCGATTGCTCGCTAGGTACCCTTCTTTCCCCCAGTGGGGTAGCCATTAATCCCGTCGTAGATTCATTTCATTCAGCTTCAAGAAATATGCCTCCACCGAAGGCATTCAATTGCGATCGCCAGATCTTTGGCAGGTGGCGCCGGATCTGGCTTTCCCCCATGATTCGAAGTGCCCTCTTCCCTTTCGGTGGAGTTTCCACCAAGCTCAATCGACAGGAGTGAATTGCGGATTGTTCTATTTCCGCGCTCTTGTTCGGATCTGCGTCGGTGATAGAGTAAAGACCTGTGAAAAACACCAGCTTAGAAGATGACCGAGCCGAGAGGCTGCGGTCCGCGCGCCGCGCCGTCATCAAACTTGGCACGGGGATCGTGACGGGCGACGGCCAATTCAATGTGCAGCATCTCGATCCGTTAGCCCAAACGATTGCGCGCCTGAAAAAAGAACGCCGGCAAATTATCCTGGTTTCTTCCGGAGCCGTCGGTCTTGGGAGAGGTCAATTGCGTCTGCACCGCGACCGGCTGAATGACGTGGTGATGAGGCAGGCGTGCGCCGCCGTCGGCCAGAGCTTGTTGATGCACGAATACGAAAAGCTCTTCGAGAATCGCGGCGTTCATCTGGCTCAGGTCCTTCTTACAGAAGGGGATTTCGTTGACCGGGCACGTTATTCGAATCTGCGCCAGACTATGGAAGCCCTTTTGAAACTTGGAGTCCTGCCTATCGTCAACGAGAACGATACGGTTTCCACCGCCGAACTCGATTACCTCAACGTGCGCGCCGGGGAGCGCATCTTCAGTGACAATGACCGGCTCGCTGCGCTGGTCATGAGCCATGTCGAGGCCGACCTGCTGATTCTCCTCACCGACGTCGATGGGTTGATGGAGCTTGGGCCTTCGCGAACGAGAGGCGCCAAAGGAAACGTGATTCCGCTGGTGGAAGAAATTTCACCCGAGCTGAAAGGGCTTGCATCCGGTCCTTCCGAAGGAGGACGAGGCGGGATGCTTACGAAGCTCGAGGCCGCGGAAATAGCCATGCATGCGGGCGGTGTCGCCGTGATCGCTAACGGGAAGAACCCGGAGATTCTGGACCGCATTTTTGCGGGCGACTCGGTTGGCACCGTGTTCGTTTCAAGAACCCGGATGGCAGGCAAGAGAAGATGGATTGCATACGCCGCGGGTGTGCGCGGGCGCGTGATTGTAAACACGGGAGCGCGCGATGCGCTTACCGGAGGAAAGGCCAGCTTGCTCGCATCCGGCGTGGTACGTGTCGAAGGCGAGTTTGACGCCATGGAAGTGGTAACGATCTCTGACAGCGAAGGGCACGAATTTGCGCGCGGGATTTCGAATTTTTCGCGTGCGGACGCTGATGGCATGATTGGAAGCCATTCCGAGGCTCCCGGCAAAGGGCGCGCCAACGGGCGTGCAAGCGTGCTTGTGAAGCGCGATAATATTGTGTTGTTGGACCGAAAATGAGCTCGCTCCAGAATCAACTCGAAATTCCAGAGGTGCGACGGACCGTGCGTCGTGCGCGCCGCGCTGCACATATCCTTGCTGCCCTCTCAGGCGAGCGGCGGAACGAAGCCCTGCTGGCCGCCGCGGAGGCGATCGACGCAAACTCGGTCAGGATTCTTGCCGCCAACGAAAAAGATTGCGCGAGGGCCACTCCCTCCGTCGAGCGCGGCGAGATGTCGCGAGCACTCTTCGCCCGCTTGCGCACGTCGGAACGCGGAATTGCAGAGATGGCCGCGCGCGTACGCGATGTCGCGCGGCTGCCGGACCCACTGCATCGCCGTCTCGCCGCCACGGAACTGGACGATGGACTCGTACTCTACAAGGAGTCATGCCCTCTGGGAGTGGTGGGTGTTGTCTTCGAATCTAGACCGGATGTTGTGCCGCAAATTGCCTCGTTGGCATTGAAGTCCGGAAACGCCGTGTGCCTCAAAGGCGGAGCGGAAGCCGATGAGACCAATGCCGTATTGGTTTCGATTTGGCGCGACGCGCTCGACCGGTTTCCCGACATTCCGGTGGATTCGATAGCGCTCTTTCACACGCGCGAAGATGTGATGGAGATTTTAGGGTTGCACGGCGAGATTGATTTGATTGTACCGCGCGGCTCGAACAACTTTGTCCGATTCGTCACGGAGCACAGCCGAATCCCTGTCCTGGGCCACGGCGAAGGTATCTGTCATGTGTATGTCCACGAAGATGCGGACCTTCCGAAGGCTCTGGATGTGGTCCTCGATTCAAAAGTCCAATACCCCGCAGCCTGCAACGCGTTGGAAACACTCTTGGTGCATCGTGGCATCGCCCCGGTTTTTCTGCCCGCCATGATTGAGCGATTTCTGGCTTCTGGAGTGGAAGTTCGCGGCTGCATGCGGACACAAGAATTGGCCCGCGCGTTAGGCGTCATCCCCGCGACGGAGGAGGATTGGAGCAAGGAGTATTCTGACTTGACTATTTCGATCAAGGTCGTGGACGGAGTGAATGAAGCCATTGAGCACATCAATCGGCATGGCTCACGCCACACCGAATGCATTGTGACCGAGAACCACGATGTTGCTGCGCGCTTTATGGAGTTCGTGGATGCGGCTGGCGTGTTTCAGAATGCCTCAACTCGTTTTTCTGACGGCTTCAGATATGGGCTGGGCGCCGAAGTCGGCGTCAGCACTGGAAAGCTGCACGCGCGCGGCCCCGTCGGGCTTGAGGGCCTGACGACGTACAAGTACAAACTCTTTGGCAGCGGCCAAACAGTGGATAGCTACAGCAAGGGCCGCCTCACATTCAAGCATCGCTCGCTCCAGGGCTGATCCAGGCAAACAACACAGTTGCGACACCACTTCCCGCGACTTGCGCGGCGAGAAAGGGCAACACATCTGCAGGGCGAATGCCTGCAAATGAGTCGCTTAGTGAGCGCGCGACCGTGAGCGCCGGGTTTGCGAACGAAGTGGAAGATGTGAACCAGTACGCCGCCGCGATGTAGCATGCCACGGCAACAGCAATCCATGTGCGGTTGAACCTGGCACATGCGCGGATCACAAGAACCAATCCGAACGTGGCGATAAATTCACTGAACCACTGCGTTGACCCGGTTCGAGTATGACTGGAAATTGTGATTACCGGCAGGGCGTACATCACATTGGCACAGGCGACACCGGCAAGCGCCCCCGCAAATTGCGCCAGCGAGTAGAGTGATGCCTCACTCCTTGTAATTGCGCCGCGCAACGCCTCGCCTAATGTGACCGCCGGATTCAAGTGAGCGCCGGAAATTGAGCCAAAGGTGAGTATTAAGGCCACAAGTGCGCTGCCTGTTGCGATGGAATTGGCCAGGAGCGCCACTGCCACGTTGCCGTTGGCGAGCCGCTCCCCCATGATGCCTGAGCCAACGACAGCCATTGTAAGGAAGCCGGTTCCCAATGTTTCTGCGGCCAATCGCTGCCTCAGCGTGGCGCTCACTGCTTGCCAATCCGATCTACTTCCATCTTGATTGCAAGTTGGTCCAGGGACGCAAGTGGAAGGCTCAGAAAAAGGGTGATCCTGCGGTCGAGGATCAGATATGCGTCCAGAAAGCCGCGCTTAATGTCCTCGGGCGTTCCCGCCGTTGCAGCAGGGTCCGGGACGCCCCAGTGTCCAGTCACTGGATGCCCTGGCCAGACCGGGCAAGTTTCGCGAGCGGCGCTACCGCAGACCGTGATAACGAAATTCATCTTCGGGGCAGTGGGCACGGCAAACTCATCCCAACTCTTACTGCGGAGAGCCTGCGTAGGGATTTGGCTACGCTCCAGTTGGCGAATGGCTTCGGGTCGCACGAAGCCCGTTGGGTGGCTCCCGGCGCTATATGCAATGAACCTCGGACGGCCCTTATGATTGAGGAGGGCTTCGGCGAGGATGGAGCGGGCGGAGTTGCCCGTGCATAGAAACAGGACGTTATAGCGAGGTTCCATTGAATCTCCCGACGCGGAATGCTTTGGTCCGGAATGCGCCCGTCTTCAGGCGCAGCAAGTGTCCGCGCAGCAGGATGATTCGCCAGCAGACTTTTCCGGCAAATTGTCTTCGAGGACCGCGAACACTTCCCACTCATTTCCATCGGGATCGCGAACCCACGCCTTGTCCTGCAAGGCGTAGCAACAAGTGGTTTGCATTTCATCGCGGGGGATCAATCCTCGTTCGACCCACTGCTCACGAAGTGCCAGGACATCCTCTGTTGATCGAACTTGGATTCCCATGTGCGACAGACCACCCGTCTCCGAAATCGCGCGTTCGTTCAATGAGAAATTGAGCGGAGGGTTTGCGACATCGAATTTTGCGTAACCCTTCCGCACTTTGGCGGGCTCAATCCCGAAGAGACTTTTGTAAAACTCAATGCTTTTGCCGATCTCCTTCACGTAGATTGCCACGTGCACCTTCACCGCAGTCGTTGTTTGGGAACTCATTTTCATTCTCCCCGGAGCGTCAATATATGCGCTCATGCATATATAATGACGCATTGCTCATATTTGTCAAGCCATATATAATCGGGAGTGAATGACTCGCAAACTCAAAGCGTTCTCGATTGCTCCCTTCTTTCGCGCCCTTGCCGACCTCACGCGGCTCCGCCTACTAAACCTGATGGCTGATCGTGAAATCTGCGTCTGCTATTTCGTAGGAATTCTTGGAATCAGCCAGCCGAAAATATCGCGTCATCTCGCCTATCTTCGCCGGGAAGGAATCGTCGCGGCACGGCGGCAGGGGAAATGGATGCATTACCGTCTCGTGACACCAGCCGATCCCGTAGCCGCATCCATTCTGCAAGAAACGTTGCGCCATTTACGGCAAAGACCTGCTCTGCGGACCGACCTCGCGAAGCTAGGTTCGGCCTGCTGTAAACCTCAAACATTTGCGTTGCCGGAAAATGCCCCGCATCCTTCCATGACGCAAGTAAGTTCAACATAAGCTTGGGCGAAGCTTCTTCACTGCAAGAGCGCGGCTTGGGGTCATTTGGCCCGCGCCGTCCACATCGCGGTCTCTGCAGGCCATCGACCCGTTGCGATCATGTTATGCTCGCTAAAACCATGGGAGGTTCGTGATGGATTTTAAGGACGTAATCATCGACCCCGTCCAGTTCCGCGAACTGATGGGCGAGCCGCCTCCGGCGTGTGTCGCTAAGACCATAGCAATCCTGGACCGGCACTGCCGCGCTTTTATCGCCAGATCGCCCTTCGTTCTAATTGCCTCGTCGAACGCGCGAGGGCTGATGGATGTTTCACCTAAGGGCGATGCTCCAGGCTTTGTGCGAGTTCTCGATGACTTGACGCTGGCAATCCCGGACCGGCCTGGAAATCGCCGGGCTGACACAATCACGAACGTCCTGGAGAATCCAAAGGTAGGTCTTATCTTTTTGGTCCCGGGAAAAACCGAGACACTGCGCGTCAGCGGGAGTGCCAAGATCGTTCGCGACGCTGACTTGCGTGAGTCGCTGGCGGCGCGGGGCAGGACGCCGGACTTCGCACTGGCCGTGGAAGTCCAGGAGGCTTTCTTCCACTGCTCAAAATGCATCATCCGCTCGAGCCTCTGGACGCCACAGGCATGGCCGTCACTCGATGGCCTTCCAAGCCTTGCTCAGACGATGGTAGATGCGGGCGCGCTTCCGATGCCCGTAGAAGCTCTAGATAAAATCATCAAACAGGACGAGTTGGACCGTCTCTATTAATCGACAATTTGACGCCTCCTGATGTGCCTGCGCGGCGTGTTCGAGAGGTCGACCAGTCGTGCATTCACGAGTCTTTCGCCCATGTCCCAAAGCCGTCGCTAGCGAAAGCGAAGGGATCAGGGGACTGACGAGTTAGGTTGTGAGATGGGCAGGAAGTTATTGGCCACGTAAGGACTGGTTACAATCTCGGGGTTGCCGCGACGATATATTACCTGCAGCGCCATTCTGAGACGGACTCTTCCAGGGAGTCTAAACTGGAGCTTGGCAGCCACTCATGAGATTCCATATGGAGCGCACTTGATGAAAGTTTCTGGATTGTTTGATCTAACCGGCCGTGTTGCTGTCGTTACTGGTGGGAATGGCGGAATTGGTCGCGGCATTGCGCTCGGATTGGCCGAAGCCGGGGCTGCCGTCGCAGTGTTTGGCCGAAACGACGAAAAGAACCAGCGGGTGCTCGCTGAGCTGCAATCAATCGGTGTGCCTTCGATAGCTGTGAGGGTGGATGTGACCGATCGCGCCGGATTGGAACCCGCGCTTAACATGGTTGAGCGGGAACTCGGCAGCCTAGGCATCCTGGTAAACAATGCCGGCAACGTGTCGTTGAGCGGTGGTGTGTTGCAAGAAAAACCTGAAGATTGGGACAGCGTCATCGAGACGCAACTCAATGCCGTCTTCCTTCTTTCGAAGCTCGCCGCGAAGTCAATGCTTACTCGCAAATTCGGAAAGATCATAAACATTGGCAGCATGTACTCGTTTTTTGGATCTGGGCTGGTCCCCTCTTACAGCGCAGCGAAGGGAGCGATAGTCCAGCTGACCAAGTCAATGGCCATTGAACTCGCACCATACAACATTCAAGTAAATGCGATCGCGCCAGGGTGGATTGAAACGGACATGACGGCGCCTGTACGTACAATGCCCTTGAACGACGAAGTTCTTACGCGAACCCCCGCTGGTCGATGGGGTAAACCGGAGGAAGTTGCAGGAACAGCTGTGTACTTGGCCGCGCGGGCTTCGGATTTCGTTACCGGAACTACGATTCGTGTCGATGGCGGTTATGCGATCCGATAACGGTTCAAACCCAACTTAGAAAGAAACCCGGGCTGGGGATTCTGATCTAGGGCACAGCGGCGAAATAAGTGCCGTCATTCGACCCGATTCGGGTTGGATGATGGCGCGCTCGGATAGTGACCCCGATTAACGCACAGCGATCTACGTTTCTTCTCACTAAATTGCCCCATGTCTAGAACTTGCCCGGCGCACATACGGAAATTCTGCGCGTAACGGTATGGTTTATTTTCACGCATGGCCCGCGAAACCCGATTTTCGCTTGTCAATTGATGGATGATTTGTGATATTCGCGCACCAAGGTTACGATCCATGGAAAATGCACTGGCGCTCGACCGGCTCCATTTCGCTTTTACACTGACATTTCATTACATCTTTCCCCAATTGACGATGGGCCTGGCCCTTCTACTGGTATACCTCAAAACGAAGGCTTTGCGAACGGGCGATGAGCATTACAACAGGGCGGCGCGATTCTGGGCCCGGATTTTCGGGATTTCGTTTGCAATGGGAGTGGTCACGGGGATACCGATGGAGTTCCAATTCGGGACGAACTGGGCTCAATTTTCGAAATCGGCGGGAGGGGTGATTGGGCAAACCCTGGCGATGGAAGGAGTGTTTTCATTTTTTCTCGAGTCGAGTTTCCTGGGACTGTTTTTATATGGCGAGAAGAAGCTTGGACGGATCGGACATTGGTGGGCAGGATTCCTCGTCTGGCTTGGCTCCTGGCTTTCGGGATACCTGATCGTCGCGACGAACGCCTGGATGCAGCATCCGACAGGATACGCCCTCGGTACGAACGGGGACATTTTCCTTTCGGGCTTTTGGAAATTGCTCGTAAACCAGTGGGCGATTTGGCAGTACTTCCACACGATGCTTGGGGCCGTGCAAACCGGCTGCTTCGTGATGGCTGCCGTGGGCGCATTCTATTTGCTCGCGAGGAAATATGAGAGCTACGGAAGAACGTTCGTGAAGAGCGGCGTCCTTGTGGGAACCATTGCGGCCATTTTGCAGCTGTTCCCAACGGGGGACATGCAAGGAAAGCTCATCGCGCGGAACCAGCCTCCGACGCTCGCTGCGATGGAGGGTCTCTTTGCATCGCAGAAAGGGGCGCCACTGGCGATTCTAGGCCAGCCGGACTTGCAGAGCCGCCGTCTGGATAATCCACTCATTGTGCCGAGCATGTTGAGCTTCCTCACATACCAATCTTGGAGCGCGAACGTGCAAGGTCTCGATAGTTTTTCGCAGGACGAGTGGCCGGACCAAGTCCTGCTTCTGTATTACAGCTACCACCTGATGGTGGGGCTGGGCACAATTTTCATCGCCGTGTTGCTCTCGGCCGCCTGGTTACTGTGGAAAGGGCGCCTATACAAATCGCGTTGGATGCTGTGGATTTTGATGGTGTGCGCGCCCCTGCCGTTTATTGCAAACATTACCGGATGGATGACCGCAGAACTGGGGCGGCAACCGTGGCTGATTTATAGATTGATGCGGACCGCGGCAGGCATCTCTCCTCGGGTGTCAGGAGGGAATGTACTTTTCACTTTGATTGGATTCATGGGAATGTACACGCTGCTGTCGATCTTATTCCTGTTCCTGGTAGTTCAGGAAATCGAGCATGGGCCGGATCGCAATGCAATGAATCGGGAGACAGCGCAAGTTGCAGAGAAGTGAGGTGAGCGCAAATGGGGGCAATCTGGTTCTGCCTGGTGGCTGCGATGATCGCCGTGTACATTCTCCTAGATGGATTTGATCTGGGTGTAGGCGCGATACATCTCTTCGTAGCGAAGACGTCCGAGGAGCGAAGGCAAGTTATTGCGACAATCGGACCAGTGTGGGACGGGAATGAAGTATGGTTGCTCGCAGCGGGTGGCACCCTGTATTTCGCTTTTCCGTCCCTGTACGCGTCAGCGTTAAGCGGATTTTACCTCCCGCTGATGATCGTACTCTGGCTGCTCATTCTTCGAGGAACGTCCATCGAGTTTCGCAATCACCTGGGCGGAGATGTTTGGATACCGATGTGGGACTTCCTGTTTTGCGCATCGAGCATGCTCCTGACCGTCTTTTATGGCGCCGCGCTTGGAAATGTAGTGCGCGGGGTTCCGCTGGACGCGAGCGGATATTTTTTTGAACCTCTCTGGACAAATTGGCGGCTTGGCAATGAAACGGGAATTCTGGACTGGTACACGGTGCTAGTGGGTGTTTGCGCTCTCGCGGCGCTGATCATGCACGGCGCATTGTGGCTGCAATTGAAAACAGCTGGGGAGGTGCACAAACGCGCGGGACACTTGGCCGCGTGGGCCTGGTGGGTAGTTGTTGTGCTGACAGCACTCGTGACATACATCACGTTTGATGTTCAAACTCAGGTCCCGGCGAATTTCTTTGTGTGGCCATGGGGGTTCATCTTTCCTCTGCTTGCCGTCGGCGGATTGCTTGGAGTGCGCCGGAACTTGGCGAGAAGGCATGAGACGAATGCGTTTGTTGCGTCCTGCGCCTACCTGGCCGGAATGCTAACCAGCGTTGTATTTGGCGTATATCCGATGGTATTGCCGGGGCGCGATGTTGCGTATTCGCTTACCGTGGATAGTGCAAAGGCCGGCGAATATGGGCTCACAGTCGGACTCGCGTGGTGGGTCGTCGGCATGATTCTTGCCGCCACCTATTTCTCGATTGTGTATAAGTCATTCGTGGGGAAAGTGGCCGCGGAACCAGAAACACGAGGGCAGTAGACAAATGGGAAATCCGATAGGATTCCTACTCGAAATGAGTCGACGGATGCAAAGTTGCGACAGGGTTTGTCTGGAGCTGGCCGGGGCGAAGAAGTGTTGCAAATATAGACCACAAGTTGGTACATTTCGGCACTGCTGATTTGTCAATTATGAGCAGCGGCATGCTCAATTGCGCGTCCATGCCGATTGAACATGAATGAGTTCAAGGAGTGGCGATGAAAATTCCCGTTTGGGTATTGGCGATTGCGATATTTCTAATTCCTGCGGTGAGAGCGGCAGCGCAAGATGGGCAGGGCAAAGCCGATCCGCTGCCCTGGGCTTACGGTGTCACGCCGCCGGCACCGCCGGCGACGCCACCCGCACAACCGGACCTTTCGATGAAGCACGTTGCCGGCAGCACGTTATCGTTTACATTGCCGCAGGTTCGAGACGCCTACGGCCCGGCAGATTGGCATCCCGAGGATCATGGCGCGATGCCCGATATCGTTGCCCACGGTAAGAAACCGGACGTGCTCGCCTGCTCGCTGTGCCACTACCCCAACGGCAAGGGCCGTGCCGAGAATGCGGGCGTGTCGGGTCTACCCGTTGAATATTTCACCAAGCAAATGATGGATTTCAAGAATGGGGTGCGGGCCAGCGCGGAACCGAGGAAGGCCAATACGAAAAGAATGGCGGCCTTCGCCAAAGCCATGAGCGATGACGAGATCAAAGCTTCGGCGGAATATTTTGCCTCTATTTCCTGGACGCCGTGGATCAAGGTGGTGGAATCGCAAACTGCGCCAAAGACACGCATCGCGGGCGGCTTGTTCCTGAAGTTAGAGGGGAACGAGACGGAGCCACTGGGCAATCGCATCATCGAAGTCGCGAACGATGCGGAAGCCACCGAGACGTTGCGCGACGATCATTCCGCGTTCACCGCGTACGCCCCCATCGGCAGCATCAAGAAGGGTGAGGCGCTCGTTTCGACCGGCGGCGCCGGCAAGACGGTGCAGTGTGGCATTTGCCACGGCGTCGACCTCAAGGGTCTCGGCCCGATCCCGCCGCTTGCTGGCCGATCACCCAGCTACATCGCCCGGCAGATTTACGACATACAACACGATGCCCGACACGGAAGCTGGGCGCCATTGATGAAAAAAGCCGTCGAGAAACTAAGCGACGAAGACATCGTCAGCATCACCGCCTATTTGGCTTCGCTGCCGGTCGCTTCCGCACCTTCAGGGGCACTTGCGCCTGCGGCTCCGCTGACAAGTCCCGCCGCTGTCTCTACCGCGTCTGGGGATTCCCTGGTGACGCAAGGGAAGTCTCTCTTTCAATTGTATAAGTGCTACGATTGTCACGGCGATCATGGCCAGGGAACCAACGACGGCCCGGATTTGATGGGCACGAAACTTTCAGGCGACGAAATCGCAGCGTTTCTCAAGAAGCCCAGTGCCGACGCACTGACCGCAGGGATGCCGGACTTTCCGGGAGACAACAAGGACGTTAAGCCTCTGGTGGCCTTCGTCCAGAGCTTGAAACACTGAACTTCAGGCGGACCAAATCAGGCGGGTTGATTTGGTGAGCGGTGTGAGGTGTGGGCAGCCCGCCAGCGTCGAGAGAGTCCGGGGAAAATAGCCCCTCCGATATTTGCGAGATTCGCGTCAGGGAGAGGCGGCCGTTCGGCACCGGGCTTAATCGCGCGAATCAGCAAGCCGAGCGTACGAGCCAGCGCCCACACTTTTTCTCGAATCGAATAGTGCGCTTCTTTGCCGTTGGCCCGGACGATGAGCACCGTCACATCGTCTTCGGACAAATTTTCCGGAAATCTTTCGGCAATATCCTTCAGAAGGGCGTCCACCAATTCTTGAGGTTCCAATATTCCCAACAGCCGGGTAATCCGCAGCAAACCGGCCTCGCCCAGCATCTCGCCGTCAGCATCGCGGGATTCAATCAACGCATCGGTGTAACTGAGCAGGCAATCGCCGGGTTCCATCTCGATGTCAAACTGGTCATACTCGGTCAAATCAAGTATCCCCAGCGGTAAGTTGCGAGGTGTGGAGGCTTCGGGGGGTCCATCGTG
>Ga0207098_10321_pt1 | contig 15404 bp, 10 predicted proteins | sample Alteio_BWMinHeat_84_FD_153548 | JGI IMG/M metagenome (GOLD analysis project Ga0207098, IMG submission 153548) | Enriched cells from forest soil in Barre Woods Harvard Forest LTER site, Petersham, Massachusetts, United States -... | ecosystem: Environmental > Terrestrial > Soil > Temperate forest >...
AAGCGCCAAAAGAAAATGAAAAGCCTAGGAATCTCACGGAGATCCTAGGCTTTTTTGCTTTAATCGACCTGGCGAAGGGAGTACCTCCCGGGGGTGTTAAAGGGATTCACCTAGGGCAGTAGTGTCTGCACACTCCGTGGGATTCATAACAGCCATGGATGGCGGAAGTTATGAAAGACATGATGTCTGCTCCCACGGAGTGTGCAGACACTGCTGCCCTCAGGGAATCCCGGCAAATCTATCTTGACACTTCGAGCGGTCTCCGGTATTTCAACTCTATGGAGGTTTTTAAGAACTAAACCTAAGAAATGGCATTTACACCCTCAAGTCCTTCGAGCCCATCGTTTCCACCACGATCACGGTTTACCCGGGGTCCAGTTCCAAACCAGAGTAAAGAAGAGCACAGACTCAATGAACGTATTAGAGTCCCTCAGGTAAGGTTGATTGACGAACACGGCAACCAAGTTGGCGTAATCGCAACCTACGAGGCCCTTCAAATGGCCCGCGAGCGCGGTCTGGATTTAATGGAAGTTTCACCACAGGCGCAACCTCCTGTCTGCAAGATTTGCGACTATGGCAAATTCAAATATGAAAAGAAAAAGAAAGAGCAAATAGCGAAGAAAAAGCAGACTGTTATTAAAGTTAAAGAAATTCAACTGCGTCCCCAGACGGAAAAACACGATCTAGACTATAAGTTTAAGAACGTCAGGCAGTTTTTAGAAGATGGTGATAAGGCAAAAATTACCATTATGTTCCGGGGCCGCGAAATCGCTTATGTTGATCAAGGTTTTAAGATCATGAACCAACTCATTGATTTGGTGAAAGACATAAGCATTGTTGAAGCTCCGGCCAAGGTAGAAGGCAAGAAACTCATTATGGTTCTTGCGCCTTCACATAAGAAACCGGTTTCAGCGCCAAAGGCTAACCCACCAAAGGTTGGCACACCCGCAACCTCGGAGTAATGGGTTGCTGATTATGTGGTTGGAATTTGCTTCAAAATACCTTGACCGTTACCATCTATTGCGATAAATTCTGGGGCCTTATGAAGTTAAAGTCAAAAAAAGCAGCCGCCAAGCGTTTTTCATTTACGGCAACCGGCCGTGTGAAATTTAAGCGTATAAATAAAAGACATAATCTGGGTAAAAAGTGCTCAGCGCGTAAATTGAAACTGCGTAGCGCGGGCTATGTTTTTGCGGGAGACATTAAACACGTTGAAAAATGTCTTCCCTATGGCACATAACGGTCGATGAATCTATTAGCATAGATCAGACGACTCAACTAATAGGATTGAAGGAGTTTTCCCATGCCTCGCGCAAAACGTGGTTTTAAGCGTCGCCGACGCCATAATAAGATTCTTGATAAAGCTGAAGGCTTTGTTTTAGGACGTAAGAATAAAATAAGACGAGCTGCTGAAGCTGTTGATCGAGCCGGAATTTATGCTTTCAGAGATCGTCGGGTGCGGAAAAGGGATTTTCGCCAGTTATGGATTGCTCGGCTATCAGCTGCAGCAAATCAAAACGATATTAGCTATAGCCGAATGGTATCTGCTCTGACAAAAGCAAATGTGAAGTTGGATCGCAAGATCCTATCGGATCTAGCGATTGTAGATCCTAAGGCTTTTAGTGCCATCGTTGAACAAGTTCGATCATTGGCACCTGCTCAATAAGAGCAAATTGGATATCTCGAATGATAGACAAGCTTCAAGAGATCGGAGAACGAGCTCTAAAGAGCATCGAGATTGCTGCTTCATTAGAAGCCTTGGAGCAAGCTCGCGTTTCCTATCTTGGGAAAAAAGGTGAATTAAGCGAAGTCTTGAAAGCATTGGGATCTGTAGATGCTTCTGAGCGTCCAAAGATCGGATCAGTTGCCAATGAATTGAAACGAAAAATCGAGGCTTCGCTAGAACATCGAAAACAAGCGCTCGAAGATCTCGTTCTAGAACAACAACTCAAAAGTGAGAGTATAGACGTTTCTCTTCCGGCGAGAATGAACCATGCTGGATCATTTCATGTTGTGACCCAGACCACTAATCGAATTGTGGAGGTCTTCAAGCGCCTCGGGTTTGATCTCATGCTCGGCCCAGAAGTAGAAACAGATTATTTAAATTTTGAGGCCGTCAATATTCCAGCGGATCATCCCGCACGGGATATGCAGGATACCTTTTTTCTAGGCAAAAACGTTGTTCTTCGGACACACACATCTTCTGTGCAAATGCGGGCGATGCGATCGCAGAAATGGCCTATTCGAATTCTCGCGCCCGGAGCGGTTTATCGTTACGATAACGACGCGACCCATTCACCGATGTTTCATCAAGTAGAGGGTTTGTGGGTGGATAAGAACGTTCGAATGAGCGACCTCAAGGGTACGCTGGAATACTGGGCCAAGGAATTATTTGGCGCCTCTACTAAGATTCGACTCCGTCCGAGTTATTTCCCCTTTGTTGAACCGGGCGCAGAAGTCGATGTCAGTTGTTTTAGGTGTCGGGATCAACTTTCCGAAACCTGTCGAATTTGTAAGGGCCTCGGGTGGCTAGAAGTTCTTGGCGCAGGAATGGTCCATCCGCGACTCTTTGAAATGGCGGGCTATTCTCGCCATGAAGTGGAAAATCTGAGTGGTTTTGCCTTTGGAATCGGAGTGGAAAGAATCGCCATGTGCCTCTATCAGATTCCCGACCTGAGACTTCTCTTTCAAAGCGACGTACGTCTACTCAGCCAATTTTAGCAGGAGTCCGAACAATGCGTATTTCGTGGAACTGGCTCTCTGAGCTTGTGGATATTAGCGGCATCAAAAAGCCTGAAACTTTGGCGGAATTGCTGACCAATCGAGGCTTGGAAGTCGAAGGAATTGAACGTCAAGACAAGGGTTTTGACCATGTGATCACGGCGCAGATTCTCAGTTTCGTTCGGCACCCGCAAGCAGATCGTCTCAATGTTTGCCAGGTATCGCTCGGCAGCGGCGACCCACTCGAAATCGTATGCGGCGCAAGTAACGTTGCTCAAGGAGCAAAAGTCGTTTTGGCGCAAGTCGGTGCGCATCTGCCAAATGACATCAAGATTACAGCAAATAAAATCCGTGGTGTAGTTTCTAATGGAATGTTGTGTTCCGCGGAAGAGCTCCGTCTGGCGACGAGTTCCGAAGGCATTATCATCCTTCCCCCTGAAACTCCCCTGGGAGTGCCCTACGCGAAAGTTCTGGGTAGAAACGATACGATTTTTTCACTTAAACTGACCGCAAATCGTGGCGATTGCTTAAGTCATCTTGGAATAGCGAGAGAAGTAGCCGCAGCCCTAGGCGGAAAAGTTAAAGTGCCTGAGATTGAAAAGATCCATTATGGAAAAAGCCCTATCTCCATTCATCTGGATGCGGAGGAATTAGCTCCGCAATTTTATGGTTGTTGGATCGAAGGGGTAAAAATCGGCCCATCGCCAGAATGGGTAGTGAAACGTCTTGAGGCTGTCGGAAGTCGGTCCATTAATAATGTGGTGGATGCAACGAACTTGGCTTTGTTTGAATTTGGTTATCCGGTGCACGCCTACGATGCAAAGCAAATCGCTGGTAATGAAATTCATGTACGTGAGGCGAGGTTCGGTGAGGAATTGCCTCTACTGGACGGGAGTAAAATTACGTTGAATGGCACCGAGCTTGTAATTGCCGATAGAGATCGTGCGATAAGTCTAGCCGGAATAATGGGGGGTGGTAATTCTGAAGTACAAGAGAGCACGACGTCTGTTTATTTGGAAGTAGCGGAGTTTCATCCTACTAAGGTACGACGAGCCTCAACTGCACATCAGAAAAAGACTGAGGGAGCTCATCGTTTTGAAAGGGGTGTTGACCCTCAGGGGCCACCCAACGCAATCGGTAGACTGGCAAAATTGATTCTGACTTTGGCGGGTGGAAAAATTACTGGTGCATCTTTTGTCCAGCACTCTTCGCGCGGTCCAAATGCTGCGATCGCAAAGCGAGAAATTCAGTTTGATAAATATTACATCCACGATTTCTTGGGTTTCGACCGGGAACACGCGACGCTCACCCTCGATAAGATCAAAAGCATTTTGGAATCGCTCAACTGCAAAGCGGAACTCAAAAACGATCTCTGGACGGTTCATCCCCCTTCTTATCGGCTCGATCTTACTCTTCGAGTGGATTTTGCTGAAGAAGTTGCACGTTGCTTTGGTTACGATCAGATTCCCTCGACCATTCCGCCTTTGACGTCCTCTCCCGTTTTTAAGTCGTCGTCATCGGGGGAGAGAGACCTCATAGCGATTGCTAAAGATGCCTTAGTTCGAAACGGAATTCTGGAGACCGTCAACTTTGCTTTTACCAGTAAAGAGTGGCTTTCTCGTTGCTATATTGATTCGGCGATCAAGATTTTGAATCCTCTCAGTGAAGAGCACGAGTACTTGGTGCCTTCACTCCTTCCTGGATTAATTCGAGGTATTCTGAATAACTGGAGTCACCACTTTGGTTCAGAACCGCTGGGTGTGCGCATGTTTGAACTCCGTCCGGTTTTCTTTCCCCCTAGCTCGCCAACCATTGAAGCCCGCGGTGAGATGGACACAGGAGTTATTGAAAAATGGAAACTCGGTATTGCTTTTTCAGGTCCTCGATATAAGGGAGGCCTTCGCAACGAATTAGGTGAGATTGATTTTTATGATTTGAAAGCAGCGATCGATGCACTTCTTGAGCGCATGGGAAGTCGTGGAATTCGTTATCAGCCTTTGAGTGAGTCTCGATCTAGTGCGAGAGGTGGCTCCGGTGGAAATCATCCGCCGCGAATTTCGCAGCTCTTTCATCCCGGCCAGAGCGTCGAAGTTCTGGCAGGAAATCAAGTTGCAGGTTACTTCGGACTCCTTCACCCAGCCAAGAGTCGAGAATTTAAAGCCAGAGGTCCCATCTGGCTTGCTGAAATCGATTGGGAGAGTTTAACGAAATTTTCGCGTAAAGCTAACGACGTTCCAATATACAAGCCCTGGGCAGAGTTTCCGACGATGGAGAGAGACTTCGCTCTACTAGTCAAAAAACAGGTCAGCGCAGAGAAACTCTGCCAAGTCGCCTTAAAGTGGGGAAAGCCGCTCGCAAAAACCGCAAAAGTTTTTGATGTTTATCGTGGTTCTCAGGTCCACGAGGGGATGACAAGTGTGGCAGTCCGGGTTATCTTTTATGAAGAGAAGCGAAGTCTTCAAGAACCGGAAGTCGAAGCCGCTTCGGCTCAGATTTTGGAAGGTTGGAAAAAAGAACTCGGAGTTGAACTCAGAATATAGGAGAAGTTTATTGTGGCAATGACCAAAGCGGATATTGTGGAAGCTCTGTATGAAAAAGTGGGGTTCTCAAAAAAAGAAGCCGCTGACCTGGTAGAACTTGTATTTGATACAATTAAATCAGCTTTGTCCGAAGGACAAAAAATAAAAATCTCAGGCTTTGGCAACTTCGTCGTTCGCGAAAAAAGATCTCGAGTAGGAAGAAATCCCCAGACAGGCCAAAGCATCGAAATCAGCGCTCGCAGAGTTCTCACCTTCCGGCCTTCACAAGTGCTTCGCGAAGAAGTAAATACCACTTTAAAAGACAAACCATTCGACGCATCTAAACTTGAGAATTCCGACTCTGACGACGACGATGTCAATAATTGATAAAGTAAAAATCAAACCCCAACCTCAAATTCCCGATCGTCTTTACTTTCGGATCGGAGATGTCGCTGAACTTTTGGGCGTGAAGCCTCACGTGCTGCGTTACTGGGAGACTGAATTTGCGATGATCCAACCGCAGAAGTCTTCTTCCGGCCAACGTGTTTATCGAAAAAGTGACGTAGAAACTGTTTTTGTGATTAAGCACCTGCTTCATGATGAGCGCTATTCCATCGAAGGTGCTAAGAAACGCTTAAAAGAACTCCGCAAATCGGGCGATGCGGTAGCTGAGGAGCCAGCTGCAGTGGAGGCACAGGTGGAGGTTTTTGCGGCACCAGTCGATGCGCTTGACCACCATTTGGACAAAGAGATGGGTGAAGTGAGAAAAATTGCACTCGAAATCCAAGCTCTAGCCCGCGCTCCAATAACGGATCTTTTTTCTTATTGAGAAATTCTTGAATTTTAAATTAAAAATGCCCCGTCTTGAATCGTTGTTGTTACACAACAACACAAAACGAGGCATGCCAATAGATTGAAAGTTTAGTTAAGGTTGAAGGTAGGCGCCGCCGGCGAAAAAGGTTGTACCGTCAGTAATTTCAAGCGTCATTATACATTGTGAAGAGGTGCACCAACCGGCATCATTATTGTCAAAACCGCGGGCTGGAAATTGTACGAATCCGTTTGCATCGCTGGTTCGTGAATCAACTTGGAAGGAGCCGTACCAGGTATCTTCCCATAAAGTCACAGTCGTACTGGGTTTCAGCCCAAAGCCGTAGACAGTAACGACGCCACCGGTTTGACTCGAACTGGTCGTGCTGAACATAATGTTCGAAGTTTCTTTATAGACATGCATGATGGGATAGGTGCCATGCTGCCAGGTCCCTCCGGATTTATATACAATATCACCATTTTGGAAGTGGCTAATTCTGCCAGAAAAATAATTGCTCGAATAGGGTTGTTCGTCAGAGATGGGATATCCTAGGACGCCTTGAAATCCGGCTAGGGCTAGCCATTTATTCTGAATGAACCCCTGAACAGAAAACGCAGTGCTATTGCCCCACTGATACCAACTTGATCCGTTTTGAAACCAACTCACTCGATTACTATTCGCATCTGCCGTTTCGTCCGTTACAGGGAAGCCGAGAGCCGCGAGACCAACTTTGCTATAATCGGCATGGATCAACCCCTGGACTATATGAGCGCCAGTATTGTCGCAGGCGCTGATCCAGATAGATCCGTTTTGAACCGAGTATTGCTGAGTCCATCCACCACTTACAGTTTGCAAACTTCCTACCGTTGTACCCAACCAGGAATTGGCATTAAATTTGGCGTTAATGGCAGCCTGGGCTTGCGCCTGAGTTAAACAAGCTGCGTTAACGTGAGTCGATGCAAACCCAGTGGTTATGGCAACGATCGGAATGGCGAGTTTGATAGCGAGTCTCTTCAATTTCATATTTGGTTTTCCTTGTATTTAGTTAGTGACGAATGGTTATCATTCAGTGATTAAATACAATCATACAGATATATTATCTTCGTGAAAGATAATTTTTCATTTACTCGACTTACTTCTACTAAGTTATTAAAATAAGATTTATTTGCGACATCATATCGAATGGATCATCAAGGAGGATGAATCATGACTCATGCTTATCTTGCTGCGACGGGAGTCTCCGTTCCGCCTTTGGTAAAAACGGAACACTTTACAAAAGTAGACGAAACCATGCGAATCCGACACGGGCAAAGCCGAGAGATTCGCGAAAGGATGAAAAAGATAGTTCAAAATGCCCAGATCTACGCCCGACATTCAATGAATTCCTGTTGGCATACAGAGGATCAAAAAAAAGAGCATCCGATTGAAGATATTTTCACACCTTATGACTTTGACCCTCCTGCATACCTTCGAGCAAAGTTCTGGCACGAATATGCCCCAAAAATGGCAATCCATGCCGCTAAAGAAGCGCTGGCCAATTGGAATGGCTCGGTCAAGGATATCACCCACGTGGTAACCACCTCGACTACAGGCTGGGCAGAACCAGGAATAGCGGTAGAGCTAATCGAAAAACTCGGTTTGTCCGAAGATACCAGAAAAATTGAAATCAACATCAACGGCTGTTTTTGCGGTGCTAGTTGCCTAAGAACGGCTCGAGATATCGTTCGCGGTGGGGAGTCCGGCGCAGTGCTGGTCGTGGCTGTAGAAATGTCGTCTGTTCAATATAATATTATTGATACAGATATTTCCTCTCTGATTTCATCTTCACTATTTAGTGATGGTGCTGGTGCTGCCATAATAGCACCCGAAGGACCATGGTTGTTTCAGAAGGCTGGGATGTCTCTAGTACCAAATAGCAAACATATGTTGCGACTCAATCCCAACTTTGAAAGAGAAGCTACTGCTACTAAGATGTTTCTTCACCAAGACGTACCAAAAGCCCTGGCTGACTACTTTTCTCAAGGACGCGGAAGCTTGCTCTTGAACGATCTCTTAGGCGAACGGGATTCATTTCCTGCCTTAGCAGTACATCCAGGGGGACCAAATATTCTCGAGGGAATCCAGGAAGTATTTATACAACGGGGATGGCCGACAAATTGCTTGGAGGCATCTTATGCGACCTTGCACGAAACCGGAAATTTGGGTTCCGCGGCTATTCTGTTTGTGCTGCACCGTTTAATTCAGGAAACAAAGTCTAAGGAAGCTTCGTATTTTGCATTTGGTCCGGGCGTTACAGTGGAATGGGCATCTTTATCTAAAAACTAATAACTCTAAAAATTAACAATCCGTCATCCACATTAATGGGGGAATCTCTAGTGAATGTCTCACCGAACCATGTTCTTTATCCATTGTTAAAACTCGCCCAAGAAGTCCCTGATCGTCAAATTCTCTCATTTGTAGATGATCACGGAAAAGATAGCGAAACCCGAACGGTCTCAGATCTGGTCAAACGGATAGAACAACTCTCTATTTATCTTCGTGAGGGATGTGAACTAAATAAAGGGGATGTGGTTCTGTTGGTTTATCCGCCTTCTATAGAATTTATAGAAGCCTTTGCCGCTTGTATGGTTGCTGGAATAGTAGCGGCTCCTGTGTACCCTCCAAATCTAGCAAATCCTGAAAGTGACCTCATTAAGCTAAAAACCATCACTGAGCGATCAGGAGCAAAAGCCATATTAACCAATCGATCCTATCGGTGGGGTGTTCGACTGAGTTCTGCCAAAAGTCGTTTAAATAGAGAAAGTGGGAGCTGGCCTGACCTTCCTTGGTTCGTTACCCAAGGAATCGGCTGGTACAAACGGGGTCATCAGACCCAAATTAAAATGGAAATAGAAAAAGATGACTTGGCGGTTTTACAGTTTACGTCTGGTTCAACCTCGGCCCCAAAAGGAGTTCGGCTTACTCACAAAAATCTCTGCCACCAACTCAACTTTAATGCAGAAACACTAAACATGGATGGGCAGTCTCGTTTTGTTATGTGGGTACCGCAATACCATGACCTGGGTCTTATTAGCGGTATTCTTTCTGTGCTTCGCGGTAACGGACAGCTTTGGTTTATGTCTCCGTTGAGCTTCTTAAAGCAACCAGCAGTTTGGTTTGATACTATTCATCGCGTTCGGGGAACGCATACCGCCGCGCCCAATTTCGGATATGAATTGATCACTCGAAAAACCACTCCGGAAATACGGTCTAAGTGGAATTTAAGCTGCCTAAAGATTTTGATGAGTGCTGCTGAACCTATTATTCCAAAAACGATGGATCAGTTCTTTTCTGCATTTCAAGCGACAGGTCTCTCTGAACAATCATTTTGTCCAGCATATGGATTGGCAGAACATACGGTGGGAGTAACCATAGGAGGCCGCAGGCGATTAAAAATCAATCGAAAATCTTTGGTCGATAAGCAATGGGCAAGGCTAGATCCTTCGTCGGGAGATCTGGAGGTTATGAGTTGTGGAGTTCCCGGCCCAGGCGTTCAAGTTAGAATCGTCTGTCCAAATTCAAAACTTCCTTTAAAGGAAACACAAGTTGGGGAGATCTGGGTTCAATCAGAAAGTGTTGCAGACGGGTACGAAGGTCTGGAAACTATCACCCAAACAACATTTAAAGAAACTATTCCGGGCGAATCCGGCACTTGGTTAAGAACCGGCGATCTTGGTTTTTTTTATGAGAATGAACTTTTTGTTACCGGTAGGCAAAAGGATTTGATTATTCTCCAGGGACGCAATTATCATCCCGAAGATCTAGAAGAAGCTATACGGAATGTTCATCCAAGTATACGTCCGGGTGGTGTTGCTGCTTTTTCAATTCCTGGGTCCGCCACTGAACAGCTAGTGGTAATTGTAGAGGTTGTGGATTCCGATCCGTCTGTTCGACAAGAGACTATCAGATCAATTCGGCAAAGAATTTCCGAAGTTTGGAAAGTTCAAGCCACTATCGGACTTGTACCTCCGAAAAGTGTAAAAAAGACCACCAGTGGAAAAATACAACGCTCTGCTTGTAGGCAAGCTTGGCTAGATAATCATTTTGAATTATTAGAAATTTCTGACGTTCGGACGCAAATCATTCAACCAACCCAAGACCGTTCAACTCCAGATCATTCACCAGAAGGCCATCCATCCCTAGTGCAACAGCTAGGCGATTTGAAAATGGAAGATCGTATTGACGCTTTGGTGGAAGTTATCATTAAGACTGCACAAACTAAATTTCCTGAAGGTATTACTCATCTAGGTATTGATGATCCACTCATCGCATCGGGTTTGGATTCGCTGGCGACGGCTGAATTGATTATTCTCCTCGAAGAAGCGGTGGGACGTACTTTGCCAGCAACTCTGTTTATCGAGCAAGCCACGCTACGAGGTGTGGCAATGCGAATTCTAAACGAACTTGAAATAGAACATTTAGGATTTGAGCCACCCGTTAGTGCCCCTGCTGTTATGCCTTTTCGGCCTCCACATCGAGGCATGGTGCCGGCTCAAACGCGAATTGCAATTATTGGTGGAGGTGTAGGCGGTTTAATCTCCGCACTCGAACTTGCTCGAATTGGGTATAAGAATATTGTCATTTTTGAGGAGAGCAATCGTTGTGGTGGCAAAGTGAAAACAGCTGAGATTGATGGAGAACGGATTGAACTAGGACAACAGTTTTTCGCAGACTCGTTCCAAACGATGTTGAAAATCGCCCGTGAGATGCAATGTGAAATTATTCCTTACGACACGCCTCTTTCATTTTGGGACCAAGAGTTTGGGTACGAGGCCAGCCCAGCCCGAAGTCCCTTTAAGAAATGGGTACAGTCTCTTTTTCGTGCCTCGCGTGTCCCCAATCTTGTCTCTCTTCCTTTTCCTTCTATGACTGAAAATTTGGATCGATCTTTTACCGAATTTCTAAAAGAGAAAAATTTTGATGCGGTTCATCCCTTTTTTGCCTTCGATTGGAATGCTATGGGCTACGGCCTAGATACCAGTGGCTTAGCTTCTTATGTAATTCCCTATCTACAAGTTGTTGGGAATCTTACCAATTCGTGTCTCTTAAAGAATGGGAATCAAGAACTCTGGACAAAGTTAGCCGAACATCTAGAAAAAACGTGGGGTGTTTCCATTCGATATCAATCCCAGATGGAGCAAATCAAGCCAGATAACGAAGGAGTAACCCTCGTCGTAAAGGAGCAAGAACTCCGATTTGACGAGGTAATTCTAGCGGTTTCACCTCACATCATTGAAAAAATGCTTCCACCCAGTGATCCTCTTCAGGAAATTCTATCCCAGTTCGAATACTATGGGTATTCGATCATAAGCTTTAAGATAAAGGAATTTGCTGACACCTCTAATTCACACGAAATTTTCAAAACGGGGTGCCGACGCAATGTTTTCTTTCCGACGCTTGCTAGTAAAACAGGGAAACCTATTTTCATTGGCGCTTGTCACCAACATCAGGGGTGGTTTATTAGTGGGCATTTTTCAGCTAATCATAGTCGAAAGCCAGAATTTATCCATCCTGATGAATTAAAGCAGGAAATAATTCAAGTTTTGACGGAAATGGGAGCTGAAGTAGATAAATTTGGCCCAGAAAATCATTGGACATACTTTCCTCATTTACGTGAAAATGCTTCGCAACAGCTTCGTAAAGCGGAAGCACTCCAGGGTACTAGACATATTTGGACAACTGGAGCTTGGATTTCTTTTGAAACCACCGAGCATGTCGCACGCCACGCTGAGCATTTGATTCAGACTTGTTTTGAGCCGAGCGAAAGTGACGACAGGCCGGTGGTGGATTGACGTACAGAAGGCAGGTATTTTAGTATTTGCGTATTACTTGAGATTAGACCATTTTTACCTATAGGTTAAAATGGTCTTGACTAATTTTGATATTAGGTTAAAATAGTCTAATGCGGTATCTTACACAAAGCATTGAAGCTGACCTTATTAAAAAGATGGTTTTGCTGGCGGGTCCTCGCCAGACCGGGAAGACGACACTAGCAAAGGAAGTTCTAAACGCCAGGAGTACAGCAACTAAAGCAGGTGTCTACTTGAATTGGGATGATTCTGATGACCGAACAACCATCAGAAAGAAGGGCTGGTCTGAGGATGCTACCCTTATTGTTCTTGATGAAATTCATAAATACAGAAAATGGAAAACCTGGCTTAAAGGTATTTATGACAAAGTCGGAGACAAGCAAAAATTTTTGGTGACAGGAAGCGCTCGTTTAGATGTTTATCGACGTGATGGCGACTCGATGTTCGGTCGTTATCATCTTTGGAGATTACATCCTTTTTGTTTAGCAGAACGACCCGAAAATCTTTCGCCTATAAACTATCTTGAGAGGCTTTTGGAGAGGGGAGGTTTTCCAGAGCCGTTGCTCAGCGACGATCCCACCGCTGCGAAACGTTGGAGAAGAGAACGACGAGATCTGATTCTGCGCGAAGACGTGCGTGATTTGGAGTCTGTACGGGACATTACCTCGCTTTCTATATTGTTGGATGAACTCTTAGAACGGGTTGGCGGTCCCGTGGTCATTTCTCACCTCGCCAATGATTTGGACGTGGCTCATAAGACCATTGTTCATTGGATTGATATTCTGGCAAAAATGTATTTAATATTTCCTGTATTACCTTACGCTCGATCCCTTCCGCGAGCTATGAAGAAACCACCAAAGATATTCTTTTATGACTATGGAGAAATTAACGCTAGTAATATTGGAGCTAAATTCGAAAACCTAGTTGCTCAACACCTATTAAAACGCCTTCAATTTCTTGAAGATTCGCAAGGTGATCGTTACGATTTGAGATATCTTCGCGATAAAGAAGGTCATGAAGTAGATTTTCTCATCCTCAAGAATCAAAAACCGATTGCCCTGATAGAAGCCAAATGGACCGATGATGAACCCCATTCAGCATTGAATTACTTTGGAGATAGGCTTGATGTTTCGATGAGGATTCAGGTGGTTGGTCTGCTCAAGAATCGAACTGTGCGGCAGGGAATTCAAATCGTACCTGCTTCAGAGTGGTTAGCGCAGCCATTAGATCAATCAATTTTTAATTAGGTTGCCGGCGGGAAAAGCTGACTATTGATTAGCTCAAGTCAATTGGTTGCAATAGAGTTATTTCTAAATCAAATAAATTCATATTCATTAAATAATAATCCTAAATTTTCGCAGGTAATGGTATAGATTCGCGATGTTTTGTTTACATAAAGCGTTTTCTTATTCCTTACGTTATTTATTGTTGCTTACACTTCTCGTCCAAATCCCCGTAATTTCTGTGTCTGCCTCAGACAAACTTCCGTTACCCTATCGGGTGAAGCGCGCCGTTGCGGGAGTCAATCAATATTGGAAACAATCAAAAGCCAGTAAATACTGGGATCGCGCAAAAGAGTGTCTGGATTGTCGCAAAAATCGACCTGGCCGCCAGAATGATGTAAGCAACCCCGAAGAACCGGATGAAGAAAAAGGGGTAGTGCGCCAGCCGTTAATTTCTGGAGAGCGGAAACGCCCTGAGCGAGATTCGAGAATCGAGATTAGGATTGAAGGGAGTACTGGCGGGCTTCCATCGAGAATGGGAAACGAAGGAGTTTCTAGAACGCAAGGTGCGGAGCAGAATTCTAAAATCGAAAATAAGGAAGAACTTCTTGTAAGCCGTGATGAGGCCAAGCTGGCCCCAAGTCTCTTACTTCAGGCGGTCGTGAATCTCGATAAAGACTTAGTAAGAGAAGTCTTGACGGTACATAATTGGAACCCAAATGAAAGCCGAGGATATTATTCCGGAGGTTCAAGCGACAGCTTTAACTATTACGAACGCGCAAAGTTGCGTGTACCAGTTTTGAGTTTGGCCTCGGCAATAAACGGCGCTGCAGAGATAGTGCAACTTCTCTTAGAACATAAAGCAGATGTTAATGCGACAGGTCTCTACAAGGTTAAACGCTATGAGCGGAACTTTGGCCTCAGCCGTGGATCAGACGAAGGAAACGACAATACTACCGCCCTCCATTGGGCGGCAGCTTTTGGAGATTCGGATACTGTGGAGAAGTTAATTTCTGCTAAGGCCGATGTCAATCCTGCTAACAAAGCCTGGAGTTTGGATTCACCGTTACTTAGCGCTATTAGGCTGAACGAATTGAATGTTGTCCACCTCTTGCTAAATGCTAAGGCAGACCCAAGCCGGGTCCCGTCGGCCTTTTCGGCTTTTGATGAGGCTCTTGAGCGGGATCAGCGCGACGGGGGGAATTATTTTGCCCAAGCGCTTAATATACAGGGTGCAGTACTAAAGAAAAAACCTACCTTTCTGCAGCTTGATTGGTATGGAAATGACATTGAACGCCCTGAGTCTTGGTTTGGAATATACGGAGATGATTGCCGTGTGGATGAGTCTCCTTGCAGGTATTCGAACTGTTATCACCTCAGATTTATGAAAGCTCTCGAAAATCATAATATCCTTCTGGCCGCAGCTATTCTTAGGGAACATCATATGGATGTCAATTTTCGTTGGGATGGAAAAACGCCACTAGAATATCTTTTGTATCCTTATAAGGAATCATTTCTCCTTCCAAGCTTAGAATATGGAGGGACCTCAAAAAAACACCAGACGTCAATAGAGCCAATAGCTGCTTTTCTTATCAAATCTAAGGCAGACGTAAATTCAAATTCAAAATCAGAGTCTAATGGAAGCCCATTGTATGGTGCTATTAAGGCTGGCCAAACAAAACTCGCGCGTCTACTTATTGAGGAAAAGGCTGATGTGAAGGCGGCGTTAGCAGAGGCTTCAACAGGAAGTTTAGAGAGTGCAGTCAGAGTGGGACGAGTTCCTATGGTAGATTTATTGATGGATGTTTTTTTGGGAGGGGAAAATAAAGAACCGAATTGTGGTTTTCAGCATGAAACTCTTTCGTCAATCGTAATGGAATTCCCCAGTCTATTGTGGAACAGTCGTTTACTGAATCGTCTTGCTTTATGTGAGATATATGGTGATTCGCGGTGGCATAGTGGCGAGTCCGTTTTGACTATAGGGTTCGTTCCAGCGTGGAAATTAAAACGGTTTGACGAAACCACAAGAAATGTTAGTAATTATATTCGCCCGCGGTGTATTCGAGAAGTCCAACCTTTTATTCCAGCAACTGATCTTGCAGCGTTAGTAGTCGATTATATCCTCGGGCCGATTGTTCGGCCTAAAGACCAAGCACTGTCGAATTCTGGAGCTTCCGAAACGGAAGATTCGAATTCGAGTTTAACGAATATAACCATTCATACTGGCGCTGAAAGAGATGATAGAAGTAGTACGCATGATCCCGAGAGTCCACGCGACGAT
>Ga0207098_10322_pt1 | contig 15399 bp, 8 predicted proteins | sample Alteio_BWMinHeat_84_FD_153548 | JGI IMG/M metagenome (GOLD analysis project Ga0207098, IMG submission 153548) | Enriched cells from forest soil in Barre Woods Harvard Forest LTER site, Petersham, Massachusetts, United States -... | ecosystem: Environmental > Terrestrial > Soil > Temperate forest >...
ATCAAACTGGAACTGATCGTCGACGAGGACATTCTCGAAAAGGCAGTCGATGCCATCCTGAAATCCGCTTACACCGGAAAGATCGGGGACGGCAAGATCTTCCTTTATAAAGTAGAGGGTGCGATCCGCATACGCAGCGGGGAACGGGGAGTGGCAGCCATCTGATGCCGCCCCCGTTTCCAGATCACTGGAGAATCAACACATGTCATCTGCCTTTCCCATTTCCCCTTTCGATCCTGAAAGCGAGAACTGGTGGTCGAAGGGCACTTCGAGGCTGGCGCAGCGGGTCTACGATGTCGGCCTCTTCGTTCGCAGCCTGCGCGTACGGATGCGCTTTGGTGATCTCACGCGCGCCCCATTGCGCATGGTTCGGCTGCAACTGAAAGAACGCGTTGCTGAGTGTGATTGGATCGCCCGCTTACCGGATCCCTGGGACGAGGGCCTGCGGCCGGACATTGGTCAACGGCACGCCTCGCTCCAGGCGCTCAAAGATGCGGTTGATGTGCGATTCCTTCTGTTCGAAGTGCTGCCGGATGTGGACGCTGCATATCTCCGCATCTACCGTGAATCAACCGCTCGTGGTCGCGAACTCATCATCGCCGGCCACGTTCACCGCAACGCGGCATCCTTTCGTGGCGTCCACTCGATTGCGATGCGCGCCAAACTGCTTGGGTTTCGATTCTCGCTCGAGGGCGACATCTTGTGCCCCACGCGAGAGATGACCAATATGGAGTTGGTTGACTGGTGATTTCCTGCAACATTCTCCTGCGCAGCAGGGCCACTGCCAAACCCTGCTGCCCCTTTTTTAGATCTGATTCTTCGCGAGGATGAATCCTAAGTACCGCGCCAGAGCGAGCCTACATTGTTCTCCATAGAGTTAGTGGTAACTTAATGGGACTTACTCCGGTCAGGTGGTTCTCGCGACTTTCTAAGTCCTCCTGAAAGACGCGACTATACCTTGGTATAGATTGCTGTCCGTACTATCGCTGGATATACTCGCGGCGGCCTCGAAATAGAGGCGATTTCCGATCTAGAAAGATGACCGTCAGAGTCCAATCTGGCCGTTTTGATGGTTCGCATCGATGACATTCAAGCTGATGCTTTGGAGCAAGGACATTCTGGAGGTCATGTTCTTCGCCGGCCTGACCGGGTGTACCGCCGTAGTCTTTCTCAGTTGGATATCGATTCTCAAAAGCGCCTTCTCCGAAAAGAGTGAAGATTGACGAGTCTGGAATCACCGGCCGAAACGAGCCTGGCGGGATTCATCGGCAGACATCTGATAAGTCAGATTTTCTTCGCCTTGCAATTTCTTTTGCATTAGTCAAAGCTCCTCAAGGCTCTTCCCAGTCAAGAGCGTAAACATCCTGCGTCCCGATATCTCTGAGCAGCAGCGGGGAATCGTCAGGATCGAGGCCCAGCCACGGGCCGATGTTGCCTGTGGTTGGAAAATTCGTCAGATCAAAAACTTGCTCCACTTCGCGGTCGCTGACCCGAACTCTCAGCACAGCCTGATGGTCCAGCCATCGCAGGAAGTAAACATACTGTCCGTCTCTTGACCAGTTCGGGAATGCAGCTCTTACCTTTGCGAGTTGCGACCACTTCTGCGTGTGAAAGTCGAAAAGCATCAAGCTCAACAAGTCCATCGGCATGGCCACGATGTACCTGCCATCCGGCGACCAGCGGGGGGAGCACAGACCCTGCGAACCTGGCAGCGTGGAGACCTGGTGGGTCTTCAAATCGAGCACACGGATAGCTGAATCCTTGTCAGCCGGTTGGCCGCTGAACACGATCCTGCCCCCATCCGGCGACCAGTTCGGATCCCGCTCAGTGTCGGGATCGTCAGGCAGCAATTGGCGGGAGCTGCCACCGTCGGCCGAAACCAGGTAGGTCCTTACCGGTTTGCCGACTGAGTGGTCAAAGAATGCAATCTGTTTGCCGTCCGGCGACCAGCGCGGCAAGGCTGCCAACTGCGGAGGGTAGCTGAGCTGTACTCGATCGCTGCCGTCCGGCCTGCTTCGCCAGAGAATGCCATTGGGGTAGGTGACGTAGGCCATCCACTGGCCGTCTTTGGAGAACACAAGGTCTTCGGCCGAGATGCCGGAGAGAAAAGGCACGAACTCGCCGAACTTTGCTTCGCCGCGCTCCAGTTCGCCGCGGTACGTCCGGCCCACCACGAAAAGTTTCGTGCCGTCCTTGCCGGGAAGGGGGGTGAACAAACCGAGCGGACTAGACGTCAACTGGATCGGTTTGGATTGGCGAAAAAACGTTCCCTTTTCTGAGAGTGCCCAAATTTGCCCCTGTGACTGGAAAACAAAGTATTTCCCATCCTTCGTCCATTTCCCGCAGCATTCGTCTTGAGGATCGTGCCACCCGGGAAACAATGGGTGGAGATTCTTCCCCTGCGCTGACACTTCCCAGAGTGAATTGGCTTCCGTCTTGTAATCCTTTACGGTGAGCCTCAGTTTACTTCCATCGACTGACCATGCCGGATAAAAGCCTCGGCCGGTCAGCGAAACCAGCTTTCGGGATTCCGTCCCATCACTCTTGGCGAGAAACAAATCGGTTCCATCGGCGTAAACCAGCATTTTTCCATCCGGAGACCACGCCGCGTCGTGTCCGATGATACCGTTCAATCGGCGCGGCGAACCTCCGAGGATCGGGAGCCTCGAAAGCGCCGCGCTCCCGCCGGCGCGCGGGAGGTCCTCGACGAGAAGTTCGCTTCCATCCTGCGAGACGTTCAGTGGGACAACGCCATTGGAAGCCGCCGAAAGCGGGACCAGTTCTCCCCCCGACGTAGATATCTCCATAATGCCGGCGGAGGCGTTGGTGACATCCTTCCCATTACCAACATAGAGCCGCGAACCATCGGTACCGACCAGGCCCATTGGCTGACCGTAGTGGGTGAGTTGGACGTAATTTGAGACCTTTGGCGCAGGCAGGGGACTCATCAGCAACAAGGCCAGGAGCGCCGCCGTAATGATCAACAGCCCTGAGAGGGCCAGGAGCCATCGCCGCCGGGGGGAGGGCTTAGCCGCCCCCGGCGGTCCGGCAGCAAGCACAGGCCCATTGGCTCCTACGGAAGGAGCATCAAATCTCCCAACCCCTGAAGATGAGCGCGCCGATTCCCTTTGTCCGTCGGTTGAGGGACCATCTATCACCTCAGCCGGGTTGCGCTGCAGTCTCCTTAATTCGGCGCGGATCTCCGCCGCGTGCTGGAAGCGAAGCTCCCGGTCTTTCTGAAGACACTTATCGATGATTCTTATCAATCCGTCCGGGATCCCCGGATTCAATTCTGCCGGAGTGACCGGGGCCTGCTGAACGATGGAAATCAGAAGCTCTCCGGTCGAGTCTCCGGGAAAAGGCGACCGCCCGGTACACATCTCATAAAGCAAAATGCCAAACGAAAAGATATCGGTTCGTGCATCGACCGGTCTCCCCAGCGCCTGCTCGGGCGACATATACGCCGCGGTTCCCAGTGTGGCTCCAAGACCGTCGGTTACGTCCTGCCACGCCCGCGCAGATTCGGCTCCTCCGGCGAACTCCTTTACCGGCAACATTTTGGCCAGGCCGAAGTCCAGAATTTTGGCATTCCCTCGCTTGGTCACGAAGACGTTTGCCGGTTTGATGTCGCGGTGAATGATCCCTTGCTCGTGCGCCGCATCCAGTGCATCGGCAACATCAATGGCCAGTTCAATCAGCCGATCGATGGGAAGCGGGCCCTTTTGGATCAGGTGCTTCAGGGTTTCGCCATCCATGAACTCCATGGCGATGAAGGTGCGACCGCCCTCTTCGGCGATCTCATAAATCGTGCAGATGTTGGGATGGTTCAGCGCCGAGGCCGCACGTGCCTCGCGTCGGAAACGCTCCAGCGCTGCACTGTCATGCGCGAAGGTGTCAGGCAGAAACTTGAGTGCCACAAACCGGCCGAGGAGCGTGTCCTCTGCCTTGTACACCACGCCCATGCCGCCGCCGCCGATTTTCTCCAGACCGCGATAATGGGAGATGTCTGCTTCGCTCATCGGTAGCCATCTCCATACAACCGAGCCCGTGTTTTTCAATCATATCGTCTCGATTGTGCGGCTCGCGCCGGTCCAGGCGTGGCGAGCAGCCGACCCACCGTAACGGCTCAGAGCTTTGCACGCGTGATTGGTGCACGGGCCCTGATCCTCGTACCCCGACCGGGGCCGGACCAGACTTCGAATTGGCCGCCAATCAGATGGATTCTCTCCCGCATGCTGATCAGTCCCAGTCCTGCCGCGAGTTTGGCGCTCTCAAGGTCGAATCCAACGCCGTCGTCGATTATTTCCAGGCAGAGTTCGCGGTCCGAGGTGGTCAGCGCGACCGTCATACTCGTAGCTCGACTATGCTTCAGGACATTCTGCAGGGCCTCCTGCAGCACTCGAAGGAAGGCAAGCCCCATCATGCTGTTTAATTTGTCCCGAAGTTCATCGCAGGAACAATGAACCGGGATGCCTAGCTTCTCAGAGAATTCGCGGCAATGACCCCTGACGGCAACAGCCAGGCCGAGCAACTCCAGCTCCGACGAGTGAAGGTCATGCGAAAGCCTGCTCACCTTGTAAATGACCTTTTCCAGCTTTGCGGCCAGTTCCTCGAGGTTGGCGTGCCGCGTTTGCGGATGGTCGGAGACGGGCTTGCCCGAGCGGAGCATTTGAACCTTGAGCACAGCGAGGGACTGCCCAATATCATCGTGAAGTTCTCTCGCAATCCGGGTGCGGTCCGACTCCTGCGCGCTCATCATTCTGCGGCTGAGCTCATCGCGCGCCACTTCCGCGTCCTGCAGGCTCTGCGTGGCTTGCATAAGAGACGTTATATCTTTTGCTACCGCTGTTAGACTGCGAGGCGAGTTGGTGACATCGTCGCGCACAAGCGAGAAAACTACATTGACCCAGGCCGGTTTTCCATCTGTTCTAAGGGCACTCATATTGGCCGAGTGCTGGCGTATTCCGCCTGCAATAAGCCGCTCGAGATCAGCCTCGCACTCAGGCCATAGTCCGTCGGGCAGGAAGAACTCCTTGAAGTTTTTCTCGACCAGCTCTTCCTTCGAGCGTCCAATGAGTTCACACAGGCAGCTATTTGCAGTCAGCAGTCTGCAGTCAAACGTCAATTGCGCCACACCCACTGCGAGGTGTTCGAACACCTCGCTCCAGGTGTGCTCTTGAACGTAAGCATTTTGCTTCTCGTGAGAGTTTCCCTTGGGCATTCTGGGGTCCTGGGAGATGACCATTCTAAAGCTGGGAGCCCGAGCGCCACCCCGCTGCATTATAGCCTGTGTGATTGCAGACATGGTTTGCAGTTGATCGATGAGGGCCTATGGATTTTCATATTCAAGGCCCGCTGTTCTCACCAGTGGCTGCCTCGTCAGGTCTCGACCGCTTCCAGGTCAACGGCGACTTTAAGCGTATGAACTCCGCCTCCGAGAATCAGGCCGTGCAGTGGACTCACATCGCCGAAGTCCCGGCCCCATGCGAGTGTTACATGTCCGTTGGAGGGAACCACGTCGTTGGTGGGGTCCATGTCGAGCCAGCCGAGTCCCGGACAATACGCAGACACCCACGCGTGGGAGGCGTCCGCGCCGACAAGCCGAGGCTGTCCGGGAGGCGGGTAGGTGCGAAGATATCCGCTGACATATCGAGCCGAAAGACCGATGGAACGGAGACACGCGATCTGAACGTGCGCAAAGTCCTGGCAAACGCCTCGCCGTTTTCGAAAAACCTCTTCAACCGGCGTCCGCACATTTGTCACTTTTGAGTCGAATCGAAAGTCCCTGTGAATCCGCGCGGTCAAATCCAGAAGGGCCTCGTGCATCGGCCGCCTGCCGCTAAACGACTCGAGAGCATATGAGGCAAACTCCGGCCTCAGTCTGAGGCGCGGGGACTCGAATCTGAATTGCAACGCCTCACGCGCTGCGGGATCGTGATCCTCTTGCAGCATCCGGGCTGCTTCCTCCCAGGGAGGCGACTGCCGCGGCCACACGCCGACGTTCTGCTCCATGATCACCTCGCTCCGCGCCTCGACCACTAATTCGTCGTGCGGCTCCTCGATCGTGAAAAAGCAGAGGTGATTGCCAAAGTAATCCACTCTCTCGGTGATGGTTGCGGGGCTTGGCTGTATGTGAAGTTCGTTCTGGGCCAACCGATGGCGCGGCAATGAGCGCGGTTTGAGGCACGCTACGTGGTTCCCCACCGAGACGGGATATTTGTACTTGTACGCAGTCCGATGGACAATGCGGTAGATCATAGGCCTATGGTGATCGGCAGGGTGCGAGCGTGGCTGAAGTACCGGCTCGATAGATTATCGGACCAGGAAGGCAACAGTCGCTCCAACCCTCCCAGGAAGCTTTCAAGGCGAACCAGTCCATCGGAACCGTTCGCACCGGCTGCAGCGCCAGGCAACGGGTAGCTTATTTTTTGGAGATCGAAGCCGCGTAACAACGCCAGCGCGTCCCGCATGGCCTCGAGGTCTTCGGGAAGGTGTCGAGGCAGTCTCTGATAGAGATCCACTAGGTGCTTGAGTTGAAAATCGAGAGAACGGGGATTAGTCTCGTCCGCCATCAGGACATCGAGCACCGCCAGCGGCTGCAGCGTTGTGTAGTACCGTGAACGGTAAGTCATCGAACTGTCCGCAACTTCAAGCAGGCATTCCAGGAGTGGCCACTCCTGCTCGCTGAGCGGCCAGCTGATCTCGCGAAGTTGCCGGGTCAGATAGATTGCCCGCTCAAGGCGCCGTCCGATACTAAGGAACAACCAGCCCAATCCGCGCGTGGTATTTTCGCGCTCCATTCCGGAAAACGCCGAAAGCAGTTCCAGGCAAAGGTTCAGGATCGCGGGATACTCGAGGAATTGCGCAGAACGTTCCTCGGGAACCGATTCTCGGAGCTGGCCTATGAGTATCATCATGTCGGCCGATAGCCGCTCCCGCACCCCGCCGCCAACGCGAGATACCTCCGACAGAGTAAAGGCCAGGCTATCGGTTCGTTTGACATCGGTAACTACGGAGATGAGTTCCTGCTCAAATTGGAGCAGGGTAGGCCGCCTGTTTTTGGCTTTGGGCAACTTACTATGTCGTGACTTCAGACAACGGTGGAGCCGGAGCAAGTACCCTGATTCGGCCTCATCGGCGCGACGTACGCGCGTGACCATGGAGCGAACGATCCGCGCTGTGTTTTCCGCGCGCTCGACATAGCGTCCCAGCCAGAAAACCCGGTCGGCGACGCTGCTCGGCACACTTGCAGATTCGCGGCGCAAGGCGACTGGTTGCGTGCGGGGATGCAGCATGCTGAATGTATCCACGGGGCCATCCCATAACACCCAGGCATCCTTACTGTGTCCGCCGCGCTGCATCGAGACGACCGGACCTTCCGCTCCGGCAACGCGCACCAGTCCGCCGGGAATCGCAGTCCACCCGTTGCCCGTATTGAGCACGTACGCCCGCAACACCACACTGCGGGATTGAAACAATCCGTTGTCCCACACGGGCGCATTGGACAAATTGATCTGCTCTTGCGCCACATACTCATGCGGCAGTGCTCGCAACCGCTCCGCCAGTTTTCTCTTTTCGGCTTGCTCCAGCCTGGCTCCGAAGACTGGTTCCATGCCGCGGGATGGAAACGCCGGCTTCACGACAACGTGATCAAGATGATTGACCACCCAGTCGAGAGCGTATCGCTGCCCGCACCACCAGGTAGCCACTGAAGGAAGCTTCAGATCCTCTCCCATCATGTGTCTCGACAGCCCGGGTAGAAAAGGCATGATCGCGGCGGTCTCGATCACCCCGCTGCCCAGGGCGTTTGCAACTTTCACGTTTCCAGCAACGATGGCGCCAACCAGGCCGGGCACGCCGAGGAGGGAGTCGCTGCGCAACTCGAGCGGATCGCAAAAGCTGTCATCCACGCGGCGCAGAATCACATCGACCTGGTCCAGACCGTCGACGGTCTTGAGATATACGCGCCGGTCACGCACTGTCAGGTCCGCGCCCTCAACGAGAGTGAATCCCAGGTACCGCGCCAGATAGGAGTGTTCGAAGTAGGTCTCGTTGTGCGGGCCGGGCGTCAGCAGGACGATGCGCGGAACGCTGCTTTGAGCGAGGGAGGCAAGCGCGTCGCGTTGTGCCCGGAAGAATGGCGCCAGCCGCACAACGTTCGAGCTGCGGAAAACATTGGGCAGGACATCGGAGATGATGATTCGATTCTCCAATGCATAGCCGCTGCCCGACGGCGCCTGCGTACGGTCCGAGAGAACCCACCATTGTCCGTCAGGCGATCGGGCAAGATCGATCGCCAGCATGTGAAGATACGTGTGCGCGGGGACGCGCACGGCCACCATGGGCCGTAGAAATGCAGGGTTCGCATAAAGAAGTTCCGCGGGAAAGCGCCCGCTGGCGAGTAGATCCTGGGTCCCGTACAGATCCTCGAGAATGAGGCTCAGCAGCCGTGCACGCTGAATAATCCCCTCTTCGATAAAACGCCATTCGTCCGCCGAGATCAGGAAGGGAACAATGTCAATTTGCCATGGCCGATTGGCGCCGAGCGGATCGCTGTAGATGTTGTAGGTAATGCCGTTCTCGCGGATGCGCCGTTCAGCTCTGATGCAGCGTCGGCTCAATTCCTCCGGCCCAATCGTGCGAAGAGACTCGATCAGGTGCGCCCAATGGGGTCGAGGAGTAACGCCGTCGGACGATAACTCGTCGTACGCATCCCCATACCGCAGGGGGATTTGATAAAGGTCGGTCATGAAGGGCGTCCCGGCGTTTCAGTCCGCCTCTTTGGCCTGCGAAGGGGCAACCGCAGATCAAGCGTCCCTGGGAAAATCGGGTTGGTTTCATCTTCCGGTATCGCCGCCAGATCGACTGAGGGAGACGTGACTTGAAAGCGCTCCAGGCGCCGCCCTTCGGCCTCCTCGGCATTCCCAGGGCGAGTTGTGTAGTGGCGTCCGTCGGGTGGCTCAACGTGATAGGCACATTGGCCGATCGAACGTTCCATCCACCGATCCATGAGATCGAAAACAAGAGGCGCGTGCACGGGAACAGTCGGATGCAACGATGCCGACAAGCTTCGCGCACGATATCGAACCCCGGCGACCATGACTCCCGGATCGGCGGTCGGTTGAAGGGGAACCTTGCGTCCTTTGCAAGTCACGACGTAGCGGGATTCGGTGGGCAAACCGGAAACTTTCACCTGCATCCGTTCAAGCGAGGAGTCCACGCTGCGAACCGTTCTGCCCGAAACCGTTTCTTCGGCAAGCACGTTCCAGGGCTCCAGAGCCCGGCGCAGTTCGAGTTCGATTCCATCCGCCACGATTGACCCGACCTTTGGAAATCGGAATTCGAGTTGCGAAGCAAACCATTCATCTTCAAAATTGAAGCCCGACCACCGCAGCAGAGCGAGCACCTCGGAGAGGTCGCGCCTGACAAAATGCGGCAGCATGAACCGATCGTGGAGCGCCGCGCCCCAGCGCACAAGGCCGCCCTCGAACGGCCCTTTCCAAAACACGCACACCAGGGCTCGAACGAGAAGCATCTGCAGAAGACTCATGCGCACATGAGGCGGCATTTCGAACGCTCTCAGTTCGAGCAAGCCGAGCTGCAGCCCGAGGCCCTGTGGCGGAAATAGCTTGTCTACGCAGAACTCGGCGCGATGCGTGTTCCCGGTAACATCGGCCAGGAGGTTGCGGAACAATCCATCCACAATCCACGGCGGGCAATTGCCTAGCGGGAGATGATCGAATGACAGTTCGAGTTCATACAAGGCGTCCATGCGTGCCTCGTCCACGCGCGGATACTGGCTCGTCGGGCCGACATAGGTCCCCGAAAACAGGTACGACAGAGACGGATGATTCTGCCAGAACGCCACCATGCTGCGCAGCAGATCGGGGCGGCGAAGCAGGGGGCTGTCCAAAACGGTGGCGCCGCCGATCACGATGTGGCTGCCGCCTCCCGTGGCATTGTGGCCGCCGGTGTAGTCGAACTTCTCAGCGGTCAGGCGATTGCGGCGGGCCTCTTCGTCGAGGATGGTATTGATGTGTTCCAATTCATCCCAATCGCCCGCCGGGGGAAGATTGATTTCAAGCACCCCGGGATCGGGCGTGACGCTGAACGATCGCATCCTCGGGTCAGCAGGCGGGGCGTAGCCCTCCACCCACACCGGCATGTTGAGAAACCGGCAGGTATCTTCGACAGCACCGACCATGTCGAGATAGTCGGCAAGCACCGATGCATAGGGCAGAAACACATGCATGCGGCCCTCGCGCGCTTGCACGCACAGCGACGGCCGGATCAGCTCCGGCGCCTCCTCGGGGCCACGCAGAACGGCGGGAAGCGGATCTGCCTCCGGAGTGGTCTCGAATAGTTCCATGCGATGTTTCGCGAGAGGCGGAAGCTTGGCCCGATCCGCAAATGGCGCCTGATCAAACTCGTAGGCAAGCTCATCGGGCGCGACCCAGGGAATCGACTCGGTCGGGATGCGATAGCCAATGGGCGACTCACCCTGGGTAAGGACGAGCCGTCCCGGACGGGTGAACCATAGCTGACTCGACCACCGCAGGCGGCCTCCCGGCTGCCGGCGTCGAATGGGAAGGATATAACCTGCCGGCTCCGCAACTCCGGCTTCCGGATCATACGCGGGCAGTATGTTTTCCGAACTCACCCGGAGTCGCCGCGTGAGCGCCTCCATAAACCTGAAGGAGTCGGCCGCCCCAAAACCATAATTCTGATCTTCGTTGGCGACGAGGCCGGACTCCTCCCAGATGGGTACGCCATCCGTGCGCCAGAAGCAGCTCATCGCCCAGCGTGGCAGGGGCTCTCCCGGATACCACTTCCCCTGGCCATAGTGAAGCAACGCTCCCGGCGCCATCCTCCAGCGGAGACGCTGAATCAGAGCCAGCCCGCGACGCCGCTTCAAGGGGCCTAGCGCTTCAAGATTCCACTGCGGGCTCTCGGGTTCGTCGATGCCGACGAAAGTTGGCTCGCCGCCCATGGTGAGGCGTACGTCCTGTTCCTTCAGCTCCGAATCAACGACGTGTGCAACCTCGCGTACGCGCAACCACTCCTGGTCTGACAAAGGTTTGGACGGCCGTCGGACGTCATTCAAGCGGCGGACCGTCATGGAGTAGTTGAACTCCGTGCTGGGCAGCTCCGCTGTGCCTTCGATGGGCGCTGCCTGCGAGGCACTCGGAGTGCAGACCAGCGGGATGTGGCCCTCGCCGGCAACCAGTCCCGACGTCGGATCCAAACCAATCCAGCCGGCCCCCGGCAGGTACACCTCCGCCCACGCATGCAGATCGGCCGAGTCGGCTTTCGGGGCGTCGGCGGCGCCATCCGATGCGCTTGCGTCAGTCGCGAGTTGAATCAGATATCCGGAAACAAACCGCGCCGCGATCCCCAGGTTCCGCAAACACTCTACCAGCAGCCATGCCGAATCGCGGCACGAGCCCGAACGCTTCTCAAGGGTCTCCTCGCTCGTCTGAACCCCCGGCGCCAGCCTCGTCAGATAGGCAATCTCGTCTCGCACCTTTCGATTCAACTGCAATAGAAAACTGATCGTTCCGCACCGTTCGTCCCGGAGACCGGAAATAAATGCCTGCAACCGCGGACCTGGCGCACTCACCGACCGGTAGGGCTCAAGATCCTTCGACAAGCGCGGCGCATAAGAGAACGGGTAATTCTCGACTCCAGGTTCCAGAAAAAACGCGAAGGGATTGATGGGGGATAAATCAGCTACCAGGTTCACCTCGACCAGCAATTCACTCGTCTTCTTTGAAAATATAAGTCGTGCGAGGCGATTGGAGTGAGGATCCATCTGCCAGTTGAGCAGATGTTCGGATGGAGTGATGTCAAGTGAGTAATTGAGGATGGGGACTCGACAGTGGGGCGCGGGACGCAACTGAATCACCTGCGGCCCGAGGAATATCTCCTTCGCGTACCGATAGTGAGTGCGATGATTAAGTGCAATCTGAATGCCCATCCGCCCTCGAGCGGCCCGCGTTTGGATCCGGGGCGCCGTGATTTGACACCCCAGGCACCTTACCCGCCGGACGTCGCGTGGAAGCTGGGGTGTAAGAAGACGTTAGCATATTGCTGGCGGGATCGAAATCGATGACGAGACGCTTCGCACTTACCAGGAACCGGCGTTACGACTCATGCCGTTTTCGGTCGGATGGCGCTTCGGCGAGGCACAGCTCGGATGCCATTGTCCTGCTGAAGGTCATGCGGATGCCGTTCTTCGGTCGCAGGATGACCATCGGACGCGGTTCGATCGTCTGGCCAGGGGCTAGCTGAAAGTTGTATCTCCTGAGCAGTTCGCTCAGAATCATGAGGATCTGAAGCACCGCGTAGTTTCCGCCGATACAGCCCCGCGGGCCGGCCCCGAAGGGCAGATGAGTAAACGGCGTGTGCAGCTTCTCATTGGCCTTGGTGAACCGCTCCGGATCGAAACTCTCCGGGTCAGACCAGTAGCGTGGGGCATGGTGGGCGCCGTGGACGAACACAATGACCATCGATCCGCGGGGTATGACGAGATCCCCTACGCGGTCGTCGGCGACCGCCACGCGGTCGACCATCCAAAACGGCGGGTAAAGCCGGAGCGTCTCCAGAATCACTTGAGTGGCGAATTCGAACTTGGGGACGTCGCCATAACTCAGCGGCGCCTCGCCCAGCACGGAATGAAACTCCTGCCGAAGCCTTTCGAGACAATCCGGGTGCGAACTCAATAGATAGAGAAGCCACGAGAGGGCATTCGAAGAAGTTTCATGGCCTGCGACCAGCAGCTGCATGCTCTCGCTCAGGACCAGTTCATCGCTCATACCCTGCCCGTCGCTGTAACGGGCATCCATGAGGATCTGCAGCAGATCGTGGCCGGGCTCCTGGCCGCGACGACTCCGAATGTATTGGAGCAGAATTCCGTCTGCGCGCACGCGCATCTCTTCGTGCCGGCGCAGGTCGCCGGAGACGGAAAACCAGGGATTCAGATAGGGCTGAATGGTTTGCCGAACGATAAATTCCTGAACGGTGGAGATGGTATGGCTGACGAGGTCAATGTCTTCGTCCTTCAGGCGGGCGCCAAACAGCGATTTGGCTACCATCGAGAAGGTCATTTTCATCAGTTGGGGGTAAATATCGACGGGGCCGAGACTCACTTGCCGGTCGAATTCCCGCAGCGATTCGGCCAGGGAGTCCTGCATGATCGAAGAAAGAATCTCAAGCTGTTTTCGCTCGAACCCCCTCTGGATAAGACGACGCTGCGTGCGCCAGGCCTCTCCGTGGGTGGTCAGAAGACCTTTGCCCAGGAAGTGCCCCATCCGCTTTACCTGAATTTCGGACTTTTGGTAATTTTCCGCATTGGTCTTCAGCACATGCTGAATGACGCCGGGATCGGTGGTGACAATGGCTTGCTTAAGTCCACCCAGATGGAACCGGAACGTGGCGCCGAAGGCTTCAGTGTATTTTGCCAGGATCCGCACGGGATTGCGGGCCATGGCCCGCGAATCTGCAAAGGAGCGAAATCGGGACACAACGGGTGTCGATGTGGACAACTTCACACCCCGTTTCTCGGAAGATTGCGTGGAACGGCAGCGAATCTCATGGAATCTGCCTGAAGCGGTCGGGTGGCCATAAGTAAAAGACTAATCCCTTTTGAATTAGGTTTCGTTTCCCAATTGCTTCAAAAGTATCAAATGATGCCGGATGGCCTTCGTCATGGTGGGATGTTGCCGATAGGGGACGCCAAACTCTTCGGCGGTCTCCCTCACAATCCGGGTGAGCGGACCATAGTGGGTGTGACAGACGAAAGGGCACAGGTGATGAACGATGTGATGGTTGAGCCCGCCTACCAGCCAGCCTACGATCGGGTTCTCGGTCGCATAATCGGCGGTTGTCGCGAAGATGTGATAGACCCCGTTTTCAAACTCGCTGCGGTCCGACGGGAAGTACGTGCTGTCGATCGTATGCGTTGTTTGAAATACCAGCGATACCGTCAAACCGATGATCAAATGGACCAGCACGAACGCCCCGGCGACCAGGAGGGGTGATTTTCGCAGGACGACGACCGGCAGAATGAGCATGTACGTGAGGTAGAAGGCTTTCCCCGCAAAGAGGATGGCATATTCCCGCGCTGGATGCCTGGTCCGTTTCAGATATTTGTGGGTCGGGAAGAAAAAGCTCTCAAAGTCCCTCACGAAAACATAATCCAAAGAGAAGATGGCGTAAAAGAACAGCGCGTAGATGTGCTGGAACCGGTGATAGCTTGCGCGGGCTTCATGGGGCGTAAACCGAAAGATGCCCCGCCCCGTGAGCGCGTCGTCTTCGCCATGGAGATTGATGCAGGAGTGGTGCCCTCGATGGTGGAGGATACGCCACATGTAGGAGTTGATGCCGCAAACATCGAAAACATAGTTCAGGGTCTTGTTTACGAAGGGCACAGACGAAATGGCGTTGTGGTTGCTGTCATGGGCGATGTTCAGCAAAAGGAATGTCTGGGCGAGGCCGCTTAAAAGGTAGAGGGCAATAAATCGCCATGAATCAGGCTTGAGCGCATAGAGTGCAATCCAACTGCCCGCCAGAACTGCCAGACCCGCGCCGATCTTGACCCACATAGTCCGGTCGGCTTTGGGCGAAATATTCTGGTCGGCAAAGAATCTGTCCAGGCGGCGGCGTAAGACTTTCGGAAAGGAAGACGCACTTGCAGGGTCGCCAGCCAACTGCAACCGCGAGACCTCAGCCGGTACGAGATCATCGATATCAGGTTCGAAAGTGATGACCGATTCGGTCTCGGACGTCAACGGTGCCTCCACAATGATTGTAAGCCGACCCGGCGTATCCCGGTGGGCTGCATGCATTCCCCGGGCAGGCGGCGGATCTCTCGGTCCGCCGCCGGTAGCGTCGAAAGCTGATAGTCGCGCGAGAAATATGGAGAATCAGGGAGATTCGGATCGCTCGGAACCGCCGTGCGGGCCTCGCTCCCGGAGGAGAGAATGCACGTGCATTGTTTCTTGCCTCTGTTAATATGGAGTAATCGACCGTACACAACGAGGACGCTTCGAGTGGGTCGCTCGACGCCCGGCCGGGTTCCTGCAAGATTTCGCCGCCTCGTGGGTTTGGCCGTCAGGGGATCTTGCCACCAACCAGACCGAGGGACTGATAGGCAAAGAAACGGTTATACCGTTTTCAAAGTCGGCCCGCACTCGCCTACACTGGAATTCCGCACTCCGAGACCGAGATGGATTTCACTTACCGTTGACGGGGAGCCGCAAGACGTTTCGTGTTTGTTACGCACTGAGTTTTCCTATCCCATCTTGGAGGTTATTCCGGATCAATTATGGCGTCGATTTTGGACCAACTGGATAGGCTGGGAGATCAACACCCGCACAAACTCCTGTATTCGTACATTGA
>Ga0207098_10324_pt1 | contig 15322 bp, 14 predicted proteins | sample Alteio_BWMinHeat_84_FD_153548 | JGI IMG/M metagenome (GOLD analysis project Ga0207098, IMG submission 153548) | Enriched cells from forest soil in Barre Woods Harvard Forest LTER site, Petersham, Massachusetts, United States -... | ecosystem: Environmental > Terrestrial > Soil > Temperate forest >...
TTCGCCGTTGACGCGGCGTGAGGCTTGCCTGCCTCTCTGTGGCCCGAATCCGCATCACCGCGCTTGAGGCCAGAGTAAGCATCCAGCCTGGATGCGTGCGGCGTAACCCAGCCACTGCGCTCGCCGCGAGGAGGCGCGCCTGGTTGAAGCCCCTTTGCGCGCGCTTCGACCGATGCAACGGCACTGGAATTACCAGCATTTCCGCCGGGGCTTCGGGCGCCAGCCGGCCGATCGCCGCAGCAAGCATCTGGCCGAGTCGGCCAGACGCCCCGTGCAGGCCGTCGTATTTGAGCGCGTGAATCGCCTCCCGCATCCGTCCCTCGTACGGCCCGTATGAAACGGCGCGCACAAAAGCGGGCGGAGCCAGCCTGCACACTCGGCAGGTCAGGGGAGACACTGGACCCTCGGGGAACCCCAAAGGCTCTCCGCAACGGGAACAAACAGGGTCCGTCTGTATGGAAAACTCCATCCAGCAGGCATCACAAATTGGAACGGAAGAAAGGTGCGGCAGGGAGGAGCCGCAGAGGGCACAGTCGGAGGGAAGCAATGCACAACTCACTGCGTCCATGGGACTTCGAAGTACGCGGGCCACAGCGCGCCACGCGGAAGTCTCCGATGGTGGAACGTCGAGCGTCAGTGAACTCTGATCACTGCTGAAGACGCACCTCGCTTCAAGGAACGGGCCCGTTCTTGTGCCTTGCCACCATATTCCTTTGAATATATCTATACGCGCTTAAACGTTTGATAGCAAACATAGCGCCACACATCATCTCTTGAATTCACCCAATTGCAACGCCGATCTATATACGACCCGCAATGCTGGGAGGAGCAGTTGGCGATGGTCGACTAGTCGGCTGTCAGCAGCCGCCGCATCACTGGTTCCTGGACCCAACCAACAGGAGAGCTCCGCCGACCAGGATCCCTGCAACACCTAGCAGCGGAGGTATAAGCACCGTGTGACGGGACTTCGTCTCGATCTGTACTGGACCAAGATCGACAGCCTTTTTGCGCGTCGTGTACGTGAAGCCACCATACGCAAGAGCAGCAACCCCCGCAATAATCAGAACTACAGCAGCGATCTTCATCGAGCCTCTGTCTACACGACGATATGTACCACGGAAATGGTAGGCCTGGCAGGGGAAGCAATTGACGTGGAACCCAGGAAGATACGGAATGCAGCGTCGGGAACGGGGGAAAACGAAGAGTTGGTAATGTCCGGAGACCCACCCGGCGGGTCATCGAGGTTTGGAGCCTCGTGTAGCCCGCCGGGATCCAGCTTCCTGGAGTCTAGGGACGGTCGAGGTCGTCGCGATCCCGGTCGGTAACGACATCGCGTTCGACCACTACGTCACGATCCCGGTCGGACTTTTGGCCCGCATCGCGCGCGGCATCCTTTACGTTGCCCCAGGCCTTCTCAGCCTTTCCCTTCACCTGCTGCGCCGCGCCTTCCACCTGTGCCCCGGTATCGCCTGTCCACTCTCCGACCTGGCGCTTGATCCGGCCTGCTGCGTCATCCACTGTGCCCTTGACTCTGTCCTTGTCCATTGCTCCACCTCCGTGGATTCAACTTACCCTGCTAACTTCGGGATGAATAGTTTTCCCGAAGAAGTTATTACCGCTTGTAGAAGTGTGCCTAAGTCGCGCGCTGCTCCTGGTACAAGCAGTGCAGTACCTCGCTGGTGGAAGTTCGTCGCTACAACACAGCAATTCGAACTAGACGACTGGCCGTCTACCCGAAATCAACTGGAGAATCAGCACCACCACTGCCGCTACCAGTAGCAGGTGAATAAATCCCCCTAGCGTGTAACTACTTACCAATCCCACTAGCCACAGAACCAGGAGGATTACAAAGATCGTCCAAAGCATTCCGATACCTCCCGAGGGCAAACGTCCTCGCCTGAATCAACAACACACGCTTGGACGCAGCCATATTGCAAGATGGTTGTTTTGATTCTGCAAGATCTCGATTTCATAGGCTTAAGACGCGGTATATGTACAGTTGTCCGAGGATGCGCGCGTCACGAAGAAAGGGTGTTTGTTTTCTGGTACAGCTTTGCGTCTTGCGATTGCATCCAACCATACTGTGCGGAAGTAACTTGCGCGAAGTGACGGATCGGCGCATAACTCACCATCCCTGTCTTTAACTGTGAAATGGTAAGTCCGGTGATGATTCATCGGAGAGGAGGCAACGATGCTTTTGATCGTCATTCTGCTTGTGTTGATCTTCGGATTTGGATATGGCGGCTACCGGGCCGGTCCCGGATTGGGGTATTATGGCGGCGGCGGCCTCAGCCTTGTTCTCACGATTGTGCTGATCCTGTTGCTTCTGAAAGTAATTTGATCTGAGAGTGAAAACTGCAATTCATCCTCTCAGACGGATGGCTTGCCGCTCTTGACTTGAAGATCGACGGCCGCAGTGCTCAGTCAACAACCTGACCACTGCGGCTTTTTACTGCCGCATCAGTCCCCGCAGCGCGCATCTCCTCAAACTGCGCATCCAGCACGTCCAGTTCCACATCGCTCAGCTTCTCGATATTCATCATTTGGTCGCGCGCTTTATCGATGGAGCGGATGAGTTCGTCGAGTTTGAGATTGATAGCGCGCGCGTCGCGATTCTGCGTATTCTGGATGAGGAAGACCATCAGAAAAGTCACAATCGTGGTGCCGGTATTAATGACCAGCTGCCACGTATCGGAATAATGAAATACTGGCCCGGAGACGACCCAGGCGGAGATGATCAGGCCGGCGCAAACAAACGCCCACTTCGATCCCAGCCAAAAAGAGGCATTTGCTGCAAATCGCCCAAAGCGATCTCCTGTCTGGGCTTCACGTTTGATCTCAACTTCCTTGCTGCTCATAGTCGTCCCCCAACTAGTTAGATGCCTGCTTACGAGCGCAACCACATTAAGCGTCGTTAAGTGATTACGATCTCAGAAGTTCCGGTTTTGCAGCCACGCCGCATTCTCCGCCCGCAACGAGTTTGGCAGCCAGGTGCGATACACTTCAGACCGTGGGGGTTAAGCCGTCTTTGGGTGTGCGTTCGTTGGTTTGCGGAGCCTTGTTTTGCGGAATTCTGTCCGGGGCTCTCTCGTTCCCTGGAGATCTCCAGGCTCAGCAGGCGCCACCGCCGCCCGCGAAGCCTCAACAGGGCGGCATGAGCGGAATTGCCGGAGGTATCGGCGCCGCCCCTGTCTATGACGAACAGAAGCGCCCCATCACGGCGGGCGGATTCGTCGATTCCGGACCAGTCGTCTTTCAGGACATCACCAAGGCCGCAGGACTCTCCGGCTGGACCCATAAAATGGGCTCGCCGCAGAAGGATTTCATCGTCGAGACCAACGGCTCGGGCGTGTGCCTGGTCGACTACGACAACGATGGCTGGCTCGACATCTACCTCGTCAACGGCGCCACGTTCAATTCGCTGGACGGCAAGGAAGAGTCCCCGCACGCCGCCCTGTTTCGCAACAACCACGACGGCACCTTCACCGACGTAACCGAGAAGGCTGGCGTGGCCAACGATCGCTGGGGATACGGCTGCTCCGTCGCGGACTACGATAACGACGGCTGGCCCGATATCTACGTTGGCAACTACGGCAAGAACCGGCTTTATCACAACAATCACGATGGCACCTTCACCGACAAGGCGGAGGAGGCCCACGTGTCCCTTGGCAACTGGTCGCCGGGCTCATCCTGGGGAGACTACGACGGCGATGGCCTGCTCGATTTATACGTTTCGGGCTACGTGCATTTCGACCGCGATAATCTGCCCATCGCCGGCACCAAGGCGGTCGGGTATGCCAACTGCCAGTATCGGGGCGCCGCCGTCAATTGCGGGCCGCGCGGATTGCCCGGCGAGGCGGATCACCTCTTCCACAACAACGGCGACGGCACGTTCACTGACGTGACCAAAAAAGCCGGCGTCGAAGACAGGGATCATTACTACGGATTCACCGCGATCTTTGTCGACATCAATGGAGACGGAAAGCCCGACCTCGTCGTGGGCAATGACTCGGAGCCCAATTATCTGTACATCAACAAGGGCGACGGGACTTTCGACGACCAGAGCTATGTCTCCGGCTTTGCTCTCAATAAGGACGGACGCGAGATCGCCTCGATGGGCATCGCCGCCGGCGATTACGAAAACAACGGCCTCATCGATTTCTTCGTCACCGATTTCGGCGACGATTACAAAGTGCTCTTCCACAATGACGGCGATGTCAGCTTTACCGATGTGAGCTACAAGGCCGGCATCGCGCAGGTGACGATTCCTTTTGTCGGTTGGGGCGATGGGTTTCTCGACTACGACAATGACGGCTGGCTCGATCTGTTCATGGTGAACGGGCATGTATATCCCCAGGTCGACCAGCATGATTGGGGAACGACGTTTGCCGAAAGAACGCTGCTGTTTCACAACGTGCCCGAAGCGGCGATCTCCACCGCGGCTGCCACGTCGAAGGCGGGCGCTGCGTCGAAGGAGCGGGGGTTCGAATACGTCAAGCCCGTCAAAGGTTCAGGGCTCGCGGTGGTCATTCCGGGGCGCGGCGCGGCGTTCGGCGATCTTTTCAATGACGGCAAGATCGATGTAATCATCAACCCGGTCGATGGGCCGCCGGTGCTGTTGCGGAACGTGAATCCGGATCACCATCACTGGGTCGAGATGAAGCTCATTGGCGGGCCCAAGAGCCCGCGTGATGCGACCTGCGCCACCGTTTATCTCAAAGCGAATGGCATGCGCATGCGCCAGGACGTTTTGTCCAGCGGGAGCTACATCTCATCGAATGACCGGCGTCCCCACTTCGGCCTCGGAGACGCGACCGACGCCGGCGCCGCCGAGATTCACTGGCCTTCCGGCAAAGTCGAGAACGTGAAGTTGCCCGCCGCGGACCGGATTTTCACCATAACCGAGGGCTCCGGCATCACCGCGGCCATGTGCGGCGGCAAGGACTGCCCCGACATGCCTCCGGCCAAGCTGGTCGGGAAGTAAACCGGACGTGCTCCTTTCCCCGGTCGTCATCCTGAACGCATCGAAGGGCCCGCTTTTTGCTGTCATCCTGAGCGCAGTTTGGAGCGCTCCGCGCTCCAAGCGAAGTCGAAGGATCTGCGGTTTGAAACGCTGGTACATCGCTATACTGCTGGCAGCATTCACATCCAGTTCACTTCTTCAAGCCCAGCAACCGAAGCCGTCACCGCCAGCCTCCAAGCCTCAACCCCAGGCGCCGTCCGGCATGAGCGGCATCTCCTCCGCCGGAACCTTTGCGCCCGTCTATGATGAGCACAAGCGGCCCATTACCGCCGGTGGCTTTGTCGACCACGGTCCTATCGTCTTCGAAGACATCAGCAAATCGTCGGGACTGGCATCGTGGCAGCACGTCATGGGAACGCGCCAGAAAAAATACATCCTCGAAACCGACGGTTCGGGTATTGGTCTCATCGACTACGACAACGACGGCTGGCTCGACATCTACCTCGTCAACGGATCCACCTACGACGCCTTGACCGGGAAGACGAAGCCTCCCCACGCCGCCCTGTTCCACAACAATCACGACGGCACGTTTACCGATGTCGCCGCAAGAGCTGGCGTCACCAACGACCGCTGGGGTTTTGGGGTGGCCATTGGAGATTACGACAACGACGGCTGGCCCGACATCTTCGTCTGTAACTTCGGCAAGAACCGCCTCTACCACAACAATCACGATGGCACCTTTACCGATGTCGCTGAAAAGGCCGGTGTGACCCTGGGCAACTGGTCTGATGGCGCCACCTGGGGTGACTACGACGGTGACGGCCGGCTCGATCTGTTTGTTTCCGGCTACGTGCACTACGACCTGGACCACCAGCCAACCCCCGACGATGGCACAGTGGCGTTGGCCTTCTGCCAGCTTCATGGCGTGCCGGTGATGTGCGGCCCGCACGGCTTGAAGGGCGAGCCCGATCATCTTTTCCATAACAACGGCGACGGCACTTTCACCGACGTCAGCGTAAAGGCCGGTGTGTCCGACCCCAGCGCCTACTACGGCTTTACCTCCACTTTTGTGGATGTGAACAACGATGGCAAAGTCGACCTCCTCGTGGCCAACGACTCCGAGCCCAACTATCTCTACGTCAACAAGGGCGACGGAACCTTTGACGACCAGAGCTATGTCTCCGGCTTTGCCCTCAACAAGGACGGGCGTGAGATCGCTTCCATGGGCCTGGCTGTCGGCGACTACGACAACGACGGCCTGGTCGATCTGCTGGTCACGGATTTCTCAGACGACTTCAAAGCCCTCTATCACAATGATGGCGACGCCAGTTTCACCGATGTTGCCGATCAGGCCGGAATCACGCAGACCGCGATCCCGTTTGTGGGCTGGGGCGACGGGTTTCTCGATTTCGACAACGATGGCTGGAAAGACATCATGATGATCAACGGCCACGTCTACCCCGAAGTGGACGAGCACGACTGGGGGACGACCTTCGCCGAGCGCCCGCTCCTCTTCCGCAACACGCATGACGGCAAATTTGCCTACGTTCCCCCGGTCAGGGGTTCCGGCCTCGCCGTGTTAACTTCCGGCCGCGGCGCCGCCTTCGGCGACCTGTTCAACAACGGGAAGATCGACGTGGTCATCAGTCCCATCGACGGCCCGCCCGTCCTGCTCAAAAACGTCAACCCCGACCGCCACCACTGGGTGGAACTGAAACTCGTCGGCAGAGCCAGAACCGAGACCAACGCCGGAACCCCGCGCGATGCCGTCGGCGCGACCGTGTACCTCAACGCCGCCGGCATTCGCCAGCGCGAAGACATCATGAGCGGCGGCAGCTACATTTCTTCAAATGACCAGCGCCCTCACTTTGGTCTGGGTGAGGCCACCGACGCGGGAACCGCCGAAATTCACTGGCCTTCCGGCACAAAGGAAACCGTGAAGCTTCCCGCGGTGGACAGGATTTATACCCTCACCGAAGGGGTCGGCATCACAGCTGCGTTGTGTGGCGGGAAGCCCTGCGGAAAGAGTCCTCAGGCCAGGCCGGGCGCGCCCGCTCCAAAACGAAGGCCATAAGTCGCCAAAAAAACGCGGGGCACGAAGCCCCGCGGACTGAATCAAACTTCCTTGGCCTAGAACACCCCGGCCAGGAAAGTTTCGACGGCCGAGAGGCGCTCGCCGGTGGCTCCGCACTTCTCGAGCACAGTCGGCGAAAGCGTCATGACCGGGCAATGCGCATGCGCCAGCAGCTTATAGACCACGCCGTGGCGAGTGATGGCCGCAAAAGCCGAAGCTCCCTGGGCGCCGAGCACAATCAAATCCGCTTGCTGGGCTCGGGCCTGGAAAAGCAATTCCTCGGTCGGATCGCCGGGCACGACGATCGCCTGCACAGAAAGCCTCGCCTGCTGTTCCGCCGGAATCAAGGCCAGCACGTCGGTTTCAAGGTCCTCAATCGTGCGCCCGGCGAGAACCTCGCGGGTCTCCTGCGGCTTGATGACATGCTGCAGTACCAGCCTGGCGTTGTGTTGCGCGGCAAGTTCCGCGCCAAACCCGGCGACAACATAACTGGTGTCCATCAAGCTGAGGGCGCAAAGGACGGTTTTGGTGGCGAAATTGCGGTAACTTCCGTCGACCACATCAGGGCCGACAATGCACACCGGAACAGCCGCCGTTCGAAGCACTACTTCCGCAACCGATCCGACCAGCAATTTGCCGATCGGCCCCGGAGAGTGGGTGCCCATCACGATGCGATCGATTTCCCGTTCCTGGGTGTACGCGAGAATCTGGTCGGCGGCCAATCCTGGCCGTACCACAACTTCACAGCGCAGTCCAGCGGCCCGGGCTCGTTCGGCCAGCGGTTCAAGATGTTTCATTTCCGCGCGCGCAGCGGCGGCGTAATCGTAGTAGCGAATCCCCGAGGTTTCGGATGCCGACACCACGAGCGTGTCGTAGGCGTGAAACAGGATGAGATCCGCCCCAAACTCCAATGCTTGCGCGAGCGCGAAGGAGAATGCCTTCTCGTTCGGAGGGATTTCTGAGGCGAACAGGATGGTTGACGGCTTACTCCAACCCGGCTTCAAGGTGGTTGCCATGGGAAACCTCCTGGCGGTGCGGAGAATTAGAAGCGTGACAGGTCTGGGGATGAGCTTTCGGTGATCGAAGACACAGCTGACGGTGATCTGAATCACCCACGATGGGTGGTGGTGTAACCAATCTACGAGGCAATCATGTCGGAAAATGTTGCCTCGTGTTCAGAAAATACCAGAGTATTTGATTTGCGCAACGTCAATTTCCGGCGAAGTGACGCCAATCACAGCGGGAGCGGCTTTGGGCCTGCTTTTCTTAGGACAGCATCGCGGTTTTCCCCTCTCTTTGATTGATCTCCCGGGCAAGGTTTTATGTTTTCCCGGATCAGGTTGGTCGCGATTCCAACGGAGGCCCTCATGCAGCCCATGCACAGCATTCCCGCCCGCGGCGGGTTGAATTTCGACGAAACTCCTTTTTTGGCCATCTGGGAAGTCACGCAATCGTGTGATCTGGTCTGCAAGCATTGCCGCGCCGCCGCCCAGCCCATCCCCCATCCCGATCAGCTCAGTACGGACGAAGGCAAAGCCCTGATCGATCAGATCGCCACCATGCAGGTGCCCATCTTCGTCTTCACCGGAGGCGACCCCCTCAAACGTGCCGATGTCTTTGACCTGATTCACTATGCCGCCGAAAAGGGCGTAAAGGTCGCGGTTACCCCCAGTGCCACGCCCCTGCTTAGCCGGGAGGCCATTTTCAAGATGAAGGAGGCGGGCGTCGTCCGGCTCGGCATCTCGCTCGACGGCTCCAGCCCCGAGGTTCACGACGCCTTCCGCGGATTGCCGGGCGCCTGGGCGCGCACCATCCAGGCTATCGAGTGGGCCAACGAGGCCGGTATTCCCATCCAGGTGCACTCCACCATCAGCCGCCACAACGCCGCCGATCTCGACAACCTCTGCGCCTTGTTTGAAAAGCTCGCCGTCGTCATGTGGAACGTCTTTTTCCTCGTTCCCGTCGGACGCGGGCAACTGGGCGATCTCCTCTCCGGCGAAGAATTCGAGCAGGTCTTCGGGAAAATCTACGAGCTGTCGCACCGCGTCAGCTTCCAGATCAAGACCACCGAGGCTATGCACTACCGCCGCTACCTCCTGCAGCACAATCTCGAAGAACGCCGCATGGGGCATGGAACCGGACACGGTTCGGGCCACCCGCATGCCACGGCCGAGTATGAGCCCGGCTCCCCGACCGCCGACGCCCAGAGCCGCACCCGCGGTTGGGCTACACGGCGCGTCAACGACGGCAAAGGATTCATGTTCATCTCCCACGTGGGCAACGTCTATCCCAGCGGATTCCTGCCCATCCACGCCGGCAACATCCGCGAGACGCCCCTGGCTGACATCTATCGCAACGCCCCTATCTTCAAGGCCCTTCGCGACACCAGCCGTCTCGAAGGCAAATGCGGCGCCTGCGAATACAAGGAAGTCTGCGGCGGTTCACGCGCCCGGGCCTACGCCGTCACCGGCGACCCGCTGGCGCAGGAGCCCTGCTGCATCTATCAGCCCCGAAACTGGCAGCCCAGCCAGCCCGGCGAGCAGCCCGCAGTCTGTCAGCCGGAGCACCTCGCCACCCTTGTCACCTTATAGGCGTCGCTCAACCTTCGCCCAGAGTTCAAGGAGGGAATCTACCGCTCCCTCCTTCCGGTGCGAAAACCAGGGTTTTCCCTAGGTGCTAACGAGAACTCCAGGGGCTAGGCTTCGATGGGGCTCCTTCTGCTGCGACTTCCGGCCCCTGACCCGTGAGAAACCTATGTACTCCCCAGCTCTGCTTGAAAGAGTTCATCTGAGGGGTCGAGACGGCATTTTCCTCGTGACCCGCGTGGATCACGAGGAAAAGGTCGCCGACCTGTTGCCATTTACTCATAGCCAACTCGCGAAGCGGGACGTTCCTTTCGGAATGCTCGAGCCTTCAGTCTGTGCGAGTCCGGAAATGTTGCGGCCGCTGCCTCGCTGAGCTCAATGAAATTCGTTCCTGACGCTGTGCGCGGCTATGTCGCGTCGCGGGGCAACCCTTCAGATCAGACGATACTTAGGATGGGCGACGCCTCAAGTCCTTTTCATCGAACCTTCTGCCACGCTTATACTGAGGTTGCGTGAATCCGAGTCAGGCGGCCGGATTCTCTTCCCGCGCGGGGCGCGAATTTGATCGTCGAACCCTGATTCGGTGGCTTCCTCCAACCGCCATATCCACGTACGACTGCACACTTAGAGGTTGAATCGGATGCGGACGGCAATCATCGGCGGCGGCATTGCGGGCTTGGCGGCTGCCTATGAGCTCGAGCGGGCGCGGGCGGCGGACCCCCTGGTCCAGTACACCCTGTTCGAGGCCCGCGAGAGACTCGGCGGCGCGCTGGCCAGCGAAACCGTTCAGGGCACGGTTCTGGAGCGTGGCCCGGACTCCTTCCTCACTGAGAAGCCGGCGGCATCCACGCTGTGCCGCGAACTGGGGCTCGGCCCCGACCTGCTCCCGTCAAACGATGCGGATCGAAAAACCTACATCCTGGTAGGTAACCAGCTCGTTCCCCTTCCTGACGGACTGATGTTCCTGGTGCCTACAAAGCTCGTGCCCACAGCACTTTCGCCGTTGTTCAGCTTCCCCACCAAGGCGCGCATGGCGCTCGAACTGCTGCTCCCGCCGCGCCGCAGGCGCAACACGGATGAGTCCGTGGCCAGCCTGGTGACCCGGCACTTCGGCACCGAAGCTGTGGACCGGCTCGCCGACCCGCTCCTCTCCGGCATTTATGGCGGCGATTCGGCGCAGCTGAGTGCCAAGACCGTGCTCCCCCGCCTGGTGGAAATGGAGACCCAGTACGGGTCCCTCACCCGCGGAATGCTGGCCGCTCACCGCAAAATGCGCGCCAGGGCTGCCGCCAACGGCCATGGTGACCCCGCCGCGCGCCCCGTATTCACCACCCTCCGCGGGGGCATGCAGCAACTCGTGGACGCGATTCGCGCCCGGTTGGATTGGGCGGCCGTCCGGCTTTCTACCCCGGTGAACGCCCTCGAACGAACCCCCAACGGCTGGATGGTCCACTCCCTTGGTACCGCGGAGTTCTACGATTCCGTGATCGTGGCGTCGCCTGCCTGGGCCGCCGGAGTGCTGCTGGCTCCCGTAGACGCGCTGCTCAGCGAACAACTGGGCGGCATTCCCTACTCCTCGTCGATTACGGTCAACCTCATCTACGACGAGGATGCCCTGGGCAAGCTCCCCGAGGGCTTCGGTTTCCTGGTCCCGGCCAGCGAGCGCCGCTCCCTGCTTGCCTGCACCTTTGCGCACCGCAAGTTTCTCGGCCGCACCGCTCCAGGCAAGGCCGTGATCCGCGCCTTCCTCGGCGGCATGCGCAATGAAGCCCTGCTGGCCGAGAACGACAACGCCCTGGTCGCCATTGTCCGTCATGAGCTGATCGACATCCTCGGCGAAACCGTTGTCGGGATCGGGCTAGACCCGGAGTACACGCAGGTGACCCGCTGGCGGAGGGCCATGGCCCAATACGCCGTGGGCCATCAGGAACGAATGGAACGGATCAGCGAGCGCCTGGCGGCCCTCCCCGGCCTCCGTCTCGCCGGCAATGCCTACGACGGCATCGGCATTTCCGACTGCATCCGTCTCGGCCGCAAGGCCGCATTGGAGTTGGTGAGCGGCGCAGTGGGAGCGCCCAGCTCGTAACGCTGGCTCAGAGGGCGAACTGCGCCCTGCGGTCCTGGACTCTGTACGGCAGGGGGCGTAGCGGGAGGAGCATCAGTTCCCAAAGGCTTTATCGGTATCTTCATTCTTCGGTCAAAGTCGGACTTTCTCAACCCGCATAGACCATTAACGCAGCACATCGAACCCGCATTGGCTCCCGTGCACTTGTCGTCGGGCATAGCGTGAGCTGCGAGCCAGTCGTGCATGGCGGGTATATCTCGCCATTTCGACCTCAGGATGCGATCGGGACGGAAGGCATAGGCGAACTGCGAGTACCGAGTCCCCTGCAGGAACATGTCGAGGTGCTGCTGCATCTCCTGGTCTTCTCCCGGGGCGGGGAACAGGTACATGGCCTTGTAGTTCACCCTGCGTCCCTTGTAGGAGACGTTCACCGTGCAGGCGATGTACCAGGAGTACAGCGTTCCGTTGGTGTCGCCCATCTTCTCCAGAAACTGCTGCATGGTGATCCCTGTCAGGCTGTTAAGATCCGCACCAGGTTCTTTCTGTGGCTGCCCCCATTTCGCAGTAATTGACCCATAAGGGCCTGATCCATCAGGCCGGAGCACATCGAGGAGGATAACTTCCTGATCAGGCTGAGGCACGGATACAAAATCCGTGAATGGACTGGAGGCAATATCTGCGGTTTGCCCGGTCTTGATGTCGCTCACCTCTATATTCATGGTTGCGTCTGTGAGCGCTTGTTGAATGGCCTTCGCGTCGATCTGGCCATTACCATCGCGGGCCGCATTCGCAAGAACCGTCAGCTGCATTCCATACGGGATCGTGTCGTAATCCCGCAGCACCATGCTGATGAACAACTGGGTCCGGTAGCCGCTCCGCTTAGTGGGGCTGGAGGTGCTTGGCCTTGGGAGAGGACGGGCATGAATACCACTATGGCGGTGATCATGAAGCACTTCATTCGGCTTTCCTCCGAAGCGGTGCCCACGGAAGAGAGCGCTTCCGAGATTGCCTACAGTAGCACGAACTAAGAGCTGATAGCTAAGAGCTAGTAGCTAATAACTCGAAGCCCGAATCCTTTGCGGGTCCTCGAACAGCCGCGCCGTCACCACGCCAAAAAGAAAGCCCCCGATATGCGCGAGGTACGCAACCCCACCGGTCTTGACCTGGGCGACCATCCCGAAGTTGAAGAGCTGGATCAGAAACCAGAAGCCAATCAGGACGGCTGCGGGAATGAACGTAACGCGGAAAAAGATAAAGATGAAAAGCACGGTGCGGATGCGATCGCGCGGATAGGTGATGATGAATGCTCCCATGACCGCCGCGATGGCGCCGCTTGCACCCAGCGCCGGAATGCTGGAACCAGGATCGCCCAGTATCTGGGCCAGCATCGCCACGAAGCCTCCGGCCAGGTAGAAGAAGAGAAACCGCACCCCGCCCATCGCATCCTCGATCTCGCGGCCAAACGCCCAGAGATAGATCATGTTGCCGATGATGTGCATCCAGCTTGCATGCATAAACATCGAGGTGAACAACGTGATCCAGCCATGCCCATGAAGAATCCGGACGGGAATCGCTGACCAGGCCCACACGAAGGCGTCGCCGTACATCAGTTCCTTCAGGAACACGTAGATATTCAGGACGACGATGAGCGTTGTGACGACGGCAAAGCGGCGCGGGCGCCGCGAGGCATCGCCAAGCGGTATCAGGCCTCCCATTTACATTCCGCCTTTGCCTAGGAGGATGCCAATGCCATACGTGACCGCGCCTTCCACCGCGCCTACGACCGTCATCTCAAGCCCCGAAGCCCACCACGAACGTACCGTGATGAGGCTCTTGGCGGCGCCCACCGCAAAATGCGCAGCCAGTGAAACGATCGCGGCAGCGATGACCGCCGGCACGCCTTGGAGGAAGAAAAACGGGATGATCGGGATGATCGCTCCCACGGCTGTGGAGAGCGCGCCGGAACTCGCCGAAACGAGCGGATTCGAGAGCGCCTCTTCCGAAGCGCCCAGCCGTTCTCCCGCCAGCGCGCGCAGCATTTGCTCCGGGTCGCGCGCAATGTGGTCCACCACGTGGAAAGCGTCTTCCTCGGGCAAACCCTTCACCTGGTAGTACAGTGCCAGCAGTTCGCGGGCTTCGGCGCCGTTCATGCGAATGGCTTCGCGTTCGCGGGCCAGCTCCGCATGGTAGATTTCCTGTTCGCTCTTGGCGGCAAGATATGCCCCTGAGCCCATCGACAGCGCACTGGCAACCATTCCCGAAAGGCCTGCGAGCAGCACGTACTTGGAATCGCCCGCGGTCGCGCCGGAAACGCCCGAAACGATGCCGAAGATCGCTCCCAGGCCATCATTGACGCCGTAAATCGCATCGCCGATCCAGCTTCCCGCCTGCTTGCGTCCCTGGTTGCGCTTGGCCAGCAGCTCATCGAGCACCGCCTTGGGGTCGACCTTGGGCGTGCCGGCAGGAGCCAAATAATGTCCGCGCAGGAGCGACCCCAACTCGCGGTGATGGTCCTTCTCGTCTTCAATGACGTGGTTCAGGATGTCGATAGAATCGTTGTCGCCCAGGTCCTTCAATTGCCGCCCGTAGTTGGCGATGTGGCGGCTCTCTTCGATCTCCAGCCGGCGCAGGGCCATGCGCACCCCGCCGGCCCGGTTGGCCAGCGAATTCGCCTCCCCTCCGGGGCTGCCCTTGTAGACCGGCTCGGGACCGCCCAATTCCACGATCCGCCCGTGCCAGAGTGCGGCGTGTTCCCACTCCGCGCTGGCCAGGTGGCGCAGAACCTGCGCACGGACGGGATCGGTGTCGCGGTCGGCTAGCGTCTGATACGTGTGGTACCCCTCCATCTCCGCCTGCCAGTTGCTCTCCAGCGCGTCTAGAATCTTCTGCTTCCGGGCGCCGTTCAACACTTCCTTGACCAATGGTTTCTCCTAGCTTTCAGTTGAGAATAGCCCAGATTTCTAGCCCTAGTTTAGCCCCGCAATGTTCCTCGCGTTCTATCACCTTCCCACAGTCGCCGTTTCCCGTATAGTGTTGTGTGCAGCAAAAGCCGGGAGAAACCCGGCCGGCGGAATTTGGCTAAAATCCGCCCGGTATCCGTCCCGTGCCGCGACATCAAACTGCTGAGGACGCGCAATACGCCCATGCGGGCGAACTTCTTTCAAGGAATCGAGGGATCTATCTCTCATGGCCACGCGATCTACTCCATCAGCGGCAACATCGAATGCCCCCAGCTACGTGGGACCGTTCATTACGGTCGCCATCCTCTTCTTCATCTTCGGGTTCATCACCAACCTGAATATGGCGTTGGTCCCTCACCTGCGGTCCATCTTCGATCTGCCCTACGCTTGGGCCATGCTGGCTGAATCGGCCTTCTTCCTGGCCTACTTCGTCTTCTCCTCGCCAACTTCGAAACTCATCGAAACCATCGGCTACAAGCGAACCATGGTGGTGTCGCTCTTCATCCAGGTGGTGGGCTGCCTTTTGTTTGTCCCCGCCGCGAAGATGGTCAGCTTCCCGCTCTTTCTTACCGCGGTCTTCGTCGTGGGTGCGGGCGTTACCGCTTTGCAGACGGCGGTCAACCCTTACGTCGCCATCCTTGGACCGGAGCACAGCGCCCCGGTTCGACTTACCCT
>Ga0207098_10325_pt1 | contig 15306 bp, 8 predicted proteins | sample Alteio_BWMinHeat_84_FD_153548 | JGI IMG/M metagenome (GOLD analysis project Ga0207098, IMG submission 153548) | Enriched cells from forest soil in Barre Woods Harvard Forest LTER site, Petersham, Massachusetts, United States -... | ecosystem: Environmental > Terrestrial > Soil > Temperate forest >...
CTTGCTCGACATGCCCGCGGCAATCTTGGCCGCGATATCCGGAGCGATCCTCTGCGAGAAGATTCCCCACGCCGCTCCCACCAGCTTCCCTGGATCCAGTTTGTACTCCGAGGGCAGTTGACCGGTCAGCTGGAAATTCAGAATCTCTCCCTTCCTGATCGACTCGTGAAGCGCCGAAGGCGGCGCATCCGGGTTCGGGTTCTTCTCCAATTCCGGAAATCCCAGCCGCAGGCCGAGACTTAATCGCCCAAAATCGTGCAGCGAAAGCCGCGACGGTGCAGCTGCTCCCCCTCCTGCGGCCGATCCTCCCGCCTGGCTGGGGAGCGGCGGAAGCGGCGTATAACCCGGCGGCACCAGAGGCGGCCGCGATGGTGTGTATTGCTGCGGCGCTGGAACCGCAGGCGTGCCACTGGGCGTCTGGTCGGCTCCGCCGCCGGCAGTCTGCCCGCTGCCCTTCACGGGAGCGATGGGCCCCGAAGGATTTAGCAATTCCTCCGCCGGCGCGGTTACCGTCACCGGATCCGGCTTCTTCTTGGGATCATCTTTCTTCGGCGCATCCTGCGGCGCCGGCTCACGCGCCACCGCGGGCGCCGCGCTCGACAGTCCCCCGCTCGCCCCTCCACCACCGGTCTGTTGCACGGTATGGCTCAACTCATGCGCCAGCAGCCTCAGGCCTTCGCGCGATCCCGGATTGTACTGCCCCGCCGCAAACACCGCATCCTGTCCTACCGCGTAGGCCCGCGCGCCCACCGCACGCGCCGACTCATTCGCCCGGGCTCCAGTGTGCACACGCACCCCGCTTAAATCGCGTCCGAACCGCGGCTCCATCATCGCCCGCGTCCCTCCATCGAGCGGTTGCCCCGCCCCACCCAGGACCTCGTGCACAATTGAAGGCGCTTCTGTCTGCTCCATCCCATCCGCTGCAGCCCGCGTCCGCGTCTGCCCGGCCATCCCGCCACCCGATACCTGCGCCGCCATCGCGTCCGCTTCCAGCTCATGCGGATCCCGCGCCGACCCCACTGCCAGCTTTCTTTGCACCGGCAGCGCGAATGACCCGTCCCCTAGCCGCTCATTGGCGTTCACGGGAATAGCGCCAGGCCGTTGCGGAAATATCGTCGAAACGGAATTCGATTTTCGCCCGACCGGCGACGAGCGCGCCCATCCTGGCTGCGAAGAAGCTTTCGGTGCCTCACGAACAGTAATCATTGAAAATCGCGTCACATGTGTCTCCCACTAGTTCGCGGGATTGGTCCACGCCCGAGTGTTAATTTTCGCAAATGCCCGTCGCCGACAGCCTCATCAAAATGTGCCCACAATGATTGGAATCCCGATAAACGGCGGGAGCGCTCTGCTGGATGGCAGAGTTGTCTGTCCTCCCTGGGGCGCCAGATTAAAGTCCACGGCTACTGGCTGTCCCGCCTGAAACGTAATGCTTGGAGCGGCTTGAATCGCAACCGTCACCGGACCAAAGATCGCCGTTACCTGGGCTCCTGCTTGTACTTGAAAGGTGATCGATCCCGAGGCGTCTCCCTTGGCGCGTGTGACGCCTCCCAGCAATTGAACGAACACGCTGGCCTTCACTTTCAGCGCTGATTTAAGAACCTCCACCGTGCGGGTCTCTTTCTGCAACTGGCCTCCCGCCAGCACCTGAATATCGCCGGTATCGAGATTGATACCGAACTGATAAACCGCCTGCGCCGCGCCCGATCCGCGGGTCAACTGGACCTGGACCGATCGTTCCACCTTGCCGGGACGGTTCATGTGCCACGTCCATTGCCCTCCGATGGCCGAACTCAAATCGTTATCCGAGTCCTTTGCGTCCGTGCCGGCCGTAGTCGGAGCAGATTCCCGCATATTGGTAGCCATTCCAGGCGGCGGTGCAGTTGGCGCCGAAGGAGTGGTTGGATCGGAGAGCACCTTGCCCTTGTAAGCAATATCCACCTTGATCTGTGGCTCGCCAATCTGCCCATCCGCAAAAGCCACATCGAAGCGATCCTCTGAGAACTTCCCCGGCCCGATCCACTGGATCAAAGCACGCCGAACCGTGTCCGCGCGGCCAAATGCGTTCTGCTTCGGCTCGTCCTCTCCGGCAATCGTGGGATAAACTCCCAGGACGCGGATATACGCGCGCTCGTCGGCCTGCAATGCAGTGACAATCGTCTTCGTCAGCTTGTTCAGGTTCCACGGTCGCTTATTTCCGGGTGTCACATCGAACTCCGATATTTCCCGCTCCTCGTGCATCGGGTTGTCCGAAATATCGTTCACCGGCGCCGGCTGCCGAGCGCCCCCCCCACCCTGATCCTGCTTGGCACTGTCATTATCTTTCGTGCCCGGCTGTGGGTCGCGCCGCACCATCGGTGCACCTGGCTGCTGCACCACGTGTGCCAGTTCGTGGGCGATTAATTCCCGGCCTGCAGTCGAGTGAGGCCGGTATTCTCCCGCGCCGAATACGATGTTTTGGCCAGCCGCATACGCACGCGCATGCACCGCCTGTGCCGAGGCCGCCGCCCGCCCCCCAACGTGGATCCTGACCTGCCCAAACTCCGTCCCGAATCGCGGCTCCATGAAATGGCGCGTATCCGCGTCCAGCGGCCGCCCCGCCGAACACAACACTTGATGCACAATGGATGGGGCTTCCATCTGCGTCGAGCGGGTGATGCGCGCGTCGCGGTGCAACTGCGGCCGTTCCCCGCCCCTGTGCGACGCTCCCACGACTTGACGCGCCGCTGCGTTCGCTTCGGCTTCAATTGGATCGCTCACTGGGCCCACCAACAATTTTCTCTGCAGCGGAACCATCGGCAAAGGCGCAAGTCTCGCCCCAGCCTGGGTGGCGTTGTTCGACCATTCTTCCGGCGGGGCAAACTCAGCATCGGCTGGAATCGACGCCGGATTCAATGGCAGAAAGGGTCGTTCCCGTTCCGCGGGCTGGCCGGTGCTTCGCCCTGCGGTCGCAGGAACCGACTTTCCCGCGTGGGACTCGCCCTTCGCCGCACGCGCCGTCATAAGCCCCGCCATTGAGGTCATCTCATACCCTCGCACCGAGCGCGATCCGCTCGCAATGCCGGGAAAATCCCGGGTCGATCATGGCCATGCGCCGCTCCATTCTCGACGCCACTTCGGGATGCGCCTTTGCGTCTCCCAGAAGATGCGTGAATCCCGCCTGCGCCGCGGACTGCGGGCTGAATGCGTCCTCCATGGTCGGAAACACGTACAGCATCGCCACCCCGCGATAGGGGGAGTCCGGGTGAAAGCGGTGAAAATCCACGCAAGCCGCCAGAGAGTATTGCTCCATCAGCATGTTATACCCGTCTTTATGCGGCACCTCGCGCCACGCCGCTGCATATGCAGGATCCATCACCATGCGGATGCTCGTCTCCGCGTAGTGACGGATGAAATCGACCCGGTTCCCGCCCATGATCCCGCAGCTTTCCTCGCGGAACAGCGTCCAATCGCGCGACAGGGCCCACTCCCACTCCGCCGGAAGGCTGAGCCCGTGGCGCGCGAATAATTCCTCCACCTGCCGCGGCTGGCAACGCCCCTGGTCAAACGCATGCCACTCCGGGCACTGAGCTAGCACCGCCGCCGACCGCAGTGCCGGAGACAGCGGCTTCCAAAGAAAGACGTCAGTATCCAAATGCACAAATGGCCGGTCCTGGATGCTGTAGGCTACCAGTTTGCCCAGCGCCCACCACCCTGCATCGGCATCTCTCAACCGGTCAAGCTCCGTGGAGACCTCGCCGAACTTCAACCCCAGCCGGTCCACCAGCAGCGCCTTGCCATCCGAGTCCGTTACCAGCATGGTCTCGTCAAAATGCCGTTGCGCCAGCCGCAGCGACAACCCCCAGGCGAGAAGGTGATGCTTCGGCTCGCGCCAGCTTCGCCCCGCGCGCTCTTCGTACGGCCTGCTCCAGAATGACCACACCGCCCGCATATCATCCCCGCCCTATTTAAAGATGATGATCGGAATTGCGCCGCCGGTAATCGCCAGCGTTGGAGCCGGAGTAAAGCTCCGGTTGCCCACCACCGATGAAACCGATGCGTTCAGCGTTACGGTATCCGTGTTGCCCACCCCTTGCGCGTTCACTCCCGGGCTGGTTGTGATGTTGATCGGCACCGTCACCGACAACTGGCCCGCGGGCACCGTCGCCGTTCCCTGGATATTGACCACCGTGCCTACGCCGGTTCCTGTCAGCGACAACGTCACCACGGTCGGCGCAATCGGCAGATAGGTCAGCGTGATCAGCGCCTGTACCGCGGTCACCGGGATCGCCGCCCCCGCCGGGCCTGTCTGCAGTCCGGTCATGACTCCTTGGAAATTAACATTCACGGTCACCGCGCTGAGCGGCTGCGCCACGCCATTCTCAATGCCCTGGATCTGCACGTTGGCAATCAGCACCGTAGGAGCAAGATAGAACCAGCCCTCGAAATCGCTGGCCTTGGCCGACCCGCCGCTCGGCATCTGCAGGCTCACGCACTGCGCCCCGTCGCTCGACCGCGTCGCCGTGGCTCCAAAACTTTCTCCGTCGAGATAAAGCGTCCCGTTCCCCGACTCCGAATACACGCTGGATCCGATGAGTTGCACCCGTACCCGGCCAAATCCGCCGGTGCCTGAATTCACGAGCGCCGTGTTCAGCACCACGTCCAGCCAGTAGGTCGAATACAACTCGATACCCTGCGTCACCGGCGGAGGCAGCCAAATCACCTGGTTTCCGTTCACAGTGATTCCGCCCGGCGGATCGAGCGCAACCACGGTACGCATGAACACGTCCGTCCGGTCGGGAATCTTGCCCGCAGCCGCCAGCGCATTCAAGGCCGCCGCGGCTCCCGCGAAGGCATCGTTGGCCAGCGGCGGCTCCAGCGTCACCTTGAAGTTCCCTCCGCCCCACGGACACGTGGGTGCCTGGTCCAGCGTGATCGAAAGCCCGTTCTGGAGCAGCGTATCCACCGTCATGACGTCATCATTGTTCCAACTGATCGCCGAGACATGCAGAGCTGCCGGAACCTGCTCCTGGTTGAGCGCCGTCAGCGGCGGAAACGTCAGCCGGCAATCATCCACCAGGAACGGCGGCAGATTGAACGCCTTCACTCCCGCCTCGAAGCGAATGTTCCGCACGTGAATGCACGCCAGCGGCGCCCTATACACCGGAATGAACTTCGCCGGCTGGAAGAAATCGCCATCGCCTCCGCACGGTGGCCAATCGATCGAGCCATCGGAAGTCCGCGCGGGAATCGTCCAGTAATCTCCGGCCACATACCTGCCCGGCTGGAATGTCACCTCGATTCCATTCTCCAGCGGAATAGCATTGCCGCTCAGATTGATGCCGATAGCGGTTGCTCCCGCGCCGCCCTGGTCCCAGCGCCGCATGCGCGCATTCCGAGTTTGGTCTATACCCACCACCGGCGACGTCAGCGTTACCTGCAGCGGCCCCGGCCCTATCGACTGGATCTGATACAAAGTGCCCGGCTGATTCGGCGGATCACCGAAGAGATTGGTGTCATCGCCGATCTCGACCCACTGCCCGGCCTGATATCCCAGGTTCGCATCGGGTCCCAGGCTCGCCACCGTGACCACCGGCCCGCTGTAGGTCGCAATCGCGGTGACCACCGACCCGTTTTCCCGCGACCACTTGAACGTCGCGGCATCAAGCGTTCCCCCGGTATGAATCTCCACCCGGTAGAGCTGATTCTCCAGACCCTGGTAACCGGCCGAAGGAATCGGCTGGCAGCCGCACGTGTTGTTGCCCTGTCCGCTGTCGGCGCCCATCGCGCCCGTCCGCAGGAGCGGAAACTCCCCGTACATCCCCTGGCAGCATTGCGACAACTGCGCCACCGGGTCCACGAACGATGCGCCGCTCGCTGCATTCCCCTGCTGTCCCGGGACGGGCGTCGTTCCCTGGTCCAGAGTCGCCACGACCCGCCACACCGTCTGCAGACGCGCCGTCGTATCCGCCTGCCCCAGCGCTGGCTCGCGCAGGCACGCGTCGTCCAGTTGCGTCACCAGTCGCTGCCACACCTCGAGTTCCAGGTGCGCCGTCACGCCGCCTTTTCCCGCCGAAACCTGAGTGAGAATCTGCTGCGACGTGTACGGCGGATCGATGAAGAATGGCTGGTTGTCGAACAGCACCGGGGTCTCGTTCTCCACCAGCAGCCCTTCTACGTAATATCGGCCTGCCCCAATGCGAATCTCGTTGCCCACCACATCGATCTCGAAGCCCGCATCGTTCGCCGGCCCGCCATAGGGGCCAATCACATCCACGTTGGTGGTGTCGCGCAAATGGGCATCAATCGCGCTCTGCTCATTGCCGTCCGCGTCCACCGCTACCCGGCCCTGCTGCTCCAGAACCGCCGAGTAGTGCTTCGCGGGGTTAAACCGGATTCTGCTGAAATCGCCTCTCATACCTTGCCCTGCCTGTAAATCAGTCTCGTGTTGAGCATCAAAAAGTTCTTCTCACCCTGAACGCAGCAAATGACCCGCTTTCGGATTTAGCTGATCCGGGCACAACCACTGGGTGCCCCATCCTGGCGACTTCTTTGTCGCTAGGGTGGGATAGCACGAACCCGATCCGCGGAACGCTCATAACAGCCCAGTTCCAATCCCCGGAGCCTCATCCAACTCTTCGCCCTCTACGGAGCATCGCGGCACATTCCGCGTCGCGTACCCATACGGCGTTGTCACCGGCAACCCTTCCACACGCGGTCGTGACGGGATCAGGAACACCCCGTGTTCGAGGTTTGCAGGCAGATACTCCGCTGACCGGATCTGGATATTGGTTACCGCCTCCGTCTCCTGGATCTGCTGGAAGACTCCCATTTGCGACCCGTTGTCCGCGCCTTTCCAGATCGCAAGCGGCGCATCGCCCGACAGCATGCAGTAGCCCGGCTCTCCGAACCGCAACGAAATAAATTGCGGCAACAGCGCGCCCTCGCTCGCCGCATCCGGCGGCAGGCACTCATATCTTCGCGGCACGATGGATGCGAATGGCAGAGACGAAAACCGCACGCAGCCCGTCTGCCTCCGGTTTGCCCACACCGCCGCCTTCCAGGGGTCGCGTCGCCCCAGCCGCGATTGGAAGATCGTGTTCGACGCCAGGCTCATCTGCTCCGTCCACACACGCCCGATCACCGTCGAATCCTCGATGTGCAACACCGCCCCCGCCGACGCCAGATCTGTCCCCGCGATCGCCGGACAGAATGGCGAGCCTGCATCCACGATGCTGTCCACAATCCGCAGCGAGCAGTTGGCCGGAAGAGCCACCGGGCCCATAATCACGCGCGTCATACCCACGCACGCTCCGATCGCCGATCCGCTCAGGCTCGCCTCGCCTGGAAAACTCGCCTCACCCAGGTTCGTGCGCAGCCGCCCCGGCGTCAGCGTACAATCGGCAATCTGCACGCACGGCGAGTCGCCCAATACCCGCATCTCCCCTGCGAACACAATCCCGCTGAACTGCACCTGCCCCACCGGCGCCGCGAGTCCATCCTCCAAGTGCGGCAGCGGCAGTCCCAGCACTTCAATCTCGCCGCGCAGCGTTACCCGCGACTGGTTCCACTCCGGCGGCGCGCCCTGTTGCGTCACGTCGGCCGCCGCGATCAGTAGCTGGCACTGCGACGACACGTGAATCGCAAGCGGCCCTGTCAAGTCGACGGCGAGTGACTCATAATTCGGCAGCACAATGATCCCCGCCGACCCCGTCGGCAACGAGTTCCACTTCGCCACCGCCGCCTGCAGCGTGGGATAAGCCGCCGTCCCCACCACCGCGGTGAGCACCGGATTCGCCGGCGGCGTCACATACGCGGTGCGATCATAGGGACCACCGCCCATCGCCGCGGACGCACCGTAGCTGTATGTTGCGCGCAAATCGTCCGGCACCTTCACATCGGCCGCATATTGGATCCGACCAAGTTCCGGATCAATCGCAATTTTTCCGTTCGCAACCCGGCACAATCCCTTCGGCGTCTCTGTCAGATTTGCGCAAACAATCCGGCTCACATCTACCGGGTCGCCGTTCTCAAACAGTTCCAGGCTTGACGGATAAAAATCCGCCATGCGCAGCGCGAAATCCCTTCGCAAAATCGGCTCCGGGGCATCCATTTCCGTCATCAATCGCGCAAAGGGCGCCGGCGGCGGTGGCGGCTGCTGAAACAGCGGCATCGGCCCGCCCACAGAACTGAAAAAGAATCCACCCCCACCCAGCCGGAACAGAGGCGCGTCGGTAATCTGCCGGCTCTTCCACCTCCACATCCACACCGCGATGTCGGGAACGTTGAAGCGTCCCGGCCCGTGCAACGTAATCTCCAGCGGCGTCGCATCCGGCAGCGGAGCCGGCAGCGCCACACGGTTCGGCGGCCCGATCCGCCGCACATCCACGCTGCGATTCAGCCGCGTGAATGGCCCTTCCTGGTCGCGCAAATCGTTCCCGTCGCGAATATCGGCGGTATCGGCGTGATGGGGGCGCACATCGCGCAGACTCAGCGTCGTGATCAGCCGCTCGAACTCCTCCACCGCAATCGTGGTACGCCCCGAAACATCGTGGGTCACCTGCTCCATTGCCAGGAGCGTGCCCTTGCGCCGCCGGTAGCCGATGGTGTTCGCCACCTCTGCGCGGCTGTCCGCGCTCACCAGGGCCACCGTGTACACCGGGTCGAACCCGATCAGCTCTCCGATGTAAGGAATCACCCACGGCGCGCATGTTTCGATGAACTGGTCGTTGTAGAGCTGCCACACGTTTTGCCGCACGATCGCGGCCTGCGCTTCCAGCACCTGGAAGAACGCCTCCAGTTGCCCGCCCTGCTGCGCATCGCGGGTGCGGAACACCGCCGGCAGCAGCGAATAGATGGGGCCTGGCGATTGCGGGGTCGTGCTCATGCCCACACCCCCACATTCCCCTGCGCCGCGGGATCGAGCAGAAGGATTTCTGCCCCGGCCGGCGGAGTCTGCGTCGGCAATGGTCCAGCCGCGCACAAGATACTTTGCACGACCGCGGGGTCGCCGCTGCGATTGAGCGAGATCATGTTCACGCCCATCACGCCCCCGACCTGCTGCGCCAGTTGAATGACGTAACTCGCCGCCACGCTCTGCCCCGGCTGCATCTTTCCGAAGGCGAACGCCGCCGCCAGGCTCTGCCAAACCTGGCCAAGCACCACGCCCGGATCGAAGGTGGGCGCGCCCACTCTCACCTGGATCGCAATCTCAAACAGCACCGGCGTATACGACACCACCTGCACCGGCACATACGGCAGCCCGAAGTTCTGCAACGCGCTCAGTAGATTCACCACCACCGCGTCGTTCGCATTCAGCACCATGCCGCCTTCTCCCGCCACGGTCAGGAATACGCCCCGCGTCGCTCCAAACCACGTCCAGCTCGCCAGGGCCAGCGCGATGCCACCGAAGTTCAGCGCGAAGTTCTGATAATCCTCAAGAGACACCACACGCCCCAGCGTCAGCGTGGGCAGCGGCGCAGACACTTTAGCGCTTGCCGGCGTCGCGGGGTCGGCGCCGCCCGTACCCGCGCTGGGATTGGTCACGGCCTGCAGTCCTTGCGGCCGGTCCAGCGGCTGCGTCAGTTGTCCCGGAGCCACGTTGCCCGCTGCGCCAATCCCTTTGCGATAGGTCGCGACAATGTTCGACTGCCCCGTAGGCGTGCGCGATCCACGAACTCCATCTCCAAACTGCACCACCGGCCCGCCGCTCGAATTCGGCACCGTGATGTAGGCGCGATCCGCGGGAGCCGAGTTCAGGAAGTTGTCCACCTCGCTCCACAGCAGGTTGTTTACCCGCACCGCCAGCGTCGATCGCACTCCGTTGCCGGTCGCCGCGGATACATACGTCAGGGGCGACTGCTTCAGCTGCAGCTTGAGCCCGGCGTTGGTCGCATCGCCCGAGCCCATGATCTCCTTCACCGTTTCGCCGTGCGTGGCCTCCACGGAATTCGCATTCACTGTGACCGTGGCCGTGTCATAGATGCGTGCCAACGGAGCATTGAAGCTCAGCGCGGTCACTCCACCCTGCACGCTCTTTACTGTCACGTCCGCAAGCACTACCGCCTCGCCCGTGGCGGCGTCCACCGACGCCGAAGGCCGTAACTCAAATGACCCCGGCGGCGTCATCAACGTGCCTGCCTGACCGGTAACCGTCAACACGCTCCATAGCAGGTTTCCTGCTGAATCAGTCTGCGGCGGAAACGCATCTACCAGGAACCCCTGGTTCGCACTCACTGGCAGCACTCCCGTCGCGCCCGTCGGCGTTAATCCGCCCTGTGGCGAAGCCAATGATGTAGTCGGAGCGACGCGCACGCGCTTGCCGTTTACTGCCACCGGTGTGTTCACCGCGAGCGTCTGCAGCCCCTGCAACAAAAGCGCAACACCCTCAACCGGCGCCAGCATCCCGCTTGCCCGCGGATAAGTTCCGTTCAACGCCCAATCCGTCAACGGCACACTTGCACCCGCGAGTAACTGGCTATTTACGTATGCGGTGGTTACCCGCGTCTCCTGCACAAACAGGTACAGCAACTCATCCAGATGCTGGCTCAGCGCCGCCCACCCGGCCAACACAGTGCCGGTCGCCAGTGTCACCTGCGAAGTTTTGGCCGACAGCGCATACAGTCCCGGATTTGACTCCGACGCGCTCTTGATTTGAAAAAACGAAGTGTACTGCGGCCCGGTCAGGATCATCCATTGCGACTGGTTCGCGGCCGCGCTCGTCCCGCTCGCCGCCGGATTCAGCCCTGAGTACGCGTTGTCTAGATTGACGGTCTGGCTGTCGCCATACGCCCATCCCCAGTCCGAACTGGCGCTGACCGTTCCGCCCGGCCATCCCGGAATGTTGGCCAGCACCGATGTCGCAAACATCCCCGGCTTGGGCGAATTCGCCCCGTACAGCGCCCCCTTGGTGCGGAAGATATAGATACACACATCCGATCCCGCCAGGCTCGCAGGCAGCGCCTCGTCCCATGCGATCTGTGTATTGCCGCCCACCGCATCCACCGTCACGGCTGTCACATACACCACCGCGGCCAGCCCGCTCTGCGAAGGAATCCCGCCGGGCGCGCTGACAAACAACAGTGCATCGCCCGCGCGCACGTTATTCGCGGTGCCCGCGATCCACGTCGATGTATCGCCGCCCGTCAGTTGCCACGGCTGCGATGTCAACGCGGGAATTGCATTCGCGGCAATCGTCGCCGTCAGCGCGGAACTGGTCTCGAACACCTGCGGCGTCTGTCCCGGCCCCGGCACGCTTTGCACGCGCATTCCCGCGGCAATCGGCACCACCGCGGGCGCTCCCACTGCAGAAGCCAGCGTGAACGCCAGCACCGTCGACGCGCTTACCCCCGGCGACGGCTTGTAGCCCACCAGCCGCGCCAGCTCAAACACACTGCGCGGTTCGATCGCCGTGCCCAGGTAGGCCTCATTCGCCAGCCGCTCGGTGTAGAACGTCAATATGTCCAGAACTTCGGACCACGCATCCACCAGTGCGAGTGAAAAATCCTGTGGCGACCGCGTGCGGAGTCCCGCCAGTGCCGGCGCATTCGAACTCGACAGCGCGGCTTGCATGGTCTCGATAAACGTCGCGTACCTGCCCACGCGATACTGGATCGCGGGCAACCCCGGGCGGTTCGAGATCGTCGCCGGAGTCGCATCCGTCACGCCCGCGCAGCAGCCGCATAGTGTTTCGCCCGTGTCCTGGCATGAGCAGGTCATTTGCCACTGTCCATTGTGAGCACCAGCAATCCCCGATCCGCATGGTTCGGATCGTTATCGCAGCGCGGAATCTCCAGCCTGCCCATCGTCAACAGCGGAGGCGGCGCCTGGCCTGCCGGGGTCGGGCTGCTCATGCGCTCAAACGCCACCACGCTCACCGCCACTACGCCCGTCACTGCCTGCGCCGCCGCGACAATCGGGCTCGCGTACACCGTCTCGCCAAATTGGAAGTTGGCCGGATCCAGGATTCCGAGGACGCCGGTACACGCATCGCCAGTCACGAGCACCTTCCAGACCGCTTCGTACACATCGCCCTGGAAGTATTCCGGCGCCATGCAGATTTCGAGACCGATCCGCAGGCCGACAAGCACCGCTGCCTCCACGCCAAGGTCGACACCCATCATGCGCAGCGTGTTCAGGCTTGTTGTCACGTTGGTGGTCAGCGCGCCCGTCAGCGCCGCTCCCTGTCCCGCCTGCGGCTCAACCGAAACAAACGCCGTGTACCACGACCCCGTCCACCGCATCGTTCCCTTGGCCTCGGCCACACCCGGCAGCGCCGCAGCCATCGCGCCATAATCCTGCGCCGTCACGCAGCGCAACTGGCTCTGGAACTGGAACGGCGCCACCTGTCGTATGTGCTCCATCCTTTCCGGATCAGTTCCGCCAGTAGCAGCGAGGGGATTGCGCACGCCCTTGATCCCCGGCCCGTTGAACAGAACGTGCGCCAGCGCTTCGCGTCCCACGTTGCCCGCCGTGCCATTGCCCACGCGATACGTCGCCGTAAACGTCAGACCCATCTTCGGAGCCGCGCCATACGTCCCATCCCCAAAGCGCAGATGCGCAGTATTGTCGAACTCGATCTCGGGAATAAATCCTGCAAACTCGCCATCTTCTTCGAGCAAGTCCTCCACCGGCGACCAGCCGATGCCGTCATTGCTCTTCAGCGTGATCTGCGGAACCACCGTCGAGATATCCGGCGCTAGGAACGTCGAAGCCGCCGCGTTTGCATCGAACGGAATCGCGAACGTCAGCGGGCTATTCGTAAGCACAGGTTGGAAGTATCGTTGCACCACCGCCGCTCCCGGCACCGTCGATCCCAAACCCGTGCAGTGACACCCTGCTCCAGCGAGTGGCGCGGGCGGCGGTGGCGGCACTGTCCCCAGCGCCTCACTCGTAACCCACACACCCTGGTCGGCTGGCAACACGTTTCCGTGTGCCACCGAAACGCCCGCGAGTGCCAGCGATCCATGATCCACATCCGTCACCGAAGAGATGCAGAGTGGAAACGGCAGCGCATCTTCGCTTTGCCACGTGATGTATGTCAGCGGCGTTGGCGGCGTGTTCACGGGATCCACCAGGGGATGCCCGCTCTGGTCCACCGACGTCGCGGTTGTCAGGCGCACCGCCCATCGATGCGCCGGATCCGCGTCGGCCGATTCTCCCGTAAGCGGACCCATCGCCTCTTCAAAAATCAACACATCGCCGACCTGCAGATTCGGAAACACTCCGTTCAGCCAGGCCTCCGTCGTTCCCGCCGGCAGGCAACACTGCCCATCACCCCAGGTGTAGAAATCCATCTGGTTGTGGGCGATATAAATCGTCACCGACGCCAGGCTCTCAAACACCGGCCCCGGACTCGCGGTCAGCACGGTCGATGCATAGCTCAGAGGCTCTACCGACGCGGCCAACCCTGGCACCAGCGGATAGATCTGGGTCCCGGCCGGTACCGTGATCCCGTCGCGCTCCGCCGCCAGGCACACCCATGCCCGCGCGTTGGCTCCCTCCTGCACGTGGTAGTCCACCAGCCGCGCATGCCGCCGCAAGGAAATGCGGCTGCGCGCCGTGCCGATATACGCCTCCGTGTTGACCGCGTCCTGCAGATAGCTCACGCGGTCTGCCGCGTACGCCAGCGCTTCCACCATCGTGATGCCGGGGTCCGCCGAGTGCGCTTCCGTCCAATCAGGGATCAGGGTCGCAATGCGGTCCAGCATCGCCTGGCGGAAACCGTCATAATCCCGCGCGAGATAGTGAATGTCCGGCGCGGGTACTGACGGAGAAGGGCAGCAGTCTGGCTGCAGGCAATCCACGGGCGACACGCATCCCGCCTTAAATGAAAAATCCACGCTCGCCAGTTGCCGGTCCACTCCCGCCGGCGGATCGGTGTTCGTCCCGCCCGTGATCAGTGTCAGCGTGTACGGCGAAAAATCTCCCGTCGCATCCAGCGTCACCGTCAGCGTGAGTGGATCGCCCGCTACTGGCCCATCCACAGTCAGTACCTGCGGTGTAGTATCTCCGGTCACCACAAAATTTGCTGTTCCCAATTGCAGCGGCCGCGGATCCTTCAGGAACGTCACGGCCAACTGCTTTCCGCAGCCCGACGCACCCAGGACTTCGATGTAATCGATACCATTCAGATCCTGCGTCTGGAGTACCAGGTCGCGGCGCCGTTTGTCCCGGCAGAAGGCGATCATTGCGTAGGCCCTCCATACAGGAACTGTTGCGACTGCTGTTGCTGGTTCGCCACCAGCGTGTACACCACGGTCACCTGGAGCGTCGCGTCATTGGCCACAACCGTTACGGAGTTCACTCGAATCAGATCCGACAGATACTGCTGCAACCCCGACTGGATCGCCTGCTGCTGTGCCGCCGCCAGCACATCGCTGTTGGGGGCAAACACAAGTTGCGCCGTTCCGCTCCCAAACGTCGGCCGGTTCACGCGCTCACCGGGAGACGTGAACAGAATCAGTTCGATCATGTCCTCCACGTGCCGCGCGACGCTTGTCGCCTGCGCCGTGTGACCCGTCGAATCGAATGCATAGGGGAAAGCCAGGTTCATATCTTCCTCACATCGCCTGCACGCGCGTTTGCATGGTCACAGGCATCAGCGTGACTCCGCCCGGAGCGGTGATTGCAACTCCCGACTGGACCACCAGCGGCTGGCCATTGGACAAGACCCGCATAGTGCCTACGACCCACTGCCCCGTTACACATGGCGGTACCGCCGAGGGAACGCCGGGACATCCCGCGATCGTCCACGGCGTCGCGATGGTTGCCGTCGGCGTGCCGGTAACCAACACCCGCGGGTTGGGCGCCGTCGGCATCGCCTGGCCACCATGCAGGCACATCACCACCGCTCCCTGATGCAGCAGAAATCCCGCCACTTAGATCACCTCCAGCGCGCCCTGGTTCACCGTCACCGCCGGGCCGTTCATCATGATGGTTGCGCCCTGCCCGTTCGAAATGATGATCCCCGTGTCTGAAATCGAGATCATCGCCCCTGCGGTTGTCTTCAGCAGAATTCCGCCTGTCGGTCCCGGCGTATCGCTGATCATCAGCGTGTTCTGCCCCACGGTTTGAATCACCACTCCCTGCAAGCCCGGAGGCGTAGCCAGCGCCAGGGCCGGCACCTCCGCGGCCGAACCGAAAAAGCATCCCGACCAGATGGGATAATCCGGATTCCCCTGCTCAAACTCCACCCACACGCCCGACCCGATCGCCGGAACCGCAAAGAATCCGTTCTGTATTCCAGCAAACGGGAAGCACGGCGTCGCCCACGTCGAAGGAATCACGTTCGACACATCCGGTACCTGCACCATGATTCGCCCGATA
>Ga0207098_10327_pt1 | contig 15245 bp, 7 predicted proteins | sample Alteio_BWMinHeat_84_FD_153548 | JGI IMG/M metagenome (GOLD analysis project Ga0207098, IMG submission 153548) | Enriched cells from forest soil in Barre Woods Harvard Forest LTER site, Petersham, Massachusetts, United States -... | ecosystem: Environmental > Terrestrial > Soil > Temperate forest >...
AGGGAAAGATTGTGCAGGCCGACGTGACCCGCGACGAAGACATTTGCAAGCTTATCGAAGCGGCCTGGTCGAGTTTCGGTTCCGCCGACATCCTGGTCAACAACGCCGGCATGGAAAAAGAGTCCGCCTTTTGGGATACGTCCGAGGCGGACTACGACAAAGTCATGGCCGTCAACCTGCGCGGCCCATTCTTCCTTTCCCAGGCCTTCGTGCGCCGCCTGCGCGATGCAAAGAAGCCCGGCCGTATCGTCAACATCAGCTCCGTTCACGAGGACATGGTCTTTCCCGGCTTCGCCACCTACTGCTGCAGCAAGGGCGGCATGCGCATGCTGATGCGGGACCTTGCCGTGGAACTGGGACCGCTGGGAATCACGGTCAATAACGTCGCCCCCGGCGCCATCGCGACTCCCATCAACAAATCGCTGCTTGAAGACAAGCCCAAGCTCAACGCGTTGCTCGCCAACATTCCCCTCGGCCGCCTCGGCACGCCCGACGACGTCGCAGGACTCGTGGCCTTCCTCGCCTCCAACGACGCCTCCTACATCACCGGGTCGACCTTTGTCGTCGACGGCGGCCTGATGCGCAACTATCGCGAGCAATAAGAGCCCTATGCCAGGTCGACTCGAAGACTACGCTCTCATCGGCGATTGCGAGACAGCCGCGCTGGTCGACAGGAATGGTTCGATCGACTGGCTCTGCTGGCCCAACTTCTCTTCCGAGGCCTGTTTCGCATCCCTGCTCGGAACCGAAGATAACGGCTATTGGAGGGTATCTCTCTGCGACGGCGAGTGGAAGACCACAACACGCCATTACCGCGACCACACTCTGATTCTCGAAACCACGTTTGAGCGCGCCGAAGGGTCAATCCGGCTCATCGACTTCATGCCCATCCGCGAGAGGTTCTCCGATGTCGTGCGCATCATTGAAGGAATCCGCGGAAAGCTGGACATCCGCATGGAACTCGCCCTGCGCTTTGATTACGGTCGAACGGTGCCCTGGGTGACGCGCATCGACAACGGCGTCCGCGCCATCGCCGGTCCCCATCTCGCCCTCCTGCACGCCTCCGTCCCCGTCCACGGCGAGGACCTCAAAACCGTCGCGGACTTTACCGTGAGCCGCGGCGATCGTATCTGGTTCACCCTTACCTACGGAGGATCCCACCTTCCCGATCCGGAGCCGATCGATGCCCGCCAGGCCCTCAAGGATACGGAACAGTTCTGGCACCGCTGGAGCAGCCGCCTCAAGTTCCATGGTAAGTATCGTGAAGCCGTCGAGCGTTCGCTGATGGCGCTCAAAGCTATGACCTTCCGTCCCACCGGGGGAGTCGTCGCCGCCGTCACCACCTCGCTTCCCGAAGCTCTCGGCGGCGTCCGCAATTGGGATTACCGGTACTGCTGGCTGCGCGACACCACTTTCACCCTGCTTGCTCTCACCAACGGCGGCTACTTCGACGAGGCCGAAGCGTGGCAGAACTGGTTGCTGCGCGCGCTCGCGGGCAGTCCCGAACAGGTGCAGATCATGTACGGCCTCAAAGGCGAACGCCAGCTCGTCGAATGGGAGGTCGACTGGCTGCCCGGCTATGAGAATTCCCGGCCCGTGCGCGTCGGAAACGCCGCCGCCATGCAGGTACAGGTTGACATCTACGGCGAGGTGCTCGACTGCTTCTATCACGCGCAGCACAGCCTGTCTCGCCACTCTGAGCGGGATTTCCGCGTCCTCGTTCTGCTCCTCGAACACCTGGAGACCATCTGGCAGGAGCCCGACGAGGGCATCTGGGAAACCCGGGGAGGAGCTCAGCACTTCACCTATTCAAAAATCATGGCCTGGGTGGCCTTCGATCGCGCCGTCCTGCTTGCCCGGCACCTCAACTACGCAGGTCCTATCGAAAAATGGGAAGCTCTCCGTGACGCCATTCACGACCAGATCTGCGCTCGAGCCTTCAACGAGAAGAAGAACAGCTTCGTGCAGGCCTATGACTCGGAAGAACTCGACGCCAGCCTGCTGCTGATGCCCCTGGTCGGCTTTCTGCCGGGCACCGATCCCCGTGTCAAAAGCACTGTCGAAGCCATCGAACGCGAACTCATGCCCGACGGCCTGGTCCTGCGCTATGACACCTCCAAGGTGCAGGACGGCCTGCCCCCCGGCGAAGGCGTCTTCCTGGCCTGCAGCTTCTGGATGGTTAGCAGCCTCAAAGCCATCGGTCGGCTTGACGAAGCCAGGGCTCTCTTCGAACGCCTGCTCACGTTGTGCAACGACCTCGGCCTGTTGTCCGAAGAGTACGACGTGAACCGCAAACGCCTGGTAGGAAATTTCCCCCAGGCCTTCTCCCACATCGCCCTGGTCAATGCCGCCTTCGACCTCGAAGACGGCCCCGACGCCCGCAGCCGCTCCCACCGCAAAAACCGCCACACCTAGTCCGCCTGCCTAAAACTGGATGCCCCAAACCGGGAACCGGGTGCCCCATTCTAGCGGCGTCGTAAGACGGCGCTCGGGCAGGAAACCACGAACCGGAATCGACCCATTGTCATCCTGAGTCGTGACGGGCCTCATGGCCAACCGAGAAGAATGAGGACCTTGGCATAATTCTGCCGTCCCGGAGGGACGAATCGAAAATAGCCCAGGAGAAGCGCAGCGCACTCCTGGGTAAGCATCCCGGGGGGGGCGCCCGTTCCGGAGGGCCGCCCGATATCCCGTGTGAGGATTTTCGACGGAGAACCCTCGGACTGAATGAAGGCGAGTCAAAGGACCGGTATTTCTGTCCATTTTTCCTCCACCACTCAGCCTTTTCAACCGGTTTCTTCCGCCCCCTCCAGCGACTAAAATTAACCTAGCCCATGCCCGAGTTCACCCACCTCCATCTCCACACCGAATACTCCCTCCTCGATGGTGCCTGCGACATCAAGAAGCTCGTCGATCGCGTTGCTGCCCTTGGCCAGAAGTCCGTCGCCATGACCGACCACGGCAACATCTACGGAGCCGTCCATTTCTTCAACGCGGCCAAGGAGAAGGGCATCAAGCCGATCCTCGGGTGCGAACTCTACGTGTGCAAGAACGAAGACCATCGCGCTCCCGCCCAGGGCGACGACTACAACCACCTGCTGGTCCTCGCCGAAAATGAAGAAGGCTACCGCAATCTCATTCGCATCACCTCCGAGGCATCGCTCCACGGCTTCTATCGCAAGCCGCGCGTCAGCAAGCGCTACCTCGCCGAACACGCCAAAGGGCTGATTGGTTCCTCCGGCTGCCTCTCTGGCGAACTCTGCGAAGAACTCACCGCCGGCCGATACGAAAAGGCCAAAGCCGTCGCGCTTGAATACCAGGACATCTTCGGTCGCGGCAACTTCTATCTCGAAATCCAGGATCAGGGCCTCGAAGCCGAGCGCAAGATCCAGAACGATCTCCTCCGCATGGAACGCGAACTCGGCATTCCCATGATCGCCACTAACGACTCGCATTACCTCTGCGGTGAGGACTCCCACGCCCACGACGTCATGCTCTGCGTGCAGACCAACGCCAAAATTCACGACGCCGACCGCTTCAAATTCGACTCCGACCAGTTCTTCGTCAAGAGTGGCGACGACATGGCCCGCCTGTTTCCCGACACGCCCTCGCTGCTCGCCCGAACCATGGAGATCGCGGAGCGCTGCCACTTCAAGCTCCAACCCGTCGATAATCCATTTCCCGAATTCGCCGTCCCCGAAGGTCACACCATCGACAGCTATTTCGAGCAGGTGTGCCGCGAGGGCCTGAAGAAACGGCTGGATACCGCGGTACGGCAACTGGAATTGCGCGGAGTCCTGCGCACCCCGCCGCATGAATACGAATCCCGGCTGAACTTCGAAATCGGCATCATCAAGCAGATGAAGTACTCCGGATACTTCCTGATTGTCTGGGACTTCATCAAGTACGCGCGCGACAACGGAATTCCCGTCGGTCCGGGTCGCGGCTCGGCAACCGGGTCTCTGGTCGCCTACGCCATGGAGATCACCAATATCGATCCCATGCAGAACGTTCTGCTCTTCGAGCGGTTTCTGAATCCCGAGCGGGTCACGATGCCCGATATTGACGTCGATTTCTGTCAGAACCGGCGCGGCGAAGTCATCGAATATGTGACCCGGAAGTACGGCCGCGAGCAGGTGGCGCAGATCATCACCTTCAACACCATGGCGGCCAAGGCGTCGATCAAGGACTGCGGCCGCGCCATGGACATGCCCTACGGCGATGTGGACCGCATCGCCAAGCTGGTGCCCGCCACTATCGGCATGACCCTCGACCGGGCTCTCGAAGAAGTGCCCGAGCTCGCCAAGGTCTATGAGAACGACAAGCAGATTCGCGAGCTGATCGATACGGCAAAAAAACTCGAGGGCCTTGTCCGCGGAGCAGGCGTGCACGCGTCGGCAGTGGTGATTGCGCCGCGCCCCCTCACCGAATTGGTCCCCCTGAACAGGACCAAGAACGACGAAATCGTAACCGCCTACGATATGAAGTCGGTCGAAAAGATGGGCCTGCTCAAGATGGACTTCCTCGGCCTGGCGACGCTTACGGTCATTACCGATTGCCTCAAGCTGATCGAGCAGACGCGCCAACAGAAAATTGATATCGAAATGGTTCCGCTCGATGACCCGGAGACGTTCAGAAGGGTGTTTCACACCGCGCTAACCTCAGGCGTGTTCCAGTTTGAGTCGAGTGGCATGCGCGACATTTTGCGGCGCTATAAGCCGGATACGGTGGAAGAGTTGACCGCGCTCAACGCGCTCTATCGCCCCGGGCCGATGGACATGATCGACGACTTCATCGAGCGCAAGTGGGGACGGCGCAAGGTGGAGTTTCTGCTGCCGGAACTGGAAGGGATTCTCAAGGATTCCTTGGGCGTGATCGTTTACCAGGAGCAGGTGATGCGGATCGCCAATGTGTTGGCGAGTTACAGCCTGGGTGAAGCCGATCTGCTGCGCCGAGCGATGGGCAAGAAGAATGCCGAGGCAATGGCGGAACAGCGGGACCGGTTTATGAGCGGCGCAGCGGCGCTCGGACTTCGGCAGGCTCCAGTCGCCGAGATCTTCGACCAGATGGCGAAGTTCTCGGGGTACGGATTCAACAAATCGCATTCCGCGGCCTACGCGCTGGTGGCATACCACACTGCGTACCTCAAAACGCATTACCCGGTCGAGTTCATGGCGGCGCTGCTGACCTCGGAAACATCAAAACCCGAAAACGTCGTCAAGTACATCGGCGAGTGCAAGGAGATGGGCATCCCTGTCGAGCCGCCCGACGTCCAGGTTTCCGGCGCACAGTTCACGCCCCATGGCGATGCGATCCGCTTCGGCCTGGCCGCGGTCAAGAACGTCGGCGGCAACGCCATCGAATCCATCATCAAGGCCCGCGATCAAGTCGGCGGCCGCTTCAAAAGCTTCTGGAAATTCTGCGAGAAGGTCGACCTCCGCGTGATGAATTCGCGTGTCATCGAGTCCCTCATCAAGGCCGGCGCCCTCGACTCGCTTGGCACCCGTGGCGCGCTCTTTGCGGCCGTCGGCAGAGCCATGGAGCGCGCCCAGAAAGCTCAGAAGGACGCCGAGTTCGGCCAGACCGGCCTCTTCGGCCTCTTCGATGAAGTGCCCGTCAACGGCCACAAAGGCGATGACCTGCCGCGCGTCTCCGATTGGGAAGAGAGCGAGCGCCTCGCCAATGAAAAGGAAGTGCTTGGCTTCTTTGTCTCCGGCCATCCGCTCGACAAGTACGCCGAAAAGATCCGCAATCTTCCCGCCGTCATTCCCATCTCCGAAGCCATCGAGCGCAAACCGGCCGAACGGCGCTGGGGGAAAGACAGTGATCCCGGTGATGAAATCCAGGTCGCCGGCATCATCCACGGCCTGCGCGTGCAGAAGAGCAAGCGCGACCAGAAGCTCTATGCGCAGGCTTCGCTCGAAGACGCCAGCGGCAAGATCGACCTCATCTGCTTCGCGCGCGATTACGAACGCCTTTGCGATCAGCTCAAGATCGAAGCCCCGGTGATTATCCGCGGCACCATCATGAAGGAAGAAGAGGCCGCGCCCAAGATCTCCATCAGCGGCGTCCAGTCGCTCGAAGAAGTGCAGGTAAAATTGCCAACAGGCATCCGCATCCGCATCAATCTCGATCGCGCCTCGGACGACATACTCGCAGCTCTCAAGAGCGCCGCTGCCGCCGCTCCCGGCCCCGGCAAAGTGATGCTCCATCTCGAACGCAAAGGCGAATACGCCGTCATCCTCGAACCCGAAGAGATGAGCGTCGCCGCCGACCGCGGCTGGATCGAACGCGTAGAAGAACTGGTAGGCAAGGGAAGCGTCCAGCCCGTCGGTTAGAGTGCCGTTCCCTGTTTTTTAAAATTGGGCTGTCATCCTGAGCGAAGTCCGCGGTGGCGGACGCAGTCGAAGGATCCGCAGTTCAACGTGCGGTAACGTCATCCCGCACCACAATCACGTGCAGAAACCGCGGCCCATGCACACCCTTGATCCGAGTCATCTCAATATCCGCCGTAGCGCTCGGCCCTGAGATATAAGTCGCCAGCACCGGCGCCTCCGAGCACCTCGCGAAATATTCCGGCAAGGTCTCCACCACCTGGCTGGCGCGCAGCACACACAGGTGCCAGTCCGGCAACAGGCTGATGATGCGCCGTCCCTCGGCCGCCGAATGATGCAGCACGATCGTTCCCGAATCCGCAATCCCGCAGAACGCCGCTGTCACCACGCCTTCCGCCTGCTCGATCTCGGCCGTCGAAAGTCCGCGATCGATCTGCCACTCAAATCCCTCCGCCAGCCACTCCGCCGGCAGCCCCGCCGGAGCCACGAACCTGCGCCGCCCGCTTGCCGCCAACTGCCCCTGGGTCGCCTCGGCAAGAGAATCCGGCGCAGTTTCCACCACCTCCGCGTCGTATTCGCGCAGCCGCTCGATCATCAACGCGATTCGCTCTTCCGCCCCCAGCTTCCCCGCGCGAACATAATCGCGATGCAGCCCTGCGTAGCTTCCCGCGACATCCGGCGCTCCTCCTCCGGTCGCCTTCCGGATGCGATCGAGAATGGCCTGCCGCGAAATGGGAGCCATTTTCATTCGCCCTTCCTGTCGCGCGCCGCCCACCACTCGCGAAACGTCTCATCTGGCAGCCCGCGCAAATCGCGCGTCATCGTCCATCGCGCTCCCAGGCTCGGCAAACTGTGAATCCATCCGTCGTTGCGCGTGAACAGCCGCAGCCCCAGGCGCCCCATGCGCTGCGCGAGCCGGAATCGCCCCGCACTGGCAAAAATAAAATTCGCGATCCGCATCCCCAGGTACATCGGATCGAAGAATCGCCGCTCCTCGTCGCGTTCCTTGTCCGTGACCTGGGCCCGCAGGTCGATCAGCACCTCGGGAATATTGATCTTTACCGGGCAAACCTCGTAGCACGCCCCGCACAATGACGACGCATACGGCAGCGTCTGCGCATGCTCCAGGTGCATCAATTGCGGCGTAAGGATCGCTCCGATCGGTCCCGCATACGGCGAACCATACGCATGACCGCCGGTCTGCCGATACACCGGGCACGTATTCTGGCAAGCGCCGCAGCGAATGCACTTCAGCGTCTGCCGCTCCCCGCGCCGCGCCAGAATATCCGAACGTCCGTTATCCAGCAGCACCACGTGAAAGCGCTGCGGCCCGTCGCCCGGAGTCACGCCGGTCCACAGCGATGAATAAGGATTCATCCTCTCGCCGGTAGCCGACCGCGCCAGGACCTGCAGCATGATCTCGAGATCATGGAAGCGCGGAATCACCTTTTCGATCCCCGCCAGCGTAATCATCGTGCGCGGCAGCGTCAGGCACATTCGCCCGTTGCCTTCCGACTCCACGATCACCACCGAGCCCGTTTCGGCAATCAGGAAATTCGCGCCGCTTATGGCCGTCGGCACGCGCAGAAACTTCTCGCGCAGGAACGTGCGAGCCGCCGCGGTCAACTCTTTCGGATCGTCGCTCAGCTCTGGAAGGTTCATCTTCCGCGCGAAGATCTCGCGCACCTGGGTTCGATTCACATGCAGCGCCGGAACCACGATGTGCGAAGGCTCATCGTCCCCCAGCTGCAGGATGATCTCCGCCAGGTCCGTTTCGAAAGCCTTGATGCCCGCGGCCTCGATCGCCGGATTCAGCTGGATCTCCGCCGAGGTCATGGTCTTGATCTTGATGACTTCGCTGGCCTGTTCCTCGCGCAGGATGTCCAGAATGATCGCGCGCGCCTCGGCCGCATCTTTCGCCCAGTGCACCGTCCCGCCCGCCGCCGTGCACCGCTCTTCGAACTGTTCGAGATAGTGCCCCAGGTTCTCCAGCACGTGCGTGCGCACCGCCGAGGCCGCCGACCGCAGTTCCTGCCAGTCCGCCTTCTCCGCCACCAGCCGATTGCGTTTTCCCTGGATGACATCCGTAGCGTGGGCCACGTTTTTGCGCAACTGCGTATTGCGCAACACCGTGAACGCGGCCTGCGGAAACGGCGCCGCCAGCACCGGGTCCAGAACCGGATGGCCTTCGTTCGCGGGAGGTCTCATGGCGTCGTTTCCATTAGATCGGCTTCCGTGCTGGCCAGGATCTCTGCCAGGTGCACGGTCTTCATGGCCGCAAACTGGCGGTGCAGGGCCCCGCCCAAGTGCATCAGGCAGCTATTGTCGAGCGCCGTGCAATACTCGGCTCCCGTCTTCTGCACATCCAGCAATTTGGTCGAAAGCATCGCCGACGATACTTCGGCGTTCTTGATCGAAAACGTCCCGCCGAACCCGCAGCAGCGATCGAGGTTCTCGAGCGCAACCAGTTCCAGGCCACGCACCTTTGCGAGCAGCCGAAATGGCCGGTCGCCCAGTCCCAGCGCGCGCAATCCGTGGCAACTGGCGTGGTAGGTCACGCGGTGGGGAAAGTAGGCGCCCACATCGTCCACGCCCAGCCTGTCGATCAGGAACTCGCTCAACTCATAGACACGCGGCAGCAGCGCCGCAAACTGCTCGCGCAACTCCTGATTTCCCAACTCCTCGATCAGCCCCGAATACTGATCGCGAATCATCGCCACGCACGACGACGAGGGAATCACCACCGTCTCTGCGTCCTGGTACAGCCGCACCAGACGCTTGGCCTGCGAATAGGCCTCGGTGCGAAAACCCGTATTGGCGTGCATCTGTCCGCAGCAGGTTTGCGCGGCGCGGAACTCCACCTCCACTCCCAGCCGCTCCAGGAGGCGTACCACGGCACGTCCCGTCTCGGGATAGAGCGTGTCGTTGTAGCACGTAATAAACAGCGATGCTCGCACGGTTTGACACCAGTCTCTCAGCGGCCGGAAAGGGCATCATATTCGAAAGGAATACAAAGTGTCTATTGCAATGGCCGATTGGTGACAGCTCTGCGCCTGATCCAGGCCTCCCCCATCCCACCACCCCATCCACAAGGTGCAACTGCATAAGTCAAGCCACTCGTGCTCTGTAGCACAGAAGTCGTAGCTGTATAACCTTCTCCGGGCACTGGTTACAGGGTTATGATTCCCCTAATTCCGGGTTCAATATCGACAATCCCGTTTTCCCTGAAGTCCCCACGCTGCTTTATTTCGACGTCCAGGTTTAAAGCTCGTTCGGTCTTCCGAAGAAAGGTCTTGGAGTAAACATGCGTTGCCTTCGTTTCCTCTCGTTTCTCGCCGTCCTCGGTGTGCTCGTCCAACCGTCAATATCAACCGGGCAAAGCACGCAGGCCGCCCCCCGCATTACTGCCCCTGTCAACGAGAGCTCGCTGGTCACGCTGACAGGAAATGTGTCGTCCAGGGCAAGGGCAGAATTCGATTTGGGGGCAGCTTCGCCGTCTACCCAGCTTTCCCATGTCCGGCTGATGCTTTCGCGAACCAGCGCACAGGAAGCCGCGCTCAACAAATATCTGGCCGATCTTCAGGACAAGTCCTCGCCCAACTACCACAAATGGCTCACGCCCGCGCAGTTCGGTAAGCTCTACGGCCCCGCCGACTCCGATATCGCGGCCATTGTTGCCTGGCTTCAATCCCAGGGGCTGCGCGTGGATGGCGTTTCCTCCGGCCGCACCAATATCGCCTTCTCCGGAAGCGTCGCCCAGATCGAGCGGGCGCTCCACACTTCCATTCATTCCTACCAGGCCAACGGCGAACAGTTCTTCTCCAATAACAGCAATCCCAAAATCCCCGCGGCGCTCGCTGGCGTCGTGTCGGGTGTTGCCAGGCTCAATACCATCCGGCCCCGGCCGCAGCATGTCACCGGCCAGTCGGGCAAGTACGATCCTTCCACCCACCGTCTGAAAGCCGCTCAGCCGTCCCCTGCCAGGCGGCAGAGAGCCGAATACACGACAGGCTCGGGTACCACGGACGATCCCTATCTGCTCTTTATGGTTCCCGGCGACGCAGCCACCATCTACGACACGCCCAACTCGCTGAACGCAAACTTTGCCACCGGCACCGGCACCACCGGCAGCGGCGTAACCATCGGCGTCGGCGGTGACGCCGTCATCCAGTCATCCACCGTGGCCAAATACCGGAACCTGTTTCTCGGCGACGCGAACCTGCCCATCATCACCAATGTGGACGGCACCACTTCCACCGTCGACACCGACGAAGCGTACATCGATACTGAGCTGGCAGGCGGCCTCGCGCCCGGAGCGACAATCCATTTCTATACCGCCTCCACGCTTGACGTCGCCATCGAACAGATGCTTGCTGACAACTCAGTCGACATCTTCAGCCTCAGCTTCGGCGAGTGCGAATTATTCCTGACCAACGCCGAGAATGCGCTGATCAATGGCTGGTGGCAGCAGGCCGCTACCCAGGGGATTGCCGTCACCGTGGCCACAGGCGACGATGGCTCGGCTGGCTGCGATATCAACTCCCCGACCGATGCGATGGCCAGCAATGGATTGATGGTGAGCGGCTATGCTTCCACGCCGTTTGACATCGCCGTGGGCGGAACTGATTTAATCGGCCTCCTTGATCAGACTGCGTTCCCGACGTACGTGCTCCCTCCCACAGATCCCAAGGCAAACGCCGCGGCTACCTTATACCGGACGGCCCTTCAATACATCCCCGAGTCGACATGGAATGACTCCACGGCCACGGATGGGATCTTCGACAACAACACCGTGTTCACTGACCCGAATGTCGGGACCAACATCAATGCCGGAAGCGGAGGCTCAAGCAACTGCTCCACTAACACTTCCACCGATGCCACGGTTGGAGCCTGCATCAGCGGGTATGTGAAGCCGGCGTGGCAGACGGGAATTGGCGTGTCCACTACTGATGGAGTCCGCGACATTCCTGACATTTCTCTGATGTCGGGCGCGGGCGGAGACAACGCCGCTTGGCTGGTGTGCACCGATGAGCCCTGGCCGGACGCAACAACCAACACGATGCCCGCCAACTGCGCGCTGCAGACAGACGGCAGCTTTCCGTTCTTCGGTTTCGGTGGGACCTCCACCGCGGCGCCCGCCTTTGCCGGCATCCTGGCACTGGCCCAGCAGAGCTACGACAAAGGCCGCCTAGGACAGGCCGCCAAGCAGCTCTATGACCTTTACAATGGCCCTGCCGCCGCCAGCATCTTCAACGACATTACGGTCGGAAACAACTCTGTGTATTGCGCCAGCGGCTCTCTGAACTGCGTCATGAATTCGGCAGGGAGTCTCTTCCTGACGGGCTACGACACGACCATCGGTTACGATCTCGCCACCGGCCTGGGAAGCGTCGATGTAACCCAGTTGATCGCCTACTGGGGCACCGCCACCGGCGACTCGCCTGTGAAAGTCACTGTGACGGCCCCCAGCACCGTGAACACCATCACCGATCTCAGCGTATCGGTCGCTGTCACTGATCCGGCCAACCTTGGCACCCCCACCGGAAGAGTCAGCATCTCGGGCGGTGGTTACGTTGCGCCGTTGCCTGCGGTCACCCTTGATGGTTCTGGGAACGCCACCTTGACGATCAAGGCCGGTAAACTCACCGCCGGAACCGACACGCTCACCGTCATCTACAACGGAGACACCACCGATACGACTTACTCGGTCGGAACCGGCACGGCCTCCGTCACCGTCAGCAAGGTTGCATCCTCGCTGACCGTCACCCCAGCCTCTGCTTCGACTTCGCCCTCCGCCTCGCTCGTCGTGAACGGCACAGTCAGTGGCGCAGGTCCCAAGCCAACCGGAACGGTCACCCTGACCAGTGGCAGCTATACATCCCCTGCCGCGACGCTCACGGCCGGAAACTATTCCATCACCATTCCTCCCAATAGCCTCGCTCTTGGATCCTCTGTGGGCTTGACCGTGAACTACAGCGGTGACAACATCTACAACACCTCAACCGGCAGCGGCTCGGTCACAGTTCCCGGGTTCACGCTTTCTGCAACCCCCTTGTCCTTCACCGCTGGAGCCAGCACTGGCAATGCCTCCACCGTCACCGTAACCCCGGTTGGTGGATATACCGGAACCATCACTCTCACCGCCGCGGTTACCTCCGCGCCTGCGGGGGCCCAAAGCGCGCCAACGCTTACTGGAAGCACGGTCGCGATCACCAATGGTTCTGCACAGACGGGAACGATCACCGTCGCCACTACTCCGATACCTTCCTATGTCCGCGCTTCAGGGAACATCGCTTGGTTCAAAGCCGCCGGCGGTACCACCATTCTCGGGCTGCTGTTCTTCTTCCTGCCCCTGGGAACCAGGCGCGGTCGTAAAATCCTCAGCCTCATTGCCCTCGTGTTTGCCGTCGGCTTTACCATCGCCGGCTGCGGTGGTGGCGGCAGCAGCAGCGGTGGTGGTGGAGGAGGTAAGACCACTCCTTCTGTCACCGTGTCTCCGGCCAAAGGCGTCATTGCCACCACGGATATCCTCTCCGTTGCCGTTTCTGTTTCGGGAGGAACATCCACTGCGACCGGCACGGTCACCCTCAGCAGCGGAAGCTACAAATCTTCTGCAACCACCCTGGCCAGTGGCGCTGCCACCATTTCCGTCCCGGCCAACTCGCTGTCCGTCGGAACCCAGACACTGACCGCTTCCTATTCCGGCGATAGCAACTTCAACACCGCAACCGGTACCGGATCGGTGAAGGTCGGCGCCCCGGCCACCACCGCAGGCAGCTACACCGTAACCGTCACTGGCGTAGGGAGCGACGCTGCCAGCACGACCGCTCCGACGACATTCACAATGACCGTGAACTAAGTCTCGATCTGAACCAAAAACGGCGGGAGCGGACATCATCCACTCCCGCCGTTCTGATTTTGGATCGCTAACCTATCGCTAACCTTTATTTCTCAAGACGCCGGCGCAGTCCGGCGTTGATTCTTGAGGTCCGCATCATACCGGTTGGGCTCGGAAGAGCCCTCTCTTGCTCGGGCTTGCCGAGAATTATGGCCTCTTGCCGCAAACTTGGAGTTGGAGATTAAACAATGCCCGGCGTCGCGGTGTCACCAATGTCCCGGTTCGATCTTTTAGGCATGTCCCCGGTCCGTACCCCAAAGGCACCCCGCAGCCATCCCCTATGTAGATTCGCTTTTCTTTCCTCGTCGGAATTGTTGCACTGAATACAAAAGGCTTACGAGCAAAATTTCCGGATGTAACAGCATTTTCTGTTACATGAGCCCATTTTCGCTCAGCCAAACTGATCGCGCGTCTGCCAATTGCGATGCTGTGAAAGCGAATAGTTCTACCAGTCCAGCTTCTCGGGCAGGAACTCCGCGAACAGATCGTCGTAGAAGGGCTTGAGCTGCTTCACATCCGGCTTGGTGTGGCCCTTTGAGTAAAGGTCGTACTGATTGAACTTCAGCACCCACTCCAGCATCGCCCGGTCCTTGTCATTGCACAGGTAATCGTACGCGCCGTGCCGATGCCAGGGATAAAACGAGTGGAAGCGCAGCATGTAGAGCCCCTCGTCCCGCAGGTAAGGTTTCATCACCTCGGCGATGTAGCCATCGTGCCCAAACGACAAGTGGACGTTCTCGAGCCCGCAGTTCGGCCTGTAGATGCCGTATTTCGTCTGGTACTCTGGCACGTTTCTGTCCGGGTTCTTGGCGAAGTATTCGTGAAACACGATGTCCGTCGACCAGGCGCAGCCCACCGGGAAGGTGTCGCCGACCACTCCCCATTGCGGCTCGCCATAGAGACACAGGCATTTGCCCAGGTCGTGAAGGAACCCGGTCAGCACCATCCACCGCGGATGGCCGTCGCGCCGGATCGCCTCGGACGTCTGCAGCAGGTGCTCGATCTGGGTAAGGTCGGTGTCCGGATCGCTGTCGTCCACCAGCGTATTCAGAAACTCCGCGGCCTCCCACACCGTTTTCTTGCCCTTGTTCAGGCCGAAGTACTCCTTTTCCTTGCCAAGGACATAATCGACGGTCTGATTTTCGTGATTGAGCCGGTAAAACTCCGCCACCCCCGGCTGCGCGGTCGCGTCGTATACGCGAAACTCTTCCTGGCTGCGGCCTTCCTTGTAGCGGCCTTCCAGGAACTCATCCCAGTCTTCCAGGCTGTGCAGCGTGTTTCCGGCGGTGAGAGCGGATTCGGGCATGGGAAACCTCCAGTTTCGACGCGGGGCGCGCGGCAGATGCAATTGCGATCCCGCTATCGCTAGCTTTACACCGGAACGGTCGGGCGAGCAAGGTCCCGAAGGTGAATTGGCAAGTAACAGCCGGAGTACTACCAGAATTGCGCGGCGACGATCGTGGCTGGTCCGGAATGCCCGCGAATCACATCCGTGGAAAGAACCAGCTCCATGTTCTTCGAATCCCACCCCCGTGGCGCGAACGCCGCCAGCTTCTTCATCTCATTCTTGTCGGTGAGAAATTCACCCGCAGCAAAGGTGCCGAACACGGTAATGCCGGCCGCGACCACCACGATCTGGTCGGTCTTCGGGTCGACCATTCTCAGCACCAGCGCATAGTCTTTGGCGACATCGAGATAAGGAGTCGAATAGTCGATCGACCACTCGGTATTCGAAGGATGATTCCGGTCACGAATCGTAATCCGGCTGGGCGACGGGTGCTCGACCGTGAATCGCAGTTGGGGCACCAGCCGCTCGGTCCAGTTGTTGTTCATCAACCCCACCAGGATGGCCGGTCCTTTTTGCAGGTCGGTGAAGGTCGCGTCGGATTGCGAAGCAAGCTGGTACTGTTTACCGCTGGCCTGCATTAGCCCCGCGAATCGAGCCAGTGTCATCGCGTCATAGACATGAACAGTTTCGCTTTCCGAGCTGTGGAATTCCTTGAGGGTGAGGG
>Ga0207098_10248_pt1 | contig 15226 bp, 15 predicted proteins | sample Alteio_BWMinHeat_84_FD_153548 | JGI IMG/M metagenome (GOLD analysis project Ga0207098, IMG submission 153548) | Enriched cells from forest soil in Barre Woods Harvard Forest LTER site, Petersham, Massachusetts, United States -... | ecosystem: Environmental > Terrestrial > Soil > Temperate forest >...
TGAAGGTTCTGAAGGATATGGGCTGCAGTGTCGAGGAAGTCGACTTGCCGGATTATCCGTACGGAATCGTTTCAAGATTTGTCTGGCAGGTCGAAGGCGGCACGGTGTTCGAATCGTTCGCGCGAAAAGGCGAGCTGCAGGAAGCTTTGATCAACAAGAGCAAATGGCTTGGATGGAAAGCCGCGATGTTGATTCCGGCTGCGGACTACATGAAGGTCCTGCGGATTCGGCATGCGATCACGCTCGAGACCGCAAAGATGTACCAGCGTTTCGACGCGTTGATTGCGCCGCGAAATCCGAACGGTGCCCGCTTGATTGCGAATACTCCGGCAACTGCAGGAAACAATCCAGGCGCAAATCCCGATGATCCGACCGGGTTTGCCGGTGGCGGTGGTAATGTTGCAGGTCTGCCGGGAGTATCGGTGCCTTGCGGCTTCACGGAGGCCGCGCTTCCAATGGCGCTGAACTTTGTCGGCGCGCCGATGACAGACGGTAAGATCCTCGAAATCGCTTACGCTTACGAGCAGGCAACAAACTGGCACGAGCGTCGTCCTACCTTCGCGGTTTAGGCAGTGCGGTGCCGGTGGTAACCACCGTCCACATCTTCAGTCAAATGGTCGATCACCCGGAGAAACTATGCTCTATTGGAGAAGTGACATGTCTACTGCGTTAACTACGATTGTGCTCGGTTTGATGATGGCGGTTCCGGTCACGGCTCAGTCAACGTTTGAAGTACCGACTGTGAAACTAAACGCGATGAGCGATGCCGAACTCAGAGTGTCAAGAATGTGGGGTTGTCACGGAACCGACAACCAGGTGGATTCCCGAATTCCGACGGGCAGATGTGTTTCGAGGGGCGTTCCTTTGAGAGTCATGATCGCGGAAGCATACGGCATACCGTTCATGCAGATGAACCAACTCCTCTCAGGAGGGCCAAATTGGTTGGACGAGTTTTACGACATCGAGGGGAAGTCTGAAAAGCCCGCTACTGTTGCGGAACTCCGAGTCATGCTGCAATCACTTCTGGCCGAGCGATTCAAACTTACGGTTCATCGTGAGAAGAAAGAGATTGCTGTTTTTGATTTGGTCGTGGCGAAAGGCGGTCCGAAACTCAAACGAGTGCCGGAGGATCGGGAGTGTGTTGCGTCCGTCGCGGATGGACCATGCGGAAGCATCATGGGCGGACGGGGCCGCGGAATGACCGGCCGAGATATAACCATGGCGGTTCTGTCCCAGAACTTGACGAATTGGGCAGGACGTATTGTCGTTGACAAGACCGGGTTAAAAGGAAGGTTTGACGTTAAAACCACGCCCTGGAACCCCGACGTTCCCGGGCCCAACTACACGCCAGAGTCGGGAGCCGATCCGAATGACCTACCGACGTTCTACACCATGGTGCAGGACCAACTGGGTCTTCGTTTGGAACCACAGAAGGAACCGGTCGACATGCTCATCGTCGATCGCGCCGAAAAACCGGTTCAAGACTAAGGAGGATTAGATCCTATGACACCTGCCGGCGTTCTTCTTACTGCTTTGATCGCGTTCGTAGCCGCGGGCTTTACGCCCTTTCAGATGCGTTTCGAAGTTGCTTCGGTGAAGCGCAATCCGGTTCTCAAGGGCGATGCTTCAAGAACGATAGACCCGGAAGGAATCATGTTCACTCGGGTCACTCTCAGCGACTGCATTCAAGCGGCGTATGGTCTGAAGCCTCACCAGATCTCAGGGCCGGATTGGCTTCGATCCGAACGATATGACATCTCGGCCAGGACGGCCGAGAATACAAGCAAAGATCAGATGATGCTGATGTTTCAAACTCTCTTGAATGAACGATTCAAAATGAAGGTTCACCGTGAGCAGAAAGAGGTGCCCGTTTACGCGCTGGTTGTCGCCAAGTCGGGGCACAGGCTGCATCCCAGTGAGGGTGAGGGGTCGAGAAAGATTCTGCCGGCGTCCGGCGGCATGGAGTTTCGGAACGCCTCCATGGCCGACCTCGGTGAATTTCTCGGCGGCGCCTTGGCGGCCGATCGTCCTGTGCTGGACAGGACCGGCTTGAAAGAGCGCTTTGACTTCACTTTGGCGTTTTTGGATCCCGCCGCGGGCGCGGATGTCGCGACGGTGAAGGGTGCCATGAGGGGAGGCGATGTATCGATTTTCGCGGATGCGCTGGATCGTCTGGGTCTGAAGCTGGAGTTTCAAAAGATTCCTACTGACGTTCTGGTCATCGATCATGCGGAAAAAGTCCCTGTCGAGAATTGACGTGAAAATGTTTGTTAACCAATTCGTCTCTCACGAGTTTTTACATTGTTAACAAATGCTTTTCATCCGCTTAATGACTGCCGTTGAGCCTTCCGCTACTTTCGTGATGCTATGAAGATTCCAATGGAGAAGATCATGAAGCGGAACATTGCAGGGAAAATGGTGTCCATTGTCCTAATGCTCAGCAGTCTAGCCCCCTCCGTAGTCTCAGGGGCGCAGCTTGGGTTCGAGGTGGCGTCGATCAAGCCTAACGTTTCCAACGATGGGCGGGTTGGGATCGGCATCCAGCCAGGTGGAAGGTTAAGCGTGACCGGCGCGACCGTGAAAATGTTGATGCGGCAGGCGTATCGGATTCAGGATTTTCAGATGGTCGGCGGGCCCGCCTGGCTTGATTCGGATCGCTACGATATCGTGGCGAAGGCGGAGGGAGATGCAAACCCGGACCAGGTACGGGAGATGGTTCAAAGCCTGTTAGCGGACCGTTTCCAACTGAAGTTCCATCGTGAGACCCGCGAACTTCCGGTTTATGCATTGATGGTCGGAAAGAATGGGCCAAAGATGGAGGTCTCACAGACTCAGGGCCGTGCCAACAGTATGACGAGACTGGGAAGAGGTGAGATCGACGCGCAGGGTATGTCGATGGCTCAGCTTGTGCAAACGCTGTCGTTATCTGTGGGTCGGACCGTAATCGATAAGACAGGCCTGGACGGAAATTACAATTTCAAACTCGAATGGATGCCGGAGCCGGGTCAGATGATTGGCCCGGGAGAGAGAGGCGCGCCTCCGCCTGTCGATCCGTCGCTTCCATCGATCTTTACCGCCATACAGGAGCAGCTCGGCCTCAGGCTCGAAGCTCAAAAGGGTTCCGTTGAAATATTTGTCATCGATAGTGCGTCGAAGCCAAAAGAGAATTAGTGACGTTTTTCATGAATCATCAAGAGCCGCGTAGCGGCGATATTCCTGTAGCCACCGACTTTAGTCGGTGGAAGCGATTGTGGACTCTGTTGAGTGCCGTAGGCACGGCAGACGTCTTTCGTCGCTCCGCGACTCGCTCGGCTGCGACCAGGGCCCACCGGCTAAAGCCGGTGGCTAAGGGAATATCGCCGCTACGCGGCTTTTGCATCGTTCTGTGGTTGGCGTTAATGCCGGCAATCTTGGCGGCTACCGAACATCGGGGACATGTGAAGCTTGGCCCGGTTTCGGTACCGGGTGTGACAGTCACAGCGACTCAGGGTAATAAAAAGGTTACCGCAGTCACCGACGATCAAGGCGTTTATATGTTCCCCGATCTGACCGACGGAGTATGGACGATAGACGTGGAGATGTCCGGGTTTTCGAAATTAAGACAGGACGTCACGATCGCGGCAGGCGCCCCACCTGTGGAATGGGAGCTAAAGATGCTTCCTATGAATGAAATTGCGACCCTTGCGTCGGCCGCTCCGCCGCATCCCGCTACAGCAGAAGTCAAACAACCTGACAAGCCAGCCGGATCATCGGCAAAGAACGCTCCTCCAGCCAAGCCGCAGGCCGGATTTCAACGGACAGACCTGAACGCCTCCAGCGGCGCGGCCGCCGCCGCCTCAGACTCGGCGGCATTTGTCGGTGAAAGCGCGAGCGATCTGGCTCAACGCGCAGCCGATGGTTTACTGATCAACGGCAGCGTGAACAATGGAGCGGCGTCACCCTTCGCACAGATGGCGGCATTCGGCAACAATCGTCGAACTCGAGCCCTCTATTCAGGCGCGTTTGGGCTGATCATGAATAATTCGATATTCGACGCCCGTGCGTTTTCGCTGACCGGTCAGAATACCTTGAAGCCTGGCTACAACCATATCGTGGGTAACTTCTCACTTGGTGGGCCGCTGAAGATTCCGCGTCTGGTAAGAAATGGTCCGACATTTTTCTTCACCTACCAACGAACCCAAAATAGCAATGCAACGACGCAACCCGGCCTGATGCCAACGGCGCTGGAGCGGAACGGAGATCTGTCCGGCCGGGCGCTTCCGATTATCGATCCGGCAACCGGTGCTCCCTTTGCCGGTAACGTGATTCCGCAAAATCGGATCAGTCCTCAGGCAAGGGCGCTGTTAGCGTACTATCCCTTGCCGAACTTTGACTCCAGTGGGCGCTACAACTATCAGATCCCGCTGCTATCCGCTACTCATCAGGACAGCTTTCAGTCGCGCCTTTCAAAAACACTGGGAACGAAGAATCAGCTTTTCGGAGATTTTGCTTTCCAACGCACAGCGACCGATAACCCCAACCTGTTTGGCTTTCTGGATCTCAATCAGATTTTCGGAATCACAGGGTCTGCGAGTTGGACACACCGCTCGACCCAGCGATTCTCCACAACATTGAAGTACCAGTTCAGCCGTTTGCGTACCCGCGTCGAATCACAGTTTGCCAATCGCGTGAACGTTTCCGGCAACGCAGGTATATCCGGTAACAGTCAAGATCCTTTGTACTGGGGACCGCCGGCGCTCAACTTCGCTGGTGGTGTGACCGGACTCGGAGATGGCCAGCCATCGTTCAATCGAAATCAGACGAACGCATTCTCTTACTCGAGCTTCTGGAACCACAGCCCGCACAGTTTTACTTTCGGAGCCGATCTTCGGAAGCAGCAGTTCAATGTGTTGTCGCAACAGGACGCGCGCGGAACCTTCACATTCACCGGTGCGGCTACAGGGTCGGACTTTGCGGATTTCCTGCTTGGTATTCCCGCTACGAGCTCGATTGCCTTCGGCAACGCCGACAAGTACTTCCGTCAATCGGTATACGATGCGTTTATCAGCGATGACTGGAGAGTGCGAACCGGACTCACTCTCACACTGGGTACTCGCTGGGAATATGAGACTCCGTTGACCGAATTGCGCAACCGGATCGTCAACCTCAACATCTCTCGCGGCTTCACGGCGGCTACTCCCGTGATTGGCCACACACTGAACCCCGACAAGATGGGAATCCAACCCCGTTTCGGCTTTGCCTGGCGCCCCTTCCCGGCGTCGTCGCTGATTGTTCGTGGCGGATACGGGGTTTATAAGAACACTTCGGTATACCAGCCCATCGTCTCGCAGATGGCACAACAAGCGCCGTTGTCCAAAAGTTTGAGCGTTCAGAACAGTCCATTGACGCCACTGACGCTTGCGAACGGTTTCAGTGCGTCTTCCGTTGGCACGGTGAATACGTTTGCGGTGGATCCGGATTTCCGCATCGGCTACGCACAAACGTGGAATGTCATTGTGCAACGTGACCTGCCGGCGTCGATGCAAATGGTCGCCACTTATACCGGAAGCAAAGGTACGCACTTGATGCAGGAATTCTTGCCGAATACATTTCCTGCCGGTGCGGTGAATCCATGTCCGGCATGTCCTTCGGGTTTCGCGTATCTCGCGTCGAACGGGAATGCTTCTCGGGAATCGGGACAGATTCAGCTTCGCCGCCGGCTCCACAACGGACTCACAGCAAGCGTGCAGTACACACTGGCTAAAGCGATAGACGATGCAGGCTTCAGCACCACTGGAACGAATCAGCTCATCGCTCAAAATTGGCTGGACCTTCGGGCCGAACGAAGTCTCTCCAATTTCGACCAGCGGCACCAGGTTACAGCGCAGGCGCAATATACCACCGGCATGGGAATCGCGGGAGGAACGCTGATGAGTGGTTGGCAGGGCGCCCTTTTCAAAGAGTGGACCGTATCTTCACAGATCATCGCCGGAAGCGGGTCACCGTTGACGCCGATCTATCTCGCCGCTGTCAGGGGAACTGGAATCACGGGCAGCATCCGTGCTGATTACACGGGAGCACCGATTTACCTTTCAGGCGGCGGATTGTTCCTGAATCCCACAGCCTTTGTTCCTCCCTCATCAGGTCATTGGGGCAACGCCGGCCGAAATTCGATCATCGGACCATCGCAATTCGGAATGGGCGCCGCACTGTCACGAACGTTTCGTGTCAATGATCGGGTTAACGCGGATCTGCGGATCGACGCCCAAAACGTACTCAATCATGTGACGTATCCGAACTGGAACACCACCATCACCAGCGCACAATTCGGATTACCGACAGCGGCCAATCCCATGCGTAAAATCCAAACAACCTTGCGGGTGAGATTCTGATGAATTCGTTGCCTAAAATGATCGTACTCCTGCTGATCTGTGTTCTCACGGCCAGCGCCCAGCAGCCGCAAAAACCGTTCACGATCAGCGTGAACACGCAGCTCGTCGTCGAAACGGTTGTGGTCAAAGATAAGGACGGGAAAGCCATCGAGGACCTGACCGCCAAAGACTTCGCCGTTACAGAAGACGGCGTGCCGCAGACGATCAGCATCTTCGAATTCCAGAAACTGGACGACGCGGCGCCGCCACCGCCCGTACCCGCTGCGCCCGCTGCATCGCCGCCTGCCGCTCCGTCTGAAAAACAGATTACAACGGAACGTCCGGGCGACATCCGATATCGCGACAGGCGTTTAATCGCTTTGTACTTCGATATGAGCGCCATGCCGGAAGCCGATCAGTTGCGCGCTCTAACAGCCGCCCAAAAATTCATCACCACACAGATGAAGCCGGCGGACCTGATGGCCGTCATTGAATATGCAAGCGGTGCCGTGAAGGTGCTTCAGGACTTTACAGATGACCGCGTCAAGTTACAGACCGCAATCGATACTCTGATTATCGGAGAAGACCAGGGTCTTACCGGTTCCGACAACGACGCCAGCACGGCAGACACGGGCTCTGCTTTCGGCCAGGACGATGCCGAGTTCAACCTCTTCAACACGGATCGGCAACTCTCGGCCCTTCAGACCGCGGTCAACATGATGCGGTCCCTCAACGAGCAGAAGTCACTCGTTTACTTTGCGAGCGGCCTGCGACTGAACGGCATAGGGAACCAGGCGCAACTTCACGCGACCGTCAATGCCGCGATTCGTGCCAACGTGGCCTTTTACCCGATCGACGCCCGCGGCCTCGTCGCCCGCGCGCCCCTCGGCGACGCGACCCAGAGTTCGCCCGGCACCATGGCGATGTTTACAGGTGCGGCGGCGCGAGCGGGCGCGGATAATTTTCAACGATCGCAGGACACGCTCTATGCGCTCGCTTCCGACACGGGGGGGCAAGGCCATGCTCGACACCAATGACCTTTCCGCCGGAATCGTTCAAGCCGAGCAAGCCTTTACGAGTTACTACATCATTGGGTACTACACGACGAATCCTTTACTGGACGGTAAATTCCGCCGGGTCAAGATCAGTCTGAAGGAGATCCCGGCTAAGTTGGCTTACCGCGAGGGCTATTACGCCGGAAAGGAATTCAGTAAGTTCACGGCGGCCGACAAGGAGCGGCAGCTTGAAGATGCACTGATGTTGGGTGATCCCATTACCGATCTTACGATCGCCATGGAGTTGAATTACTTCAGGCTGAATCAGGCGGAGTATTTCGTTCCATTGACTGTAAAAATTCCAGGCCGCGAGCTTGCGCTCGCCAAACGAGGCGGAGCGGAGCATACCGTGATCGACTTTATTGGTGAAGTGAAAGACGACTACGGCACGACCATCCAAAACGTTCGCGACAAAGTGGACGTCAAGCTCAGCGGAGCGACTGCAGCCCAGTTGGTCAAGAGCCCTGTCGAATACGACACCGGTTTTACTCTTCTGCCCGGAAAATATGTGATCAAGTTCCTCGCACGAGATGACGAGACGGGCCGGATCGGAACTTACCAAATGCCGTTCCTTATCCCAAATCTCAACAAGGAACTTCAGCGGATCCCTATCAGTTCGGTGGTGTTGGGTAGCCAGCGTATCGATTTAAAGGACGCGCTCTACAATGCGCGTAAGGATACGGTGCAAACGGCCAGTCCTCTTGTCGAGAATGGGCAGAAACTGATTCCAAGCGTCACTCGTGTATTTACCAGGGGTCGCGAGATGTATGTCTATCTTCAGGCCTACGAATTGGCCGCTACTTCGACTCAACCGTTGGTTGCTTTTGTGACGCTATATCACGGACAGGCAAAGGCATTTGAAACCACGCCTGTATCGATCAACGATGGACTCGACAGCAAATCAAAGGCTCTGCCGCTGCGGCTGAGTGTGCCGCTCGATCAGCTTCCGCCCGGCCAATACAATTGCCAGGTGACTATCCTGGACCCGAGCGCGCAGAAAGCGGCATTCTGGCAAACGGTAATCATGCTCGTTCCGTGAGGAAACTCCCCTCCTTTTGAACGAGGTCGATAGTTGACTGACAGAGATCCGAATACCCGATCAGCCATACGTCTTTACGCAATTTGACTGGTCATTCAACCATTAGCCATTTTAGATATGTATTTAATATGCATATTTGAAATGGCTAATGGTTGAATGACCAGTCAAATTGCGTAAAGACGTATGGCTGATCGGGTATGTGGATCTGTCAGCCAAGTATCTTGATCCCCTTTTGAAGGGGTGATCACGCGTGGGCGAGCGGAACGCTCACCGTGGCGAATACATCGTCGCTTTCGTCCCCGTCGATCATGAAAGCTATCGGTATTTCGTATACTGCACCGTCGACGAGCGCGGATCCGAATTCCTTGTCCACGAGTTTGAAGACTCGATTGTACTTGTCGTATTCGACCTTGATCCGAATCATAGCTGCCTCCATGACCTCTTACTTAACTGCATCGGACAATTCGCGTCTTTTCATTAGGTTTAGATGGCTGAATTATTAAGCCGGGATTAGCCGCACATTAGTTCCTGTTAATGTCCGGTCGCCGGATTGCTATTTGGCGTGCACCCAAATAACCAGGGAGGGAAACAAGATGAAACGGATATGGGCGTTTCTCGCCGGCGGTTTCCTTGTGTGTTCGATGACCATGCCGCAGAACACGCTGATGGCGCAGCCGCAAAAACATAACGAAGCACAGGTTAAGTTACAAAGCTCGGCAAGCCGGGATGCCAACCGGACCTCGATGCTCCTTTTGGACGAGATCCGGCATCAACTGGTGACGCTGCCGTACTATGGCGTTTTTGACTGGCTCGAAGGGGAAGTCCTTCCCGATCGGACTGTCGTTTTACGTGGCTCGGTGGTCCGGCCCACGACGAAGTCGGATGCCGAGAATCGGGTGAAATCGATTGAAGGCGTCACGAAGGTAGTCAACGATATCGAGGTCCTGCCGCTTTCGACGATGGACGACCAGGTTCGGCGGGCCACCTACCAGGCGATCTATAATTTCAATTCGCCATTATTTCAGTACGCAATCCGTGCCGTGCCACCGATTCATATCATCGCGAAAAACGGTCACGTGACGCTGAAAGGCGGTGTGCTTAACGACATGGATCGTCAACTCGCAGAGACCGCCGCCCGGCAAGTTCCGGGTGTTTTCGACGTAAAGAACGAATTGGTCGTCGAGAACAAACAAACCAACTAGCCGGGTTAACCGGCCAGCAGCCCGCCGGCGACGGCCATGCTCCAAATCAGGATAGCCACCGCCGCGGCGGCTCTCCATCCGCTGACTCGCGCGATGCTAAATAGTGACGGTAAGTTGATGGCGGGCCCGGCAAACAGCAAAGCAACTGCGGCGCCGGCCGGAATTCCGGCCGCAAGTAGACTAACGGACAGCGGAATTTCCAGAAACGTCGGAAGGGCGAGTGGAACGGCCGCCGTTGCCACGATGAGGATAGTCAGAAGTTTCGCGCCTGACGAAGCGAATACTTGAGCGGGGAGTCCTTGCACGATCAACATGGAAATGAGCACTCCTAAAACGAGGGCGGGAACCGTGCGAATCGACACCGTTGCTATGGAGCGAGTAAACTTCAGAACAGGTTGAGCCTCGACCTCTGTCTCATCGATTTTGCCAAGGTAGCCGGTGGAGGCTATCCCGATCATCCGTTCGACGAGCGGCCCGACAAAGATGACTGCCGCAAGCGCCAGCAACAACCGCATTCCGGCGATACCCGGTCCGAACAACATAAACGTCAGCGTCAGGGCGGCTGGATTAAGCGAGGGGGATGCCAGCATTAAGCCAAGAGCGGGGCCGAGACTCACTGATGTTTCAACCATCGTGGTGAATATGGGAGCAACACAGCAGGAACAGAGCATCAACGGTGCTCCCGCCAATCCTGCCATCAGTTGGGTTTTAATCGGTCCTCGGCCGAGCAATCTTATGAACCATCGCGGCGAAACGAAGGCTCGCACAGCCGCGGCGATTAGGATTCCGAAAACTAACGCAGGCCAGATAACCGCAAAGTAGTTGATTGACCGTTCAAGCGGGCTGAGGGCCAGCCCTTGTTGACCAAGAGCCACTACCCCTGGCTTTCCGGCAATCGTCCCCGCACTCCAGGTCGAGCGAAGAACTGTGAAAGCGGAACTCGATTTGTATAGAAATAACGCCGCGGCAATGATCACTGGCGTGATAATGAGCGGCCGCGCTTTTGACTCCCTGATTTCGACTGTCGCCATTCGCTTACTTACCCGAGTTGCAGCCGCGTAGCGGCGATATTTCTGTAGCCACCGGCTTCAGCCGATTGTTCGGCCTTCCTCACTTTTCCCACCGGGATGACTGTTGTGCGATTGGACTCCTGAGCCAGCTTCTTGATGTAAGCCTCATATTGCGTGTAATTGGCGAGGAAATAATCCTCGCCGATTTCGTGTCCAAATTGTTCTTTGGGGCTGGTGATCCTGACCTGGGCACGAAACTCGGCAGCCCGGAAGAGAAGGCCCGCGAATAGTATCAACACAAGGTTCATCCGCCGGTGAGACATGGAGTGTCCTCCTTAAGTGAGTGAATACCGATTCTAACCCCGGCATGTAGGCAGAGTCGCGCCTTCGATTAACGGACTATCCGGAACGATAGGTTGAAAACCGTTCGGTTAGTGCTCGAATCGAACGCACGCCGCAACGGGACCCACTTAACTCTTTGTATTTTCTGCCAGAACCTTGATAGCGCCGCTCCCATCCATCAGGCATTCGACATGCTTTGGGTAAAGTTCACTTTGCACAGGGAGGACCTCTATGGACGGAAGGCTTGGGAAGGCAATCGTTGTTATCGGGCTGACATTTTCGATGTCGGCCGTTTCATTCGCGCAAGAAGTAACCGGTTCGGTCGCCGAAGGAGGGAAGCAATCCAATCTAGTCGCAGTGGAACTGCTGGGTCGTGCGGGCGTTTACAGTGCGAACTATGAACGAAATTTCCTCCCGCGGATAGGAGTCGGTGTCGGCGGAGCGTACTGGGGAATTGACCACAGCAGCGCTTTAATCGTGCCGATGTATATTTCGACCACTCCAATCGGGAAGACGCATAGTCTCTATGCCGCAGCGGGGGTAACGCTGGGAATATCGAAGTTCTTCAACTTTTCAGGGTCGTACACAACGGATACCATTGGTACGGTCAGCGTTGGATATCAATTCCGTTCGCGCGAAGGTTTTGTGATTCGTCCTACGATGAACATCCTGTATACCGCTCACGATCACCTGGTGTGGCCAGGGGTCATGATCGGTCACTACTTTTAAGCGCGATCATTTTCGCACGCGTAGAAAAAGGTTCCCGCTCAAGCCCGTTTATGTCGGACACTTCGATTGATGAGGCGAACCATACTGCCTGATGAGATCGAGGAGTTCCGCGATTCATCTTGGTTTCGGGAAGGGGCGGGCCGCGTGGAAACTGTGCAACACGCAGAACGCTTCATTGAGCAGGTTGGATTCACTGCGTGTTTGACGGACTCTCGTAAGCCGGGACCATCTCTATATGTTGCGGTCTGCGGGCGGCGTGACGCGGTCATGCCGCGAAACGTCCAAAAGGATCCGGAGAGCTCACACACCTGGCTGCTCAAAGACGAGATCATTCGACGTGGTCGGATCTATTACGGCAAGCTGCCCCATGGAAAAACAATGTTTCTCGCTCCGCGAATGATCCCGTACTTCAACGCACTCTGGGGTCTCCGGCGAAGAGAAGAAAAGGCAAAGCTGAGCAAGGCCGCACGGGCCGTTCTGCGCCCCTTGCGCAAAGAATGGGAGATGGCGAGCGCTGATTTACGGGCAGAATCCGGAATATCCGATCGCAAGAAGTTCAGTCTGGCCATGGATGAACTGCAGGCGGCCATGATCGTCGTGCCTTCAGAGGTCATCTATCAACCGAAGTTCACCTATTTATGGGGTCTCGCCGAGGAGCGATTCGCCGAACGATTGTCGCTGAGGGTCGATCGAAAGACCGCCCTTCGTGAGATTGCACGATGTTTTTTGGCTGGCGCCGGATTGACGATCCCCGGCGAACTTGCACGTGTGGCTGGCCTCTCGCGTCCGGAGGCGGGGCTCGGAAACCGCGCATTGGTCAGGGAAGGGTACGCGGTTATGCTCGGGCCGGGGACGTATCGTCTTTCGCGGCTGGGGAGAGATTGAGAAATCGGGAAATTGGACGATTCCGCATTAGAAGTTCGAAAGTCGAGAATCGAAACTGTAGATCCGAGAGAGCTCCCCTCGGCTTTCGGATATCGAATTTCGAATATCGACTTTCCATTGTGGAATCGTGCATTCTGCCGATTTCCCGATTTATCAGTATTTCTCCCTCCGGAGAATGTGTCCGAGCCCTCCGACTCGATACCAGCGGTATCCGTATCCTTCGAGCACAATCCGATGTTTACCGTCGGACTGGGCGTTACTGTGCTCGCCCGCAAGAACGTTGGCGAGGCGTTCGTTTCCAGCCGCTTGACTATCCAGCGCGATGCTATGGGCTTTTTCGTCGAAGTTATGAAGCGTCAGCATCGAATTGTTGCGCCAGTCGTAACGAATTGCGAGTACGCTCGGACTCCCGGTGTGAAGAACTTGATACGTTCCCCAGCCGAACTCCGGGCATTCCTTGCGAAGCCGGATCATCCGCTCGATCCAGTTCAACATCGAATCGTTGTCTCGGCGCTGCGCTTCAATATTGATACGTTTGTAACTCCAAACTCCCTTGTCGATAACAGGAAGCACGGTTTTATCTGCCGTGGAGAACCCGCCGTGCGGTTCATCGGACCATTGCATCGGCGTCCGGACGGACCAGCGTTCCTTCAAACGCAGGTTATCTCCCATGCCAATCTCGTCACCGTAACGAAGCACCGGACTTCCCGGTAATGAAAACAGGAGGCTGTAGGCAAGCTCAATTTGAGGACGATTACCCAGCATCGGAGCCAGCCGGCGCCGGATGCCGCGCCCGTAAAGTTGCATGCGTTCACTAGGGCCGAATCGCTTATAGACAATCTCCCGCTGCTCCCGGGTGAGGCGTCCGAGATCCAACTCATCGTGATTTCGCAGAAAAGAAGCCCATTGAGCGTATTCCGGGATGGTTCGCGTTTCTTCCAGAGCACGTACCAGGGGACGGATGTCGGCGGAAGCGAGCGCATAGAAGACATGCTGGTTCACATAAAAGTTGAACATCATGTGCATCCGGTCGTCCTGCGCACCGAAATATTTTTTGTTCTCTTGAGGCAGAACATTCGCTTCGCCAAGAATGATCGCGTCGCCTTCACGCCACTGCAGGAAGTCGCGCATTTCGGAAAGGTACTCGTAGTGAGGGCTGGGGCTGCGTCCGGGGTGCCGCGCTTCGATAATGAAAGGCACGGCATCCAACCGGAATCCGGAAACCCCCAACTCGAGCCAGAATCCCATGATCCGTTGAATTTCGGTTCGTACCGCAGGGTTCTCGGTATTCAGGTCGGGTTGAAAGTTGTAGAAGCGATGGAAATACCATTCGTGGGCAACTTTGTCGTAAGTCCAGGTTTCCTGCTGGACGCCAGTAAATACCATTCCCCGCTTGTAGTCGCGTGGACGCTTCTTCGACCACACATACCAATCCCGGTACTTCGAGCTCTTGTCAGAACGCGCGGACTTGAACCACGGATGCTGGTTCGATGTGTGATTGACAACGAGATCGACAACGATTTTCATCCCGCGCTGTTTCGCCTGATTCGCGAAGTCCACGAAGTCGCCGAGGGTTCCAAACCGTGGATCGACGCCGTAATAGTCCGAAACGTCGTAGCCGTTGTCCAGATTAGGAGTGGGTTGAAACGGTTGCAGCCAGAGACACGTCACGCCAAGACCCGACAGGTAGTCCAGGCGGCGCGACAGTCCTTCGAAATCTCCTACACCATCTCCGTTGGAGTCCATGAAGGTTCCAACGTGCAGATTGTATATAACCGCGTTCTTGTACCAAAGGTCGTCAATCATGGCTGTAATTAACTTTAGCTGGTGCCCAGGTGGATTGGCGACTCGAAATTAGCCATAATGTCCAGCGCATGAAGCAGATCATCGCGATGGGTGGCGGCGGGTTTTCTATGGAGCCGGACAACTTGCTGCTCGATCGATATGTGTTGGAGCAGAGCGGCAAATCGAGGCCGCGGGTGTGTTTCGTTCCAACTGCCAGCGGCGATTCTGTGGGTTACATCGAGCGGTTCTATGCCGCATTGCGCACACTCGATTGCGAGCCTTCCTACCTTTCTGTGTTCAACGGGCCCACCAGTGACTGGCGAGGGTATGTCCTGTCCAAAGACGTTATATATGTTGGCGGCGGCAATACGAGGAACTTATTGGTCCTATGGCGCGACTGGGGACTCGACACAATCGTTCGCGAAGCGTGGGAAAAGGGAATCGTACTCGCCGGAATCAGTGCCGGGTCGATATGCTGGTTCGAAGAAGGCGTGACGGATTCAATACCCGGACTGCTGACGCCGCTCCAATGTCTCGGCTTCCTCAAAGGATCGAATTGTCCTCACTACGATGGCGAGGTGAATCGACGGCCGTCCTACCATCGACTGCTCAAGGAGAGACAGATTGGTCCGGGCATCGCATGCGATGACGGTGTTGCTCTCCACTACAAAGACGGCGAACTGCATCGCATCATCAGTTCAAGACCAAACGCCCGCGCTTACAGCCTTGCAATCGCAGGGGATGCCGTTCGCGAAACGGAATTGGTACCCGACTTTCTGGGCGCGTAACTGGTGATTGAGGTAAAATGCCCGCGTGTGGTTCCGCACAC
>Ga0207098_10329_pt1 | contig 15131 bp, 13 predicted proteins | sample Alteio_BWMinHeat_84_FD_153548 | JGI IMG/M metagenome (GOLD analysis project Ga0207098, IMG submission 153548) | Enriched cells from forest soil in Barre Woods Harvard Forest LTER site, Petersham, Massachusetts, United States -... | ecosystem: Environmental > Terrestrial > Soil > Temperate forest >...
GGCATTCCGCCGCGCAAGAACAACGATTTTGAAATCTTCACTCAGGACGCAATCATGGATTTATGGAATCAGATTTCGAGCGGAATCTTTGCGGTCGCGCTGGCCATCTCATCCGTCGCACTCGTCGTTGGAGGTGTAGGCGTGATGAACATCATGCTCGTATCGGTGACGGAACGAACGCGTGAGATCGGCGTCCGCAAAGCGATTGGCGCCAGGCAACGGGACATTTTGCGGCAGTTCCTGTTTGAAGCAATGGTGTTGACCGCCGTTGGCGGAGTTCTCGGAATCATGGTCGGTGGCGCCGTTACCTTTACAATCCGTTTACTTGTTCCTTTCCTTCCAGCGCAGATGTCCCTGTTTTGGACAACAGTTGGATTTGTGACGTCGGTTGGTACCGGGCTGATTTTTGGTCTTTATCCGGCTTATCGTGCATCCATGCTTGACCCGATTGAAGCTCTGCGATACGAATAAGCATCACAAGAAACCAAGGAGACGATTATGCGCAGGCTGTTTTGGGCAATGTGTCTTGTTCTGCTGGCGTCGAATGTTATGGTCGCGCAGAACCATACGTTGATTGCGCTGGGCCACGGCGATCACAGCGTGAATGAAATCGATACAACTACGGGAAATATTCTTCACAAATTCACTGCGGTCGATCAGCCCCACGAATTTGCGATTTCGCCTGATGGGAAAACCATCTACGCGGCCGTTCCGAGCGCGGCGCATGTCGTGATCCTGGACGCCACAACTTTCAAGGAAAAGGGCAAGATTGAAAGCCCGTTCTTCCACGGCAAGACACCGCAGCCGGCCGCCCGCGGCCAGCGAGCTGGTCGAGGCGGCGAAGGAGGCGGCGCACCGCGAGGAAATGCTTTGCCGGGAGTCAACGTACCGGATAGCGCGTCGCCGCATGGAATGGGGATGAACACCGACGGGAGCAAGTTGTATATCGGTATCGAGAACGCGGACATTCCGGGTGTGGTCGTGTATGACACGAAAGCCGGGAAGGTTCTGAAAAAGATGGACCTGGTTCTGAAAGGCGGTCACTACCTTCAAGTTCAACCGAACACAGACAAGGTGTATTACCCGTTTCGAAACGACAATCGCGTGATGGTCATCGATGGCAAAACGGACACCATCAAGAAGATCATCGATGTTCCCGGTGGTCCTGTCGGCGTCGACTTCGCTCCAAACGGCGAGGTTTGGATTCACGGCGACGGCAATAACGGAGTGGAAGGTCAGGTTGCGGTAATCGACGGCAAGACGGATACGGTCATCAAAACCATCCAAACTCCAGGCAAAGGCGCCGGCCGAATGGCTGTATCGCGGGACGGCAAATGGGCAGCTTCGACGCACCAGGGTACAAAAGACGTTGCGATCATCGATGCCGTCAAGAAAGAAGTCGTGGGTAGCGTCGTCGTCGACGGAGGGCCAGGCTTCCCCGTATTCTCGCCGGACGGTACAAAGCTGTATGTAATGGTCTCCAGTACAAGTGACGTCGCCGTAATTGATCTGAAACAGATGAAAGTCACCGGCCGTTGGAAGGCGGGGCAAGAAACGTTCGGCGGCGGCATCCGATTCCCGAATGGCCGTCCGACATCCAGCAATTAATGTCCGGTTTCCGCGCTAAAATGCTTGAATGACAAAAGAGGATTACTTCGAGCAGGCTGTGAACGCTTTTGGTGACGACAACCTGGATGAGTCCATTGCGATGTACCAGAAGGCGCTTGAGCTCGACCCAAATTACCAGGATGCGTTGCATGGTTTAGGGATGGCCCTTCACAATCGCGGCCGTTTCGATGAGGCCATCGCAGCAGCTAGGCGGCTCGTTGATATCGACCCGGAAGACATTCTTGCGCATACGAGTCTATCCATGTTTTATCAAGCTCAAGGCAAGATCGAGGAAGCCGAAAAGGAAGGTAATGCCGCCAAAATTCTTGGCTGGAAACAAGAACTTCGAAAGGAGCCCAAATAACGCTTTCGAGTTCCTCGTCCAGCGGAGTAGGATTGGGTCTGATTCCAACCTCGAGCAATTTTCAGTTTATGGGGATGGGCTGAATCCGGCTTGGCGTTTGACTTCGCGAAGCTCTGAATGAGAGACTTACGCACCAAGCCTTCGTAAGATGTGGGGTTCATGTCTGCTGTAGCCGTTGAAAGTGAACAACTTGTTCCGTTCCTCAAGAACGTTAAACTTTTTGCCGAACTTAGCCCGGAGAGTCTTGCAAAACTGGGAACCTGCCTGAAGACAGCGGAGTTTCCCCCGGCGGAAGTTATCGTTCGTGAAGGCGCGCCCGGCGTTTCGATGTATATCATCAAGTCGGGTCTGGTTGAGGTTCGCAAGAAAGATCCAGCCACCGGTATCGATTTCCTGGTTGCCCAGCTCAGCGAGGGCGCAGCTGTGGGCGAAATGTCACTGCTTACCGGCAAACCGCGTTCGGCTACCGTCTCGACCGTTCAACCCACCGTGGTTTTCACCCTTACCCGGGCGGATTTTAGAAACCTTCTGACCCAGCATCCCGAAATCTCGCTGGGTTTGGCCCGCATTCTGGCTGAGCGCCTCGAAGATGCAACGAAACAAGTAGGTATCGAGTACGTCAGTCTCTTGAAAGGCAATTTCGATCCGCGTGTCGTGGGTCTCATTCCTCAGTCGGTCGTTCAACTTCACAAAGTGGTGCCGATCGCGTTCGTGAACAATTCGGTCACTTTGGCGATGGTGAATCCGTCCAATCTCGTTGCCTTCGACGATGTTCGACGCTACATCAAAGGCGTGATCATCGAGCCGGTGGTCTGCACCGAAGACGATTTCCGCAAATTCATGGAAACCGTCTACTCGCAGATCATGGGGTTGAAGGACGACGCGAAGAAAGAGATCGTCGATCGCTCTCAAGCGGAACGCAAAGAGGACAAGAAGAAAGAAGACAAGAAAAAGGCTGCCTTCGATCAGCCGCAACAGAGTCTTGAAGATCTGCAGAATGAGATCCTTGGCGGTCTGGAAGTTCAGTCCGAAGAAGATGAGAAACCGACCAACGCGACCGAGTTAACCAATGCTTCCGAGGATGCACCGGTAGTGCGTCTCGCCAATAATATCCTCGCGCTGGCAATCAAAAAGGGCGCCAGCGACATTCATATTGAGCCGCAGGAAAAGGGTCTTTATCTGCGGTTGCGCGTCGATGGTGTGTTGAAAGTCGAGCAGATTCTTTCGAAGAAAGTTCAATTGCCGCTGACGTCCAGATTCAAGATTCTCGCCAGGCTGGATATTTCCGAACGCCGGCTTCCGCAGGATGGACGTATATCGATCAAGATCGAAGATCGCGGCATCGACTTCCGTGTCTCCACGGTCCCCGCAAAGTTCGGCGAAAAGATCGTCATGCGTATTCTCGACAAAGGTGGATCGCTCCTGCCGCTGGACAAGATCATTGTTCACGAGCAGACTGTCGAAAAGCTGCGATGGATGATCAATCAGCCGTACGGGATCATTTACGTTACAGGTCCTACAGGTTCCGGAAAGACGACCAGTCTGTACAGTTCTCTGAACGAGATCAATTCACCGGAAGTCAACATCTCGACTGCTGAAGATCCGATCGAATACGATCTTGCCGGTCTCTGCCAGGTGCAGACGCATAAGGACATCGGTCTGGATTTCGCCAGAATCCTGCGCGCCTTCCTTCGGCAAGACCCGGATGTCATCCTCGTCGGTGAGACGCGTGACCAGGAGACAGCGAAGATCTCCGTGGAAGCCGCGCTCACAGGACACCTTGTGTTCACCACGCTCCACACGAACGACGCGCCAAGTTCGTTCACGCGTCTCGAGGAAATGGGAATCGAGCCATTCCTGATGGCGAACTCAACGATCGGTATTCTTGCCCAGCGCCTTGCGCGCCGCATCTGTCAGAACTGCAAGAAGGAAGTCGAGGTCGACGACACAACTCTCGGTTATTTTGGCTACACGAGAGACAGCGCACCGAAGTTCTACAAAGGCGAAGGTTGCGAGAAGTGCAGCGGGAACGGCAACAAGGGCCGTGTTGGAATTTATGAACTGCTGCTGATGAGTGACGATCTGAAGCGCGCCATCGCAAGAGGTGCGAAAACAGATGAAATCAAAGAACTTGCGATAGCGAACGGCATGATCGATCTCAAACACTACGCCATGATTCTCATGGAGCGTGGTCTGGTCAGTGTTGAAGAAGTTTTGACTAACCTCGTGGTTTCCCAGTAATATTTCGTTCGTGAAGCACGAACGAAATCTTTCCGCTTTCTCCCAAACACCGACGTACGGAGTCGTATGCCGCTGGGGGCTGATGGTAGCGTGCGCCATCGGAATGTTGCCCTCGACCGGCATTTCGGACATCTGAGTAAAGCGGGAGCGGTCATCCCGCTCCCGAGCTTCCAGCCAACCCAGTAACACTCACTCGAATCGGGATAACCGCTCAAACGGACAACGTGGAGGTTCACCATGTTTCGTGGAGTGGAGATTGAGCACCTCAAAAAAGACTTTCTACTGACCCGTTGGAATGGGCTTCGCCGCAATGTATCTGAGGTTTCAGCGGTTGCTGACATCTCTCTGAGCATTTCGTCCGGCCAGTCGGTTGCGTTCATCGGACCCAACGGCGCCGGAAAATCGACGACGATCAAGATGCTCACCGGCATTTTGCATCCGACCGCCGGAAGAGTCAGCGTGATGGGGTTTATTCCGTGGAGGGACCGGCGGCATCTTGCATATCACATCGGAGCGGTGTTCGGACAACGTTCGCAACTCTGGTATCACTTGCCGCCAGGCGACACGTTCGAACTGCTCGCGCGCGTTTATAACATTCGCCGCAGCGATTTTGAACGCACACGCGAGGCACTGATTGAGCGTTTTGCGCTTGGGCCGTTTCTCGACGTGCCCGTGCGGAAGCTCTCGCTGGGTCAACGCATGCGAGCCGAGGTCGCTGCGAGTTTGCTGCACCGGCCCAAGGTTCTGTTTCTCGATGAGCCGACAATCGGTCTCGATGTCCTCGCACGGCATGAACTTCGCGGCCTGATTCAGGAATGGAATCGTCAGGAAGGTCTGACGGTATTCCTTACCAGTCACGACGCCGGAGACATCGAACATGTAGCCGAACGTGTAGTGGTCATCAATCACGGACGCATTGTCCTGGACGATCAGATCGCGGCGCTGCGATGCCGGTATCCGGGATCAACCCTGGAGCAGATCATCGCGCGGATTTACACCTCGGTAAATGAAAGGGGAGGGCCGTCATGAATGCGAATCCTATAACGAAGTACACCTGGATCGGCTATACGGCCGCCCGCTCGAATCTCGCTTATGTCGGCGAGGTTATTTCACGAGCGGCATTTATGGCGGTAATTCTCTACATTTTCATGAGGCTGTGGACTGTGGTGTACGCAGAAGCCGGCGCTTCCCGCCTTGGCGGATTTACGATTCAGCAGATGATCTGGTATCTCGTTCTGACAGAGTCGATCATGCTTTCTTCACCGCGAGTATCGATGGAGATCGACGAAGACGTTCGAACCGGCCGCCTCTCGGTTCAGTTGTTACGGCCGCTGTCGTATGCGCTGACACGTCTAGCGCAGACTCTAGGGGAGAGGATCGTTCGCTTCGCGGTTAATCTGTTTGCCGGAACCGCAGTCGTCCTCATCCTGGTTGGGCCGATCAGGCCATCTCTTTCCGGCTTGATCATGTTTACGTTCCTGTTGCCGGTCGCATTTGTAGTCGACTTCCTGGGCTACTTTGCGATCGGCCTGTGCGCGTTCTGGCTCGAAAGTACAGCGGGCCTGATGATTATTTACAGCCGGTTTACGATGCTTGCCGGAGGAATGCTCATGCCGCTGGAAGTATTTCCGCCTCGATTGCAATCGATTGCGCGACGGTTGCCGTTTTCCAGCATGGTCTATGGTCCCGCGCGGCTCTTCGTCGCCGGCGGTACGGATGTCTTCCGGCAGACGCTGATTATGCAAATTGCCGGACTCTTCCTCTTTGGTGGAATAGTTCTGGGACTCCAGCGGCTGGCGTTCAAGCGCATTCAAAATCATGGAGGGTGAGATGTGGAAATCGTTCAAAAACTACATTGGGTTGCTGATCGCATATACACAGATCAATCTGAACTCCCAACTGGAGTACCGAGGTGCGTTTATATCGGAAGCGATCGGAATGCTGATCAACGACTGCTTCTGGGTTGGCTTCTGGCTCATCTTCTTTCGGCGATTTCCTGTTTTGCAGGGGTGGAACGCCAAGGACATCGTGACCCTATGGGCTATCTCGGCCGCAGGTTTCGGGGTTGCTTATGCGGTTATGGGAAACTCGTGGTATTTGCCGGGACTGATCGTCAATGGACAGCTTGACCTGTGGATGCTTCAACCACGTGCCGTTCTTCCGCACCTGCTGGTCGGAAGAACCCTCGTGACTGCCTGGGGCGACGCGGTGTTTGGTTATCTCGTATATCTGGGTTTTGTGCGCCCGGATCTGCACCACGCCGCGCTATTCGTATTGCTTTCGTTGTCGGTGGCGATGGCTTTTGTAGGTCTCGGCGTATTGACGGCCAGTCTTACGTTCTATCTTGGAAATGGAACGTTGCTGGCGGAACAATGGCGTTTCGCAGCAATTACGTTTTCGACGTATCCGGAATCGTTGTTTACAGGCGCAGTGAAGCTGTTGTTGTTTACGGCCATACCTGCGGGATTCATAAGCTACATTCCAGTTCGCGCCCTTCGGAATCTGTCCCTGATGGATGCTGGGTTGGCAGCGATGGGAAGTATCGGAATTATGGCCGCCGGAGCGGCGGCCTTCTACCTGGGATTGCGGCGATATGAGTCGGGTAACTTAATATCAATGAATGGTTAGTCGGCTGCCGAAACCATCGCCTCTTTGTAGAACTTTTCGTACTCCGCAACATCTTCGCGGCTGCCGATGATGAGCGGAACTTTTTGATGCAAGGATGTTGGCTGGACATCCAGGATGCGCATTTCGCCTGTCGATGCTGCGCCCCCTGCGTGTTCAGCCACCATCGCAAGCGGCGCTGCTTCATACAATAATCGCAATTTGCCCTTGGGTCCCGGATACAGGAATATTCCGCCCTTCAGCAGGTTTCGGTGGAAGTCTGCCACCAGGGATCCGATATACCGCAAAGAGTAGGGATGTCCCTTGTCTTTGCAGTCTTCCTTCAGGCAATCGATGTACCGGCGGGTGCCTGGATCCCATTTGGTGATGTTTCCTTCGTTGATGCTGTAGATTTTGCCGCGTGCCGGAGTGGTGATGCTTTCGTGGGAGAGCAGAAATTCTCCGAGACTTGGATCGAGGGTGAATCCATGCACGCCGTTGCCCGTCGTATAAACCATCATCGTGCTCGATCCGTAAATGAAGTAGCCGCCGGCGAGCTGCTTATATCCCGGCTGTAGGCAGTCGATTTCGGAGCCGTCTTCCTGATCGGTGATCTTGCGATGGATCGAGAAAATCGTTCCGATACTGGCGTTGACGTCGATATTCGATGACCCGTCGAGCGGGTCGAACATCAACACGTATTTCCCGCGCCGGCCTCCGTCCGGAATGGGAATGATGTCCTCGGATTCTTCCGACGCCATGACGCAGAGATGACCGCAACTACCCATCGTCCGATAAATGGTCGACTGCGCAAACTCGTCGAGCTTCATGACAACTTCGCCATGAACATTGATGTTGTCGGTTTCTCCAAGGATCTTTACAAGACCGGCTTTGTTGACTTCGCGGGAAATGATCTTCGCAGCAACGATCAGGCTCGTGAGCAACTGAGTGAAATCGCCAGTTGCTTCAGGATGAAGCCGCTCCTGATCGAGAATATGCTGCTGAACGGTCGTAATCTTGCTCATTCAGCCCCTCCACTCCATCTCGCACCCAAAACCTTACATCCAGAGCCGGTTAATTCAAAGCTTCGTGTTCCCGTCCCGAACCTTTGTTTTGAACTCTTCCCATTCCTTGCGGAGTTTCTGCAGCTCCTCGTAAATCTTTGGTAAACGAGCCAGATGTGCCTGCTGCAGAAGGAACTCTTTCAGTGGTCGGACGGGCGTGCCCCACAGCAACGCGCCACCTTTGATGCGCTTGCCGTTCAGTACGCCACCCTGGCCGCCTATGATGGTGCCGGCGGCGAGAGTCGCTTGCTCACCGATGCCGACTTGACCGCCGATCATCGATTGGGCACCGATCGTGCAGCTCCCCGAAATTCCGGTCTGTGCCGCGATCACAGTGTTTTCTCCGATCTCGACGTTGTGCGCGACTTGGACGAGATTGTCCAGTTTCACACCGCGCCGGACAATTGTCGTCTCGAGCGATCCGCGGTCAATGCAGGTGTTTGCCCCGATCTCGACATCGTCTTCGATGATGACCCGGCCTGCTTGAGGAAACTTCACCTGCTTCATACCGTCCCTGACGAAACCGAAGCCATCTGCCCCAACAACGGCGCCGGCGTGGATGATCACGCCGTTCCCGATCTCGACGTCATGATAGATAACGACGTGCGGATAGATCGTGCAACTCTCGCCAATGCGTGCATTTCGACCTACATAGGCGCCGGCCTCGACGATGGTGTGATCACCAATCGCTGTGTTCGATTCGATTACGGCTCCTGCTCCGATCTTCACATTTTGACCAATGACAGCATCGTGGGCGACAACCGCGGTTGGATGAATGGATCGCGATTCATTGTCGTCGGTCAGCAGGACACTGGCTGCTCGGGCGAATGCCAGCTTTGGGTTGCGGACAAGTATCGTAGTTTTGCCGGCAAATTCACCTGAGCCGACGATGACGCATCCTGCCTCCGCGCTCAGCACCGCTTCATGAAACTTCTCTTCTGCGTAACTGAGGTCATTGGGGCCGGCATTTTTGAGGCTAGCGACCGATGCCAAAATCAGCTGGCCATCGCCTCGAAGGTCTCCGCCAACTAAATCGGCAAGCTCTTTAACTGTTCGTTTCATGGCTTCTCTCCCAGGAACGCAGCAGTCTCACGCGCTATGCGTTCGCCGGTTTCCATGCACGCTGAAACTGAAACCCCGTCCGTATAATTACCCGCCAGAAACAGACCTGGAATGGATCTGATCTCGTTCTTCAAAGCTGAAATCAGTCGTTCGTGGCCGATCTTGTATTGGGGAATTGCGTGAGTACGCCGGACGATACGTAATAATTCAGGTGGGGCGGAGGTTTTCAAGATCGTGTGCAACTCCGTTCGTACGACTTCGGAAACGCGATCATCCGGCCAATCGAGCGCTTCCCTTTCGAGTGCTCCGCCGATAAAGGACGTTAACAACTGAGTGCCACGGGGGGCTCGTCCGGAAAACAGCGCAGAGCTGAATAGCGTGCCGAGCAAATGCAGCTTTTCAGTTCGGGGCACCAGAAATCCGAAACCGCGAAGTGGCTTCGGAAAAGCAGAATCCGAAATGGATGTAGTTGCGATGACCATTGGCGCGTACTCGACTTGCTTCAGGACTGCCGCAACTTGCGGAAGCGCGCTTTCTATGAGCTTAATCGCTGAATGGGCCGGCGTTGTAACAACGACTGCTTTTGCCGGAAGGTTTCGGGATAGTACGGTTTCCTCGACGTTGTAAACGATATCCAAGTCTTTTGCGAGTCGCCGTGGCAGGCTTTCCATGCCATCCATGAAACTGCAAGTGTGCCCGCGCCTTGTTCCCTTTGGCTTTCTTGATTTCATCATCCCGACGACCAAACTTCCGTGTTGGCGTTCCATTTCCGTGAACTTGGGGAAGGTGGCGGCCATACTTAACTGGCGCGTGTCGCCGGCATAGATACCGGTGACAAATGGTGAGACCAATCGCTCCTCCGCCTCGCGTCCAATGCGACGGGTAAAGAAATCGTGGATCGACTCGTCAGGTGTCGAACGAGAACGAATGAAAGGCTCCGCCACGGCGCGTAGTAGCCCTCCAATTGTCAGTGGGCCGAAGGGAACTGTCCGCAGTGATTTGCCTATATAAACGTAACGAGGCGCGCGCGGATCGCCTTCCATAATTGCGTTGGTCAGTCCGGACTCGTCCAGGAGTTGGAAATTCTCGGCTGACGGAAGGAGGCTATTGGGGCCACGTTCGATAAGGTAATCGCCAACGCGTTCACTCTCAATAACGCCGCCCGGCCGGTTTGAGCTTTCAAGAATTTGCGCGTCAATCCCGAGGCGCTTCAGTCTCCATCCGCATGCGAGTCCTGTGATTCCTGCCCCGATGATGATGACGTCTGCCATGCCGGCTATAGCGAGCTTTCGACAATCTCCGCGAGGGCCCTGATAAAGGTTGGATCTGAGTTCAATGCCGGGACCCGTCGAAAGTTCTTAACACCAGCGTCTTCGGCGACGTGTTTGTAGAGAATGTCCAATTCGTACAAGGTTTCGATGTGCTCGGATACAAAACTGATCGGGATAACCAGAACGTCGCTTATGCCGCGCTTGCCGAAATCTTTGATCATGTCGTTCGTGAATGGTTGCAGCCACTTCACGGGACCGATCTTGCTCTGAAATGAAAGCTGGTAGGGATTCCCGCGGCCAAGGCGGTCCATGATTCCTTCGACACTCTCTTTCGTTTGATCAAGGTATGGATCGCCCTCTCTGACGTAGCTTTCCGGAATACTATGCGCGCTGAAAAGGAGCTGTACCGCCGTGGGGTTCGAAAACTTCTCCACTTCTTTTTTGATCAAGTCAACGAACGAATCAATATATGTCGGGTGGTCCTGCCAGGAGCGGATCCATTTCGTCGTTGTATTCTTCAGTCTCGGACTTCGTTCGATCAGGCCGCGAAGCAAAGCAAAGCCGGAACCTGTCGTGGTAACTGAGAATTGGGGAAACAACGGCAGAATAACTAAGCGATCTATTTTGCCGGCTTCTATCTTGGGAAGAGTTTCAGCAAAAAATGGATGCCAGGTGCACATCCCGACGAATGTCTCGACGTCGTGTCCGCGGTTTCGAAGTTCATCCTGAACCGCTTTCGCCTGTTCTTCGGTCAGCTTCCGCAGTGGTGACCCCCCACCGATCTGCCGATAGTACCCTTGCGATTTTTTGTGCCGCAGAGTGGCGATCGTGAATGCGATTGCCTTCCGCAGAGGTGTGAATTTCACGCGGATTATTTCCGGATCCGAAAACAGGTTATATAGAAACGGCTTCACATCCTCCAACCGCTCAGGCCCGCCCAGATTAAACAGGAGGACTCCAATCTTCATGATGCCGTCTTAAGCCGCGGAGCGGCGAGAAGAGTGTGGCCCCGAGCGTGAGCCCGGGGTCTATGTGAAGCCTGAATCGAGCCCCGGCAGGGGCGACAGACTTTTACGAATCCTTCGCGCCTCCAGCGCTCGACCGCTACCGATGAAAACCCCGGGCTTCCGCCCGGGGCTGCATTCTGTCGCCGCTTCGCGGCTGTTCTTAGCGAATTCATTGCGTGTGCCGGTAGGTTTTCACGAATTCAATAAATGCCCGTGCATTATCGACGGGTGTTGGCGGAAGAATGCCGTGGCCCAGATTCATGATGTGGCCGGTTGGGCCGGCTTGCTTCAGGATGTCGGCGGCATTCCGCAGCAGGCGATCTTTTGCACCAAGCAACAGACAGGGGTCCAGATTGCCCTGCAGCGCGAGTTTGTCGCCGACGCGCTTGCGGGCCTCGCCAATGGGAATGCGCCAATCGATGCTCAGGACCTCGGCACCGGATCGAGCCATCGATTCAAGAATCGTTGAGCATCCATTGATATATAGGATTCGTGGAACCCGGTTTCCGATCGCCTGGAAAATCTGCTGCGTGTACGGAAGGGCAAATTCCTCGTAGTCCGATCGTGTGAGATCGCCCGCCCATGTGTCGAAAAGCTGAACAACCTGCGCGCCGGACTCGATCTGAAAAAGCAGATACGCGCTGATCGTGTTTGCGATCTTGCTCAGCAGGTCATGCAATATTCGGGGTTCTCGAAATGCCATTCCCTTGATTTCGGCAAAGCTCTTCGAACCTCCGCCTTCAATCATGTACGACGCAAGAGTCCACGGCGCACCCGCGAATCCGATCAGGGGAACTTCGTTCTTCAACTCCGAACGCAGCTTGCTCAGGATCGAACCGACGAACGGGACAGTGCCTGCCGGATCGGGAACGCTCAGTTTGTCGACGTCCGCCTGGGATCGAATTGGATTGGGCAGTTCCGGACCTTTGTCCGTCAGTTCAACGTGAAGTCCCATGGCTTCCACGGGAATGAGAATGTCTGAAAAGAAAATCACTGCGTCGACGCCGACTATCCGATGAGGCTGAAGCGACACTTCGGCTGCAAGATCCGTGTCCTTACACAAATCGAGGAAACCGACCTTCTTGCGAATATCGCGGTACTCTTTGAGATAACGGCCGGCTTGCCGCATCATCCAGACAGGAGTGCGGTCAACGGATTCGCGGTTGCAGGCTCGGATTAAACGGTCATTCATGAGAATTTCAAATGATACAATACCCTTGATTTATGGCGCAGCCGATGGTTTCCATCGTCATTCCCGCCTTCAATGAAGCTGCGCGAATCGGCGATTCCCTCCAAAAAATCCTCGCATTCGTTGATCGTGCGCCGTTTTCGATCGAAGTGCTCGTCATCGATGATGGTTCATCCGACTCCACGGCAGAAATCGTACGTGCTGCAAACGGTAACACGCTGCGTCTCATTCGCAACGGTGAGAATCACGGGAAGGGCTACAGTGTTCGTCAAGGTGTAGTGAACTCCACGGGAACTTATGTGCTTTTCACAGACGCCGACCTTTCCGCGCCGATTGACGAACTGGACAAACTATTCGAGGTTGCGGTCCGTGAACGCGCTGATATTGTGATTGGTTCCCGTGCGGTCGACCGAAGTTACATCCAAAAGCACCAGACTGCATTCCGAGAACTTGGCGGCATCGTTTTCAATCAGATGGTCAGGCTTCTTCTGGGTTTGAATCTCCACGATACCCAGTGTGGATTTAAGCTCTTTCATCGCGAGCGTACAAGAACGATATTTGAAAAGCAGACCACACTAGGCTTTGGATTTGATCCTGAGATTTTGTTTTTGGCTGCGCGAAAGGGCCTAAAGATTCGCGAGGTGCCGGTGCGTTGGAGTCACTCGGAAGGGAGCAAGGTCGATCCACTTCGCGACGGTCTTCGTATGTTTAGTGATCTTCTCCGAATCCGATGGAATGACATGACTGGCCGGTACCGGTGGTAACCACCGTTTTCTGGTGGTTTACCACCGGCTAATCCACCTTGACCAGAACATAGCCCTTCGCGCCTTTGCGAAGGACGATGAACTTACCTTCGATTGCCTGCGCCGATCCTATCTGAAGCCTGACGTCGGTAACACGAACGTTGTTTAAGTAGAAGCCGCCATTTTCAACCAGTCGCCGGGCCTCGCTTTTCGAAGTCGCAATTCCTGTTTCGGTCATCAGATCGAGGACACTCAACCCCGTGGCCAGTCGATCGTGCGCAATGGTCTTTGACGGGACCTCGGCAAAAATTTCAGCAATGTCGCCCGCCGGCAACGCTGTTACATCTTCGCCGAACAATGCTTTCGACGCTTGCAGAGCCGCTGCGAGTGCCGTTTCACCGTGAACCATACGCGTGCATTCTTCCGCCAGCTTCCGTTGGGCGTCCCGTGCTTCGGGAGCTTCCAGAACCCGGTTCTCCAGTACAGAAATCTCTCCGCGAGTGAGAAGCGTGAAATATTTGAGGTACTTCATGACATCCGCGTCAGACGTGTTCAGCCAGAATTGATACAGCCTGTACGGTGAGGTGCGCTCCGCGTCCAACCAGATCGGCCCGCCTTCCGATTTGCCAAACTTTGCCCCGGCCGCGTTCGTAATCAATGGTACGACGAGAGCGTGGGCATGCTTGCCGGTAACCTTGCGAATCAAATCCATCCCGGCCGTGATATTCCCCCACTGATCGCTGCCGCCCATTTGCAGTGTGCAGTTGTAGCGCCGAAAGAGCTCCAGGTAGTCGTACGCTTGCAGCATCATGTAACTGAATTCGGTAAACGAGATTCCATCATCGCTTCCGATGCGGCGATCGACGGAATCCTTCGCAAGCATGTAATTCACCGTGAAGTGCTTGCCGACATCACGCATGAAGTCGACCAAACCGACGGATACCAGCCAGTCCGCGTTGTTGACGATCTTTGCCGCATTGGACACTGCAGAAAAATCCAGAAAGCGTTCCAGTTGTTTGCGAATGCCCTGAAGGTTGGCGTCTGTCATCTCTTTCGTCAATAGCTGCCGTTCGGTAGTTCGTCCGGAAGGATCGCCAATCAAGCCCGTTCCACCACCGACGATTGCGATCGGCACATGTCCGGCGCGCTGCAAACGGACAAGCAGCATGATCTGCAGGAAACTGCCGACGTGGAGGCTCGAGGCGGTAGGGTCGAAGCCGATGTATCCAGTGATCTTGTTCTTTTCGGCGTGTTCTTCAAAGCCCTCGGACGCGGTGTGCCACAGCTCGCGCCATTTTATTTCTTCACAAAAATTCATCAATTGTCCTTCTGAATGCTGGGCGCGGGCTTTATGCCCGCGTCACGACACGCCGGCCAACCACTTCGCAGCGGCCCGACAGGACGAGATCGATTGCCTCGGAATAAATGCGGTGTTCCTCTTTCAGTATCCTTGCAGAAAGTGTCTCGACCGTGTCGTCATCCAACACCGGTACGACCGCCTGTTTGATGATTGGCCCGTCATCAAGCGCGCTGGTCACCAAGTGAACCGTACAGCCGCTGAATTTGACGCCATGTTCAAGAGCCTGCTTCTGAACCTCGAGCCCTGGAAACGCGGGCATCAAAGCCGGATGAATGTTCAGAATACCGTACGGAAAAGCATCGATAAAGACGTTGCTCACAATTCGCATGAAACCTGCAAATATCACCAGGCCGACGTCGTGCTGCCGTAACGCCGCAACGATATCTGCATCGAACTCTTCGCGTACACGCTTTTTCGAGGGGATGATCATGGTCTTCAGGCCACGAACTCGTGCGAGCGCCAGGCCGGCGGCCGATCCAACATTGCTGAGAACCAGGGCGATTTCGGCATTCAGTTTGCCGGTTTCGATGTTATCGGCGATCGCTTCGAAGTTCGATCCGCGTCCTGAGAGCAGAACTCCCAGGCGGCGATTCCGAGGCTGGATTCTCATGCGCTCAC
>Ga0207098_10330_pt1 | contig 15106 bp, 13 predicted proteins | sample Alteio_BWMinHeat_84_FD_153548 | JGI IMG/M metagenome (GOLD analysis project Ga0207098, IMG submission 153548) | Enriched cells from forest soil in Barre Woods Harvard Forest LTER site, Petersham, Massachusetts, United States -... | ecosystem: Environmental > Terrestrial > Soil > Temperate forest >...
GGACCGAGCGAGGAGGAAAGAAAGAGCCCACCCTTTGTAGAATGCACAAAGGGTAGGCCGCCCAACCCGCAGCAATTCGTCTATGCGGCGACACTAAGGGTGCGCCACCCGCGGGAGTCAATGAATTCCCGGAAGCGGAAAGGCGAGCGACGATGAGAACGGACTTGCTGCGATTCAACGGCGCTGTGGAGCGCGATCCCGCCATCGATGCGTGGATGAAAGGGCATGCAGGTGAAATGGGAGCCATCGCGCATCGGTGGTTTGAGGTGATGCGAAAGTGCGGGGACGAAGTCCGGGAGCTTTTGCATGACGGCTGTCCGGTTGCCTGTTTGGGAGATGCGCCCTTCGGTTATGTGAATGTGTTCACTGAACACGTAAACGTGGGGTTCTTTCACGGCGCAGCACTGCCGGATCCGGCTCGCTTGTTGCAAGGCACCGGCAAGTTCATGCGTCATGTGAAGCTGAGACCGGGAACGACGACAAACGCCGCAGCGATAAGCAGGCTCATTGATACGGCATACTCGGATATAAAGGCGCGCGTGGAAAACGGCTAGCTACGGAATGTTGTTGGAGAATCAGGGGACAGACAAAATTCTCTTTCGTAACGTCCTCATCGAAACACACTTCTCCATCCGCAAATCGATCAAGACCGCCCGCCGCATAGATTTCGTTGTAATACTCGCGAGCACTGCGCGGGGTTGCATGAGCCGAGAATAAACACATAAGGATTGTCGCTATGATGCGCATAAGAAAATTGTAACGGGATCAGTCCGGTTGGCGGAGGACAAGTAGCTAAACGGGTATCAATACTTAGGTTTCAATCCGAAATTCGGGGACACACGGGAGGTTCTCTGATTTCTAGGTTCTACCGTCCAAGCGCCAGCCCCTGCTGCCCCGCCGTCGGCGGTGGAAACCGGGAAGGCAATGCGCCCCCGGTTTCCACTCGGCTTCTAGCTGTCTGTTACATCGTGAGGACGGCGCGGAAGCGTGCTTTGCCGTCGACGACTCGCTGGTAGGCCTTCGCGGCCTCGGCTAATGGGTAGGTCTCGACGATCGTTTTGACTTTTCCTTGGGCCACGAAATCAAGGGCTTCGTAGAGATATTCGGGGCCGTTTTGCTGGCTGCCAATGATGCGAATGCGCTTCAGGAGGAGGTCCATCAGCGAGATGGAGAGCGGTTCCGCGTCGGCTCCCATGGCGATGAGCCGGCCGTCCGGCCGCAGTCCCTGAATGCTGTCCACCATCGACTTGGTCGAATTGGAAGTACTGAGGATCACGTCTGCGCCGCCGGCCGCGGCAAGGCTCTTTCCGTCGCGGACAATTTCATCTGCGCCGAGTTCGCGGATTAGCTTGTCTTTATCGGGGGAGTGCGAAATGGCGATGGTCTCGAAGCCCGCAGCCTTCGCGTATTGCACCGCGAGATGCCCAAGCCCGCCGATCCCGAGCACGGCCACACGCTCATGCGGCTGGGGATCCGCCCAGCGCAGCCCGCTATAGACGGTGTAACCGGCGCAGAAGATTGGGGCCGCTTGCTCGTAGGAAACCTTGTCTGGAATCAAGTAGGTGGCGTCGGCATTCATCAACATGTACTCGGCGTGACCCCCTGGCACATCGAGCCCGGTGCCCTTCATATGGGGACAGAACATCCTGCGGCCGCGCTGGCACCATTCGCAGCGCCCGCAGGTGGATTGAATCCATGCGGTGCCCACGCGATCTCCTACCTTCCGCGTAATGACACCAGGGGCGACCGCAACGATTTCGCCAACCGGCTCGTGGCCCAAAATGCGCGGGAATTGGCCGGGAAGGTGTCCTAGGGTTTCGTGGACATCGGTGTAGCAGATGCCGCTTGCGTGCATCTTCACTAGGACTTGGTTGGGGCCCGGTTGGGGCTGTGGAACGTCTTTCACTTGCCAGGAACCACTGACGGCGGGTACGACTGCAGCTTGCATAGGGTCTTCCTCCCAGGGAGAATTCGATGCACGGGGCCCGCGAATCGTCATATGATTCTGCAAAATCCTAGAACTTGTCTCACAAACTATTCTTCGGGAGGAGAACTCGGAGACCGACGGGACGCCATGTCACTAGGAAAAGGGACCGAATCAGCAAGGCTGCGCTAGCCGGTTTTGGCTGTTACACTTCAGGTGATGAGGTGAATAGAGATGGCCGGCGTCATCGTCAAGGACCCGAATATATTCTTGGGGGGAGCCCGTATTCCGGGGAACCCGTGTGCCTTTCAACGTTTTGATTGACTACTTGGAAGGGGGCGACACTTTGGATCAGTTCCTGGAAGCGTATCCGAGCGTCAGCCGCGAAGTTGCCATTGCTGGGATAGAAGAGGCACGGCTGAGCCTTGTCGCACAGCTGAAATGAAAGTTTTGATTGACGCGTGCGCCCCGCGAGCAAACCACAAACTAGAAACTAGAAACTGCGGCGAAGAGCAATCCTCAAAAGACGAAGATGGGACGCCTTGCACAGAGCGGGCACAGCAGTGCTGTGCCCCTACGCTAGCGAGGGGGTTTCTTTTTTTGTGGGGTCGTCTTGTTTCTTTGTCGGGGCGACGGCTAGTTGGGAGAACCGCACGGAAAGGAGTTGGAAGCCGGCGGCTTGCAGGCGGGCTCTGGCGTCTTCGGTGATTTTGGCGATGACGGCGTCTTTGTTGAGGGTGAGAGAGCTTTGCGTGCAGCGGTTGAGGTGCAGGCGCGTGCAGCGGAGCAGGACCGCTGGAGGGACGTGGCTGTAGTCGCGGGCGGAGGCGATCACTTTGCGGATGTCCTGAATTTGGGCGCTGGCCAATACGCCGTAAAGTACGGAGTTGCCGTCTTGCATGATGACTACCTGATTTTCAAAATTGATGGAGATCGGGCGGGTGTCGGCGTGGACCAGGAGTTCGGTGCCGCTCCAGACGTGGTGCTTGCCACAACCCACTTCGCGGACGGGAAGGTCGCGGTGATAGAGGACCCCGCGCTGATATTCGAGCAGGGTGACGTAGGTGAGCTTGCCCTGACGCTCGAAATAGACGGCGACGCCGATCACGGCGGAGCAGACAAGCACGATGAGAGCGATCGTCATTGGACGGTGGTGGGCGCGCTGAAGGCGGCGGTTGGAGTGGGAGCGCACCAGAATTCGGTGACTTCGGTTCCGGCGGCGCGCATGCCGATTTTGCGCAATTCTTTGTTGGCGGCCGCGGCGATGGTTTCGGCCAATTTTGCCGGGCCTTCCGGGCTGAGATCGGAGACTTGCTGGGAGAGGACGGTGCGCATCTGATCGCGCAGGATGGCCAGGGCGTCCTTGATCTGATCGCGGGTGGCGGTGGCGGCGAGATGCGGGTCCTGGACCAGGAAGTCGACGGCGAGGCTGATCACGCCCTGGTTTTTGAGGGCGTCCTGGAAGCCGATGCGCTCGAGGAGATAAGGCTGCGGGCGCATGTCGATGATGGTGAGCTGTTGCTTTTGCAGGGAGACGCGATAGCTGCCAGGCTCGAGGACTTTGACGAAGGAGCCGTCCTTGAAGAGCACGCCACGGCGATAGTCGGGGATCACGATGCGCTTTTTTCCGCGGTTGATGCGGGCCAGGGTGATCATGATCACTACCGTCGCGAAGGTGACCAGCGGGCTGATCGCGGCGGTGGGGTCCTGCGACTGCATTGGGAGTCGACCTCGGCGAGTGGGCGCTGTTTTAGCCACGGAAGTGCGCTGTGGTGGCTGACGGACGCCTGCAGATTTCGGTGCGATCGCCTAGTAGGAAATTGTAGCAGGCGGCAAGTGGTCCGGGCGGGGCTGCGGCGGGTTGGGTATTTGTGGATTGCGCACGCGGGGGAGTCTAGGTAAGCAGCTAGCGATTTGAGGATATTGAGGCCGGGGTGGGTGTTGGCCCGGCTAGGGCTTGGGTAACTGCGGCCGACAGAGCTTGCTCAAAGGTGTCTTCGCCGTAGCCTTCGGCGCGATAGACGATTTTGCCGGAGCGGTCGACGACGACTACGGTGGGGAAGGAGTTGACGGCGAAGAGGCGGTCGAGGCCGTCGGCGAAGACCATAGTGGTGCGGGGCTTTAGTTCCTTTACGTACGGTGGGACCAGGGTTTCGTCTTCGTCGCAGTCGGCGGCTAGGAATAAGACACCGCGATTGTCTTGGAAGGTGGCGGCTACGCGGTCGAACTGGGGTTCCAGGGCGCGACAGGGGCCGCACCAGGTGGCCCAGAAATTTACGACCAGGATTTGTCCTTTGTGGTCCGCGAGCGGGACAGAACCATCGGGAATGCGGCGGAGGGTGAATTCGTAGGGCTCTTTCGCGGCGGCGTTTCGGTTGGCTTGCGGGTTATTGGGCGTGGCGGTGAGTTCGTCGTAGGTGCGGAGGAGATATTCGCCTAGGCGGTCGCTGGAGCCATGAGCCAGACGCCAGACGTTGCCGAGCTTTTGGCGGATTTCGCGACGGTCGGGGCTGCCTTTGGCGCCGTCGGCCAGAGCGAAGGCGCGAGCGTATTGGTCGATGGCGGCAGGGAGTTGTTTGTTGAGCTCGGCGATTTCGCCGAGCTTTTCGGCGGCGCTGGCGTTGGGAATTAGCATGTAGCTGGCGGCGAAGTCTTTTTGGGCTTCGGGGACTTGGTGCAGCTTCAGATACAGGCGGCCGCGGAGGAGCAGGATGGTCATGCGGTCGCGCTTTTTGTCGGCTTCCCATTCTTCTTGGGAAATTTTGGGAGATTTTTCCTGTGAGGAGCCGCGATCGAGGTATTCCAGGACGCGGGAAGAATAGTTGGTGGCGCGGCGAAGTTGGGGCTCGTCGCCGCTGCGCTCAAGGAGCTGGATGGCGAGGAGGGTCATGGACATGTCTTCGGGGGTGAGTGCGACGATGCGCTCGGCGTAGTCGGCGGCGCGGGGAGTATCGCGTAATTGCAGGTAGGTTTCTACGAGTGCGCGATAGATTTTTACTCGCTGCGGGGCTTCGGGATGTTTTTTGAGAAAGGCTTCGAGATTGCGGACCAGGGCGGCGCGGTCGTTGCCGGCGTTGTCGATGGATTGCTGGAGTTCTTGGTCGGGGGTAGGGGGTTTTCCGGCGGGGGTTTGCTTGGTGAGGGAGGGTTTGGGGGCTTCTTGCGCACGGGCGGCGGATGATGTCGCGGCCGTGGGAAAGGAGAAAAGCAACGCAACTAGGGAGACGATTTGGCGTGGAGAGGGCATCCAGAGTTTATTTTAACGCCATTGGTGCGGATTTGCCGGGTTTACGATTTGAGGTGTACAGGATCGGCGATCGCTTTGCTGAGCGGCAAGCTGTATGCCCGGGTGGATGCCGGGCGGGGCAAGCCCGGCCCCTACAACGGGTCGAACCGCCGTCCTGGGGCACGTTTGGGAGCCGCACTGACGAGGACGGGAGCGCGTGGCCGACAGAGAAAGGTTACGAAGCGCGGACGCGGATTTCGCCGGAGATGGTGCGGACTTCGACGCGTCCGCCACCGGCGCCTACACGGGCGCGCAGGGAATGCTTCCCTTGCTCTTCGATGACGATGGGGACGTCGGTTTTGATTTGGCCGGAGACTGCTTCCGCGGACAAGTGGAAGTTGGAGTTGGACGGGACGCCGAGTTCCACTACGCCTGAAACCGTTTTCAGGTCCCAATAGCTGTTGGAGCCGGGATTGCCGCTTACGTCGATTTTGCCGGAAGCGGCGTGGGCTTTCACGTCGGTGGTGGCGCCTTGGATTTCGACGGACCCGCTGGCGCTGTCGGCGTCCACGCGGCCGCCGGGCTTCATGATTTGCGTGGCACCGGAAAGGGCGCTGATGCGGACGTCGCCCTTGATGTTGGAGACGGTGACGCTGCCGGAGGCGCTGTTGGCGCGCAGATCGTCGCCGATGTCGGTGGCGTCCACGGCGCCGCTGAGGGTGGTGAGCTGGGTTTGGCGATCAATGTGATCGACGCGGATGGAGCCGGAGGCGGATTGCACTTTTACTGGACCGCGGATGCGGCTGATCGTTTGCGAGCCGGAGGCTACCGTGGTTTCGACTTCGGTGTCGCGCGGGACCTCGATCACGTAGGAGATGGAGAGGTTACGGAGGCTGCGGCCAAGATCTTTGCCGATGCGAATGGTGTCGCCCTTTTGCTCGATGGGCGGGTTGGAGACCATTTCGTCCAGGCGCTTTTGCGGGCTGTCGAAGCCCATGCCGGAGGAACGCACTTCGCCGTGGACGTGCACTTTGCCGTCGGTGCTACCGGTGATGGAGACGTCGCCGGAGGCGTTGGCGAGTTCGAGGCGGATGGGCGCGGTGACGGTGAGCGTGCGATCGAAGCTGCCGTTGACGGAGGGGCCTACCGCGCAGCCTGCGGCTGAGATCGCCGCGAGGCTCGCTGTAACGAAAGCGGCGGCTACGGGCGATTTGCGAGGGGCCGCTAAGTTACGAATACTTTGCGTCATGCTGGCCTCCGTTGCCATTCGGGGTGGCATTGGCCCAGTGCTAACTGGGCCTGCCTACTAAAAGATACGCAAAATTGCGGAATTATGTTCCGTCGAGGCCCTCTGCTCAAGGGCGTTTCTGCGGCGTGAGAGTTTCGTTGAGCGAGCCTTGGCGATAGCCTTCGAGGTCCAGCGAGACATAAGCGAAGCCGGCGGCTTTCAGGTGTTTGGCGATTGCGGCAGCCATTTCTGGCGAGAGGGCTCGCGGCATTTCTTCTGGGGCGATTTCGACGCGGGCGAGTTTGTCGTGGAATCGCACGCGGAATTGGCGGAAGCCCAGTTCGCGGAGGGCGGCCTCGCCGCGCTCGACGAGGCTCAGGCGTTCGGGCGTGACTTCGGTGCCGTACGGCAAGCGGGAAGCGAGGCACGCGGCGGCGGGGCGGTCCCAGGTGGGGAGTCCGGCGCGCTGCGAGAGCCACCGAATTTCGGATTTGCGGAGGCCGGCGTCCAGGAGCGGAGCTAGGACGCGGTGCTGCGTTGCGGCGCGGTGGCCGGGGCGGAAGTCGAGAGTGTCATCGGCGTTGACACCGTAGGCGGTGGCTGCGAAATTGCGCTTCTCGGCAAGGGCGTCGAGGACGGAGAAGAGCTCATCCTTGCAAAAGAAGCAGCGATCGGCGGCGTTGGAGCGATAGGCGGGATTGTCCATCTCGTTGGTTTCGACGAATTCATGGTGGATGTGAAATGCTTGGATAAATTCTTCGACGACGGCGCGGTCGTGAGCGGAGTAACTCGGAGAGAGTGCGGTCACCGACAGGGCGCGGTTTCCCAGGGCGCATTGAGCGGACCACGCCAAGTAGGCGGAATCTGCGCCGCCGGAGAGCGCCACGATCATGGAAGGGAGTTCAACGAGACGCGCGAGGAGTTGGCGCTCTTTGTCTTCCGGGGAGAGCGAGGAAGATTCCGGCAGGCGGATTGGAACGAAGGCGGTCATTGCGATTTTTGAGTATAGCGCAGAACATGCGGGACGGTTTGCTGGCGCAGTGAACCAGCCCGAGTACGATTGGTAGGCAAGGCCAAGGCACCCGCCTTCCTTCGTTCCTCCCTTCGAGGCTCAGGGTAAACAGGGCGAGCGAAAAGCGGCCGCTACACTCTCACCGCGTCACTTGAAGTCTAGGAGAACGTCGACGGTGCTTTTGCTTTGGTCGGGTTGGAGCCAGTGGCCGACTTCATCGTAGTGCACGGGAAGGCTGCCGAAAACTTGGGCGGGCTTGGTTTGCAGTTTGCTGAGGAAATCCTCGTAGAGCGTCTTGTCGAAAAGTTCGTCGGCGGGGATGGGCCATTGATCGCGCAGGCGTTTTTCGGCGGTGCTTGACAGGCCGGTGATCACTATTCTGCCTAGCTTGTAGGGCACTCCTTCCTCGATGTGGGCCGCGTACGCGACGGTGTGAGCTTGGTCGTCGTACGTGGCCACCGGGTCGATTTTGGCGTCGAGATAGCCGCGGTGCGCGTACTCTTCGCGGATGCGGTCCCAGCCCGCTTCCAGGGCCATACCGTCGGCGACTGCGCCCGGGGCGAGCGCAAGGTCGCCGGTGAGGGTGATCGACGACAACAGGGAATTGCCGGCCCACTGCACGCCTTTCCAGTGGTACACCGCGCCTGGGGTGACCGGAACGTAAACTGGAATTTGTTCCGGTAGCTTTTGATTGGGGTTGCCGGTGAGGCGCACTTCGGGAGGGCCGAGTTTGGCGCGCAGGAGGCCTTGTTTCTGGAAGATGGGACGCACCTGCTCCACCAGGAAAAGATCGATGGCCATGCGCGAATAGGGCTTGCCCTTCAACTCCGAGAGTTGCTGCTGAACGGTGAGGGAAGAATTGAGAGAGGGTTCGCTGAACTCGAGGCTGAAGATGCGGAGCGACGCACCCTCGATGTGAAATTGCTGGACGTCGCCTTCGCCATTGGGGTTGGCGAGGGCCTGGTGCTCGATCGCGGCTTGCAGGCCATGTGTGACCAGGAATTCGCCGAGGGCGTCAGCGGCCTGATCCACCACGGCACCTGCATTGGGAAGCGTTCCGTCGTAAAAGGGCAGTTTTTTGCGAATCGCATCGTTCAGCTCCACGTCGCCGAACCACGGAAGATTATCGAAGTACGCCGGAATGCGTGGGGCCTCTTCGATGTGGAAAGTGACGACTAAGCCGTCGGTGCGGGTTTGGAAATTGTATTTGACCTTGGCGAATAGGCCGCTTTGCAGCAGTTTGTCCGCTGCGGCCTGGAGGTCGTCGCGTCCGGCCGGTGCGCCCGGCTGCAAACCGGCGAGGGTTGCTATTTGTGGTTCCGGAAGGGACTTCATACCGTCGGCGCGGATTTCTTTCAGTGTGGCGGTGGCGGCCGGTGCGGTCTGGGCCTGCGTCGGGGAAATGAGTAAAGGCATCAGTGCGGCGAATGCGACGAGGCAAGCGCGCGAAATACGGAGCATCGAGATAGTTTACCGGAAAAGTGGTTGGAGTGCGCTTGAACCACTGGGACTGCTGGTTTGCGCTCTGACGATAGCCGATGGATCGGGTCGGTTTCGGTTGAAGTCGAATCTAAACCCCGCGGTCTCGAATACCGCGGCTACAGCACCGGAGATCGCTACTCGACGGTGACGGACTTGGCTAGGTTGCGGGGTTGGTCTACGTCGCAGCCGCGGCGCACGGCGATGTGATACGCCAAGAGTTGCAGCGGAATAATTTCTAGCAACGGGGAGAGGAGCTCCGGAGCTGGGGGTAACTCGATGACGTGATCGGAGGACTTGCGGGCGAGATGATCTCCCGTGGTCACGATCGAAATTACGATGCCGTCGCGGGCTTTGACTTCCTGGATGTTCGAAACGCTTTTTTCATAGCGGGTTACCGAGTCGGGATCGGAGGCGTCGTGGGTCGCCAGCACGACCACCGGAAGATTTTCGTCGATCAGGGCGTTGGGCCCGTGCTTCATTTCGCCGGCGGGATAGCCTTCGGCGTGAATGTAGGAGATTTCTTTCAATTTGAGAGCGCCTTCGAGGGCGATGGGGTAGTGAATGCCGCGCCCGAGGTACAGAAAATCGGTGTGGCGGAAAAACTGCCTCGCCAGAGTCTCACACTGGCCACCCTCTTCCGCCTGGAGAACCATTTCGATTTTGTGCGGGATGCGTGTGAATTCTTGCATTAGGGTCTTGGCCGCCTCCCCGGTTAGTTTGCACCGCAACTGTCCAAGATGCGCGGCCAGCAGCAACAGCGCGGTCAATTGCGAGGTGAAGGCTTTTGTGGAGGCCACGCCGATCTCGGGTCCGGCGTGCGTCAGGATGGTACCGGCTGCTTCGCGGGTGACCATCGAGCCCATGACGTTGCAGATGGCGAGCGTCGGCGAGCCTTTGGATTTGGCTTCGCGCTGCCCCGCGAGAGTGTCCGCGGTTTCGCCGGACTGGCTGATGCAGACGGTCAGTGTCTTGGAGTCAAGGATTGGGTCGCGATAGCGGAACTCACTGCCGTAGTCCACTTCGACCTGCATGCGCGCTAGACGCTCGATCATGAATTTTCCGGCTAGCCCGGCGTGCCAACTGGTTCCGCAGGCAACAATGCGCACTTGTTGAAATTCGCGAAATTGCTGCTCCGTGATTTGCATCTCGTCTAGAAATATTTTTCCGGTGTCCTGGGAGATGCGGCCGAGCAGCGTGTCTCGCACCGCTCGGGGCTGCTCGAAGATCTCCTTCTGCATGAAATGTTTGTAGCCGCCCTTTTCGGCCATGATGGGGTCCCAGGCCACGTGATGCGCGGGCCTGTTGACCGGCTGGCCGTTGTGGTCCATCACCCGCACGCCCTGCGGCGTCAGGACCGCGATATCGCCATCGACGAGGAAAAAAATCTGCCGAGTGTGTTCGAGTAATGCCGGGATGTCGCTGGCGACGAAATATTCGCCCTCGCCGAGGCCAATCACGGAAGGAGGTCCCAAGCGCGCGGCGACGATTTTCTGTGGTTCTTTTGCCGACAGAAATACCAGGGAGTAGATGCCACGGAGCTCTTTCAGCGATTGGCGCACCGCTTCTTCGAGCGAAGCATTCTTCATATTCTTCTCGACGAGATGCGCCACAACCTCAGTGTCTGTCTCGGTGACGAACTTATGACCCTCGCGCTGAAGCTGCTCCTTAAGCTCCAGGTAATTCTCGATGATGCCGTTGTGAACGACCACGATTTGTCCGGTGCAGTCGCGGTGGGGATGGGCGTTTTCTTCTGTGGGGCGTCCGTGAGTGGCCCACCGGGTATGTCCAATTCCATAGGTGCCCTGGATGGGTGATTTCTCCAAGACTTCTTCGAGATTGCGCAGCTTTCCGGGGGCGCGACGGACTTCCAGCTTCCCGTCCTGGGTGACTACGGCGATTCCGGCGGAGTCGTAGCCGCGGTATTCCAGCTTTCGCAGGCCTTCGATGATGACTGGAACGACCTTCTTCGGTCCGATGTAACCGACAATTCCGCACATGCGCGGGTCTCCTCAGGAAGCTAAGTTAAAAGCGTAGCATGGTCTGTTGGGGAGCAGCCCGGAGTTCTGCGGGAGGTGTGGCGAAACGGGTTAGATGCTCAGTCAACGATCTCGAAGCGATATTCTTCGATGACCGGATTGGTCAGAACTTCCTTGGAGATGCGCTCCAGGTGTTTCTGAGCCTCATCGCGGTTCCAGCCGTCCAGATTTAGGACAAAAAACTTGCCTTGGCGGACATCCTTCACGGCGGCGTAACCCAGGCCGGAAAGGGCGTGCTGGATGGTTTGTCCTTGGGGATCGAGTACCGTGCGCTTTGGCATTACCCAGACGTGTGCTTTCATGCCGGGAATTATAGCATTGGAGGATGGCGCTCAGGCGCGCCCACGGAGCGGGCACGGCATGCCGTGCCCCTACGGGAGTTTCTCTACAACTGTAGTATTCGGCGGTTACACTAGGCGCGCTGGCGTTGCGATAGTGCGGGGTTTTTCTTCTTCCTTGACGAAGGCGTGCTCGAAGCTCATTCCGGCCAAGCGAACCAATTCGTCTTCGCTGAGGCCCATGCGGTGGGCGTTTTCGTATTCTTCGAGCAGCGTGGTGTGAAACATCGCGGGATCGTCAGTGGACAGCACCACGGGGATGCCGTGGCGGAAGAGGTCTGCCAGGGGATGATCTTCGATTTGCGGATCTTCGCGCTCCAGGAGCCTGGCCAGCGCGCCGGTCCGAAGGTTGCTCTGTGGGCAAATCTCCAGGGGGATGCGCCGGTCAGCGAGAAGGTCCATTAGGTCCGGGTCGGCGATCGCAGCGATTCCATGGCCGATTCTTTCCGCACCGAGCAATTCAATGGCTTCACGGATTTTCTCGGGACCACCGACTTCGCCCGCATGCATCAAGCGCCGCAGTCCGATCTCCGCGGCCTTGTCGTACACCGGCCGAAATTCCGCGGTTGCGACGCTCAGCTCGTCTCCGCCGATGCCAAACGCGACGATGGCCTTTGAGCCGCAACGCTGCGCCGCCTCGACGACGCGCATGGCGGCTTCCGCGCCAAATTGCCGCACGGCATCAAAAACCCAATTCATGCGTAATCCGCGTTTCTCAAATGCTGCGCTGGCCTCCAGAATGGCTGCAAAGTTGGCTTCGGGATACTGCTTTCGCAACAACATGATGCCGATAGAGAGGGTAATTTCGGCGTAGACAACTCCTTGGGCGAGCAACTGCTCTCCAAGGTCCCGCGCAATCAATGCGTAATCTTGCGGCTCGCGCAAAAAAGAGGTTACCCATTTGAAGGATTCGAGAAACTCCAAAAAATCCGGATAGGCGTAGCGGCGGCGAACCTCTTCTTCGGTTACCGCGGCTCCGTGGCGAGCTGTGAGCGAACATACCGTGGCGGGCTGTATCGAACCTTCCAGGTGAAGATGCAGTTCGGCTTTGGGTAGAGCGGCGATGCGTTCTGGGAGTGAGGCCAGGGGCATGGGAGCGTCAGTGGGGTAGCTGAGGTTTGCCGGCGTTGGTCCAAGCCGTGAGCCAGTACGATCCAACATCGGTGGCGGCGTCGGAGAGCTGCCGGATGAGAGTTGCCGCCGCTTGATTGTAAAAGCGGTCGAAATAGTCATCGTCGTACGACTTTCCACCAAGCCGCGCGTTGCGATCCGCGAGCAGAATGTTTTCGAGCCAACTGTGCGCGCTCAGGCAAGCCTCAAACGCGTGGTCCGTGGGGTCGTTGATAAAGGAAGCGTCGTTTGGGCGCATTGGGAAAAAAGATGAGAAGCGATCGATCAGCGCGGTGCCGAAGCGTTCGTTGATTCCTGTTTGCAGGGTCAGATGGCCGTCAAAGTTTTCCGTGGTGTTGAACGGATCGTGGGCTTCAGCTACGTAGCTGGCCAGGATCGCCGCGTTCAGCTTGGCGTCGTCCCAACGCCCGAGCTTCATGGCCTCGGTGAGCTTCGCGCTATAGACGCCGATTTGCCAGGGCAGCAAGCCCGTCGATTCCACCTTTGATTTGCCATATTTGGTTACCGCCGCTTTGTACGTTCTTGGCAACAGCTCGAAGGGGAAGCGGCCGTACTTATCCAGATAGAGATAGTGATTGTGCTTCTCCGCGGGAGTTTTGGCCTCCGCATCCAGGGGATCGGTGACATGCAGAATGATGACAGAGCGGTTTGTTTCGAAAAACGTCCGAAGGTCCGGCGGCAGCGTATCGATGGCTTTGTTGGCGACGAGTTTTTGGCCGCTGCCGCCCCAGGCCAGCGCCTGTCCGGGAAACAGCACGCCAACGCTGAGGGCGAAAAGCAAGACGATGGCCCGCCGTTGCGACACGTTGGAAAACAGCTCCCCCATTGCAATTCCCCTACGTCGTTCGCTCTGCCGCGCGCAGCGTGCTGCGCTTGCGGCCATAGTTGTAGTAAATCACGAGTCCAATCGCCAGCCATACAAAGAATCGAATCCAGTTGGTAATCGGTAGGCCCGCCATCAGCAGGAGACACGTCAGGATGGTGATGATGGGCGCCAGTGGTCCGCCGGGTGCGCGGAAGGCGCGCGGACGGTTTGGCTCGCGGTAGCGGAGGATCAAGACCCCTCCTGCGACCAGCGCGAAGGCGAAGAGCGTGCCGATGTTGGAGAGATCGGCGAGAGTACCGATGTCCAGGAGCCCCGCCGGGATCCCGACGAGAAAGCCTGCCATCCAGGTCGAGAAGTCCGGCGTGCAAAAGCGAGGATGGACGCGGCTGAAAATGCGCGGCAGCAGACCATCGCGCGACATCGCGAACCATACGCGAGCTTGGCCGAGTTGGAAGACGAGCAGCGAAGAAATCATACCCGTCAGCGCGCCGAGCAGTACCACCAGGCGAACGCCGCCGAAATGTAGCTTTTTTAGAGTGTTCACGACGGGCGCCGCATCGTCCACGAGAGTTTGCCAGGGCACCAGGCCCGTCAAGACCACGACCACCGCGATGTAAAGAATGGTGCAGATGACCAACGTCGCGATGATTCCGATCGGCAAGTCGCGCTGGGGGTTCTTGCACTCTTCGGCGGCGGTCGAGACGGAATCGAAGCCGATGTAGGTGAAGAACACGATGGAGCCGCCGGTCAGGATGCCGGGCCAGCCGTTGGGCGCGAAGGGGTGCCAGTTGGCGGGATGAATGAAGCGGGCGGCGAAACCGACAAAAACCAGGATGGCGACGATCTTCAGCAAGACCATGACGTTGTTGGTCTCGGCGGATTCGCGAATGCCGCGGACCAAAATCACAGTCAGCAACATGACGATGATGAACGCCGGCCAATTGAAGCCGAAGTGCCAGCCCGGCCCGTAGAGCATGTTTCCCTGGAGATCCGGTAATCCGCCTGGCAGATAAGCAGGAGTGATCCAACGCAGGTCGGGGTGCACTCCGAACCAATCGAGCAAGGCGACTAAGTGCGCGGAGAAACCCACGCTGACGGCCATGTTGCTCACGGCGTATTCGAGGATTAGGTCCCAGCCGATGATCCAGGCAATCAATTCGCCCATTGTGGCGTAGGTATATGTGTACGCGCTGCCGGCGATGGGGATCATGGCGGCCAACTCGGCGTAACATACCGAGGCGAAACCGCAGACTATCGCCACCAGCACGAACGACAGCGCGATTGCGGGTCCTGCGCCGGGGCGGCCGAAGGAGGCGGAGTGATAGATCAAATACTCGAGCAGCGGCGCATTCAAGATGGAGGAGACTTGCATTTTCTGGCCGGCGATGGCCGTGCCGATGACGGTGAAAATGCCCGAGCCGATCACCGCGCCGATTCCGAGAGAGGTAAGACTGAGCCACCCGAGAGATTTTTTCAGGCGGACTTCCGCGTTTTCGGAGTCCGACACGAGCTGATCGATGCCTTTGCAGCGGAACAGGGGTGATCCCACTCGTACTCTCCGATCGCATCCGCAAAACCGAAAGCCTGACCTGGCCGGATGCGCCTGTAGGGTCGCTTGTGGGCCTCAATGTACCTTGAGAGGCTCGATGGCGCAACCGTGGGTGCGCTGTGAGTGCTGGGAGCTACATCTGCTCGAGCTGGGCGTAGCGTTCGACGAATTTTTTTGTGCCGCGGCCTGGAAAACTCACCGAGAGCCGGCGGTCTTCTTCGTCGCCTTCCACGCCGACGATGGTGCCCACACCGAAGTTCGGATGGCGCACCTTGCGCCCGAGCAGCGGGTCGGCGTTTGCGCCGCGCTTCAATGCCGGCCGCCCGAATGAGGTTGAGCCAGGGGCGGCTCGAC
>Ga0207098_10328_pt1 | contig 15099 bp, 10 predicted proteins | sample Alteio_BWMinHeat_84_FD_153548 | JGI IMG/M metagenome (GOLD analysis project Ga0207098, IMG submission 153548) | Enriched cells from forest soil in Barre Woods Harvard Forest LTER site, Petersham, Massachusetts, United States -... | ecosystem: Environmental > Terrestrial > Soil > Temperate forest >...
CTCGCCACGGGCCAGGTCGTATTCGGCCAGCAGATGTTCTTCGTCCAGGCCCAGATAGCGGGCGATGGCCCGCACGAAGCCCCGGTTGAAAAAACCTCCCGGCAGCTTCTCCCAGTCTTGATTTTCCAAGGCTTCGAGAAACTTCGGAGGGATGCGTGTCGCGACGGTCACCTCGTTCAGCGAGACCTCGCGCATCTTTAGTAGTTCGCCAAAACTTCCCCTGGCCATGGATGGCTACCCCTGCCCGTCTGTGTTACGTGCGACTGCCGAGCGCTGGACCTCAGACACAACCGCATTGCGGTCGGAGTCGGTAGTTACCCGTAAGGGTCGACTGTTGGGGGGGCGGCCTCGGAAGCCGGCATCGAGTCCCTCGACCGCACTATAGGCGGGGGAAGCAGGCCTGTCAAACCAGTGCTGGGATTGCGGATACAACCGCGAAAAAGGGACCCCCCCCGTAGGAAATGGTACTCCCTGCGTATTTTCGACTCGTGGAAGAGACGACTCGCGTTCGGCGCGCCTATCTGTGGATCCTCGGCACGATCGTTTTGGTTCTGGGCATCTTCTTTTTGTGGATCGAGCGCGATGAAGAATTAACTACGAAATCCGCATAGTTCTGGTGTGTGTTTGGGGTCGAGCGCGACACGACCCAAAAGGCACTTCGATGCGATTCATTAGCTAGCTTTTGATACGCGGACTGTAACGGGAAGGTCAGGAAATATGGATCGCTACAATCAACTCAAGCTTCAGGTTTTGTCTGCCTTGGCCTCTGGCGAATGGGCCCGACCCGTTGATGTCGCTCGGCGAATCAATTTCTTTCCTTCTCGGTCGGCATGGGCATACTTAAACGACTATGGAGCTTCGGACTTCTAGAAAGGCGATTTTCGGGCAAGGGAACGTTACATTACCGAATCAGCGAAGGCGGTCTTCAGCGCCTTCAATGGCTCCGCTCAAGCCGACGCTGACCATTCGCATTCGCCACTTGTCCGGCAATCAGACTGGGCGGGCACTGGCATACTCGGTTCAAGAAGGTTTTGACGCTTCATGTTTTGCATGTTATATAAACGCAACAAAGTCAGTACTCGCTTAATTGAGGTATATAAAATGAAGCGATCGATCAATGTCGCCGTACGATCCGGCGCATTATTAATTTGCATCTGCTTCGTCGCGGGCTGTCCGCCCCCAACACCAGTGAAGCCGCTGATTAGCGGCCTTTTTAATATTTATTGGGACCAAACAGATTTTGAGCAAGGCGTTGCATACGATGGTTTACAAATCGCCCATTTAAATCTCCAACAAGTAACCTGCGATGTTGTTGTCATTAATTTAGATTGGGGCGATGGCACTATCGCAAATGCGGTGCAGACTACACCGTTCCCCACACCACCTGGCACTTACCCTATTTATTACAAACCCACGGGAAGTACATTCCCGGCCGTCACTCAATATCAAACCGTTATGCACGCATTTGCTCACCAGGTTGGCGCACCCCCAGGGAACACTCCAATGGATTTTTCACAGACGATTACGACCCATCCAAGAACTCCGATCGACCACGTTGTTGTTCCCGCGAGCGTTGTCGGAGGAAAGGCTTTTAACATAACCGTCGATGTAACTACTCCTGCTCAAAGCTGGCTCACTCGTGTCGATTTCAAATGGAAAGATCCGAAAGGGCTCATTGTTGTCAACAACCAACCCGTATCCGTCCAGCGAGGGCTCTACGAGGTGGTAGTTCCGTTTCAGACCAAAGCCACGCCTAAGAATGAGGATGTTGAAGTTACGATCTCGACGTTGCCAGATAATCTGATCGCTAAAAAAATTAAAATCAAGTCACACTGACCTAACTCCAAAAATCTTCAGGCATATCGGTTCACTAAATCGCGAGAAAGGCAGACTTTCGGTAAGGGAACGTTACATTACCGAATCAGCGAAGCAGGTCTCCAGCGCCTTCGTTGGCTCCGCTCCGGCCAACACTGACTTTTTCGTATGGCACCTAATTGCATAACTAACGCGGCTCCCCGACCCAAGTAGTCTCTACTGATCTAGGTGGCACATACGCGACGTACCATTGCTATAAAAGAATAACTTTGTTAGTAATTAAAAAACTCTCGATTACAAGTCACTAGAAGGGTGAGGCGATTCGTGCGCTACGGGTCCACCTGTTGCTTGGCGGTTTTGGTTACATTCGCCCTAGGATGCGGCGGAGGAGGCGGAGGAAGCTCATCACCCTCGGGTCCGATATCGGTGTCGGTTTCGCCGGCAACAGCAACAGTGCCAGCCAACCAATCGCAACAGTTCGTGGCGAACGTCACGGGGGCGCCAAATACAGCGGTGACCTGGAGTGCCTCCGCGGGCGGCGGAATTTCCCAGACAGGACTATACACGGCGCCCGCGAGCATTCCAAACCCGCCACAGGCGACGGTGACGGCGACGTCGCAAGCGGACCCGACCAAGTCTGCGTCCGCAACGGTGACAGTGATACCTGGAGTGCAAGTGGTGCCAGCATCCATCAATGTGCAAGTGAATGCCACGCAGGATTTCTTCGTAAATGTGTTTGGCGTAACGAACCCAGTGTTCACCTGGAGCGTAGTTGGGGGGGGGGCTAGCAATGGGACGATCACGCCGTTCGGACTCGGACAGCAGGAGGCAACGTATACGGCGCCTGCAACAGTGCCGACGCCTGCGCAGGTGACAGTGAAGGCAGCGTTGCAGGCAAACCCGACGACGTCCGGAACGGCGACGGTCACGGTGATTCCGATAATTCCCTCGATAACTGTGGACCCCAATCCCGCCGGAGTTTCCGTGTTTTCGACGCAGCAATTCGTCGCCCACACGAACAACCTATCGAGCAGTGCAGTGACGTGGCAGGTGAATGGTGTGACGGGAGGGAGCCAACAGACTGGATTTATTTCTAACGGTGCCAATCCGGGGGCGTATTTCGCACCAGGGGCGGTCCCAACAACGTCTAGCGGGAAAGGGCAAAACACGCCGACAACGGTGACGGTAACAGCGGTTTCGCAAGAGAACGCGTCCGTTTCGGGCTCGGCGACGGTGACGTTCGACAATTCGGCGGCCCAGAATTCCACCGTCTATTTTGGATCGTCGGGCGGCAACCAGAAGGATTCCATGACGAGTGGAAACACGATTTCTTGTTGCAGCGGCACGTTGGGATCGCTTGTTACGCGGGGCGGGACGTCTTACATCCTGAGCAACAATCACGTGCTAGCGCGAGACGATTTGGGGACAGTAACTACCGGCACGGCACTAGGCGACAACATAGTTCAGCCGGGTTTAGTCGACTCAAGTTGCGGACAAAGAACGCCCACCATCATTGCCAACTTGTCTGAATTTTATAACCTGGAAACAGGGGCGGCACCCAAAATCGACGCGGCAATCGCCCAACCCGTGCAGAGCGGGGTGGTAGACGCGCAGGGCAGAATTCTGTATCTCGGAGCAACGACCGACACGAATGGTGTCCCGGCTCCGGGAGCGCCTCATGGAGGAAGCGGATTGCCGGAAACGAGCTCACTAGTAGGCCGTGGAGTGGCCAAGTCAGGGCGAACGACAGGACTGACGTGTTCGTCGATTTCCTCCATCAACACAACCATCGCGATACAGTACCCAAAAGGATGCAATTCGACGACAACATTCACCGGAACATTCACGAATCAAATCATAGTGGCAGGAGGCGCCTTTAGTGCGGGGGGGGACTCCGGGTCGCTGATCGTGACGCAAGATACATCGGATCCGGTGGCGTTGCTCTTCGCGAGTTCAGACATGGACGCCGCCGGGAATCCAGTTGGAGAGGTACTGACCTATTTTCAAAACGGAAGCAACGCAATGACTTTTGTGGGAGGAAGCACGCATGCAGTAATCGGGTGTACCTTGCCGAGTGCGCCGGCGTCCGCGACTGCGGCGGTTCCGCTTTCAGCGGTGTCCAGCCAAGCTTTACAGAGGGCCATCGCGGCGCGCACCGCGCACGAGTCCGCCTTGATGAGACTTCCCGGAGTAAGAGCGGTGGGGGTGGGCGCGAGCCAGGACAGCGTGGGGGAGGCAGCGATCGTTTTCTTTGTGCAGAAAGGTGCGGCGCAGACGAGGATCCCGCAGGAAGTGGAGGGCGTCCGCACACGAATCGTGGAAGGAGCGGGTTTTGCGCAGCTAGGGATGCTGACTGCGGAACAAAGCGCGAAGTTGGAGCCAGCGGGCGTGACGACTCCAAGCGCTTACACCATCTCAGAAGCTGAGTTCGCTCGTGCCAAGGCCGTACACAGTGCGCACGGGGAGGAATGGATGAACAAGGCGGGCGTGCAGGGCGTAGGTATCGGGGCGAGCGCGGACGCGCCTGCAGAAGCAGCGCTCGTCATCTTTTTGATACGAGGGATTGCACATGAGACAATCCCGGCGACGATAGACGGGGTGCGAACGCGGGTACGGGAATCGAGCGCCTTCGTGGCGGGATTGAGCGAGCAACATGCGAGGGCTGGTTGTTTGGCGCGCACGGACCAACCAGCCAAGAAGCGGTGAATGGCGAGTCCCGATGTCCCAGTAGCGCGTTAACCGGGATCTGTGCAGCGTGTATTAGCCTGACGCCAACTAAGATCGGGGCAAGGGGTGGTCCCTTTTTCGCGTGCGTATCCGCAATCCCGTCAAACCAGTGCTGAGCCAAGGTGTGCAAAGCGACGTGGGGTAAGAAACTAGGTGATGGCAACATCGCAACGCCTGTCCTACGAGTGTGTTGCGCCTGTTTTTAAGGGGTGCGTATACTGGCGAAGATTCGCGGACTTGGGCCGAATCGCGCCGTCCGACGTGTCTGCCGAGCAACAAGGTAGGCCAGGCGCATTCCAAAGGATCAGGTTCAACCGAGCGTGGAGGAAGTTAAACAATTTCCTGCCGTCGAACGCCGCCGCAATCCCGCGGTTTCCTACGAACACCGCGAAGCGGGCGAAGTCGCCGTCTTCCAGGAGCTGGGGAAGGCGCTGACGTCCTCGCTGCAGCTAGATCAAGTTCTGCGCACCATCATGGAAAAGATCGACGAGTTTCTGCGGCCAGACAACTGGTCGCTCCTGCTCCTCGATGAGGCCACCCAGGAACTGTACTTTGAGCTGGCCGTTGGCAAGGCCTCGCAAGCGCTGAAAGATGTACGCGTCAAGGTCGGGCAAGGGATTGCCGGCTGGGTGGCGCAACACGGCGAAGCGGTAGTCGTTCCAGACACCTCCAAAGACACCCGGTTTTTCGGCAAAGTCGACGAAAAAACCAAGATGGAAACGCAGTCGATCGTCGCAGTGCCGGTGAAGTTTCGCGACCACTGCCTGGGCGTAATCGAGCTCATCAATTGTTTTGGGCCGGACGGTTTTGATCCCCGGGACCTCAAGCTGCTGGAAGCGCTCTCGGACTTTGCCGCCATTGCCCTTGAGAACGCCCGGCACGTCAAGCGCATCCACGAATTGACCATCACCGATGATTGCACCACCCTGTACAACGCGCGGCACATGGGCTTCATCCTGGAAACCGAAATCTACCGCTCGCAGCGCTACAACTATGAATTTTCGATCGTGTTCATCGACCTCGATCATTTCAAGCAGGTCAACGACACTCATGGGCACCTGGTGGGATCGAAATTGCTCGCGGAGATCGGCAACGCGCTCAAGGCCCATTGCCGCCTGATCGATTTTGCTTTCCGCTACGGCGGGGACGAGTTCGTGATTTTGCTGCCGCAGACTTCCAAGGAAAACGCTCTGAACGTGGCGCGCAGATTGCACAAGCTGATTCGCAGCACCGTCTGGCTCGACCAGGCCGGGTTGCGCGTCAAGCTCACGCCGAGCGTTGGCGTGGCCTCTTACCCGGTCGATTCGCGCACCAAAGAAGGCTTACTGCACCTCGCGGACGAGGCCATGTACCTGGTGAAGAACACCAACCGCGACAGCGTAGCCGCCGCCAACATTGGGATCCTGCCGGATACCTTGGCGAGTGCCGAATCGGCGGGATAGATTTTCTCCTGGTCCCCACGCACTAAGATCAGGAGTTGTAGCGGCCGCTTTCCGTTTAGCCTGAGCTTCGAAGGGAAGCGGGCGCCTTGCTGCAACCGTCCCGCCCACCCCCTGCTATACAGCCCGAAGGAAGTTTGCTTAACTTGAAGTCATGCTGAGAAGTGAAGCGGCGCGCTACGCGCGCTGGTCGGCGGCGGTAGCGTTGCTCCTAGCGGCGGTGACCACCGCTGTGTATCTGGAGCGCCATTGGAAAACCTATCTCGACAAGAAAAAAGCACCTCCAGCGGCCCCAGTCGACGTCTCACGCCAGTCCAACGGCATCAATTTCAAAAAAGTGGAGCAGAACCAGACCGTCTTTGAGGTGCAGGCCTCCAAGTCCACGGAATTCAAAGGGCAGGATGCCAGCCTTCTCGAAGACGTGAAAATCACCATTTTCGGAAAGACCGGCGAGCGCCACGACGTTATTCACACCCAGAGCTGCCGTTACGGAAAAGAAGACGGCGGCATCAACTGCAGCGGCGATGTTCAAATCGACTTGATGAGCGCGGCGGACGCCCAGCGCCTGGCCCGTGATCCGGCGGCCGCGGAATCGCTCACCACACGCGTGGAAACCCGCGGTGTAACGTTCAACCGCGCCAGTGGCGTTGCGCAGACCGACCAGCAGGTCACCCTCGCATTTCCGAACGGCAACGGCGACGCGGTTGGCATGGAGTACGAGTCCGAACAAGGAGCCGTGCGCCTGCGGCGAAATGTGCGCCTGACGCTGCTCCAGCCGCCGGGTACGCCCGCCAAGAAAGCGCCCGGCCAGACCCCTGGGTCGCGGCCCGGACAAGAAGTGCACGTGAAGGGCTCCAGCCTCGACTTCAGCCGTGACACCCGCGTGATGCATTTGCATGGCCCCGCCGAAGCAGAAACCCCCACTGAGCGATTGACGGCCGGCCAGATTTTGCTGGCGCTGGATGAACATTTTCGCGCCGAGAAACTCGTGGCGACCACAGGCGGTGCCGGGAGCAAGCCGACCGCCAGCTCAAAGGGCAAGGCCGACGAGATGAGGTTGGAGGCGGATACGCTAACCGCCTACTTTTCGCCGGAAGGATGGCTTAGCAAGCTGGACGCCGCTGGAGCGGTCCACGGCATCCGGAACGGCATCGCGGAGCAAGACCAAGCCACCGCGGATTCGGGGACGCTGGAACTGTGGCCGCGGGTCAGCCAACCGAAAGAACTCAACTTGAACGGCAGCGTGCTGCTCAAGACCCAGCAAAGCAAGACGGGGGAATCTCGGCTGCTGCAAACCACCGCCTTTCGCATGGAGTTTAGCGGCGGGAAGGAACGCCTGGCCAGTAAGCCGCAGAAAGCGGAGACCCTGGCCGCCGGAACCATGGAGTGGACCGATGCCGCGTCCCAGGTTGGAGTCGCTCCTGCGAGAACCAAGTTGCAGGCCGACAAGCTCGTGATGGACTTCGCTCCGCAAGGCAAGGCCAGACAACTTGACGCCACCGGAAATGTGCAAACCGAGCGCTTGGTAACCGGGCACCCGGTGCAGACGGCCAGCGCTAACAGCGGTGTGGCCCAACTATCGGCAGCCGGCGGATGGTCGCAGATGGATTTGCAGGGCGACGTGAGGCTCAAAGAGGGCGATCGCAGCGGCCAAGCGGAACGCGCCACCTTCCAGCGCGCCTCGCAGACCGCCACGCTGACTGGCCGAGCCGTCGCTCGCGATGCCACGACGGAGACCCACGCGCCACGCATCACCTTCGCGCAGGCCACCGGAGACATTCAGGCGGACGGTGGCGTGCGTTCCACGGATTTGTCGCCGAAAGGCAGCAGCGTTCAGCTCGCTCCCGCGCCCGCAAACATCACCTCGGACGCGCTGCTTGCAAATTCAAAAACGGGGCGCGCGCTGTATTCGGGCCATGCCCGGTTATGGCAGGGCGACTCCGTCCTGGAGGCCAAATCCATCGAGCTACTCCGCGACACCCGCGTCTTGAACGCCGAGGGAAATGTGCGCGCCGTTTTTCCGCAAGCACCCGCGAAAGCCGGCGAGCCGCCCGCCGACCCCGCAGCCGACCGTGCCTCCGACCAAGGGGCGCGACAGATCCCTGCCTCTCAACCTGCCGCCAAGAAGGCGCATCTGTGGCATACGGCGTGTGAGACTCTCTCCTATCGGGACGCGGAGGGCCGCGCCCACCTGGAGCGAAACGTCGTGGTGCAATCCGCCGAACAGAGAATGCTGGCCCCCGCGCTGGACCTTTACTTCACGCGCGGCACCCCAGCCGGTCCGAACGGACCCAACATCGCGAACCCCGGCGCCGGCGCCCAGCAGATCAGCCGCGCCGTGGGCACCGGCGGCGTCACCGTCGAGGAGGGCGGCCGGAAGGCCATTGCGGACCGAGGCGATTACACCGCCGCAACCGGAAAATTCGTCATGAGCGGCGGAAACCCCACGCTCTACGATGGTTCCGCGGGAACCACCACCGGCCGTCAATTGACCTTCTTTTTAGCGGATGATACGATCATCGTCGATTCGGAAAATGGTTCGCGGACGTTGACGAAACACCGAGTCGAGAAATGATGTTGAGCGCACGGCGGTCACTTGGGTTGCGCCGCTTCGCGATCATAAATGATGAGGTATGCTGAAGCTCCAAGCCGTCGAGTTAAGTAAGTCCTACCGCGGTCGCAAGGTCGTGGACGACGTCGAACTGGAGATCGGCCAAGGTGAAGTCGTAGGACTGCTAGGACCCAACGGCGCCGGAAAAACCACCACCTTCTACATCATCGTAGGTCTGGCCCGCCCCGATTCCGGCCGCGTCCTTCTAAACGGCGACGAAATTACCGACCTTCCGATGTACCTCCGAGCCCGCAGCGGCATCAGCTACCTCCCTCAGGAACCCTCGGTCTTTCGCCAGTTGACCAGCGAAGAAAACCTGCTGGCGGTGCTGGAAACTCTGCCCCTGACCCCGGAGCAACAGCGCGACCGCCTCGAAGAGTTACTAGTTCAAATGGGACTAGAGACAGTACGGCAAAGCAAGGCGTACACTCTTTCTGGAGGCGAGCGCCGCCGCCTGGAAATCGCCAGGTCGCTCACGCTGCAGCCCTCCTTCATCCTTTTGGATGAGCCGTTCTCGGGTATCGATCCCTTGACCGTCAAGGACCTTCAGGAGACCATCCGAGAGTTAAGCCGTTCGGGAATTGGCGTACTGATTACGGATCATAACGTGCGGGAAACGCTCAGCGTCACCGACCGCGCGTACATCCTGAGAAATGGCAAGATCTTCAGGAAGGGCCGCCCGGATGAATTAAGCAACGATCCCGAAGTCCGGCGCGTGTACCTGGGCGATCACTTCCGGCTGAACTAAGGGTAGCGAAGGGAAAAGACACAAAATCAATGGCCTGGCAGGGACTCAAACTCAATCTGAAGGTGTCTCAGAAGCAGATTCTGACACCTGGCCTGGTGCAGATGGTCAGCGTTCTGGCGCTGAATCGCCTGGAATTGCGCGAGATGATTAACCAGGAAATGATCGAGAACCCAGTCCTCGAAGAACTCAGCGAAGAGCCTACCCAGTCTGACAACTACAGCGACGAGACCTTCCTGAAGGCGGAAACCGAAAAAGTCCCGGACAAGCCCGAGCCCAATCCCTTCGACGAGTTCGATGTCGGCAGTTTCTTCAATCAATATTTAGATTCCGGGGGCGATGGCGGAAAATCCCAGGAGCGCGAAGTTTCCGAGCGTCCTTCCTTCGAGAAGTTCTTATCTTCCGCAACTGGGCTCACCGATCACCTCACCTGGCAATTGAGCGTCACCATCTGTTCGGACACCGTGAAGGAAATCGTCGAGAGCATCATCGGCAACCTCGACGAAAACGGCTACCTGACCGCCTCGATGGAAGAGCTGGCGCAACAAGGCAAGTATTCACAAGACGACCTGGATGACGCCCTGGCGGTCGTGCAGGATTTCGACCCCATCGGTGTGGGCGCGCGCGATTTGCGCGAATGCCTGCTGCTGCAATTGAAAGCCTTCGACCCGCAAAATACCCTGGCGCAGCAAATCGTTTCCGAGCATTTGAAGCACGTGCAGTCCAATCAACTCAAGGACATTGCCCGCGCGCTGAACCGACCGTTGGATGTCGTGAAGCACTCGCTGGAGGTGATCAAGAAGCTCGATCCCCGGCCCGGCCTGCGCTACAACAAAACCGAGCCTCGCCTGGTCGAGCCCGACGTGTACTTCCGCAAGGTCGACGATCAGTGGCAGGCCTTCTTGAACGAAGACGACATGCCGCAATTGCGCTTGAGCCCTACGTACCGCCGCTTGCTGGTGCGCGACGCCGCCGACCGCGACGTGCGCAACTACGTCAAGGAAAGATTCACCGCCGCCATTCAGTTGATGAAAAACATCGAGCAGCGCAAGCACACGATTTTGCGCGTCTGCCAGTCGATCATTGCGCGCCAGGGCGATTTCCTCACCCATGGCCCTGACGCCTTGAAGCCCATGATGATCAAGGAAGTCGCGGAAGAAGTGGGCGTGCATCCCTCCACCGTCAGCCGCGCGGTCGCCAGCAAGTATGCCCACACCTCCCAGGGTGTCTTAGAGCTGCGCTCCTTCTTTAGCGAGTCGGTAAACGGGCCCGAGGGCGGCGGGATGTCCCTGCTCACCCTGAAACGCCTCGTAAAGAAAATGATCGAAGAGGAAGATTCCACTAAGCCGCTGACCGACGATCAAATTGCCAAGAAGCTCGATGACGCTGGCATCCACGTCACGCGACGCACGGTCGCGAAATACCGTGAAGACATGCGCATCCCCAGCACCCACCAACGCAGGGTAAAGAGCTGACCTGGCGCCTCCCGTGAAGCAGCACTCGACACGTCAATCCCGGCAACTCGTGATCCTCACGGGCCTGTCCGGCTCGGGAAAGAGCACCGTCCTCAAGACCTTTGAAGACATGGGCTTCTACTGTGTCGATAACCTTCCGGTAGAGCTGATCCCGATTTTTGCCGAGCTGACTGCAGCCGGCGACGCTGACTTCGCGCGAGCTGCTTTGCTAGTGGATGCGCGGGAAGGTACGCAGCTCGAAAAGTTGCCGCTGCTCCTGAAGCTCCTGCGCCGCAATCACCCCATCGCACTGGTCTTCATCGATGCAGGCGAAGATGCGTTGTTGCGGCGCTACAGCGAGACCCGCCGCCCGCACCCGTTTGGAAAAGCCCTTTCCGTGCGCGAGAGCCTGAGCCACGAACGCGCGCTGATGGAACCCATCCGCAAGCTCGCCGACGTGGTCATCGACACCTCCAAATTCAACGTTCACGAGCTGCGCAACTTCATCACCCAGCGCTTCAAGAATCCCGAGAAACGCCCGATTCTCGTGTCGGTGGTGAGTTTCGGTTACAAGTATGGCGTGCCCACCGATGCCGATCTGGTGTTCGACGTGCGCTTTCTGCCCAATCCTCACTTTGTGCCGGCGCTCCGCCGCTTTACGGGCAGAGACCCTAAGGTTCGCCGATACATCAAGTCGTTTCCGCAGACCGGAGAATTCCTACGGCGCATCGAGGGGCTGCTGACATACTTAATCCCGCACTACATTGCTGAGGGAAAAAGCTATCTGACCATCGCCTTCGGCTGCACCGGCGGCAGGCACCGTTCGGTGATGATGGGCGAGTCCGTGAAGAAGGCCATGGAAAAGCACGGCTACTCTGCTAAGGTAGTCCACCGCGACATCGAGAAGTAGTTCTTGTCAGCCTTGAGGCTGGCCATCCACAAGGGATGCCCAATCCCTCGCATTGATCGCGGAGTGCGGAACTCGAAAGCGGTTGAATTTGTAGCGTCTCTTTGCTAGTCCGCGCAATTCCTTTCCATTTTCCACAAAGGGGATAAGCCGCGCGGCTCGGCGAGCCAGCGACGACCGCCGTCCTCGAAACGTGTGGCCGTCCTCCGGTCGAAACTGCGCCCAGGCAATGGAATGAACGAATCCCGCGGGTCCGAATCGATCGGAGCGGAGCACGTCTTCCACAAACACACGGATGGGTCCGGGAAATTCATTCAGGGCATCGTGGAACGCCACAACGCCGCCAGACACCAAGTGGGGAAAAAATCCATCTAGATCCTTCTTGGCGCCCTCATAGCTGTGATCGCCGTCAATCCACAACAGCCGGATGGGCCGGTTCCACGACTGAGCCACTTCTGCTGAATATTCACGGTGCGCCTCTACGTGATTGGACACCCCGGCGGCTTGCATGGAAGCGACAAAATCCCGGTACGAGGACGCTTCCGGATCGGCTTGATGATCCAAAAGAATGGGCGAATTGTGTGGATCAATGGCAACAACGGGACCCCCGCGGTAGTGAGAAGCAACCTTAGCCAGCATGACGGTAGATCGCCCCTTGAAGCTGCCAATCTCAACAATCGCGCCCTTAGCCGGCACGCACGCGGCCAGCAACCCCAGGAAGCGGGTCTCGTTCTCCACAAGATGCCCCGGCACCTTCCGGGTTTCTTCCCACGCCTCGTTCAGCACAGCCTCGAGATCCGCAGGAATGTTGATCCTAGCCAAAAGTCGTCTCCTTGAGCTTCCGCTGATGAAGAACGTCGCCACCGAGATTAGAATACCATTCCAAATTCACGGGCAGTCATGCTCGACCTTCATGCGCTCTAGACGCCCGTCCTCTGGGTTTTTTCTATTGCCACTCCGGCCCCCGAAAACTTGACATGCCGCAACGCCGCGAATAGCGTACCTACTGGTGTTCCTAGGGGAATCTTCGACGTGGCGCTAACACTCTCACCTCAATTGAAACGGCTGCTGGGCTACGTCTGGCCCTACCGCTTCCGGATGTCGCTCGGCGTCGTGCTCCTGGCGTTCGTGGCCCTGGCGGACGGGCTGATCCTGCTCATGATCGCCCCCATTTTTGACCGGGTCCTGAATCCTTCCGCGCCGGATTCTAACCTCGCCCTCTTCACCATGCCGGTTACCGGGCACACCGTTTATCTCAATCAATTTTTCCCCACGTCCATTCACAACGTTTGGCCCATCGTTTCCATCTCCCTCCTGGTCGTCTTCTTTGCCAAGGCGGTTGCGGAGTTTGCCGGCAGTTTCTTAATCCAGGCCATCGGCCACTCGGCGATTACCGATCTTCGCAATCAGCTCTACGCCCGTCTGATTCGCCAACCCATCGGATTTTTTCAGCGCCAGCCCTCCGGGCGTCTCACCTCCGCGGTAATCAATGATGTGGAACGCGCCCGCCCCGCCCTTTCCGAATATCTCGCCGACATCTTCCGCCAGGCATTCAGCCTGCTGGTCTTTCTCGCCGTGCTCTTGAAAATTGATTGGAAGATGGCGCTGGCCTCCATTGTGTTTCTTCCCATGGTCGTTTGGCCCGTCGGGAAATTGGGCCGCAAGATTCGCAGCTCGGTTGCCAACAGCCAGGATCGCCTCGGTGATCTCAGCCAAATCCTGCAGGAAACCGTTACCGGCAATCGCGTAGTGAAAGCTTTTGGCATGGAAAGATTTGAAATTGCGAAGTTCCGCGCATCCGCGCGCCGCTTGTTGCGCGAAACGCTCCGCTGGGTGCGCGCCTATGCCATGAGTTCTCCGCTGATGGATTTGCTCCAACCGGTGGTTATCGCCCTGCTGATTCTTTACGCCCGTCAAAGAATCCGGCTGCACGAATTGACCGTGGGACTCTTCGTCGCCTTCGTTGTGGCTCTGTTCAAGTCCTATGAACCTGTCAAGCGCATGGGCACCATTCACCAGCAATTTCAGCAGGCCCAAGGCGCTACCAAGCAGGTTTTCGCGTTCCTCGATCTCGCGGAAGAGAATCTCGACGCTCCGGGCGCCCGCGCGCTTCCCAGCTTCTCCCGTGAGATTGCCTTCGAAAATGTCACCTTCTCCTACGAATCCGCTCCCGTCCTGAGCGGAATCAAGTTCAGCGCGCGCCGCGGCGAGGTCATCGCGCTGGTAGGTTCCAGCGGCGCGGGAAAGACCACGCTGGTCAATTTGATTCCGCGTTTTTACGAACTGACCTCCGGCCAGATACGCATCGACGGTGTGGACATCCGCGAAGTCACCATCCGTTCCCTGCGCGGGCAAATCGCCATGGTCTCGCAGGAAAATATCCTGTTCCACGACACCGTGTGGAACAACATCTGCTACGGCCTGAGCAATGTTCCCAAGGAACGCCTGGAGGCCGCCGCCCGTGCCGCGCTGGCCGACGAATTTATCCTGGGCTTGCCTCAGGGCTACGACACAGTGATTGGCGAGCGCGGAACGCGCCTCAGCGGTGGGCAGAGACAGCGCATCGCCATCGCCCGCGCCATTCTGAAAGATTCGCCGATCCTTATCCTCGACGAAGCCACCTCCGAGCTCGACGCCGAATCCGAAATGTTCGTCCAGAAAGCACTGAGCAACTTGATGGTTGGCCGCACCACATTTGTGATCGCCCATCGCCTCGCCACCATCCGCCGTGCCGACAAGATCCTCGTACTGGAAGAAGGGCAAATCCGTGAAAGCGGAACGCACACGGAGTTGATGGCCCGCGGCGGCACCTACGCCCGCCTCCACGATTTGCAGTTCGCCGACGATGACATGCTGGCGCCGGCGCAAGCCTCGGCGCCCGATCTCGCCGCCCCGGGCAGCACGCTATGAGCGGGAAGACGACGCAGCACGTAACCTCGACGACGCAAGCCAAGAAGCCCGCATGTTTGTCGATGACCGGCTACGCGCAGGCTCGCGGCGAACAAAACGGCTGGGGCCTTCGCGTCAGCGTGAAGAGCGTCAACCACAGATTCCTGGATGTAAGGTTCCGCTTGCCGGAAGGGTTTGATGTCTACGAGCAGCGCCTCCGGCAGATCGTGCGAGAGAAGCTGCATCGCGGACATATCGACATCAATGTGAACGTGCAACCCGGGACGGCCGCGCCGGTACAAGTAAATCGCGAACTACTGCAGGCTTACTTGAACGCCGCCGAGGAATTGCAGAAAAAGATGGGTACCTCAGCCGACCTGGATGTTGTATCGCTTTTGCGGCTACCCGGCGTGATCGGCGGCTTGGCGCCGCCATTGCCGGAAACCGATGAAGAGCAAGACCAGTTGGGGCAGGCGCTCGACGCTTGCTTGCGCGAAGCTCTGACCAAGCTC
>Ga0207098_10331_pt1 | contig 15058 bp, 13 predicted proteins | sample Alteio_BWMinHeat_84_FD_153548 | JGI IMG/M metagenome (GOLD analysis project Ga0207098, IMG submission 153548) | Enriched cells from forest soil in Barre Woods Harvard Forest LTER site, Petersham, Massachusetts, United States -... | ecosystem: Environmental > Terrestrial > Soil > Temperate forest >...
AGACATAAGCCGTAACGCGCCCCGTTACGAAACCGGGGTGAGCAATGAGGAGCAAGGTGCGCCCGAGAAGCCAGCGGCGGACGTGGCGACTGTCCAGCCGGTTCCGGCGAGTTCGATCAGTGATGATACCTATCTTGTCCATAACCGGACACGGCGAATTTATTAACCTCCTGCCCCCTTTCTCTACCCCCTTCCCGCTAATCTCCGCTTTTTCCGGGCGAAGAACAGTGAAAGGGAAGCATCGGCCACCATTCACCCGGAACTCTGTCAACGAGCGGCTTTGGGCTGTTGACGCCAGCAGAGAATCATTCTGCAAAGCGATCTTGAAGTCGCCTGATTCAACCGCACGCGGCCGATCAGTTCACCTGAGAGTGTTACGCGCAACTCGGCTGACTTAATGACAACCCCATTTTCCAAGTGTCGGGCGATTTTCGTGTCTTTGGGCGGGAGGCTCCGACGTCCCGGTCCAAGATCCCTCGACGCCAAATCACCGATGTTTCGTTAGGACTGACTGGGTATTTTCCCAGTCGACATACATGCACTGGATGGTGTTACGTACATATTCGAGGTTGGGCCGGGAAATTCAGTTCACGGAGGATAAACCATGAAGCTTGGTGCCAGATGGATTAAGACGGGACTCTCGCTCGCTACCGGAACACTCGGTCTTGCATTTGCTGTTCAAACCGGCGCGCAGGTCCAGACGACAACAAGGACAACGGCGGGCGAGGTCAGCTACAACGTCAAGGTCAACCGCGGCGAAGTTTACGCTGTGGACGGTAATGATTTGATCGTGAAGATGGAAGATGGCACCTTCCGGCATTTTCCAAATGTTCCCGAGTCTGCCAGAGCCGCGGTTGATGGGAAACAGCTTGGCATCCACGACTTGAAGCCGGGCATGAAGCTCCAACGCACCATCACTACGACAACCACTCCTATGATCGTCACCACAATCCAGACCGTGACAGGCAAGGTCTGGCATGTCAATCCACCAAGGTCGGTAATCCTCACACTCGAAGACAACACAAACCAGGAGTTCAAGATCCCCAAGGACCAGAAATTCAACGTCGACGGCCAAATGGTCGACGCTTTTGCCTTGAGGAAGGGTATGAAGGTCTCCGCGACGAAGATCGTGGAGGTTCCGTCGGTCGTCTCATCGGAGCAACAAAGTGTGACTGGCACGACGCCGCAAGCGGCCCCAGCGCCGCAAGCAGCCCCAGCGCCGCAAAAGGCTGAGGCGCCCGCTGCGGCTCCGAAGGAGGTCGCGACGAAGCCACAGCATGTGACTGGCACGGTCCCTCCCTCTCCGGCACTCGATGCTCCGTTGCTCGTTGCCGAAGGAGAGCCCGCTCCTGCCCCGGCGGAGGCGGAAACACCTGCTGCTCCCGCCGAACCGACTCCGAAAAAGTCAAACTACCTTCCTTGGGTCGGTTTGGCCGTGCTTCTGGTTGTAATTCTGTTCGTTGTCATAAGGCGCTCAAAGTCCAGCAAGTAGAGATGGTCCAGGGTCAAGCGGGTTCCCGACTCACCAAAACGGTAAGTCGCGCTGAAGGCTTCTGGATGACCAGTATGGGGAGATCAGGACCGTTGAGTTCCAAGCGGTCGAGTCACCGTCCTCGTCGTTGTTCTTGATTACTTGATGAGGGTGTTTTGGACTTGGCCTAGCGTTAATCCGTTCGTTCTCCTTTCCTCGCTGGCGGACAGCCTAATCCTCGTGAATCTCGTCCGGACGCTTGTTTCCGCGTATTTGATCAACATCCGCGTCAAGAAGCGCCTTATGCCTGCCTAACCGGCCGACTCTTACTCAACCCAGTTCCTTGGAGGCGAAGGAACGGCATAGTCACGAGTGGCCCACCACCCGCTCAGAATGGCTCCTTCGCCATCAAACACGCGGCTTTCAGCGGTAGACTTGTCGCAAGATCTTTCCCAGCGGCAAAAGGATCGTTGCACTTCTTCGCGACCCGCAGATAGCCCGCGACGCCTACGCCCGTTCCCAGGGCGTGGCCTGAACTGGATGTTCGATTCTATCCATCAGGTCAAACGAGACAATCCGGACGGGCGAATCTATTTCACTCGTATAAGTCGATTAAGATTGCAGACGGGATTCATCATAACTCTAAGCGGGATCGGGATGATTCACAGTCCGTGCCAGAGTCCCACGATAGTTCCACGGCATCCATTCCGCGGGGCAGGCGGCCAGTTCCTGAGCATGACGCTGCAACTCGACCAGGTAGTCCTTGACTCGTTGGATCTTCGACCTGGAGAGGTCGTTGCGGACTTAGGCGCAGGTTCGGGCTATTTCACATTTCGAATCTCGCCAAAAGTTGGCGAAACCGGCAAGGTGTTGGCCGTCGAAATCCAGGAGGCGATGCTAAATACCCTCCGGGCGCGTGCGGCCAGGATGAAAGCGACAAACGTGGAAGTAGTGCAAGGCAGCGAGATCGATCCTCACTTGCCCGTCAGTGGAGTAACCTTGTGCTTGTGGTGGACGTTTATCACGAGCTGGCTTTTCCATTTGAGGTGATGACGAAAGTTCGTGAAGCCCTGAAGCCAGGGGGTCGTGTGGTCTTTGTCGAGTACCGCAAGGAAGATCCTGCGGTCCGCATCAAGGAAGTGCACAAAATGTCAGTGAAGCAACTGGAGAAGGAGATGAACGCAGTAGGTTTAGTGCGCGTGCGTACAGTGGAGACACTACCACTGCAGCATATCGTTATTTTCGGGAAGCACAATTAGGCTCTCAATCCGCTACCTGGAATACTGGACCCGCTACCTGGAATACTGGACAATCGGGCCGCGATTGGCGCCCTTCAATTACTGGGCTGGCGGTGCCGTCACTGCACGAGCAGCCTTCTTAGCCGCCCGCCTGGATTTAGCCCACCGCTTCTTCTGGGCTGCGGCAATCCTGGCACGGGCTTCTGCGCTCATTACACGCTTCTTTGGTTGCTGAGCGGCTACCTTCTTCGCCGCTCTTCGGGTCGCCGCTCTTCGGGTAATCACACCGCCAATATTGCTACCCTTAGCCAATACGTCCCGTACTTGTTTTAGCCGTGCAATCTCAGCATCAACGGCAGAGATGATGGATTGATGTTCCACTTGGTGTTTCCTCCCGTCTGCAATCTTAATCGACTTATACGAGTGAAATAGATTCGCCCGTCCGGATTGTCTCGTTTGACCTGATGGATAGAATCGAACATCCAGTTCAGGCCACGCCCTGGGAACGGGCGTAGGCGTCGCGGGCTATCTGCGGGTCGCGAAGAAGTGCAACGATCCTTTTGCCGCTGGGAAAGATCTTGCGACAAGTCTACCGCTGAAAGCCGCGTGTTTGATGGCGAAGGAGCCATTCTGAGCGGGTGGTGGCCGATGCGTACATGACCCCAAGGTCATGTACGAGTGAGCGGTGATTCGACCACAACGCAACTACGTGGTCCAATTCGCAAATGGTTAGCCATCTACTTTGTGATGTTCTTGGTGCGGAACGCGTTGGAGAGGAAACGGAAAGCGGCGATACCACTCAAAGTTGTCATCATCAGTCCGAATAGGATGACAACCCAATCGTGAATAACGATGATGACGACAACGAAGACTACGAAGACGAGCAGCAACATTAACGCAAAGATGACGAGTCCCACCCTCTGGACAGGAGTGGCCTTGGGATCGCCTTTCCATAGGAACTGATCGACGGCGCGACCCGAATTCAAGGTCTGGGGCCATGTGACCGGTGATTGGTCGCGGTCGATTTCTTTCAGCAACTGCTCGGTATCATGCTTCTGTTGCAACGCAGCAAGCCTCGAAGTTCTCAACAATCATACTCGGGGAGCTGCATACTGATGGTTCTTTGGATTAGTTTCGGTCGGATTGTGGCCGACTCGGACCTTTGCCAGCCCTTCGTCTTCCTGACCGGCTCGGCAGCAGCCTCCTAACCCGGTTAGGAAAGAGTGGGCGGTGATCCAGGAGTAATGAAGCAAAGAGCACATGGAAGATTGCTGTATTGACGCGGCTGCCAATTTGCTGCGGCTTGGTTCATGGAAACCGGGTTTTTCGTCAAGTGCATCCACAGCAGAGCGCTAAACGACTGACTTCGCTTTGAGTAACCTACCAATCGAATCTCGAGTTGCTGATTTGCGTATTGCAGGCCATTGGAGAACACCCCTTTCTCGCTTCCCCGGAGAGGGAATTGCGCCTCATGGAGATGCTTGCCGAAGTTTGCGAAAGAGATGGTCTGCCGCATCCCGTTAATCTTGGGAAGTGAAACGCAGTAACGAAGCTTAGCAACGATCCTTTTCGGGCGGGCACCTTCGTGAAATACTTCGAGGATGAAAATCAGCCGGAGAAACGCCTGCATCCTTGCCCTGTTGTTGATCCCCTTTGCCGCGGACGCGCTGAAGACAGCCGCGCAGACACCCGCCGCGGACCCGCTGCATTCCTGGGTGTCGGGCACGGATCCCGCTGCGCTGGAGTCCTGGGTAAATCTGAGGCTGACCGAGGAACAGGCCGCAATCGACAAGCTGCTTGCGGTCACTGGGATGCGTACGGTCGAGAACACATTGCGCCCCTTCGACGACGCGCAGAATCTGCTCGCACTCGCCAACAACAACGCCTACATGACCTATTCGCTGGCCGCCTCGGCCGCGCTACGAGATAGGGGCCAGGCGCTCACCGCGAAGATCTCCTCGGCAAGTACTGGGCTCAGTTTGAACCCCAAAGTCTACGCAGCCCTGGCGGCCGTCCCCCTGCCTGACAATGACCCGCCGACCCGCCACTACCTTGAGCGGTCGCTGCTCGAGTATCGGCTGAGCGGCGTGGACAAGGATGCCGCCACGCGCGCCAAAATTCAAGCGCTGCAGGACAGGATTACCGCGCTTTCGCTCTCGTTTGGCCGCAACGTGGCGGATGGGACGCTTAAGATCACCGCGACACGGGCCGAGCTCGACGGACTGCCGGCCGATTACATCGCACTGCACAAGCCCACCCCCGACGGCACCTATACCTTGACAACAAACGAGCCAGACATGCGGCCCGTGATGAGCTTCGCCAAGTCAGCCGACCTGCGCCGCAGAATGTTTCTTGCCTACAACCGGCGCGCCTATCTACAAAATGTTCAGGTTCTTAAAGACCTGCTCGCAGCGCGCCACGATCTGGCGACTACGCTGAGCTATGCAAACTATGCCGACCTGGCTACCGCCGATCAAATGATGGGCACATCGAGCCATGTAGAGGCCTTGCTCAATCAGTTGGATGATGCATCCGGTGACGTTGCCAAACGCGAGTACGGCCAGTTACTGGCCTTCGCACAGCAGCAGCAGCCTGGATTGACCAGCATCTCAGAATCCGATGCAGGCTTTTGGGGAGAGCAGTATCGCCGCCAGAAGTATGACTTCGATGCGCAAAGCGTGCGGCCTTATTTTCCATACGACGAAGTGCAGGCTGGAATCCTGCAGACGGCTTCGCGCTTGTTTCACGTGACGTTCAAGCCGGTCAAGGACGCCGTGGTTTGGAATCCCTCGGTTGACGCCTTCGATGTGCTCGATGCGGCGCAGGGCAGCCAGGGCAAGCTGCTGGGGCGCATCTATCTCGACATGCATCCGCGCGAGGGCAAGGATAAGTGGTTCTCCAGCGGGCCCATCGTGCCCGGCATTCGCGGCCGCCAAATTCCCGAAGGAATGCTCGTCTGCAACTTCTCCGGTGGCACGGCCGGGGATCCCGGCCTCATGCTGCACAGTGAAGTGGTCACCTTCTTCCATGAGTTTGGCCACCTGATGCACCACATCCTCGGCAGCCAGGGCGAGTGGTCCGGCGAAGGCGGCTTCAATGTCGAGGGCGACTTCATCGAGTCGCCGTCACAAATGCTGGAAGAGATGTTCCATGACATCGAAATCCTGCAGTCGTTCGGAAAGCATTACCAGACTGGTGAGCCTATCCCCGCCAGCCTGGTTGCCAAAATGAATGCCGCAAGCGCATATGGGCGTGGAGCCTGGCTCCAGGGGCAGTTGAATTACGCAACCTTCATGGTCCAAATCCATAACCGGCCGCCGGCCGATGTAAATCTTGATGTGCTTTCCCGGCAGGATAGCGAGCGCTTTTCACCCTACACATTTGTCGAAGGTAATCGCTACTATGCCGCCTTTACCTGGGTCACGGGCTACGCCTCAAACCTCTATACCTACGCGCTCGATAAGGAAATTGCTTTGGACTTTTTTGCCCAGTTTGACAAGCGCAACCTGCTGGATGGGCCTACCGCCATGCGCTACCGGCGCGCCGTGCTCGAGCCGGGCGCCAGCAAGCCCGCTGCTGAACTGGTCAAGGATTTCCTCGGCCGGCCCCAGAACATGGATGCCCTGAAGAGTTGGATGAATCAGGAGTTTCTCCCGCCACCCTCCGCACCGAAATGACCTACCTCTTTTGTGGCCCGCGAGACCTTCCGCGATTAGGACTGTTCACTTCTGGTTGCTCCCATGAGGGATAGTTGCTGCGAGATGGGAGCTCAGACCTGCGTCAGTTGAGGTGGACAAGCCTTTGGGTGAACTGAGGGGCTTCCTGGACACCTGGTGGTGCCTGAATCCTGGTTGCCAATGAGGAAGTTGGCCATTTTTAGAGCTACTTCCCACTTCGCGGTCATCCGCTCGGAACGCTGCTGAATCGCGTCCGAATCAATGGCCAATTATCCAGTGATAGAGGACAATCACAGTGAAGATGCAAATCAAGACGGCGAAAGCCGTCGCCCAAATCTTCAGCCGATCTTGTGGCGGCCGGACGATTGGAGCATCCAGTGTCGGGATAAACCCATGTCTGACGGTTGGGACCTCTCGCACCATCGTAGTTAAAACCGTCAAATAGTGATCCGCTTCGCACAACTTCAGTAACGCTTCGTCCCAAGCTTCTTGTTCGTTGGGGTTTTCAGAATGATTCCGCGCCTCTATCTTGCGGACCAACCCTGCAATCTTTTGTTCGTATTCGTTCTCGTCGTAGTCCCGGTCGAACGCTGCGCTCACTTTTCGGATGTCTGGCAGCGTCCAGTCTGTTTCGGAGAAATAGAGCATTTTCCGCTCCACCTCCGACAACTCTACGCCCTCGTTTTCCGCCTCCGTTGCAATCCGTTCTGCGAGGAAATCCTTTGCTTCTTTGATCGTCGTAAATTCTTTCACGCACTGGATTTTAGCTCGAACCCACGACAGCACGAAATGCTAACCGGGTTGCGGAGTGAGTAGTGGCCGACTCTTCAGTAACGACTTGGTTAACTTTTCGCTTGCCTGTCGCCAAAATGGTAATTGAGAGTGGGCGGTCATACGGGAATATTATGGCCGAAGCCATATCGACTGCCCCGATGTGACATAGTAGAGCGGGTTGCAGCGAAGGGCGGTCTCTCAGGCAAGAGTCATGAGCAAGACGAAAGTGGGTATGAACTCAACCAACCAGACAGCGAGGATCGCGGGCGTGCTGTACCTGGTAAACGGGGTGACTGGCTTCTTCGGCATCATCTATGTTCCCAGCAGACTGATGGTATCTGGTAACGCGGCTGCAACCGCCCAAAACATCCTCGCTTCCGAGAGGTTTTTTCGTCTCGGCATCGTCTCCGAACTCATCTGTGCCGTCGAATTTATCTTCCTGCTCTGGGCTCTGTACCGATTACTCGGAGGGGTAAACAAGACGCATGCGTCGCTGATGGTGATTCTGGGCCTGGCCTTCGTTCCCATTATGTGTGTGAATGTGCTAAACGAGATCGCTGCCCTGACGCTCTTGCGCGGTGCGGACTTCCTGTCGGTATTGGGCGAGCCGCAACGCGAAGCAATGGCCATGCTGTTCCTCGATTTGCATCGCTACGGGTACGTTATCGGCTGGATCTTTGGCCCCTGGCTTTTCTTCTTCGGGCTGCTTGTATTTAAGTCGGGTTTCCTTCCCCGCATCCTGGGCGTACTGCTGATCGCGGCGTGCTTCGGCTACTTGGCGGATAGTCTTACGCCGTTGCTTCTGCCGAGTTACACGAACCTCGTGGGCCGAATCGCGAACATCCCGCTAACGCTGGGCGAACCAGCGATTATCTTGTGGCTTTTGATTAGGGGAGCAAAGGATCAACCATTGGAAGCCGCGGCATAAAGTGAGTCGAACTCCCGGCGCTGGGCTTCACGTTCGATGGAATCTGAGCGAATCGTGGCCGATCCGGAAGTGACCCCGTTTTCGAGCTATATAGAAGCTGCTTCTCACACATGGTGCGTGACTGCCTCCACAAACAACATCCCGCCGATCAGCACCAGCCCGCCGTATATGGATTTAAGGAACGCGGCGCCGGAAAAGCGATGGTTGATAGCCCGCCCCAGGAACACCGCCGGCAGCATCACCGGCACCGAAAGCAGGAACTCGCGCGTCACCGTGCGCGTCCACAGCCCGGCGCTCCAGTAGCCGATCATCCCCAACAAGCTGGCAGGCAGAAAATAAGCTTGCAGCGTCGCGCGGAAGTGCTGCGGCGACCATCTCCGCAGCGAGCCGTAAACCACCAGTGGCGGCCCGTTCATGCCATACGCTCCACCCAGAATGCCGGCCAGGAATCCTGAAAGCAGAAGCAACGGTCGGTGCTCGTGCTCCAGCCGGAGCGCATCGCGCGCCATCAGCGAATAGGCCGCAAACAGCACGATCAGGATGCCAAGTCCTGCCTTCACCAGTTCCTGGTGCGCATTTGTCAGCACCAGCAACCCAAGCGGAATCCCGAAGACCGTGGCCACCACCAGCCCGGCGGCGCTGCGCAGGTGAATATGTCTCCAATCCTGCGTCACTACCACAGCTGCAATCGTGACGGAGAGCAGCACCGCCAGCGGCGCGACCACCGACAGTGGCATGAAAAGCCCCAGCAGGGGCACCGCGATCAGAGCTTCGCCAAAGCCAAACGCCGACCGGATCACCGTTGCAACGAAAACAATCGCCAGGACAAGCAGAAGGGAAGCGTGGATGGATATCTCCCGAATACGAAAATAATCTCGAAGATCCCCATGCCGAGTAAAGCGCGGGGCGTGCTTATTCAAGCATACCCGCCGGCCTCCTCTCTCTCTCTCTCTCTCTGGAAAACGCCTCTAAGCTCCCGGGAACAGCCCGACGTGATTTAAATCACGCTACTTCCGGTTGGACGGTGATACTCCCGGAACTCCAGCAAACCATTGAAATGCTTATCCGTTGAGACTCCAAAACTAGTTGCAAGCTTGGTATGGAAGAAGCAACATGAGGCGCGGAGGAGCTTGCTGAACAGGTGGGCAAGTCACCTCACCGAATTCCCATAGCAACGATCGGCTTGGGTCGTAGTAGTGCGGTAGACGCCAAAACGCAGTCGTCCGGTCCCATGAATTGTTCTTAACCAAGACTTGGTCTGACATAGGCCATGGTTATGCGGCAGTGAGGCGCGCTGCGCCTGCACTCCGCTCTTGAGGGCTCCGTTCCGGCGCAGCGCGCAGGCCGGCGGTGTCAGACGCATCCCCAACCGTCAGACGGTCCAACATCTTCTCCTTCGCCAAATGGGTCGAATCCAGGAACGTCTGCATCGGCGTTTTTCCGAAGCAGTACTTGCCTGAGTGCTCGCGTTCCTGATTGTACTCATGTACCCAGGTGTCCAGATCCAGTTGCAGTTCCTCGAGTGTGGTATAGAGCTTCTTGCGAAAGGCCACGCTGTAGAACTCTTCCTGCACGGTGCGGTGGAAGCGTTCGCAGATCTGGCCGCGACTCCCTCGACTCAGAGAATGGGCCTATGCAGGGTTCTTCTTTGAGATGTCCGGCGCGGCGGCATCTCATGTTCTGGTCGGCGATCCCATCGGCATATATGCCACGCCACTGGCTTTCACCTTTCTCACGTTGGTCTCCTGGTGGTTCCAGCCGGACCGGGAAACGCCCTGGATTCGTCAATAGGCGAACTGACCCCTTGGCTCGCATTCCTCGTCTTCCGTGCGAGGAGCGGAGGCTTCATGGCCATCGTGATGCTCTCTGAAGCACAGGACTATGATGAACCTGAAAGGGTACTGTCGAATCGGCGAAATCTATCGCCGATTGCGAGTTGTAGTCGGTTTGTGGCCGATCCTTTCCCAACCCTGACTGAGGCCTGCACTGCACAAGTGGTCCACGCTTGCGGAAAGACTGAGTCGTACGTGCATAGCGCGGTGTATCTCTGCGTGATACGGCTGCATTGTGAAGAAAAAGAGCCGGGTCAGAGAGAGCGTAAGTCGTCGCGCAGACCTCGCTACTTCGGTGTTTCAGGCTAATGAATCGCGAGGCTATCTCCGCGACCATGGGAATCGACGAAATGAAATCATGCTGCCTACACAACCTTTTTGCGGGGCCGGGTTGAAAGAAGTATCTGGATGCGCCTGAATCCAGAGGACAGATTCTCCACTTCGGGGTTCTGCAACTAACTCACGCACAAACTATCTGCCTCGGCTTTTCTTAGGAAAGGCGTCAGGACAGCTGTGTGCCCACACGCCTGCAAGCGAAGATCTGTTACCCATCACTCCTGCCGCAAGGCGGCACGAACACTCTTCCGGAGGACAATCATGAATCGTATGCCCACTAAGCTGATGTTTGCGACTGCGATGGCAGTCGTTGCATTCACGTTGTCAACCACTCCCTCGCATGCGCAGAAGATCTACGTTGTGCAAGACGGACGCACGACGTTAACCATGTCGAAGGTACTTCTGGCCGACCTGGCGACGATCGGTGCGACGCCGGCGCCGGTTGCCGGTTCTCAGTTACTCAGCAATCAGATCTATTTCCCGATCACTTCGGGAGCGATCAGCCTAGAGACGGCTGCGGGACAAATGCTGCACTCGGGCGGCATCAACATCAATACTGCGACCAAGCAAGTGAAACTGGACAGCTTCATCGTGAATACCATTGGAGAAGAGTCTTTTGTCACTGCGCTGGTGGTAGTGGATGGGAAATTCCTGGGCCGCATCAAGATGTTCGACCTAACCCTGCCGAGCGACTTGACTTTGCCAATCGACCCCAAGAGCGGGGACTTTTTCTTGGGAGGGGTGCGGTGGAACCTGGATCCGGAGGGCGCCGCAGCCTTGAACGATGCTTTCGGGACCAAGATTTTTGCCGATGATTTGTTTATCGGCGATTCGCTTTCGCTGGTCTTTGTGCCATTGAACGCCGACGGCCAGTAGGCGGAGAATGCCGGGGCACGGCCGCCCAGGAAGTGCCCCGGTGGATGTTGAGACGGGAGCTGTGAACAACTGATTTGAAAGCTTTGCGAACTGCTCATGCGATGCGCGTGAATAGATAAAGCCAGCGATCCCATCATCAAATGTGGATACCAGCCGAGGACCCCAGCGAGCTGATTGCGAGGTCGTTTGCGAATTCTGGGCGTGTTGTGGCCGATACTTCGCTATGCCATTTCTTTGCCTGCCGACCGGTTGGGCGGTGATCCAGGTGCATCCCGCAGATGCGCTCCGAAGAGCGGCCTGCGACGACCACCGGATCGAATCACACCAACGCGTCGCGAATCGTGCGAAAATAGTTGCGCTGGAGGGAATCATGAAGATCTCGCGTCGCCAGTTTGTTGAAGCGTCCGCAGCGGGCTGCGCGGCCGCGCTGCTCTCTGGCTCGTCCTTCGGTGAAACCAAAAGGATGCCGATGCGCGCATTTGGCAAGACCGGAGAGAAGGTTCCCATCCTCGCTTTCGGCGGGGGCAGCCGCTACCTGATGTATCAGGACGAAGACCAGGCAATTGCCGTGCTGAACCACGCCATCGATCTAGGCCTAACCTATATCGATACAGCCCATGAGTATGGCGAACATGGCGAGAGCGAGACGCGGATTGGCGAGGTGATGAAGACGCGGCGTAAAGAGGTGCTGCTGGCAACGAAATTCAGCGGGCGCAAAGCCGATGAGGCCAAACGCATGATCGAGACCAGCCTTCAGCGGTTGCAGACTGATCACGTGGATGTGCTCCAAATCCATGGTCTGGGAGGCGCCGACGAGCTTGCCGAAATTGAAGCTCCGGATGGTGCGCTGAAAGCGCTCTACTGGGCGCGCGACCAGAAGATGACGCGCTTTGTGGGCGTGACCAGCCATGCCGATCCGCACACATTAGCTGTGGCGCTTGAGCGGCACGACTTCGATTGCACCCAGATGGCCCTGAACGCGGGTTTGACACGTATGGAGTTTGGGGTGAAGACGAAGGCAATTCCCATGCCGCAAGGCAACTTTGAAACGGTCGCGTTGCCGGTGGCCAAGCGCAAGAAGCTCGGCGTGATTGCCATGAAGGTCTTCGGGCAGGACTGGCTGCAGGGCAAAGCTCCGGTTGAGAAGCTGATCTATTACTCTATGTCCCTCCCAGTGAGTGCGGCGGTCATTGGAATGCAAAAGCTCGAGTATGTAGAAAGGAACGCCGCACTTGCCTGGAACTTTGCGCCGCTGCCCGAGGCGGAGATGCGCCGAATATCAGACTCGATTGCTGACGAGTACAAGGTGGCGATGGAGGAGTTCCTTCGCAACCATATTGACGCGTAATGATCGTGCTCGATACGCGGAATGAGTAGTTGAACGTTGCGGCGTCGACTTCGGAAGCACAAACAGCTCTGTTGCGGTCGTCTTCGGAAATTCGAAGGGTGGAGCTTGCTTGGTTTACCTTCGCCGGACCAGAAATAGGACGGAACCGCCCTCCGCGACATTCCTGACGAATTGTGGCCGATGCGTACATGACCCCAAGGTCATGTACGAGTGGGCGGTAATACTTCTGCGAACGCGAAGAGCGCAATGTTTCTGTCGGAAATCAAGGTCGAGGATCAGTCTTCTTGCCCGCTTCGAGATTCAATGTTGTCATGTGTGCGTGTGGCGGACGAAGAACAAGAGTGAGGCGCACGAGGAACGGCACGATTCGGACGAGTACCGTGAAGACGAGAAATCCTACAGGCAAATAGAGCAACAACTAGGCCACCCGCCCCGTCGAATTTCGCCTGATAAATCACTTCCATCTGGTGATGCACGCAGCTTACAATCATTTTCGACCATCCCCTGAAGCCTGCACCACGGGAATTCATTCCGGCATAGAAGGGCGGGATGGGGAACCTGCTTGAGATCGGGGCACGGACCCCGGACGCCAGACGGCAAAACTCCTTCCCTGTTTTATTACGCGCCGCGCGATGGTTGCCCCTCTCCGGGATTCTTACATCACGTTTGGGATCGGAGCGAAGGCATGGGACGAATGCTTTGTGTATTCTTGTCCGGGGTATTGCTTTCCGGATTTCTTGATTATCGGCGGGCGTTCGCTGGGCAGGAACCGGCCGTAATCGGCGGGGACAAAGCCGTTCGCTTTGAGCAGAGCCCCGGGTTCTTTCACTATGCGGCTTTGTGCAGGACTCTCACGGAATCCACGCACCAGATCCCCGCGCCCAACCTCCCGCCTGAGATTACTGAACCGGCGGTCTGCTGGTACGTGAAGACAGTCGTGACGCGCGGCTCCGGGCAGGTGTCCCCTGAGGCGGACGGGAAACTGGTCATCTCCGCGCACCACGTCCTCTTCGTGCCGCGCAGCATGCAATACGAAGATCTATACGTGGACCTTCCTCCCGACCAGGTGCAACTAGACCACCAACCCGGTCAGCCTCGCGCACTCTTACGGAGCGGCAGTCTTTCACTCAGCTTCCGCTTCAGCGATCTCTGCCCGGCATGCATGCCCGGAACCGTCAATCCGCCCGCACTCGTCCCCGCGCTGCTCGACCGGGAATTCACTCTTCTCTACGCCGGCATCCGGCAGTTCGATTCCGGCTGGAAGCAGATTGACGGGCTGATTGAACCCAGGCAGACCGAATCACAAATGCGCGTTCAGCCGGCCCGTGGTGCCGCTGCGCCCGAACCGCCGCCCGCCGCCACGGAACCGCCTCCAGTGACCGTCGCCACGCCGAGCGCTCCCGTCGTTTCGGATTCGGTGCCCGCGCCGCCCGCCACCCCGCCTCCCATGCAGGCGGTGGTTGCTGAAGCTCCGTCTGTTGCTTCCGCGACTTCAGCTGAGCCTCTGGTGGCCGCCGCTCCGGTCCCTGCGCTCGATCGCCCGCACTCGGGAGGACGGCCCGCCCTGCTCGACGGGGCGCAAGCTCTCCGGTTCGAGCAGAGCCCCGGGTTCTTCCATTACATCGCGTTCTGCAAAACCGCGAAAGAATCCACGCCGGAGTTGCCGCCGAGCAAGCTCCCTCCCGACAGCATGGAGTACGCCCTCTGCTGGTATGTAACTGGGTCAATCAGCCGCGGAAGCAGTGTGTCGCCCGACGCGGAAGGAAAGCTGGTGATTTCCCCCCACCACGTGCGTTTTGAGCCCCGCGATGCCCGATTTGCCAGACTGTACCTCGAACTCCGTCCGGAACGCGCGGCGTTGCGGCGCGACTCCGCCCAGGACTATGCCGTCCTGCAGGGCAACGATGTCGAGTTTCGGTTCCAGTTCACCAAGATGTGCCTGACCTGCACGCCGGGTTTGCCTGCCCCGCCACGCGTCGTTCCCGCGCTAATGGACGAGGAGTTCGGCCTCCTCGACAAAACCATCCGGCATTTCTACTCCGGTTGGAAGGAAATTTACCGCCTCAGTTCGGGGCCCCGGCCGGAATCGGACAGCAATGAGCCGGGGGGCATGGCAACCTTTACCGGTTCGCGGAGTGCTCCGGTGGACCCTGCCCCCGGGCGCTACCCAGCCGTCTGGGCGTTATCTGTCTGGTTACGGAAGAGTCGACACGGAAGAGTCGGCGACTTTCGAATCGATGAGTTATGCTGAGGGCCTCGTGATCGCGCGATAAGACGGAATCCGGAGGGTCAAAGTGGACCTTAAGACTCTGATAGACACACCTCCATGGGACTGGCCAAGAGATGCCGCAGAGATGTTTCAGAAAATCCTGAATGATAGTAGGGCCGAAGAGTCCGACCGACTCGTTGCCGCCCAACTGGCAGGCGATTCTACCGTCATCAACGACGACCTGGCAGATGCCTTGATGGCGATCATACGCAATGCTGACGGGCCGGAGAAACTGCGGGCCAGAGCAGCAATATCCCTCGGGGCAGTACTCGAACAGGCTGATACGGAGGGGTTCGAAGATCCGGATGA
>Ga0207098_10332_pt1 | contig 15025 bp, 9 predicted proteins | sample Alteio_BWMinHeat_84_FD_153548 | JGI IMG/M metagenome (GOLD analysis project Ga0207098, IMG submission 153548) | Enriched cells from forest soil in Barre Woods Harvard Forest LTER site, Petersham, Massachusetts, United States -... | ecosystem: Environmental > Terrestrial > Soil > Temperate forest >...
AGCCCATGGTGATCGAAACACTGAGGAACAATGCCATGCGCAGCCACTCGCTGCCGCCCCCGATGGCAAAGCGGAATTGCTCACGGGTGAGAAAGGCGTCGACCAGGACTACGTCGGCAACGGCACAGGCAATCCCGCCCCCCATGCCGAAAAACCAGGAGCTCAGGATGACGGTCGGAAAGGAAAGCAGCAGGGGAAACGCGCGCAGCGGAGAGATGGTATAAGTCAGCGCGACGGCGAACACCGCCGTGCTCAGCCCGAGGGAGGCACGAATAAACCATGGCAGCCGCTCGATGGCGCCGGCGCTTGGCAGCTTCATCGACATTCAAGTAGACCCTGGTCTCGCCGGCACGAATGCGCCCAAAAAAAACGGCGGGCCGACGCCATTTTTGCCGTCCCGCTCGAGGCCATCGCCAACCTTCTTTACCTCATCACTATCACCTCGACCGCGGCCGAAACGCTGGCCTACGCGCAGCGGGCCCTGGAGGAGTTGATGCGCGTGTCGCTGGTCACGCAATCGACCTTGAAGTTTCACCGCCAGGCCGGCGCGCCCCAGATCACGCGTCTGTCGGAGGTGCTGGACTCGGTTCTGGTTCTGTTCCGCGCCCGCCTGCAGGCCGCCGAGATCCGCCTGGAAGTCCGCGCATCCGGCGAAGCGCCCATTGCCTGCATGCCCGGCGAAGCGCAGCAGATTTTTGCCAACCTGGTCTCGAACGCCATCGAGGCCACGCCGCGCGGGGGCAAGCTGCAGATCCGGCTGCGGCCTTCGCGCGATTGGCGCGACCGAAGCGCAAGCGGCATGCGCGTGACCTTCGCCGACTCCGGCGTCGGCATGGATCGCGCCACGATGCGACGCATCTTTGAGCCCTTCTTCACCACCAAGCTCGATACCGGAACGGGATTGGGCCTGTGGGTTGTGGCTCAACTTGTCGAGCGGCACCGGGGCGACGTTCGCGTCTGGAGCAGCTCGCGCTCTCACGCCTCCGGAACCGTGTTTTCGCTGTTTCTGCCGCTCGGCCGCGTTCCCGGATCGAGCGATGCAGCCGCCCTGCCCGTTTCCAGCAGCAACCAGGAACTCATGACCGGCTGAGCTGTTCACGGTGCACTGTTCACTGCAGTCAGTAACCCGCCGCTTTGCCGTAATGGATGCGGTTATCCTGCCCGCCCAGAAGCTCCCCGGTCTTCCGATCCACTTCGATACATTCGCCCTCCGACCAGTGCCCGTCTTTCACATCGACGGTGTAGCCCATGGTGCGCAGCTGGTCGATCGTCCGGGACGGAAATCCGGGCTCGAGATAAAGCTTGTCGGGCAGGTACTGGTGATGAAAACGCGGCGCATCCACAGCCTCCTGGATGTTCAACCCGCCCTCGGCCGCGGAGAGAAAAATGTTGGCGACGGTGGTGATGATGCGCGCCCCGCCCGGCGAACCGAGGACAAAGCGAAGATTGCCTCTCTCGAGAACGATGGTGGGCGTCATCGCGCTCAACGGCCGCTTTCCGGGTGCGATCGCGTCGGCCGGCCCTTGAATCAAGCCGTAGAGGTTGGGTGTTCCTACCTTGGCAGCGAAGTCGTCCATCTCATCGTTGAGCAGGAACCCGAGCGAGCCGGCGGTCACGCCTGATCCGTAGTCGTTATTGATCGTGGTGGTCAGCGCCACCGCATTGCCCTCCGCATCGACCACTGACAAATGTGTGGTGTCCGGGGTGTCAACATGATGCCCGGCGGTCTGGGGCGGGGGCGGAAGAAACCGTTCCGGCCGGCGTAACGAGGCGCTGGGTGTGGCCTTCAGTGGAACAATGCTGCTGCGCCAGGCCGCGGCATACTTCTTCGCGATCAAACGTGTCACCGGAATTTTGTTGTAATCCGGATCGCCAAGATACTCCGAGCGGTCCATGAACGCGCGGCGATAGGCCTCAACGATAAGCTGCATCGACTCCGGACCGCGATCCTCGAGTTTTCCCAGGTCGAAGCTCTCGAGAATGTTGAGCGCGCTCACCAGCGCCACGCCCCCCGAGGAAGGCGGCGGAGCGCTGATGATCCTGTAGTTGTGAAAGGCGCCGGTCACCGGCCTTCGCTCGACGACCTTATACTGCGCCAGGTCCTGAAGCGTGATCAACGCTCCGCCCTTGTTCAACTCATCGACCAGCTCGCGTGCCAGCCCACCATGATAGAAGTCGCCGGGATCGGCGGCAATGCGCTCCAGGGTGCGCGCCAGTTCCGGCTGCTTGAAAGTGTCGCCTTCCTTGTAGAAATCGCCGCCGCGCTGGAAGATGCGCTTCGAATCGGCAAAGCGCGTAAGAGTCTTGTCCTTCATCTCATCGGTTTCTTCGCCAGAGAGCTGAAAGCCTTCCCCGGCCAGCCGGATCGCCGGCGCGATCACGCGCTTCAGGCCAAGCTTTCCATACTTGCGCTCGGCATACACCAGCCCCGCCACCGACCCAGGCGTCGCAATGGAGCGGTAGCCGACCAGACTGGCGTCGGGGATCACGTTGCCCTTCGCGTCCTGGTACATGGTTTCGGTCGCGGCCAGCGGCGCCTTTTCGCGAAAGTCGATGAACCTGGTCTTGCCCTTATGGTTTCGCAGCAAAAGGAAGCCGCCGCCGCCGAGATTGCCGGAAATGGGATGCACTACCGCCAGCGCGAACGCTGTGGCCACGGCCGCATCCACCGCGTTGCCGCCCGCTCGCAGCATTTCCAATCCTGCATCGGAGGCCAGGTGGTGTGCGCTCACCACCATTCCATGCGCAGCCCGTGTCGGCTGCTCGCCGCGATAGACGAGGACATTCATCGTGCCGTCTTGTGACAGAACGTGAAGGGAGAGAAGATGTGCGCCGGCGAGAATGGCAGCCAGAAGGGGGACAGCGGGCCGTCGATTCATAGGGTGGTCCCAGAATAAACGAATGGCATGCCACTGCTAATATGGTGGGTCATTCATGCGCGGTTCGCCATCCTGTGTGTCTTCAGGGGTGATACCGGCAGAATTGTGGAAGGGTGCTCAATGTCCAGATGGTTCGCTCGCTTGTCGCCATGCTTTTTGGCCCTTGTCTTCCTGTTCTCTTCCCACGGCCTGTCACAGGCCCCTTTAGCCGCTCTCGGCCTCTTCACAGGCCAGTCGGATGTGGGCAGCGTGACGCCCCCGGGCACGCTGGCATACGATTTCGTCAACCGCACCTACACCATCGATTCCGCAGGCGCCAATCTGTGGTCTACCGTCGACGGTTTCCATTTTGTGTGGAAGAAGGTCTCCGGCGATATCTCGATTACGGCCGACGTCCAGTTCCCGCAGACGCCGGCCGGCGCCAGCCCTCATCGCAAGGCGCTGCTGATGTTCCGCCAGACGCTCGATCCCGATGCCCTCTATGCCGACGCGGCTATTCACGGCAACGGAGAAACAGCGCTCCAATATCGGCGCAATAAAGGCGACACGACGCAGGGCATCGAATTCAACATCGGCGCACCAAAGACGCTCCGCCTCGAAAAGCGAGGTGACACGATTACGCTTTTTGTCAGCATGCACGGCGAACCCCTGCACCAGGCCGGCGCCTCCATCAAGCTCCATCTCGAAGAGCCGTTCTATGCCGGCATCGGCGCATGCGCGCACAATAAGGACGCGGTCGAGCGGGCCACTTTTGCCAACCTCGAGTTGAAGCCTCTCGCGCAGCCCGCCGCGACGGCAAAGCTCGCGCTTTACAGCAGCCTTCAGACCATCGCCATTGACAACAATGCGCGCGCCGCCATGGTCGTATTGACTGAACGCAGCCGCATCGAGGCGCCCAACTGGAGCCGCGACGGCAAATCCCTGACCTTTACCCGCGATGGCCGTCTCTGGACCATTCCCGTCGAAGGCGGCACAGCCACTCCCATCGACATCGGCGGCCTCACCGACTGCACGGGCAGCCACGGTCTGTCTCCAGATGGCAAATGGCTGGCCATGACCTGTACCATGCCTGCGAATCCAGGGCGCCGCGTATACATCGTGTCCTCCGCGGGAGGAACTCCGCGCATGGTTACCGAGCACCCTGATTCCTACTTCCACAGCTGGTCGCCGGATGGCAAAACCATCGCTTTCACGCGCCCCAGCCACGGCTCGGGTAATATCTACGCCATCTCTGTAGACGGAGGCCCCGAAACCGCCCTCACCACCGGGAGCGGCATCTCCGACGATCCCGATTACTCGCCCGACGGCCAGTACATCTACTTCAACTCCGACCGCGCCGGCTCGATGGAGATATGGCGCATGCATGCGGATGGCAGCCGGCCTGAGCAGGTGACCTTCGACGGCATGAACAACTGGACGCCGCATCCCTCGCCGGACGGCGAGTCGATTCTGATTCTCTCTTTTGGGAGAGGGGTCACGGGTCACCCCGCGAACAAGGATGTCATGCTGCGGATTCTCGACCCCGCCAACGGGAAAATCCGCGATCTGGTTCAGATTGTGGGCGGCTCAGGCACCGACAATGTGCCAGACTGGGCTCCGGACAGCGCCCATTTTGCGTTCGTGAGCTACCAGATGCTGCCGGAGGACGATACCGGTTCGACGCAATAATCCCGGGAACCAAGCCAGCGCCTCATTGGCCCGACGTTCCCGACCGATTGGTCGGTTCTATTCATGTCTGATGCGCAGCGCGGTCAAGATCCGGTCGTGGTGTTCTTCGGTGTACCACAGGGGGGCATAGTCTTCGAGGAGCTCGAACACTTCCTCTAACACCGTTCGGACGCTGGGCGCGCTGGGCTCTTTTATGGCGCTCGCATGTTTGCCGTTCTTCGGATTGCTCTGATCCCAACGTTCAAGGTTCACTTGCATGCACCTCCGGACGACTTTTGCCGTTAGGGAATGAGCGCAGTCTGCTGTGGGGGGGAAGATTGCAGTTCTGCGATGTGACCCGATCTGCGAGATTCTCCTCGCTTTTGACGATGGGATGAGCGTTCGGGATCACGGGTTGCAAATGGTTTTAAAAATATGCCGCATGACTTTAGAACGCAGATTTTTCGACTGCATTAGCGTTAAAACGCCGCTCAGGATGACGAGAAAATGACAATCCGGAACCAGGCTACATGCCCGTGTAGATCTGAAACGGAGCCCAGTAGAAGGGCTGGCTGAATCTTGCTTGCGAATGCATGAGCGTCAGCTTCGCCTGGCGCAAAGCGGCGCTGGGGTTCATTCCCTGTTCGAGTCCCTGATAAAGGCTGTCCATCAGCTGGGGAGTGGAGTCGTCGCTGGCTTCCCACAGCGCGCCGATCACGTTGTGGGCTCCGGCGCGCAGGAAGGCCCAGGACAAGCCGACCAATCCTTCGCCCGCGTACGATCGCGTGCCTCCGCCGTAGCAGGCCGAGATGGTTACCAGGCGCGCATCGATGGGGTGCTGAATGATCTCGCGCGCATGCAGCTTGAACGAATCCTCTGCGGCTCCGGTGCGGGAAAGAATGATGGCCGAATCCAGCGGGTCGGTGCGGCTGGCTACGCCGTGGGCCACGAAGTGGATGTAGGAGTACTGTTGCAAAGGAGTCTCGAGGTAGGCCGCGGATGTCGCCGACTGGCGAGCGAAGACAGTCTCGTCCTGGGCCCCAAAGTGCTTCTCGATCTGGCGCATCTCGGCCGCCGCCATGGGCAGGTCGGGATAATCGGGGTTGGGCGAAACGGCGTCGCCAAGCAACAGCAATTTTCCCGGGGTGCTGCGCCACGCCTTTCGCGATGCGAGCAGATACAGCGATGGAGCCGATACGACGTTGGCGTCTTCGATCCAGTAGTGCGGGCCTGCCCCGGATCCCGTCTCGGGCACAACCAGGGTTTCAAAGTTGAGCAGGCTCAGCGGCCCGTCGCTGACCACCACCACGTTCGAATTGGCGCCGATCTGGCTGGCCGCGGGCTCGACCAGCATGTGATAGAGATCGACGCCTTCCTGTCGCGCCGTGGTGCCGGCGGCGGTGGGCCCCAGGATGGCTTTGCGATAGCGTTCGATCAGCGGAGTGATTTCAGACTGCGCGGGAAGCGCGAAGAGCGTAGTCTTCCTGGCCGTAATGGCCCACAGATAGGATTGTTTTTCACCCAGCCAGTAGAACAGGACGGTGGCTCCTGTTTTGCGCGCGATATCAGTGCCGCGCCACGCCGCCGGTTGGAGAGAGGGCTTGTTCGAATTCACGCCCAGTCCCTGCGCCAGCGTCCGCGCCCGACTCTGATCGGCAGCCGCCAGCGCCTCATCGGTCTTTCCCTGCTTCACCAGGAAATGGATGTAGTCGTCGTAGATGCGCGTGGCGTTGGCGAGAAAGGGAAGCCTGGAGTCTTCATTCTGAATTTCGGCGCGGGCCGATTCGAAAGTGTGGAGGGCGGAGTAGTAGGCATTCAGCGCTGCGGCGGAGTCACCCTGTTTCTCGTAGAGTTTCGCCAGCGCATGTTCCGAAGCCCACTTCATCGAGGTCTGGCTTTCAGGCGCAGTTTCGACATTGTGCAAGAGGCCTTCCGCCCTGGCCGTGTCGCCACGCAAAGCCGCCGCCTGAAGCTGAATGGCAACAACGTCGGATTGATCGTCGCGGTTGCCGCTCTCCTGTGCCAGTGCCCAGGCTTGCTTCGCGTAAGAATCGGCTTCGTCGGCGTTTCCGGCTGCGACAGCCACCTGCGCCAGATCGACAAGAATTCCCACGATGTCGCCTTTGCTGTTGATGGCTCGTGCGTACTGAAGCGCGCGAAGATAGGATTGTCTCGCAGGTTCGATCTTGCCGGTGTCCATGTAGACATCGGCGGTCGTCGCGAGCCATTTGATCTCGTCACGGTTATTTCCAAGCCTCGCAGCTCTTTTGTATGACTCAAGAAAAAACTCGAGCGCCTTTTCGGTATCTCCCAGCTTGAAGTATGCCCAGCCGAGGTTGCCTAGCGCAGCTTGGGTTTCATTTTCTTCATTCAGAGTCTCGCCGGCTCGGTCGGCCGACCGAGACCAATCAACGGCTTCATCATAGTGTTCGATCTGAAGGGAGACGAATCCCAGGTTCAACAGCGCGGTTGATTCTGACCAAGGGTCGTGATGAAGGCGAGCAAAGGAAAGGCTGTCAAGAAAGTATTGTCGGGCCGTGGGGTATTGTTCCTGCTCCATGGCCAAGATCCCACGCGCCCGGAGCACACCGCCGCATGCCAGATACGTTGCGTTCGCGCAGAGACTTTCAGCCGCTGAGAGTCGGCGTTCCGCCTCCGCAAATTTATTCAGTCGAGCGAGGGCGACACCCTCAATCGCCCATTCGTGAGCGAGTTCTTCCGGACCTTCGGTCGCCAATGGTCGCGAGGCTAAGTAGCGAAGGACATCGTCATACATGCCGCGCCACAGCATAGCCTCCGCGTCGAGCAGGCGAAACTTCGAGGCCCATTCGGGATTTCCAATCTGATATCTTCTGTATCCCAGTTCCGCTGCCTGCTGGCTATTTTCCAGATACCCGTGCAGGAAAAGCTGTCGGGCTCGGTTGTAATCGGCTTCGGCATTGATAGAATGCGAACCTTGCAGAGGAATCAGAAGCAGGAGGACCATCAACCAGGCGTAATGGAGATGTCCCAGCGACGTGTGTTCTACTCGGTCAGCCGTACCGTTACGCCGGCTTTCCGGGCGAACTAAAGTCCAACCGGCCCACGGGCTGACGGAGCCGCGCATACGCAAGCCGGATGTTGGATGACCATTTTTCAACTGACACAGGGTCCTTGATCTGACTGGCCAGGCCGAGCGCCTGCAGGTAGTAGTCGATTGCTCTCAAATAGTCGCCTCGATGTAGATAGGCCGTGTCAATTGAGATTCCCGACAATTAGTTTCTCGCTATGGATGACTCGTTCCGTTCGTCCTCGTACTGGCGATCGCCGCCGTTCCCGCCGCAATGCATCCCATTTTCACCTTGATCATCGAGAGCTCGACGTGCGTCTCTTTGGGAACGCCATTGCCATCCTTGAACTTCGAGTGTTCAACGTGAAGCGTTGCGAGGTAGATCTTGCCGAAGTGAGGAATGGTAATCACGTGTTTCGAGCACTCCCCGGGGTACTTGATCTTGTGGGGATCGAAATAACTCTCGTTCACCAGCGAGCAACGCATGGTCGTGGTGCGATCGGGATCCCCGACTTCGGGGTCGTCGTCCCAGGCGGGGTAGCCGTTGGGAAGGTCGGCGGGGAGTTCTTCGCCGTGATGGTCCTTCTGATCGAGGCCGGAGATCACGTCCATCATCTTGCGGTCGCGCTTTTCGTGGTCATCGTGCACCGGCTCCTCGCCGAAGATGCCCGGGTCGATCTCCAAGTTGACACGGTGACCGGCGATCCTCAGGTTTTCAAACCGGCTGCCTAAAAGCGAGACCCAGGGAACGTACCCATGGGCGGGATGCCGGGTAGAAATCTGCGACACCACCCGGTCAGCGGTCACGATGTCCAGGATATTCAGATCCTCCACGACCGCCGTAGACAGGGTGGCCCAGCCTCCGCCTTTTCTCTCTTCAATGTCGTGTCCACCCACCTGGGTGTAAGCGGAAGTGAAGGAAACAAGTCCCTCGAGGCGATAGGGGACCGCATCCTGGGAAAAGTATCCGCCATCCTGCTTCAGCTTGAGATAGGTCTGCGTCGGGATCTCCTGGTCGAGGGGCAGTTCCAGGCGACCGTGCAGGACCGCAGCTTCGGCGTGAAAGACATGAGTTCTACCGTTTTGTTCCGACATGCTTTGTTTCGACTCGCTTTCGGGAAGCTCGCTAGCTTCTACTCATTGAAGTGGACATCAAGAGCACGCCGGCCGAGTTCGGTCCGCGCGCCCTGGGGAGAAATGCCGGCCAGGTTGAGAGCATACGAGCCCTGCTCGAGCCCCGCGCCTGGAATGAGCAATGAGAGTGTCCCCGCTTCGCCGTCGTTCTGGCTGGATGCGGTGACGGTCTGGGTCCAGATTCGCTTGCCTTGCGGATCGTACAGATCCACTGCATACGATGTATACACCGGTTGTTGGGGAAGATCGATCAGAATCACAGCCCCCTGCTTGCGATCGGCCTGGACCACGGTCGGCTCGGCTCCGCGCGTTCCCATGTGGAGCGAACTCCAGGGCAGCATGCGCGGTTCGGTGGCCGCCGAACGCAGCGAGGGGATGGTCGATACATTCTGGAAAGCAACCACCCCCAGGAGCATCGCGAAGGCGGGCACCGCAAAGGCGGGCGCGGTCAAGAACGACCACCAAGGTTTTTTGGCTGGCCGCGGGTCGCGGTTCGTCTCGGGGCGCGGCGACTCTGCCGCTGCGGCCGACGCAACGATCGCGGGCAACTGCACTTTGGCTTCGGTCAGGAAAACATTTCCAGCGCGTACGTCGAAAGCGCATTCCTGACAGTCAAACATATGTTCTTCAAAGGCTTCCCGGAGTTCGGGTGACAACTCATCGAGGAGGTACCGCTCCGTCGCCATCTCTTGCACCGCTTCGTCGTGGTTCATTACCTTACCCCCTGCATGGCCCAACTGAAAAATAGTGGGCAGAGAACCGCAAGCGTTTCAAGCCTTTTTCGCGGTCAAACCCGCGCCTATCCGTTTCAGGTATTCCGTCTTGAAGTCCTGTTTGGCCCGAAAGAGCAAAACGCGCAGGTATTCCCGGTCCACACCGAACTTCCGGCATACTTCATCGCGGTCCTCCTCGTCCAGAAACACTGCCTTTATCAGCTCGCGGTCCCGGGTCGGCATGTCTTTCAGGATCTCCCCCACCTTGGTCTTCAGCTGCTGGGCGGCTACATGTCCCAGCGCGTCCAGGCCCGTCGCGGGTAGTTCCGGCTGGCCCTCGTCGTCCAGCGAATCGCTCCGCGACGATGAACGGTAATGCTCAAAGAGCACGTTGTTGCAAACCGTGTTCACAAAGGCCCCCAGCCGGTCCGGCTGGCGAATCGCGCCCCCCTTCTGCAGCGAAGCAAACACTCGTGCAAACGTCTCCTGGCGCACGTCCTCGATGGCCTGCGGAGACCGCAGCCGCGAGCGCAACTTGAGATGCAGCAACTCGGTGAAGTAACGCACGAAATGGTCCTGCGTGGCGTAGTCGCCGGCGCGGAGATTGTCGACGTAACTTGCATCGAATGCGTGAAATTGCAAGGTTTTCTCCAAAACCTGGGAGGACGCAAGTATAGCAGCCTAAAAGCGGATAACGAAGGCGGCTTCGGGCGGCAGCGCGTCGCTTGCGGGGCTCACGAGCGGCATACGCTCCAAGTCCGGTTGTTGTTGGTTCGTGCTATCCCAGGTCCGAGATTCCGGACCTGGGGCACCCGGCCGATAACGAGGGGGCTGGACAGCGCCGCCTGGGTCGCGCGGTACAATGGCCTCTGCCTCAACCTCCAGTCCTCAACGCTGGTGAAAGCTGTGCTCCCGTGATTGACAATACGATCTTTATGCCGCAAACGAGGCCCAGACGCCCGCGCGGCCGCCGTCTTTTCCTTCTTCTCCTTCTGCTTCTTGCCATCGTCGTCCTGAGCGGCCGCAGTGCGGTTTCCTGGTACGTGGACGCTCTCTGGTTCGGCTCCCTCGGCTACAGCCCCGTTTTCTGGAAGGCCCTCAGCCTCCAGTGGACGGTCTTTGCCGTCTTCTTCGCGGCCACATTCCTCATTCTCTACGGGTGGTTCCGGATCCTGATGCGCTTCAGCCGGCCGGACCTGCGCAGTGCCACGACCTTCGTGATCGGCACGCGTACTTTCCGGTTGCCGGTCGAAGGGGTGCTGCACGCCGTCGCGCTGGGAGGCGCCATTCTGGTAGCCCTTGCCACGGCAGCCACCATGATGTCCGACTGGCCGAAATTCGCCCTGTACTGGTTCCAGTCCCACCCCGCTGCCGGTCCCGCCGACCCTATCTTCGGCCGCCCTCTCGGCTTCTACCTCTTCTCGCTGCCGGTGTGGCAATCCCTCTCCGGCTGGCTGCTGATGCTGTCCATCCTCTGGTGCGTCATTGCCGTGTTCTTCCTGCTCGTGGCCGGCGGAGCCCACCTGGTCGAACGCCGCTTCGATGGCGCCTCCTCCCTGCCCTGGCGCGGTGTTTCCGTCGCCGTCGCTTTCCTTCTTCTGGTAGTGGCCCTGCGCGTCTACATAGGGCGCCTCGAGCTGCTTTTGGAGGATCACACCGTCTTCGGCGGTGTCACCTACACCGACGCCCACGTCACCATCGCCGGCATGCTGGCCGTCTGCTTTGCCCTCATCGTGGGAGCGGGAATCGCCGCCCTCAATCTCGTGACCAATCCCCGCTTGCGCTGGCTGGTCCTGACACCAATGCCCGCGGTGGCCTGCTTTTTCCTGGTTCAGATTGTCGCCTGGTACGTCGCCGGATTTATCGTCAAGCCCAACCAACTGGTCCGCGAGCAGCCATATATCGCCTGGAACATCGCCTTCACTCGCCAGGCCTACGCCCTCGACCGCGTCACCCAGCAGGAGTTCCCCGCCGAAACCAGTCTTGAGGCGGCCGACCCCGAGCACAACCAGGACACCCTTCAGAATATCCGCCTCTGGGACTGGCATGCGCTGCAGGACACGCTCCGCCAGATCCAGGAGATTCGCACCTACTACGACTTCCCCGACATCGACATCGATCGCTACCAGGTCGACGGCAAGTCGCGCCAGGTGATGCTCGCCGCCCGCGAAATCAGCGTCGAGAAACTGCCGGAAAGCAGCCGCAACTGGATCAACGAGAAGCTGATCTACACCCACGGCTACGGCATCACCATGAACCCCGTCAACGGGTTCACCTCTGAAGGACTGCCCACGCTCTGGCTGAGCAACATGCCCATTCAGAGCACCATCCCCGGCCTGTCCGTCACGCGCCCCGAAATTTACTTCGGGCAGCTTACCGATACCGACGTGTATGTCAGGACCCACCAGAAGGAATTCAACTATCCCCAGGGCGAGACCAACAGCCTCACGTCCTATGAAGGAACGGGGGGCATCCCCATGGGCGGATTCCTGCGCCGCATCCTGATCGCCTTCGACCGCGGCGACCTGGGCAAGGTGCCCTTCAGCGACGACATCGATGCCAACAGCGTTTTGCTGATGCGGCGCACCCTGCATGACCGCGTCCAGGCCCTGGCCCCATTTCTTACGTTCGATTCGGACCCCTATATCGTGATCGGGGACGACGGCCGCCTGACCTGGATGCTCGATGCCTTCACCACCTCCGAAACCTATCCCTACGCCACCCACTACACGCTCGGCGACCGCGAGATCAACTACGTGCGCAACAGTGTCAAGGTGGCCATCGACGCCTACAACGGGGCGGTAACGTTCTATGTATTCGACCCCGCCGATCCCATTCTTGCCGCATATCGGTCCATCTTTCCTTCGCTGTTTCGCGATGCCGCTGCGATGCCATCGGACCTGCGCCGCCACGTGCGCTATCCCGAGCTGCTGCTCAAAATGCAGGCCGCGGTCTATGGGCTCTACCACATGACCGATCCCACCGTCTTCTACAACCGCGAGGACCTGTGGACGGTGGCCTCGGAGGTGGGCATGAAGCAGCCCGGCGAGCAGGCGGCGCTCCCCATGGAGCCCAATTACGTGCTAATGAAGCTGCCCGGCGAGGCCGGTATCGAGTTCGCCGGGATCCTTCCCTTTACTCCCTCCAATCGCAATAACCTGATCGGATGGATCGCGGGGCGCAGCGACGGCGCTAACTACGGCACCGCGCTGGTGTACAACTTTCCCAAGACCCGGCTGGTCGATGGGCCGCTCCAGATCGAGGCCCGCATCGACCAGAATGCGCAACTCTCCGGCCAGTTGACGCTCTGGAATCAGCAAGGCTCGCACGTGCGCCGCGGAACCCTGCTCGTGATTCCCTGCGGCAAGGCCCTTATCTATGCCGAACCGATTTACCTGCAAGCCGAACGCAGCCCCATGCCTGAGCTGCGCCTCGTGGTGCTGGCATTGCAGGACAAGCTGGCCTATGGGTCGACCTTTGAAGCGGCGCTGAGGGCGCTCTTTGGCGGAGCGACATCTTCCCTCGCCGCTGAACCGGCGGCGACCGAACCCGTCCACGCCAGCCCCGGTTCAAGCTCCGCAACCGCCGCTCCGGCAAATGCCGCCGCCGACATGGATGCTTTGATCGCCGGAGCTGCGAGAGACCTGAACGACTACCAGCGGCTCACCGCCGAAGGCAAGCTCGGCGAAGCCGGCCAGAAGCTGGAGCAGCTCAAGCAGAAGCTCGAAGCCCTCAACGCCCGCCGCAAATAACCGGAACCAGGGCACGAACCGTGGCCCCATTCTGGCGGCGTCGTACGACGCCGCCAGGGTGAGAGACCATGCCCGGCCGCTCGTCCCAGAACATACCAAAACGTATTTCATCCCAGGTGAATATCCAACCCCATCTTCTTCCAGTAACCATGGAAGCGCTGGCTCGTCTCACTCAGCATGAGGTGGCCTTTCAATGGAGAAATTGCTGCAGGACGTTCGGTATTCAACTCGATCGATCCTCAAGTCCCCTCGCTTTACGATCGCGGCCGTGCTCACGCTGGCCTTGGGAATTGGCGCAAACACGGCAATGTTCAGCGTCATTCGTACCGTACTGATGAGATCGTGGTCCTTCCCCAATCCAGGCCGGCTGCTGCTTGTATCGCAACGCCAGGCTGACGGGAACAGCAATCTGTTCTCGACGCGGGATTTTTTGGATTGGAAACAACAGGGTGGTCTGCTGGCCCAGATGGGGGCCCATGTCTCCTGGCAATTCAATATCAGTAGCCCGGGAGAGCCGCCGGAGCGCATCGCAGGAGGTGTGGTTTCTTCTGACTTCCTTCCTGTGCTTGGCGCAAAGCCGTTGCTCGGCCGGTTCTTTTCTGCGCAGGAAGACCAGCCTGGTGGCGGCCAATTCGTCATTCTCAGCCACGCCTTCTGGACAAACCGTTTCGGCGCAGATCGTCAGATCATCGGAAAGCCAATTCAGATTGACGGAGTGCCCTATACCGTGGTCGGCGTGATGCCGACAGGGTTCAATGGCCTGGACGGCAAGGAACTGCTTTGGGCGCCGCTGCAACTTCGCCGCGATAGCGGAACCGGCGCGTCCCCAAATCTCCACTGGCTGACCGGGATTATCCGCCTGGCGGATGGAACAAATCTGAAGCAGGCGAGCAGTGACCTCGATGCTGCAGCGACTCGTTTGCACCGGGAAGACCAGGGCGCTGATGTTGGTTTCGGCGTTTTCCTCCAGACTCTAAACGACGCTTTCACGAGCGGGGTGCGACCAGCTTTGCTCATGCTCATGGGGTGCGTTGGTTTTGTGCTCCTCATCGCCTGCGCCAATGTGGCCAATCTGCTGCTTGCGCGGGGAGCTGCGCGCCAGCGCGAAATGGCGGTGCGTACCGCACTTGGAGCATCGCCTTTTCGCATCGTTCGCCAGTTGCTCACTGAAAGCGTGCTCCTGGCAAGCGCGGGCGGGGCGTCGGGAATTGCGATCGCCTTTCTCCTGCTGCGAGCGGTGCTCGCTCTTCATCCTCCTCAGGTTCCGGGGATCGAACAAACCAGCATCGACGGCGCGGTATTGGCATTTTCAGTATTGGTTTCGATGGCTGTGGGTATCCTGTTCGGACTCGCGCCCGCCATCGAAGCGGCCCGCATCGATGTCAATGAAAGTCTGCGCGAGCAGGCCAGTTCCGGGCGGCGCGGATTTGGCCGCCAGCGCTCGCTGCTCGTGATCGTTGAAACAGCACTGTCATGCATGCTGCTGATCGCTACAGGACTTGCACTGCGGAGCCTATGGTCGTTGAGGAACGTGGAACTCGGCTTTGTTCCGCGGAACGTTCTCACCTTCCGTGTCGCGGCTCCTTCGCGGCTTGAAACGCAGGGCCTGCCTGACTTCTATCGCCAGACCGTGGAGCAGATCCGCGCTGTGCCCGGTGTCGAATCTGCCGCCGTGGCTCGCGACTTCCCTCTGGGCGGCACCGACCCTTCGACCCCCATTCTTACTGAAGGCCAAGCGCCCTCTCCGGTACCGGGAGAGATCGTTACGCGCTACCGGGCTGTGGGCGACGACTATTTCCATACGCTTCAGATCCCGATGCTCCAGGGGCGCGCCTTCGGTCCAGGGGATAC
>Ga0207098_10333_pt1 | contig 15020 bp, 13 predicted proteins | sample Alteio_BWMinHeat_84_FD_153548 | JGI IMG/M metagenome (GOLD analysis project Ga0207098, IMG submission 153548) | Enriched cells from forest soil in Barre Woods Harvard Forest LTER site, Petersham, Massachusetts, United States -... | ecosystem: Environmental > Terrestrial > Soil > Temperate forest >...
GGCGAGCCGACCCGCCGCGGAGGGGCAGCCGGTTCACCGACCCTAGTGGCAAGTTCGCGATAGACAAGCTCGACGGGGCTGAGCTCGCCGGGATCGTCGGCGGTGGAGCGGACCAGGTGTAGCATCTCCTGCACTATGCCGTTGATGTAAATGGTGAGCGAAACACCGCCATATAGAACAACAGCGAAGCGGATTTCGCGCTCGAACTGGCTGTCTTGAATCTGGTAATTCGGGACTTGGCTGGTGTAGGGCAAGATGTTCTGGGCGTGGCTGTCTTGGGCCGCCTCATGTTTTTCAGGGTGGACGAAGGGGCCGGTTACATCAGGTTGTTCCGAAGGCTCGATCATATTCGCGCTCCGATGTTTTACGCAGTGTCCTGGAGATGGGCAGTCTTAACGAATCCGGGATAGCCAAGATAGCCTAGCGCTAGCCAACCGCGGTTCGGTCTTGTGATCCAATGCCGACTCATGGGAAAACCGTGACGTTACTTCCTTCGGTTCCCGGCCTTTGGCAGGGCCGACATTTTGCCGGATGCTTGAATCCAGGCGTTTGTCTCCCTATTCGCCGTCGCACCTCCACTGCGACGTCCTGCAGCTTGCGAGGCTGCCGTAAATGAGAAGCCTTATCTGGGCTCGTCGGCGTTGTGCTTTGCATTGAAGATGTCGCGCGAATTATATACCGTGCCCACAGCGGGTGGTTCATTTTCCGAATGGCCCACCAAAATCCCCAACGCGCGGCTATGCAAGGCGATGCTCGATCGGTTGACCGATCGGGCCCACATCATCGAGACCGGAATCGAAAGCTATCGCTTTCGCAGAACCATGGCCCGGAAAGGCGGCAAGGCATGAGAAGCAAACAGTGGTATTACGCGCAACTGCGCTGGGCGGTGATGGTGGCAAGCAAACAGGGGCTGCGAGAGTGGAAAGATGCAGTCCACATCTTCCTTAGCGAAGATGAGCAGACAGCCTTCCAGCAAGCTCTGGAGATCGGACGGCTGGGCGAGGATACACGCTTGCCCAACGGGTGTGCCGTCGCGACCCACTCCCTCGGCGACCGGACGGGATCTGCGGAAGGGGACCCCAGCTCGTCTGGGGGAAGGAGTCCGCACCTTGTAGAGGCGCATAGCGGATTTTGGGAAGGAGAGCGCGCGTCCGAAGGGCGGGGGTGCTTTGAGCGCGCACGCTGAACGCAGACAAGAAAGGCAAACCGGAAGGGAGCCGCCCTGTTCAACGGCTTTCCCTCATGGCGCGAGTAGCAAAAGCCAGCTCAGAAACTAGAAGCGTCACTCACCCGCTGGAAGGATGAACGACAAAGGCGAAACGAAGCAAGGGTGTTATCGCTCGGCCCATCTCCTCGCCTTTTCCATAGTTCTCCGGATGTAGGCAGCTCGCTTTGAAGCGCTGGGATCGCGGGACAGATAGTCGTCTTCAAGGGCGCGTTCGATACGCTCCTCGATCATGCCATTGGCATAAGCGGCGACACAGAACGCTATGTCCGCGGCGGCGGGCCGGTCCTGGTACTTGGTGGAGGTGCGGAATCGTTCAAGAGACAGATTCGATAACCTTGGACCCCGTTGGGGAGAAAGAGAACTCTGCAATCGCCTGGCCTCGCGTTCCTGCTCTCGGGCCTCGTACAGCTGCGTTATCTCCTGCTGGTATGCCTCGCCCATCGGGTACTGCTGCCCACTGTGGCTGTGCAAGCGCACGAACGGGAAGAGGCCGGAGGGCTTTCGGTATTTGGGTTTGGAGTTCGTGAAGCCGGGAAGCCGTCCAAACCGCCGCCAGTCCGCCGCGCTCGGGTCGGCATCGTAGCGGGCCGCAAGGGTCTGCGCGGCGAATGTTGAGAGGAGTTTTGGAAACACTCTCGGGTGTTTGAGCCAGGCTTGGAAGTTCCCGGCGCTGGTTTCGACGACGGCGCACGGGGTGAAGCCGTCCGCCGAGAGCTTCGCGAGCGAGGTCTCGTTGAGATCGTCAAGCGCGGTGATCCACCTGTAAATAACGGCGACGCGCCAGGTCTGCTTCTTCCTGCGCGCGCTGGACAACCTGTCGTCGAAGGCGGTCCACTTCCTTGATTCGCGTTTCCACTTCCTGTTCGATGGCCAACGCTACCTCCAAGTTCAGTGGACTGATAACCGCTAGCAACAGCTCCCCAAGAGCCAGATCAAGATCACGGCCGGAGATGCGCTGGCATTGCTTTTCTCCATATCGGGAAGGGGCATGCCCACAGATGTAATCCGGATACAGATGACCGCGCCGTTTGTGATATGCCACATGCATTCGTCGGCCGCATTTCCCGCAGATTGCCAGCCCCTGTAGCAAGGCGGGACCTTCTCGCGGAGGAGTTCGTTGTCGCTGGCACCGGTATTGCGTAGCGTTTTCCTGCAGCCTTTTCTGATTTTCCTGGTACTCTTCCCAACTGATATATCCCGCGTGCGCGTTGGGAATAAACGCGTACCATTCCTCGGGCGCCACCTTCTTTTTTGTCCGCTTTATCTTGCCGTTGGGCAATTGCACAGATCGTGTGCGGCCGAAACCGTACGCCCCGGCAAAGCGCGGACAGGACAACACCCACGCGGCGCGATAATAACCCAGCGGTCTCCACACCAACTCGCCTTTGTGCACGCCTCCCCAGACACGGTGCGGGAACTTGAGACCCTCCTGACGAAAAGCCTTCACCACCGCCAGCGCCGATCCTGTCTGCCGAAATGTCGCAAACAGATGCCGGAAGCTTTCCTGTGGTCCCCAGCCCCCCCAAGAATGAGCCTCGGGAATACTCTGTTTCGGGTTTTGCCGTGTCGTTCACGCAATGCGATTGTGCCATAAGAATCACGAATAAGGCACATTTCCCAGCGAATGGAGAATTGTGTCATGGGTCTGAATCGACGGAAGTTCACGCGCGAATTTAAGGAAGCCGCAGTTCGGCGGCTGGAGTTAGGCGCATCGGTGGCGGAAGTGTCCCGCGCCTGCGAAGTAAACCCCAACATCTTGCACCGCTGGCGGCGCGAGTTGCGCGAGTTTGGCGGTAAGGCATTTACCGGACCGGGTCGGGGTCGCGCCGATGAAAATCGCATCGCTGCGCTGGAACGAAAGGTGGGGCAGCAGGTGGTGGAGATCGATTTTTTACGGGGATGCTTGCAGCATGTCGAAGAACAGCGGAGGCTGCAGGCATTGACTACCCGCGGATCGTCTACCCGTACGTCGAAAAGCAAATGAACCTGGCCGTCCCCATTTTTCTTAGCGAGCTCTGCCGGCTGGCCGAGGTCAGCCGCGCGGGGTTCTATCGCTGGAAGACCCAAGCCCCGTCGGCAGACCCGGACATGAAGTTGCGCGATGAGATCCAGCGCATCGCTCTGGAATTCAGCTATTACGGCAGCCGCCGCGTCACGCGTAAACCGCAAGAAGGTGCAGCGGCTGATGCGCGAGGACAACCTGCTATGCCTGCGCAAGCGCCGGTTCGTAATGACCACCGACTCCAATCATGCTCTGCCGGTGTATCCAAATCTGGCGCGGGATATGGGCCTTTGGCCAGGGGGACTTTGACTTCGGCGAGCGTGGCTTCCGCAAGCGTAACTTCTCCCGGAGAGACACCTTCCAGCCGAACTCCCAGCGGAAGACCGCCACCGTCGACCAGTACCATACACTTCGTGCCCTTGCCGCGCTTGGTTTTACCGACCGCAGAGCCCCTTTTTCGCCGGAGGAAAGCTGTTGTCCAGGAACGTCTCCTCCCATTTCAGCAGCCCTTCGCCGTCGAGCGCACCGAGCAACGTTCGCCACGAGTCGAGCCAGACTATCCTGCTCTTCCCACCGCTTCAAGCGCCGCCAGCAGGTCGCCGGGGACGGATACTCGTCGGGCAGAAACCGCCACGCCGCGCCGGTCTGCAACACCCACAGGATGCCCACGGACGGCCCCGCTTGTCCGTGCGCAGCTTCGGTTCAGTAAGCAGCGGCTCGATCAACTCCCACTGCGCATCACTCAATAACTCGAATCGCTTCTTGCCCATCCAAGAACTTCAGCAAACCACACGCCTCATCCAGAAGTCCCTAGCTTGAGGCCGAATGTATTTATGAAACACGCTCTAATAGGGTGGAGGCCCCCAGCTTTGATACAGTTCCAACTTGAAAGCAGAACCGGCGGGCAGGCAACTTCGTCCACAGACGATTGCCGGGGCTAAGGCGCTGGGGTCGTATCGACCCAAGGTCTCCATTGGTCGTAGGTGCGATCATTTTGGATTCTGCGTGAGAGCTCACGAATGGTTCCTGATTTGTCTTGCCGGCAACTCAAGGCAATCTGTGACATCTCGCCCAGACCATCGGCATCGCAAACCCTGCTCTTGCCCGATTCGTTGGAATTGCGGACGGTGTTTTCCTGGGCCATCTGAATGCAGGCGATAAAGAGAGCGAGTTGTTTCGCCGTGTCTGCCGCCAACGCATGATCGACCACCTTGGTGCCCGGGGTTCTGACCTCGGCGCTTTCTGCGAGTTCTTTGAGAGCGTCGGATATCTCGTGACGCATGCAGTCCCAGTTTTCTTCTCTTGGGCGGGCGAATCCCGACGCCAGAGCTCCCTTGATGGTCGAAAGCGTTCCCGCCGCCCCGTTCTCGTTCCCGCTATCCGCGTAATAAGACATCAATTGATCGTATGCGTCATTCACCGTCGGCGGGTTCCCTTGCTTTATCGCTGCAAACAGAAGGGGGACATCCTCCGGTTTGTCGTCGGGTTCTTTGCGTCGCATGATCCAGGCCAGGAATCGGTTGGCCAATTCTCGACGAGATCCGGTCTTCGGGATCGCAAGCAGCCACACACCGAGTTCCCCGTGACCGCCGGGAACGGCCGTCTTGATGATCTCATCGAAATGCAATTCGTTAGCGGCTGACAATCCCAGAAACTCTTGCTGCGCGCGCAACACGGTATTCGACCATGTTACCGCATACGCCGCATCACTGTTGAGGATGAGGGCCTGACTATCGGTGTCGCTGATTGAGGAGTAGGACTCAGGCGCCTGCCGAACGATCTTCATGAACTTTTCGAAAGCCGGAATCGAAGCGGGAGTAAAGGCAGGTTTCTGAACGGATAGCTTCCATGAAAGACTGAGCGGATCTTCCTGTTTCAGGATAGGCATAAAGTCAGTAAGATAAGGGTTTCTACCCCCGCCGCGCAGAACCATCCTTGCGCCAACCGAGGATTTCGATCCGCCGGCGTTTATGAGATCCTCCCATGAGCAGTATTCTTTTTTCGTACATGGCGCCTGTCCGGCTGGCGGCTGCGAAAATAGCCTCGGGTTCACCTCCAACAACTGGACATTGCCAAGTACGGGAACGGCATTCACTTGAGCACAATCTCCTATGTCTTGCGGATCGGGAGTATCAGGCATACCGCGTGAACTTGCGCAAATGATGGAAAGAAGGATGGACGGAAACTCATTGCGGCTCCTGTGGACATCAATGTCCGATGGGGTGGGCGTTTTGCCTACGTCTCCGCTCGAACTCGCCTCGATACTTAGAGGGACGAGATTTCCGGTAGCAATAAAGCGCGGCAGCCAGGGGTCGTCGACTGTAATTACATCATCCGTATCATGTTGAGCTGAATTCTGTGCACCACCAAGTAGTTCGTCCAGTTCCCGTTTGTAAAGGTTGTCATAGTCCAACTCCACGAGACGGCAGGTTATCCTCTCGCCCTCGCAGAACCTTCTCGAAAGCTCGCGAAATACATCGCTTTCGGCGCCCGCAGGAAAGGCAATCTGAAACGCGTGACTGTGCGCATGTTTCTCTCCGGGAAGGACTACGAATGCGAGAAACACCAGTTCCAATGCAGCTAAACCCAGCGGCCACGAATGCGCCAGCCATATCAACCACCCTGACCTGAATCTCAAATTCATTTAGGCTGCCTTTTGGCCTCCTTTGTCTCGGCTCCAAAACGAGCTTGCTAGAGGAAGAATCGGCGCGATTGCCGTCACAATGGCGGCCAAGAATTGCTGCCCTGCGAACAGCAGCAAAACTATCGTGATGGCCAGGATCAAGATCAGGAATATCACCCTGGCTCCGGCCCATGTGGACTGTCGCTCCTTATCATGCGCGCTTTCCAACACCCCAAGCTTTCCCCCGCTTCTCAGATGTTCAGAGAATCGCGGATCAAGCGCGGGGACGGGGTCGGCAGATACTACTCCGCGCTTGACGAGGCTGGCGAGCACCGCGACGTTGTTGTGATTCACCGTTCCGTCGTTCGCGAGCTGAAGAAGCGTAATTCTTTCGCGCGCAGTGGCTTCATTCCAGATAACATCGAACTCGCAGCCCACCTTTTCCGTACTCCCGGTGAAATCAGGCCTGACAATTCGGATTGATTCGAATTGAATAAGAACCTCGTTCCAGAGCGCGCTCTCGGCTTTTAGCCCTTTTTGATTCCATTCCCAACTACTCAACATCTCAGTGGGAAGATGGCTGCAAAGCAGGATCAACCTTCGATTTTCTTTCCCCAACTTGAGGATACGGTCGCGGATTCGCAATACCTCGAGAGAGGTGAGGCCTGTGTGAAAATGAATAACCTCCTGCCCAACATTCGCTACACCCGGCGGGCAGCGCAATAGATAGCTAGGCGCAATCACAATGCAGTTACCAGTATCCTGGCCAGGGTCAAAGTCAGGCCATGGCTCGACGCGAAGAGAATGCGCCGCAAAGATGCGCTTTAAGGCAAATCTAAGATTCACATACGTACATAGGTACACAATGAGGCAAATCACAAGCAACGCGCCCAATCGCCGTCCAGTGACGAAGTAGACGGTAGACGAAGGCTCGAGTTCAGCCCATAAAGCTGGCGGCAGGAAACGCGCCGACTTAAGGGCCAGAAGAACATCAGGATCGTTGGTGAAGCTTTTCCATACGATTCTCACCTCGCGAGGTTCTGTCTGCTCTGAGAACCATCCGTCCAAGTCTTCTGTAGCACTGTGTTGGGAAGAATCTCCGGCTCTTACAGGCAATCCTTGAGAAAGCGCACTCAGCGTGGCCCCGCCTATATCAGGAAGCCACCGATTCAATCGGAAGAGGTGAAATAGGATTCTGTCGATTTCATGATCATGTAACAGGCACGGTATTCCTTCCCGCTGATCGTCGTATTGCGTAACGGCGGCCTGATACTGGTCCCAGCGATTCGCCTGGCGATGTTCGGCGGCGATCACGCGCTCCAGTGTCTCATCCTGTCTGCGATTTGCGAATCGCACAACACTCAGGTTCTTGCTGGTCGCCTCGGCTCGAGCTAAAAGCGAGCTGTATTCTCCCAGCAATTCCTGATTTTTGGACAAGTATTGAACATAGTCAAAGCTGCATTGATACAAGAACAGCGAGGGAATTCCGCACAGCAACCATGCGGCCGAGGTTAACGCAAAGGCGTATAGAGATACAACGCCGGAGGACGTATCGGCGTATTTGCCAGCGAGGGCGTCATAACATTGCCTTCCAAAAGCAATGCACGCCAACGCGGTCACGGCCGCCATAAACAGTAGCCAGGCCCACAGGTCGCTTTTGCGTTCATAGGCGCGAAGGAGGAATGGAAGCAGGAAGGCTGCGCCACCGGCCAAGGCGACCAAAAGCGCTACCCATCGGCGGACGGGCGGCGCATGGCCCAAGGTCCATTTGGCTATTCCGCAGGTGAAAACGAGCATTCCTAAAGGAATGAGAAATGCGCCGAGCAAGAGCGCCAGATCCGTTCCCTGAATGCTGAGCAGGAGAGAGGCGATGAATGCAAGGGGAAAGCAGATCGCCAGACGCAGGTAGGTTCCAGCAATTTCATTCTTCGGCCTGAGCTCTATCAGCCCACCACGATACATCAGGAAGCAAACAGCTATGATGAGCATCAGGCACAAGATGTAGATGCAAATTGTGGTGATGGAGAGAAGCATGGTTTCGACATGCCGGGACTCTACGGTCGACATCGAGCGGAAAGTGATGATTCTCCATTCAGACTCCGGCCATATGGATACAGGTTGCAGATAAAAGCGGGTATTCTCTCCGTGATAGATAAACGAACCATGGAGAGTGATTCCATTGTTGACCGCGTTTTGAAGGTGGGGCTGGCGACCCGTCTCGTCGAGGACATTCTCCCTTCCATTTATGGAAGCGTCGGAATGAAAGAGAACTTCTCCGGTTCGGGTGACGATCATGAATCCGAAGTCCGACGGCATGACCGGATCGGTGGTTGTAATCATCTGGCTGATTGTCGAAAAGACGAGCGGGTGGTCAAATTTGCTAAGTTTGGCGGCCGAGTCGTTGCAACCGAGCGACGCGACGGGTTGGCTGATAATGGCCAGGTATTGTCCTGTCGTAGGACTGTAGAACGGGTCGATTCGGAATCGCTGTGTATGAGATTGAGATACCCTGTGCCAAAACCGGTCCTGCCGGGCTGCCGCGAAAAAAGTCAAGTCTCCGACGCGCACGCTGGGAGTGACGTGGGGCCGCAATGTGAGTTTTGAGAGTTGTTCAGCGTTGGTTGAATCGAGCTCTATGTGGTCGAAGTAAGGGTAGTCTTGAAAGTTCGTCGGTGAACCTAAGCCATTGGTTAGAAACGTGCCCGGGGCAAGCAAGGAAATCCCCCGGCAGGACCCCTCGATTACCTTACCTACTTCTGCATTCAAATTCGATTGGACCTGTGTGGCGAGATTGGCTAGTTTTAAATCCGTTGAGTCATCCAGCGCGGAGTCATTAGCGTGCGCAATCATGAGAGCAAGAACGCACCCCGCGGCGGTGTTTAGAACGAAAACGGAGACGACAGTTCTCGGCCTCAGCCGTTCCGCATAGTCACTGGAGATGATCCGCAGGATGGGCCAAAGTCCTAGTAACACCCAGAGCATCAAAAGGAGAGCCCATATTGTCATGTTTTGCGGAGGAGTGAAAGTCGCCTGACGAAATCTCTTGGCGCTGACAATTCCTGCTACATATAACTCCACTGCTTTTCCGGACCGCGCAGCCGGAGCTCCTTGGGAACCTGCAGCGGCGGCGTTAGCAGCAGATCTTCCCGGTTTCACCAGTTCCAGATGGCCGGCGTCGTATATCACCGGGCTAATGTAGACGCGATAGCTGTCTCCCCCTAGCTGGAGTAGCGAACGGCTCGAGTGTCGGCTCGCTCTGGAGAATGGCGCCTCGGAGCGCTCATCCGCAGTCGCGATGCCGATCCGTGCCCCGGATCCATCAGATTTGACCTGTGGAAGGACCAGGTCATGCTCGACGGGATAGATAGTGCTCAGGTCCGCTATGCGCAGACCCGTTCGGGTAGTCTGAAATGTAACCGCTCCAGAAGCCGTAGTTATGAGAAGTTCGTCGAACAAGTCTGCAGGAAAGGTACTCATCGAGTCCTGCGCCAGGTCGGATATTTGAATGCATCCACTCCCCTTCGCCGCGCGAAATGTGATCTGACCGTTGGCAATCTCGATTGCCCCACTCGTGTCCGCCGCTACCGGTTCACAATCGGTATGGAGCGAAGGGACCTCTGTGCTCAGAAAATCGTCGAATGATTCCTCCATTCGGCTGTTTGAGGCCACGTCCACGAGGACCGGTCCGGACCACTTTTGCCATCGCAAGTTGAGAATGGAACGGTAAAGAACCAAGTCTACTGAAAGCGTGTCGCTGATAGTGGCAATCTTGCGAAAGGCTCTTTGATCGAAAGCTTCTTCCTGATCGTTCATCCACACGAAGTAGTAAATGGAGCCGCAAAAGATGAGACAAAGGACCGTGAGGAATGGGAGGAGCACACTCGAGGTCCTGAACGTCCTGATCCAACCGAACAATGGGACAGCCCTCCTGACCTGACAACAAAATAGATCCGAGGCGGGCGAATGTGGTCTTCGATAGACCTCAATACCCCCCGCTGGCCTATGCGGCCTGGCCACGTTTATTAGTCCATCTGCCACTTGATGGCGGGCGACGACGAAGAGAGGCGGCTATTCTTGAAACATGTCTCCGCTGAGGTCCGCCTGTCGTTCGCACCCTAACGGCGGCGCGCGTCCCCGCTAGCCTTGACCATGCTGAATGGGGTAAGAAAAAGGTTTCAGTTGCTCCGACCGATCGACTCCGATTTAGCCCCAAATCTTGCCTGTAAACGCTGTTCTTGTCAATAGGCTTCGCAACCCCGCTGTTAATAGGATGGGGAAATATCAACAAATATCCCTTCACCTGCTCCGGCAACATGTGAACGCCGTGCACGGATAGAGCACAAAGCAACGCGTTTTACTCTCGGGCACGTGCATAAGATTGCCACATGTCGAATCGAAGTCGAGCGCCGCAGGTATCCCGTTGCCGGCGGCCACGCAGTGGGAGATCGTCGAAGAAGAAGCACAGGTGATCAAGCCGGCACGTGATGAGTTGATCCGGCAAGCGGCACAGGGCACGGTGGTGCACAACGACGACACCAGCATGCGCGTGTTGATGCTGAAGCGATCCATCCGATGAGCGCACGGGCGTGTTCACCAGTGGAATCGTGTCGGTCGGAGAGGAACGAAAGATCGCGCTCTACTTTACTGGATCCCGGCATGCTGGCGAGAACCTCGCCGAGGTGTTGAAGCAACGGAGCGCGGAACTGCCGAGTCCGATTCAGATGTGCGACGCGCTATCGCGCAACGTGCCGAAGCTGCCTGCGGGTGTGGAGATCCTGTTGGCCAACTGTCTTGCATGGTCGAAGGCAGTTCGTGGATGTGGCGCAGAACTTCCCCAACGAATGCCGCTATGTGCTGGAGATGCTGGGCCAGGTGTATCTCCACGATGCCGAAGCGCGCGAGCGCAGCCTGATACCGGAAGACCGGCTACGGCTTCATCAGGATGACAGCCGACCGGTGATGGACAAACTGCACGCATGGCTGGAGGCGCAGTTAGCCGAACGCAGGACGGAGCCGAACTCCGGGCTCGGCCAGGCGATCGGATATCCGCTTCGGCACTGGAAACCTTTGACGTTGTTCCTCCGCCAAGCCGGGGCGCCACTTGATAACAACATAGTCGAGAGATCGCTGAAGCGTGCGGTTTTGCATCGGAAGAATGCTCTGTTTTATCGCACTCTGAACGGCGCACAGGTCGGTGACCTGTTCATGAGCTTGATCCATACTTGCCAGTTGTGCGGCGCCAACTCCTTCGACTACCTGGTCGAGTTACAACGCCACACCCAGGAACTGGCCGCCCGCCCCTCGGAATGGATGCCGTGGAACTATCGCGAGACTCTGGCACGAATCGGGGTCCCCAGTTCGGCAGAGTTATGATCAATCCGACATGGCCGAAAAGGATACTCTGCGGCCACAGGCTGGGAGCATGGTGATATGCCCGTAAAATGGGCCTCCGGAAGGCGTGAATCGCGAAGGGTTTTTGGCCACCCCAGAAAACAATCGAAAACCGTGCTCCGCGCCGGTCTTTATGCCCGCGTCTCGACCAACGATCAGCAGACGTTGCCCATGCAGAATCGCGCTCTACGCGAGTATGCGGCGCGGCGTGCCTGGACCGTTACGATGCAGATAAGAGAGGTTGGTTCTGGCGCGTCACAGCGGCGGATGCGAGAGAAACTGATGGAAGCTGCCCGTCGCCGGGAAATCGATGTGGTGCTGGTATGGCGGCTGGACCGCTGGGGAAGATCGGTAACCGACCTACTGGCCACTCTACAGGAGTTGGAACATCTCGGCGTCGGCTTCGTATCGCTGACCGAGGCGCTGGACCTGACCACTCCGGCGGGTCGTGCAATGGCTGCGCTGCTGGCCGTTTTCGCCGCTAATGCGGAGGGCGCGATTATGCAGAGCCACAGTGCCGTAGTAGTATCACTGTGGCCTGCATTTCAGTAACGTTTGGCTCCGCATTATCCCGGCTCGAATAGTGAAGCAATCAGTGCATCCGGGGCCTTGAATCGTCCGCGACGCAAGCCAAGGGGCAACACTGCTTCGATTGCCTCCAACTTCTCCGAAGGATCTATTCGTAGGTAGATTTCGGTCGTGCGGATATCGGAGTGGCCGAGCCATAGTGCCACCTTACGTATGTCTCGAGTGGCCTGAAGCATCAATAGCGCACAGCTATGTCGAAGCTGGTGGGGCGATACAGAGCGTCCATCCAAAGACGAGCAAGTCTTTCTTGCTGCGGACGTGTTTGTCTAGAACGTATTCGAATCCCGACCTGCTCATTGCACCTCCCTCGGCGTTCACGAACAGTTCCGGTACGGGCACCGTCCCTCTAACGGCCATCCATGCACGGAGGTCAGTCGCAGTTTCCTTCCAGAGCGGAAGGCATCGCTCTTTGCGCCCCTTGCCGAGAACTCGAATGCACGGTGTGCGTTGCAGGGACAAGTTCTCCAGAGGGATACCCACCAATTCCGATACACGCAGGGCTCCGGCGAAGCAGAGATGCAGCATCGCACGGTCGCGGATTCCCAGGCGGGTTGTGGTCTTTGGCGCATTGAGAATGGCTCGTACTTCGTCCATCGTGAGATGGCGCACAAGGTTTTGGTCATGGCGCTTGCTCGGGATTGCATGAATCTGCCGTGCCTGCGCCAGTGCGGAGGGCACACGGAATTCGACATATCGGATAAACGCTTTGATTGCGGCCAGTCGTCCGTTGCGAGTGGCCGCGCAGTTACCGCGTTGTTCCTCCAGGTGCGCGAGAAAGTCCAGAATCAACGTGGCATTGATCTGCTCGAGGCATATCTGTGAGGGTTTGATCCCAAGCCGCTTACTGGCAAACACAAACAAGAGCCGAAAAGCGTGAGCATAAGTTTCACATGTGTGTGGGCTGCATCCTTGCTCGATCGGCATGTGCTCACGTAGGAAGCAGGTCATCAATGGGGCAATTGGAGTCATCTGCCCTCCCCGGTGATCATTGCTTCGGCGGCGTCAGAAATGCCAGTCATCAACTCTGGCGTTGCTTCCAGGTACCAGTAAGTATGGGCGATGTCCGCGTGGCCCAAGTATGTCGCCAAGGCAACAAAATGTCGGGCTACGGCTTCACGCTGCGTTGGGCACTGCTCCAGAGCCCTTGTGGCGAAGGAATGCCTCATGTCATGGATGCGCGGCGGGCGTGTCCGCGAAGGGGCAATCCCCGCGATTTGGCGAATACGGCGAAAGGTATACTCCACAGTAGTGGAGGAGATTCGCTGATCTCCCGCCGACAGAAACACATGGTCGTCGGTCGCCGCCAGTTTGCAGCGCTGTTCCAAGTACCGGTCAAGCGCTTGTGCGGCGGTAGGGTGCAGAGGGATCTGTCGGCTCTTACCGAACTTGGTACGGCAGATCTTCAAGATTCCATCCGGCAATAAGTCACTGAACCGGAGATCCAGAGCCTCCGAAATGCGGAGCCCGGTAGCGGCTATTAGCCCAAGCAATGTTGCGTAGACTTGACGTCGAAGCGGGTACGAAGCGCGAAGCTGGCCGGCCGCCTCGATCAGTTGCACAATCTCCCTTAACGCGTAGATGTAGGGCAGCCGCCTCCGGGTGACCGCGTGGAACGGATTCGATGGCACCTCGTGAGCTGAATCCTCGGCGCGCAGAAAGCGGGCTAGATGCACGACGTCTCGCATCCTTATATAGCGAGAGTGCGGAGAAGGAGCCTTCGTCGCCCATTCCACCGCAGTCGAAGCGTTGATATGTGTATCACCCTTGTTGGCAGCAAACGTGGCGAAAGCACGCAGGCCGCCTGATAGAGCGCGAAGTTTGTAGCCGAGAGTCTGGCGGAGTGAAACGTAACGTTCGACATCTGCTATTAGCATGAGGGCACCTCCGGCCAGGGTTGTGCGATCTCAGACAGGAGGCCGAAATCTACCTTGGCGTAGTGAGCCGTCGTCTTGGGAGAACGATGTCGCAGAACCGCACTGATGCTGGCCAAAGATGCACCATTACGTAGCATGGTGGTGGCCGCGGAGTGTCGAAGGACATGGGCACCATTGATTGGCGCTTTGATCCCGCAACGACGCAGTGCGCTCCGCACGATGTGTGTAACTGCAGCGCGCGTTAATGCGCGCACGGGAGCCAAAACCGTAGTGAACACCTCTGACACCTTCAGAGAAGGTCTGCCCTCATTCAGATAGAGAAGAATCGCATTACCGACCTCTTGCGGCAGCGGCAGCACTTCCTGGCGACGTCCTTTTCCGCAGACGGTAATTCCGCCGTGCGCCAATCAACGTCGGCGAATTTGAGCCCAGCCACCTCGCTGGCACGCAGCCCGAGTCGGGCCAGAAGCAAAAGTACTGCTCTATCCCTCAATGCGAAGGCGTATCCGTCACAAGAGCTTATTACGCGATCGACATCTCCGGTGGGGAGAAACCGGGGCGTGGATGAGAGCTGCCACGAGGGAAAGCTAGGAATCGCATGTTCCAATTCCGCAGAGCATTGTCCAGTCACGCCGAGAAAGCGAACATAACTTCGAACCGCGCCCACTATGCTCTTGGCTCGACAGATTCCATGAGCGTGCGCCCGGTCGAGAACAAAGGTGCGGAGGGCGTCGGCGGTGTAGACGTGTGCGTCATTGCCCAGAGCATCAAGGAAACCGACGAGAATTCTTTGGTAAACGTCCAGCGTGGCCTCAGTCAGCCCACGGTGTCTTTGCATCCACAAACGAAATTCTCCCAGCGTAGGCCAGAGGTCACAGACGGACGGAGGATTTGGAGGAAGCGGAAGCTCACCCCGATCCTGAAGAAACCGGATGAATAGCGTACCGGCCATGACAGAATTTCGATTGGGCCCGCGTTGGTAAAGGCCGCAGGCCTTCTTCTCAACTGCCACCTTGCAAGCCTCAAACCCCGAAACGATATCTCGGGAGGTAAACCCTGATGCGAGCATCCAATCTGTACAACTGGCCAGGGATTTTAATCGATTGTCGATAGATGTCGGAGTGTAGCCATGGAGATGGAGCCAGTCTGCAAAGGCGTCGATGTGAACTGCGGCCGGCCCCGAGCGGAGTCGTCGAGCGGTAACGGGTGAATTGACGTGAGATTCAAGCATGTTCAGCCTCCTCTTGGTTGAATGAGGCTAAAGTATGTGCTCGGCGGCTAAGACTTCGCGACTGATGCAAACAAGAACACGAC
>Ga0207098_10334_pt1 | contig 15006 bp, 11 predicted proteins | sample Alteio_BWMinHeat_84_FD_153548 | JGI IMG/M metagenome (GOLD analysis project Ga0207098, IMG submission 153548) | Enriched cells from forest soil in Barre Woods Harvard Forest LTER site, Petersham, Massachusetts, United States -... | ecosystem: Environmental > Terrestrial > Soil > Temperate forest >...
AATCCAACGTGTCGCAATTAAGCATCAGGGCCTTGTTTTCTTCGCCGAAAGCAACCGCAAACTGATCCATAATACCGCTGTTCAGTCCGATAAACTGGTTCTCTACTTTTTTGGATATCAGCACCAGTTCCAGCTTGCTAAAACCCGCATTAAATAACTGGTTGAAAGCAAAAGCGGTAACCACCTCGATAGATGCCGATGACGACAACCCCGAACCAATGGGAATATCGCCATAGTACAGCATATCCAGACCTTGTAACTGCTTGCCATCCTGTAAAAAGTAATGGATAACGCCCAATGGGTAATTATACCATGCTTTTCCTGTTTTTTGGTACGATGGCTGTAAAGGTATCTCGGCGGTTTCTTCGAAATTTACGCTCCGGAACCTAAAAACGCCATCGTTATTGGGCGCGGTAAGCATGTAAGTGCCCAATGTTATGGCGCAGGGCATTACCAGTCCGCCGTTATAATCAATATGCTCGCCGATGAGGTTTACCCTTCCCGGCGAAAAAAATGTATGCTGAGCAGGTTTATTATATATGCTTTGAAACTGCTGTTGTAAATTGGTTTTCATCGCCCAAATATGACCAAAAAAAATTAATATTGTAAAACATACACTTACTTATTGCTCAGCACAATTAGCAAACAAAAAACGAAAAACTGCCTTTTAATAGTAAACACTAAAATTATGAAACAATACCTGGTAACCGGTTACGACCATACCGACGAAGGCGCTTTAAAACGCCGTATGGATGTTCGCCCGCACCATCTGGACGGCGCCAACGAACTGCGCGCAAATAACAACTACGTAATGGGCGGCGCTATTCTGGACGATGATGGCAAAATGATCGGATCGGTAATGGTGGTGCAATTTGAAACCGAAGAAGAACTGGAAGCCTGGAAAAAACGCGAGATTTACATTACCGCAGGCGTTTGGGAAACCGTTGACGTAAAACCCTTCAGGGTAGCATTTTCGGTGGAGATGTCGTATATGCCGGTAGTGCCTAAATAATGGAGCATGGATGAGGTAAGATGGAAGATATTTCAAAATCCGAAATCGAACATTCGAAACCCGAAATAATCACGCAGGCCAGATCAAATCCCATTCAAAAACCACTTCTCAAGCTTATCCATCAAATCTTCGAGCTTAATGGGCTTGGCGATATAGTCGTTCATCCCGGCATTTAAACAATCCTCTTCGTCGCCAGGCATAATGTTGGCCGTCAGCGCGATAATAACAGGCTGTTTTACTACTGTACTGCGGATAATGCGGGTTGCTTCCAGCCCATCCATAACAGGCATTTGCATATCCATTAAAATAAGCCCGTAATCTTTTTTATTGGCGGCCTCAATGGCTTCCTGTCCGTTTTTAACCAGGTCGGGCTCATAGCCAAGCTTATACAAAACATGCGCTATTACATGCTGGTTATCTTCGGCAACGAGCAAATCGTAAGGGTATTTGAGGCTAAATTCAGCCGACAGCTTTTTCCTGGTAACTTGTTCGCGCGGAACGGGAGCATGCTGCTGCAACGCATTAAGAATGTGCTTGCTCAATAAATGTTGTTTGATAGGTTTGGTCATTACGGAAACGAACAATCCCTGCACGTCGTTTTTAAAATCTTCGCCGATAGAACTGAGCAGAATAATAGGAATACCGGGATATTGCTCCCTGATATGTTTTGCCAGCATAATGCCATCCATGCCGGGCATTTGCATATCGGTAATTATCAGGTCCATTGCTGCATCTTTCGACAAGATATCCAAGGCCTCTTCGCCGGATTTGGCCAGTACCGGGTCTAATCTCCAAAATTCAAACTGGCGCTTTAATATAGACAGGTTTGTGGCGTTATCATCAACCACCAGGATGCGTTTACCTGCCTGATCGTCCATATTGTAGTTGGTATAAGGCACAAGTGTTTTGGTACCCTGACTGGTATTTACCGTAAAAGAAAAGATAGAGCCCCTATCGGGTTTACTTTTAACGCTGATCTGCCCGCCCATTAAACCTACTAACTTTTCCGAAATGGCTAAACCAAGCCCTGTACCACCATATTTACGTGTGGTAGAAGAATCCACCTGCGAAAACGCTTTAAACAGGCGGTGTAGTTTTTCTTCGGGAATGCCAATACCGGTATCGCGTACATCAAACCTTAGTTCCATGATTTCGCTGTCGGCCGGTTTATGCAAATTAACACAGATACAAACCTCGCCCTGTTCGGTAAATTTAATGGCATTACCAACCAGGTTCATCAATATCTGCCTAAGGCGCAGCTGGTCGCCTACAATCTGCAGGGGCACATCTTCGGCTATCTTGTATATCAGTTCCAGGCCTACCTGGGCGGCTTTACCAGCAAAAATATCCAATACATCTTCAATGCATTGCCGCAGGTTAAAATCTTCGCTTTCCAGCTCAAGTCCACCCGATTCAATTTTCGAGAAATCCAGGATATCATTGATCACGTTGATCAGCGTTTCGCCGCAGGTAGCAATAGTTTCAGTAAACATTTGCTGTTCGTCCGTCAAAGCGGTTTCGTTCAATAAGGCCGCCATTCCAATTACCCCGTTCATTGGCGTCCGTATCTCGTGGCTCATTGTAGCCAGAAATATACTTTTGGCCTGGTTTGCCTGGTCGGCCTCTATACGAGCCCTTTCTAACTCAAGGTTTGATTTTCTAAGCTCCTGGTTTGCCAATTCAAGTACTTCTTCGTTTCGCTTTCTCTCCATCGAAAGCTGCGCCTCTTTTTGCAGGTCGGCCACTTGCAGCGTATGAAGAACCTGTATCTCGTTATATTTTTTGAGCTGATACGACCATAATCCGCAAATAAAAAATATGGCAGTGGTTAAAAGTATATGGATAACAAACGATTGGAGTGGGAAGTAATCTAACTGAGTGAAATAAATATTGCTGACCCCGGTATCCTGTAAGTAACTAAAAATACCATGATGTAAGGCCACTATAATCAATATCGGAATCTGTAATTTCCATTTTTGGTAAGTAACCAATATGGCGCTGCCGATAAAGGCAAAAAAGTGCATTTCAAACAGGCCGTGCATCTGGTAAATATACTGCGCCATAAAAACGCCCAATACCACACTTAAAACGTATTGATATAAAGATGAATCGGGCAAAGCTATTTTGGCTGAATAATAAGCCACCAAACACAATCCTCCAACACCAATCGCGATAAGCCATGTGCCATAAAACGGGGCTAATATCAACCCAATTGCAAAATAGCTTGCCAAAAAGTAATTCATTAATCCATCCGACCGTTTTTTTACTTCTAATTGGAATATATTTGTCTGCATATCGAATATAGTAGGCTCATCATTCATCGGAAATCCCCCTCTTTATCTTTTACAATAGGGTAAGCTGCAACCATAGGCCTTTAACGCCAATAGGCTAAACACCAATCTGGCATGATCGTGCAGCAGGCCGTTCAATGCTATTTTTGCATAGCTGGTTTTTTCGTCGGTGCAATAACGGCTCTGGTTATAGTTTCCTCTGTAATACAGGGTGTGCTGTGCATCCAATAGTACTGCCTGCGGTGTAGAGTACACTCCGCAAGCTGTAGCCAGCGAGGCATCAAACAAAACCGGGATGTTTAAATCAAATTTATCCTGTATGGCTTTGGCTGTATAGTCTTTATTATTTATTACAACCACAACAAAATTCACCTGTGTGCCGTACTGTTTTACCAATGCTTTGAAGTTGGCAATATTGAAGCGCGAACACGGGCAATCGGGATTAAAAAAGTGTAAAAAAACCGGCTTGCCGCGATCTGAATCAAATTCGCTGCTTAATTTTATAACTGTACCGTTATTTACCGGTTTGTAGTTTTCGGGGATGGGTGTGGGTAAATGATAAATCAGTTCATTATACCAGAACAATGCTCCTACACCCGAAAAAAGAACAATTAACCAAACGATAACCACTAATTTTCTCATCACTATTATTCGGCTCTTTGTACGTATAACTTCTTGAAAACGTTGCCTCTACCCGGCGTTCTGCCGAATAAATTCATCATCTAATATACTAAAATAAAATGGTGAAGTTTATAACAGGTTAACTCAAAAAATCACGTCTGTATCACCCCCACATTAAACGCTTTTTCAATCGGCGCGTGGTTAGCCGCCTCAATACCCATCGAAATTACTTTACGTGTTTCCAACGGATCGATAATACCGTCGACCCATAATCGCGCGGCTGCGTAGTAAGGCGTGGTCTGGCTGTTGTAACGATCGGTAATTTCTTTCAGCAGTTCGTCTTCCTGTTCTTTGGTGATCACTTCACCCCTGGCTACCATGCCCGCTGTACGCATTTGCAGCAAGGTTTTCGCCGCCTGCGAGCCGCCCATTACTGCAATCTTGGCCGATGGCCAGGCGTAGATGAGCCGCGGGTCGTAAGCCTTGCCGCACATGGCATAATTGCCCGCACCATAGCTATTGCCTATCACAATAGTGAATTTTGGCACCACCGAGTTGGCTACGGCGTTCACCATTTTGGCGCCGTCTTTAATAATACCGCCCTGCTCACTGCGGCTGCCTACCATAAAGCCGGTAACATCCTGCAGAAAAACCAGCGGTATCTTTTTCTGGTTGCAGTTCATAATAAAACGGGTAGCCTTGTCGGCCGAATCGGAATAGATTACGCCACCGAACTGCATCTCACCCTTTTTATTTTTGATCACGGTACGCTGGTTGGCTACAATACCAACCGCCCAGCCATCCACACGGCCCAGTCCGCAAATAATCGACTGCCCGTAACCTTCTTTATATTCTTCAAATTCGGAGTTATCCAGCAGGCGCAAAATCACCTCTTTCATATCGTAAGGCTTATCACGCGCTTCGGGGATGATGCCGTAAATATCCTGTTCGTTTAGTTTTGGTGCGATAGCTTTGATCCTGTCGAAGCCAGCTTTGTTATAGTCGCCAACTTTGTCCATAATATTACGGATGGCGTCCAAAGCGGCAGCATCATTTGCCATTTTATAATCAGTTACACCCGATATTTCGCAATGCGTGGTAGCGCCACCCAGGGTTTCGTTGTCCACATCCTCTCCTATTGCCGATTTAACCAAAAATGATCCTGCCAAAAAAACCGAGCCTGTACCGTCAACAATCATCGCTTCATCGCTCATAATAGGCAGGTAAGCGCCACCCGCCACACACGACCCCATGATGGCCGAGATCTGGATAATTCCCATGCTGCTCATCAAGGCGTTGTTGCGGAAGATCCGCCCGAAATGCTCCTTATCCGGGAATATCTCATCCTGCAAAGGCAAAAACACACCGGCCGAATCAACCAGGTAAATAATGGGCAACCGGTTCTCCATGGCTATTTCCTGTGCGCGCAGGTTCTTTTTAGCCGTTATCGGGAACCAGGCCCCGGCTTTCACGGTAGCATCGTTAGCCACCACTACACATTGCCTGCCGCTGATATAACCTATCCCGCATACCACCCCACCTGATGGGCAACCGCCATATTCGGTGTACATGCCTTCGGCGGTAAACGCGCCGATCTCCAGCCAGGGCTTGTCCTTGTCAATCAAATAAGCCACCCGTTCGCGGGCCAGCATTTTGCCTTTTTCTTTTTGTTTGGCAGCCGCCTTTTCGCCGCCGCCGGCAAATACTTTTTTGAGTTTTGTTTTCAGGTCGTAAACCAGCTGTTTATTAATGTCTTCGTTCTTATTAAATTCCAGGTTCATATGGGCAGTTAATGGAATTGCAAAATTGATGAATTTTAATGAGAAGTGGGTGGTGGGTAAAAGTAGGTGTTTTGCAGATATGCTTTTTATCTGTTTCTTGAATCTTGGCTCTTGTTTCTTTTTGGGGCGTTCCCTACGGGCCGCGCTTTCCGCTCATACTGCACAAGCCTTAGCCACATAGCCGGTATCCGCTGCAATCACTAACGCGGACATGGGTAAATGTGGGTATTTTCAAAAAGCATCAAGTCTGTTTTAGTTAAGGTCTTGCTACTTGCTACCGAAAACAGGATGGTATTTGTGGGTATTTTTAGTTTATTTTAGCTTATGCTTTCGGCTTCGCGCTTCAGGCTCAACTCTAAATATACTCATAATCTCTCAATTATACAACCCTGCATAATATTCAAACAAAGTTAAAACCCGGGCTTTAATAATCTCGAAGTACCGCGATATCCCGATGGTTGATTGTATCGTTCCGCCGCCTGAGTACTCATCCTTCGCCAGCATGCTGTACAACTTAATTTCGTTATCGCGATAAGTCAACCAGCTTCGCTGTGCCGTTAATAATATTGCCCTGTCAGCGGGTTTTAGTTTTGCCGACAGCAGCTTATAATACTTGTTCATTAGGGCATCGTATTTTGTTGCAGCATCCGATGTGGCCATATTCATACCGTAGGTCGAGTAATCATAATCCAGCGACTTACGCAAAAAATGCTCTATCTTAAAAGTATCTACACCAAACTTTATAGCCTCGTCAAATTTATCGGTGTGTTCGTTATTGTCTTTTTCCAACCTCACCATCAGCGCGGGTATTTCTTTTTCGATTTCTGCGTTAATTTTTGCGGCGATGGCTGGAGTTACTGTTACAGGGCCGTCGCTTTTTTGTGCGCGTGCAAAAAACGTTGTTAACAGCAGAATGCAGAGCGATAAATACTTTTTCATAACCCGAATATAACATTCGTTTATGAAATTTTAGGCCTCTTTACTTCCCAACCAAAATTTTATCCGCTACAGCGTTGGTACCATCAATTTTACCGGTAATATTTAAACCCAGTATATTGGTTATAACCGGGTAAACATTCACATTTTCGAATGTCGGAATGGTTAAATGGCTTTTAAATGCCGGGCCCCAGGCATAAAAAGTAGCGCCCATGTCTTTAACCGTGTACGGATCGAACCCGTGGTTACCTGGATTGATCCTTCTGTTGCCGCTGCCCATCCTAAACACTTTCGGCCAGTTGGGCATCAGTAAAATATCGCCTATGCGGTTTTCCCAATCATCGCCTGCGCCGTAGTGCAGATACGCAGGCATGTTACTTTTTAAATAGGCCGTATATCCGCTTTGCTCCTTCTTCAGCTTTAAAAATTCGGGCATAATATCAACCGGATTTTTTGCATATAGTTCAACCAGGGTGCTTTCGCCTGATATCACGAACTTAGCTGTATCGATGCTTTGAGGCATAATTAACGGGTTCATGTTATCAACATCGGTCATCCCATGGTCGGATACCAAAATAAAGCTCACTTTCAGTCCGGTAGCTTTTACGGCCTGTGTCAACTGGTACACCGCCGAGTCGATATAATGCACTGCCTGCCCGGTTTCGGGCGAATTGGTGCCATAAGAGTGCCCGGCATGGTCAACTTCGGGGAAGTAAAAGGTAATCAGGTGCGGACGTTTTTCGGGCGGCAGGCTTAGCCATTGTACCACCTTTTGTATACGGTTATGGATGCTGATCTGTGTATTGTAGTTGTAATAATAAGTAGGCCTCACACCCTGTATATCCGCTTCCGATGCTACCCAGTAAAAACTGGCAGTAAGCATGTTTTGCTGTTCGGCTAACACCCAAAGCGGTGTACCGCCGTACCAGCTGCCATCTTTAACCTTGTCTTTTTTACCCATCGAGTAAAATTCGCGGCGTTTGGGCGCATAAAAATCGTTGCTCACCAAACCGGTGTGAGCAGGATATAAACCGGTTACGATAGTATAATGATTTGGAAAAGTAACCGACGGATACGAAGGCGTCATAGATTCGGCCTGCACACCGGCATTACTTAGCGCGAGTAAATGTTCGGCTTTATATTTTTTAGCATAATCATACCTAAAACCATCGGCTGAAATGAGGATAACATAAGGCTTATCCTGTTGGTGTGCGGCGTTAACCCGGCCGGGTATAATTTGCTGACTGGTATCAACTGTGTTCTGGCTGTAAGCCTGTATGCAAAATAAAAGGAAAGCAATCAGAGCGGCATATTTTTTCATAATAACCAAAAATAGCATTCTAATGTTAAGCTAAAAGCACCAAGTCAAAAGCTATAGCTTTTTTACAATTGATATTTAAAAAATGAATGCTTTTAGCTTTAGGCTTTAAGCTCCATTTGTAACTTTTTAATTGATATATTTAATTCATCATCTAAATTTCATCATATTTAGTTTTCAATTAACCCCTCTTGACATAGCTATGCGCAACATTTTGCTCCCCCTGGCTTTAAGCATTTGTTCAACTTTGGCATTCGCACAAAAAGCATCCAAAAAACCCTTAGATCATTCGGTTTATGATACCTGGCAATCGGTAACTAACGAGCATATCAGCGATGATGGCAAATGGGTAGCTTACGTAGTTAAGCCCCAGCAGTTTGATGCCAGCCTGGTGATAGTTGATGCCAAAAATATCAATAAACTGGAGGTACCGCGTGCGGATACAGCCCGCTTTACTGCCGATTCGAAATATGCAGTGTTCCTCATCCGTCCGTTTTATAAGGATACAAGGATGGCGAAGATCAAAAAGAAAAGTCCGGAAGATATGCCCAAAGACACCTTGGGCTTTGTAAGCCTGGGCGGCCGGGATATCATTAAAGTACCATCAGTAAAATCATTTAAACTCGCCGAAAAAGCACCGGTATTGGCTTATTTAGCTAATGCGCCTGTTGATACCGCTAAAAAAGTACCGGCGGCAACTCCTGCAGGTACAACGCCTGTAGCGCCCGCTAACCCGGCTACCCCTCCGGCGGCACCACGTACGGGTGGCCGTCGTGGCGGCGCGGGCAACGCTCCGGCCGGGCCGGCCAATAAAGAGGCCGGCGACCTGACCATCAGAAACCTGGCTGATGGCAGGCAGCATACCTATAATTTTGTAACCGACTATCAATTGAGCAAAGACGGCAAATTCGTCGTATTTGTAGTTGCAGCCCGCGGCAAACAACCAGCATCGGGCGTGTATGTGTATGATGTAACTACCGACGACGCTAAACAGATAAGCACCGGCAAAGGAACTTACCGCAGTTTGACCTTCGACGATGCCGGGAAACAAATAGCCTTTACCGCTGAGAAAAATCCCGAAAAGGCACTGGTAAAACCATATAAACTTTACTATTACAACCTGGCTAAAGACAGTGCAAGCGTTATCGCCGCCAACGGCATGGGCGCTATGTACAAAAACTGGGCAGTAAGTGGCGACGGCCGTGTTTATTTCAGCAAAAGCGGCACCAATTTATTTTTCGGCACCGCGCCCATACCCAAACCTGTTGATACCACCATTGTTGATTTTGAAGTTGCCAAGCTGGATATCTGGAACTATAAAGACGATTACCTGCAGCCGCAGCAATTGCGCACATTGCAGCGCGATCTGCGCCGCAACTACTTGGCCGTTATACAACCCGGCGGCAGTAGCAGCCTGCTGCAATTAGGTAACGAAGGCTTGCCCGAAGTTTTGGTTCCGGGTGATGGCGACGGCCGTTACGCTTTAGGCATTACCGATACCGGTGTACGTGTAGAATCGCAATGGGAAGGCAGCACCAAAAAACAGGCCTATTTAGTTGATATCAACACCGGCGAACATAAACTGGTGAGCAGTAAATTGCAGGCGCAGTACAGCATTTCGCCGGGTGGTAATTACATCCTTTGGTTTGACGATAAAGATCAGAACTGGTATACCTACAATATTGCCACACAGGCCAAAACCAATATTACTGGTTCGGCAGGTGTTAAGTTTGCCGATGAACTGAACGATGTTCCGGATTACCCGTCATTTTACGGTGTAGCCGGGTGGACCGAAGGCGATAAAAACGTTTTGATATACGACAGGTACGATATCTGGAGTATTGACCCGGCAACGGGCAAGGCGGTTAATTTCACCAATGGTTTGGGACGCAAAGAAAAACTCATCATGCGCTATGTAGCGCTCGACCCGGAACAGAAATTTATATCCCCAAAGCAAACCCTCTGGCTACGTACCCAGAACGACGAAAACAAGCAATGGGGCTATTACACCAAGATTATGGGCAGCGATAGAGATCCGCAGAAAGCGATAATGGGGCCATTTGAATACAGCGCCATTGCCAAAGCCAAACACAGTGACGAGTATATTTACACCAAATCGAGCTACCAGCTTTCGCCCGATCTGTACCTATCGGCTAACCTGAAAAAGGAAACCAAACTGAGCTCCATTAACCCCCAGCAGGCCGGTTACAACTGGGGTACTGCCGAGCTGGTACAATGGACAACGCCAAAGGGCCATACCTCGAAAGGCATTTTATACAAACCCGAAAATTTTGACCCGAATAAGAAGTACCCGATGATTGTTTATTTTTATGAGAAATTATCGGAAGGATTATACAGCTACCAACCGCCCGCGCCTACACCGTCGCGGTTAAACATACCGTTTTTTGTGAGTAACGGGTACCTGGTGTTTGCACCCGACATCAGTTACGAAACCGGTTATCCCGGACCATCGGCAGAGGAATATGTTAATTCGGGCGTTGAAGCTCTAAAGAAAAACGCCTGGGTTGATGGCGCGCATATCGGCATCCAGGGCCAGAGCTGGGGCGGGTACCAGGTTGCTTACCTGATCACAGTAACCAATATGTATGCCGCTGCATGGGCCGGTGCGCCGGTAGCCAACATGACATCGGCTTATGGCGGTATTCGTTGGGAAAGCGGTGTGAGCCGCGAGTTTCAATATGAAAAAACACAAAGCCGTATTGGCGCTACCTTGTGGGAAAAACCAGACCTGTATATCCTGAACTCACCCTTGTTTCACCTGCCGAATGTACATACGCCGGTAATGATTATGAGCAACGATGCCGATGGCGCCGTACCATGGTACCAGGGCATTGAAATGTTTAGCGCGCTGCGCAGGTTAAACAAACCGGTTTGGCTGCTTGAATATAATGGCGAGGCGCACAACCTGGTATTGCGCCAAAACAGGAAAGATATACAGATACGCGAGCAACAGTTTTTTGATCACTTTTTGAAAGGGGCACCTATACCTGTTTGGATGGATAAAGGCGTGCCTGCTGTTGATAAAGGAAAAGACTGGGGCTTCGAACTGGAGAAGTGAGATAGTGAGTGGTGAATAGTGAGAAGTGAGAATTTAAAGTTAGCAGGGTTAATAACTTAACAACTCAATAACTGCTAACAAAAAATCAGGTCACAAAAAAAAGAGGAAGTTCAAACAGGCCTCCTCTTTTTTTTCTATTAACTGACCTATTAGTTTCCAAATAAAGAACTTCGTTTTGTTTGATTGGTTAAATTAATCGGTTGGCTAAAGATACAAAGTTCCATGTTATCAGCATGTTAATTAACGATTTTTTTTTACCCAATGTTAATACGTTCTTTCAGGGTCTCTTTCACCACTTTTTAAAGATCACAAAAACCGCCAGCACAATTAAACCGAAGCCCACCAGGTGGTTCCAGCCCAATTTTTCGCCTTTAAAAAACACCGTAGTAAAAACCATAAACACGGTTAAGGTTATAGCCTCCTGGATTGTTTTAAGCTGAACTAAAGAGAACGGCCCGCCATCACCCTGGTAACCTGCACGGTTTGCCGGCACCTGAAACAGGTATTCAAAAAAAGCCAGCCCCCAGCTAATTAAAATCAAAGCAAACAAACCGAGTCCCTTGCCCCAGCTAAACTCTTTAAACTTAAGGTGTCCGTACCAGGCAAACGTCATAAACGTGTTGGAGATAATTAAAAAAATAATGGTTTTTAGTCCGCGCATCGTGTTTTATTGTGCTGATAAAATACAAAGGTAATATTAGGAATGTTTGAGTTAACTAAATAACTCTGCCCGATTCGGCAAATTGTTTAATAACGCTGTTGCGCTGTTTTAATAAATTAGTCATATACCGTGTTAAAAATAATTGATTGGCAATTGCACCAAGCCAGCCATAAGGTGATTCAAAAGTAAAAATATCGGTCATTAAGGTAGCGCCATTTACGTTTGTGAAACGATGCTCGTGCCTGAAAGATTTAAACGCGCCATGCACCATTTCGTCGACAAAAAAATCAGGCCACTGCATTTGCGTTATTTTTGAGGTAAGGTTTTGCCAGATATAAAAATGCCTGGCGCGCCAGGTAACGGTTTCGTTCAGTTCGATCAATCCACCGGTGCGGCCGGCAATAGCTCTTTCGCCCGTTTGTTTAGTTGATTCGAGGTGCAGGTCAATACTTCGCGACAAATCGAAACAGGTTTCGATACTGGTGTTGATAACGGTTTCTAAGTGGATGACAGGCATAATCACTCCATTCTGGTTTGCTGCAATTCCTTGCGATAGCCATCATTCAGGCCCGGTTTTAAATCACTTAGGATAAAAATGGCAGTTCCTTTCTCGCGCGCAAGCGGGTTATCTATTTCTCCTATTTTTTTTGCAGCGCCTATCCGTTTATCGTCAAGTAGTCCTTGTGTGTTTCCACCCTTTTTATGATCGACGTAAATAATGTATCTGACATTCAGATTATCGGGTGCCCACAGCGCAAAGCTGCTGTTTAAGCTAACCACATCGGGCAGGTTATATAATTTGCCGTAGTGGTGTATAGCGCCGGCCTCGCCGTAGTTATCGGCAAAAATAATAGTTTGCTTTTGTTGTTCGGGCGTAAGGTTGTGATAGGCCTCAGCCACCTTCTGGGTGAGCTCATCCCAGCCAAACATGTCGCCGTAATCCTGCGTGGTCGGGTGCGTTTTTTGTGGTCTTCCCATTTCAGCGCAAAGCCAAAACCCATTTTTTCGGCATCAAATTTAAACAAGGGCAAAGCCTGGTTAATAGGCACCACCGGCAGCACCAACGGGAACAATACAAAATTGGGTAATATTAAAACCACTAATAAAGCAGTGCGCCAAAAATATCCGCGGGCCTTTAACAACCTTTCGAAACCAATACCGCCCGCGGCAAACAGTACCGGGTAAGCGCCAAAAAGGTAATAGTTTTTGCCATTGAGCAATAAAAAAAGCAACAACGTGGCCATATAGGCCCAGCCTAAAAACCGGTAATTACGCAGCCGGTATGAAAACAGCAGGAAAGCCATCCCCACCAGCCAAACCCATATAGCCGAGCCATGAACCAGCAATTGCTGCAGCAGAAAATCAGATGGTGTTACGTAATCGAGCTGGGTGCTGCGCAGTTTGCGCATGTGCGTAACCAGCGGTAAATGGTGCGTAAGCTGCCAGATGATATTGGGTAAAAACACCAATACAGCTATCGCCACAGCAATCCAGATCCTTTTGCTGAGTAACAATTTGCGATGTTTGGTGAGTAATATCCCAATAATCAGCGCAAGCGTATAAAAGGCCATGGTGTACTTGGTTAGCAAACCCATGCCCACGGCCAAACCTAAAAAATACAGGTATTTATTTTGTTTGGTGTTGATGTATTTTATCAGCAGGTACCCCGAGAGCAGCCACCAAAGCTGATCGAACACTACGGGTTGCAATAAATACCCGGATGCCAGAAAAGCTGGCGAAAAAGTTAACGTTAAACAAGTCACAGTAACCGCAAAGCGCCGGCCGCCAAACTCAATGGTGAGCAAGCCGGTTAGCAGGATGATCAGCCCGCTGCAAAGGGTGGTGAATATGCGTGCCGAAGCAACGGAGTTGCCAAACAGTGTTGTAGAAATATTGGCGATGAGTGCGATAAAGGGCGGTACTTCTTTAAAGCCCCAGTCTAGATGATCGCCAAGAGCGAGATGCAGCATCTCATCGCGCTGAAAGCCGTAATGCGGTAAAGCAAATATGTTTAGGATGATCCTGAAAAGAACAAACAGCAGTACAAAATTAACAGATGCGGGTTTTACATTACGATAAGGCATTCAAATTAAATAGTTACAGTAAATACTAAATTATAATACGCTATCATTTAAATCAGGTCGGGAGGGTATATTAAGCGAAAAATATTTTTGCTTAATTTATTAAAGGTATAAAAAATCGGCAAACATATTTTTACGTATTCAATACAAATACACTAAATTTGAGTCTTGTAATTAATTAAACCAAGCCAATAATTAATGAACCCGGTAACTCTGCGCTCAACCGTTCCAACACTCATCCGCAATACAGTAGCCAATATTCACCCCGATACCAACACCTTTTTAATACACAAGGTTAAAGACGCGTGGGTCGAGATCAGCTATCGCGAAGCACTCACAAAAATTGATGCGATATCGGCATGGTTTTTAAATATCGGTATCCAAAAAGGCGACCGCCTCGCCTTGATTATTGAGAACGGCCCCGATTATGTGTATTACGACCAGGCCCTGCAACAGATAGGCGCTGTAAACACTTCCATTTACCCCACACTATCCGAAGCGGATATTGAATATATTCTGAACGATTCGGGTGCTAAAACCGTGTTGGTAGGCAACCCATTTTTGCTCAAAAAGATCATTAAAATAGCGAATAGCTGTCCCGAGCTGATTAGAGTAATACCAGCTTTTGACGATTATGAAAAGCATACTGGTAAAATTAATCTCAACGCCGGCGTGATTGGATTAAAGCAGGTGATTGAGGAAGGTGGCAAACTGGTTGAAAAGCATCTGCCCGCTATCGATCAGATCCGTGCCGATATTATGCCTTCTGATCTGTCGTGTTTGATCTATACATCCGGTACAACCGGCACACCGAAAGGCGTGATGCTCACCCACTCTTCCGATTCAAAACCTTCACTGAACGACTCGTGTGTTTGTACGGTATAGATATGCCCGGTTTCTACATTCTGAATAGCTACTTCAATGCCCGGAATGATCCGGCCAACGGTGCCGTAAACCTGGCGGTGATACTCGGTTACCGACATTACCGGCGATGTTTCGGTCAGTCCGAAGCCCTCTAAAATCTTAATGCCCAGGTCGCCAAAAAACTCACCGATGTTTTTGGGCAGCGCGCCGCCACCCGAGATCATAAATTTTAAACGGCCGCCGGTACGTTCTTTTATTTTGCTGAACACCAGCTTTTCGGCAAGCTTGTATTGTTGCTGTAAAATGAGATTTGGCTTTTTGCCGGCTTCTTTAACCAGCCGGTATTTACGGCCGATGCCCAA